>Ga0307488_10000121_pt1 | contig 54559 bp, 61 predicted proteins | sample SB02metaG_FD_202248 | JGI IMG/M metagenome (GOLD analysis project Ga0307488, IMG submission 202248) | Sea-ice brine microbial communities from Beaufort Sea near Barrow, Alaska, United States - SB 0.2 | ecosystem: Environmental > Aquatic > Marine > Coastal | place: USA: Alaska | collected... | reverse complement strand
AGAACATACTCATTATATTGTAAATGTAATGAGATTAAAAAAGGGTTCTAATTTAAATTTTTTTAATAAAGAAGGTGAGTGGTTAAGCGAAATTACCTCTATTGAAAGAGACAAAGTGGAAGTTAAATTTTTAAATAAAGTTAAAGAGCCTTCAAAAATTTCAAACATCGAACTAGCTATATGTTTAGTAAAAAAAACACCGATGGAAATTATTTTACAAAAAGCGACAGAGCTGGGCGTGAGAAAAATTACTCCAATTATTTCAGACAGAACTGAGGTTAAGGATTTAAATTTTGAGAGAGCTAATAAAATTGTCGTTGAGGCTACTGAACAGTCTAATCAGCTAAATCCTCCAGAGATAAGTCAAATAATAAAATTGAAAGATTTTGTTAACGGTATTTCTAAAGAAACAAAATTATTTTTTGCTGATATAAATTCTAAACAAATACTGAGTTCAAAAGACCTAGGCAGAGAAAAAAAAATAAGTGTTTTAATTGGACCAGAGGGTGATTTTTCACCAGCTGAGCGTGAACTAATTCTATCAAAACCAGAGACAGCCTCTTTCTCCCTTTCCCAGAACATACTTCGTGCAGATACTGCAGTAATAAGTGCAATTTCTATTATTAACTTTATTCATAACAACCATTAATTGTCGCATTATTTGAAATTGTTAAATAGCTTAGAACGTATATATAAACCTCAATGACAAACATTTTTAAAACAATAAGTCTTATATTTTTGACTTCTGGCTCAGTACTTGCTGATCAACCAAAAAATTGGCAGTTAGGTTTTCAAAATCCAGCATCAACAGGGATGGAGGATATTGTATGGTTTCATGACTACATGTTATTACCAATCACAACTGCAATCACAGTTTTTGTTTTATTTTTAATCTTATATGCTTGTGTAAAATTTAGAGCCTCAAAAAATAAAGTTGCCTCAACAACAAGTCACAACACAACAATAGAAGTTTTATGGACACTTATTCCTTGTCTTATTTTAATAGTTTTAGCAGTACCATCATTCAAACTTTTATACGAACAAGACACAATCCCTAAAGCAGACGTCACGATCAAAGCAATAGGCTACCAATGGTATTGGGGCTATGAGTATCCAGATGAAAATATTGGCTTTGATTCTTATATGGTCGATGAAAAAGATCTTAAAGCCAATCAACCAAGACTACTTACGGTTGATAACGAAATTTATGTGCCAGTTAACAAAGTAGTAAAGGTTTTAATTACAGCAAACGACGTATTACATGCTTGGGCGCTACCTTCTTTTGGCGTTAAAAGAGATGCTATCCCTGGAAGAATAAATGAAACTTGGTTTAAAGCTGAAAAAACTGGAACTTTTTACGGTCAATGCTCTGAGCTATGTGGAATAAAACACGCTTTTATGCCAATCACAGTTAATGTAGTTACAGATGAAGAGTACGCTACGTGGTTAGACGATGCTAAACAAAAATTTGCATTAGAAAATATAAATACGAATATTGAAGTGGTAAAAAAAGAAATTAACAAATTAAATTAATTATGTACGGAGAAAAATCAGATAACGGTCATCATAATCCAACAGGATGGAAACGTTGGGCTTACTCTACAAATCATAAAGACATCGGAACGATGTACCTCATATTTGCTATTATAGCCGGGGTCATAGGTTCAGTTTTTTCAGTTATAATGAGAATGGAGTTAATGCATCCTGGTGATGGAATTCTTGGAGGCAATTATCATTTATACAATGTTCTCGTAACTGGTCATGGCTTAATCATGATTTTTTTTATGGTTATGCCTGCAATGATAGGTGGTTTTGGTAATTGGTTTGTTCCAATTATGATTGGTGCTCCTGACATGGCATTTCCAAGAATGAACAATATTTCTTTTTGGTTATTACCTGCCGCTTTTATTCTTTTAATAGTCTCAATTTTTGTTGAAGGACCTCCTGGACAAACAGGTGTTGGTGGTGGATGGACTATTTATCCTCCTTTATCCTCTAAAACCGGACAGCCTGGCCCAGCTATGGACTTAGCCATCTTAAGCCTACATATTGCTGGTGCTTCCTCAATTTTAGGTGCAATAAATTTTATTACAACAATTCTTAATATGAGAACACCAGGCATGACACTACATAAAATGCCTTTATTTTCATGGTCAATTTTAGTCACTGCTTTTTTACTTTTATTATCATTACCAGTTTTAGCAGGAGCTATTACCATGTTGCTTACAGATAGGAATTTTGGAACTTCTTTTTTTGAAGCACAAACAGGGGGAGACCCTGTACTATTTCAACATTTATTTTGGTTCTTTGGACACCCAGAAGTTTATATTTTAATTCTTCCAGGCTTTGGAATGATAAGTCATATTATTTCTACTTTCTCTAAAAAACCGATTTTTGGATATTTAGGAATGGCTTACGCAATGGTTGCAATAGGTGTTGTAGGATTCGTTGTTTGGGCTCACCACATGTACACTGTTGGTTTAGACACAGATACTAAAGCATATTTTTTAGCTGCAACTATGATTATTGCTGTTCCAACAGGAATTAAAGTATTTTCTTGGATAGCTACGATGTGGGGTGGATCTATAACTTTTAAAACACCAATGTTGTGGGCAATAGGATTTATATTCTTATTTACTCTAGGTGGCGTCACAGGAGTAGTATTAGCCAATGCTGGAGTTGATACAGCGCTACATGACACTTATTACGTAGTAGCTCACTTTCATTATGTGCTTTCACTAGGGGCAGTTTTTGCAATATTTGCAGGATTCTATTATTGGTTTAGCAAAATGAGCGGATATGAATATTCAGAATTTTTAGGTAAACTCCACTTCTGGTTAACATTTATTGGAGTTAATTTAATTTTCTTCCCTCAACATTTTTTAGGTTTAGCAGGAATGCCGAGAAGGTATGCTGATTATCCAGACGCTTTTGCAGGCTGGAACTATATATCTTCTGTGGGTTCTTATATTTCTATGGTTGGTTTAGCTATATTTTTAATTAATTTACTTTATTCGTTTTTAAAACAGAAAAAAGCACAACAAAATCCTTGGGGAGAAGGAGCTACAACATTAGAGTGGACTGTATCATCGCCACCACCGTTCCATACTTTTGAAGAGCTACCTAAAGTAAAATAAATTGATCCAATCAGCAGTTAAATTAAAAAAAATTAAAACTATTTCTAATTTTAGTTTACGTTCATTTTTCAACTTAATGAAACCTAGAGTAATGTCTCTTGTTTTATTTACTAGCATGGTTGGTTTATTAATTGCCCCTGAACAAGTTTCTTTTACCACATCAGCCATCTCTTTATTTGCAGTTGCCATGGGTGCTGGTGCTGCGGGAGCTTTAAATATGTGGTACGAGTCAGATCTAGATGCTTTAATGACAAGAACTTGCTTAAGACCTATCCCAACAGGCAAGGTTAAAAAAAATCAAGCATTATGGTTTGGCTTAGCACTATCAGTAATTTCAATTTCAATGCTTTATTATACAGCAAACTTAGTTTCATCTTTGTTGCTTGCGGCTACAATAGGTTTTTATTTTTTTATTTACACTATTTGGCTTAAAAAAAGAACTTCTCAAAATATTGTTATAGGGGGTGCGGCTGGGGCTTTACCACCAGTTATTGGCTGGGCTATTTCTACAAATTCAATTTCTATTGAGTCAATTATTTTATTTTTAATAATTTTTATTTGGACCCCGTCACATTTTTGGGCATTAAGTTTATATAAATCTAGTGACTATAAAAAAGCTAAAATACCAATGCTACCAATTACCTCTGGCATCAAAACAACTAAAATAAATATTTTAGCATATTCATTGTTAATGGCGCCAATTGTAGCCATGCCATTTTTTTTTAATTTTGGAAGTATAGTTTATTTAACTTTATCTTCATTAATGACACTTTATTATATTTATTTATGTGTGCTCCTTTTTAAAGAAAAGAACAATAAAGCCTCAAACATTATAGCTAGAAAAATATTTGTTTATTCTATATTTTACTTATTTTTTATATTTGTTTTAATTTTAGCTGATAACGTAATCCAATATTAAGTCATGAAAAAAAAAAATAAAAATATAATTACTGCTATAGCTTTAATTGTGTTTATGGTTATTTTATTTTTGACTACTTTCTACAATATTGGAATTTATAATAGAGAGCTTTGATGACATTAAATAAAAGGAAATTAACTCCTATTGTCTTGGTCTCTATTTTTTTACTAATGCTAGGACTATCTTTTGCTGCAGTACCTTTATATGAATTATTTTGTAGAGTAACAGGTTTTGCAGGAACTACCCAGAACGCTATAAATAAAGAGACACCAAAAGTAATTATAAATCAAATTTACAAAGTTCGTTTTGACACAAACACAGGTAGTAAACTTGAATGGAAGTTTTACCCTGAAAAAAAAACACTAGACCTAAAACCAGGCGAAGTACATAATGTTAATTTTTATGTGGAAAATCTGAGTCAAAATAGAACTGCCGGGGTGGCTTCTTTTAATGTTTCGCCATCTTCATTCGGCATATATCTCAATAAAATTGGTTGTTTTTGTTTTGAAAAACAAGGGCTTAAGCCTGATGAAAAAAGAAAGTTTGTTTTAAGCTTTTTCTTGGATCCAAAAGTAGTTGATGATAATAAAACCAAAGATATTTCAGATGTGACATTATCGTTTACTTTTTTCTCGTCTGAATACTATAAAAATATAAACTAATAAATTATGTCAACAAACGAAAAAAAACATGGATTTCATTTAGTAGACCCAAGCCCTTGGCCTATTTTTGCGTCTTTTGCTTCCTTAGTGCTAGCTTTCGGCGCAGTTTATTATTTTCACACTAAAGCACTTTGGTTGTTATTAATTGGAACAGCACTATTAATTTATGCTGCCTACATGTGGTTTAGAGAAGTTACGATCGAAGCCGAACATCAAGGCCATCATACCTACGTTGTTCAGTTAAGCCACCGATATGGGATGACCTTATTTATCGCATCTGAAGTTATGTTTTTTGTAGCATGGTTTTGGGCTTATTTTAACGCAAGCTTGTTCCCAACCGAAGCAATTGGAAGTGTGTGGCCACCTCCTGATATTAAAACTTTTGACCCATGGGATATTCCACTAATCAATACATTAATACTTTTATTATCAGGTACTACAGTAACTTGGGCGCATCACGCACTTATAGAAGAAAATGATAGAAAAGCTTTGCTGCACGGATTAATTTTAACTGTCTTTCTAGGATTTATTTTTTCGTGTTTTCAAGCATATGAATACCACCATGCAACTTTTACAATCGACGGGAATATATATGGATCAACTTTTTATATGGCCACAGGTTTCCATGGATTCCACGTTATCATAGGTACAATTTTTTTAGCAGTTTGTCTTTTTAGAGTTACAAAAGGGCACTTTACAACAGACCATCACTTCGGCTTCGAAGCAGCCGCATGGTATTGGCATTTTGTAGATGTTGTTTGGCTTTTTCTTTTTGCTGCTATTTATATTTGGGGAAGCTAAAAATCTAATTGAAAAATCAGTTACTATTTAATTTTTTTGTTCTTTCAGTTATCACTTTATTTTGTGCGCTTGGAACTTGGCAGTTAGTAAGATTGCAATGGAAAAATACTCTGATCGATCAAATTAGTATAGGCTTGAAATCTTCATCAGTAAGCTACTCTAATAAAATTAAAAAAAATTATCAAAGAGTAGTAATAGACGGCAAATATAATTTTGAAAAACAAATTTATCTTTATAGCCTTAATGATAAAGGTCAACCAGGTTACGATGTAATTACACCATTTGAAGGTTTGCCTTCAGAAAACGTACTAGTTAATAGAGGTTGGATTAAATCTAGTTTAAAAAATAACATCAAAATAAATAAAACTACAAATGATAGAATTAAAGGACTACTTTTAAAAAACAGAAAGCCTAATATTTTTAAGCCTGAGAATGATATTGGTAAAAATATTTGGTTTTCAATAAATTTAGAGCAAATAAATGGAATGACAGGAAAAAATTTTGATAGTTACATTCTTTATTTAGAGGATAAAAGTATAGATGTACCAAAGCCTAAAAAAATCACTATAGATTTGCCAAATAATCACCTCAAATACGCTATAACATGGTATTCAATATCCATATCGTTATTTGCATATTTTTTATATTTTAGAAAAAAAAATGAAATACTGTAGCACTAGAAATAAAAAATTAGATTTTAATTTTAAACAAGTATTTCAAAGAAGCCTAGCACCTGATGGAGGGTTATTTGTTCCAAAAAAAATTAAAAAATTTAGCTCAAATGATTTAAAAAAACTAAAAAAATTAAACTATGCTGACTTAGCTGTAGCCGTAATTTCTAGTTTTTGCGAACCTTCATTTAATAAACAACAACTTAAAATTTTAATAAAGAAATCTTATAAAAAATTTAAGAAAAAAAATGTAGTTAATTTAGTTAAAATCAATAAAAATATTCTTTTGGAGCTCTATCATGGCCCCACATTAGCTTTTAAAGATATTGCTATGCAATGTATTGGAAATATTTATGAAGAATTTAATAAAAATAATAACGAGATCACTAATATTGTAGTCGCTACTTCGGGCGACACAGGTGCTGCAGCTATATCAGCATTAAGCAACAGAAAGAATATTAAATTATTTGTTCTTCACCCACACAATAAAATTTCTAAAATTCAAAGAAAAATTATGACAACAATTGGTGGAAAGAATATTTTTAATATAGCTATCAATGGTTCATTTGACGATTGTCAAAAAATTGTAAAACAAATGTTCTCTGATAATTTATTCAGACAATCAATCAATATGTCTGGAGTCAATTCAATTAACTGGGCAAGAATAATGTTTCAAATAGTTTATTATTTTTATTCATTTTTAAAATTAAATGTTAAAAAAATTAATTTTTCAGTTCCAACTGGAAATTTTGGCGATATTTATGCTGGATACATGGCAAAAAAAATGGGTTTACCTATAGAAAAATTAATTGTAGCTACAAATGAAAATAATATTTTGCAGAGAGTTATAAATAAAGGAATTTATAAACCATCAAAAGTGAAAGCATCTCTATCTCCAAGTATGGACATACAAGTTTCGAGCAATTTTGAAAGATTATTATTTTATGTTTTAAATTTACGAGACACAGAAGTTAAAAAACTAATGAATAATTTAGAAACAAAAGGTTATTTTAAATTAACTAAAGCTCAAAAAAAAATAATTCAAAAAGATTTCTCTGCGTTTAAGGTTACAAACAAGGACACAAAAAAAACTATAAAAGAAGTCTATTTACAAAATAATTTCTTTATTGACCCACATACAGCAACAGGTTTTTATGCTGCCAATAAAATAAAAACTAATTATCCCTGCGTTATTTTAGGAACTGCTCATCCTTATAAATTTTTAGAGACGATGATAGCAGCTACTGGTAAGAAAGTTAAAAGACCTTCTCAAGTATCAAAATTGATATTTAGTAAAGAAAAATATAATGTATTAAGTAACAACACTAATATTATTAAAAAATATATTTTAGAAAAGCACTATGAAAATTAAGGAAGGTGACAAATTACCATTAGCAGATTTTTTCTACTTAGATAAAGACAGTATTGTACAGAAAATTGATACAAATTCCCTTTTTAAAGATCAAAAAGTAATTATGTTTGGGGTGCCTGGAGCTTTTACAAAAATTTGTTCTACGAGACATCTTCCAAGCTATGTAAAAAATTTTGATGAAGTTAAAAAAAAAGGTATATCTAAAATTATCTGTCTTTCTGTAAATGATCCTAATGTAATGAAAGCTTGGGGAGAGGCACATAATGTTGGAGATAAAATTTTTATGTTAGGGGATCCATACTGTAATTTTACAAAATCAATATGCGCTGAAATAGATCGAGTAGCTAGAGGACTAGGAATGAGATCATCAAGATATACTATGCTTATAGAGAATGGCGTGGCAATTAAGATAAAAGAAGAATCTGACGCTGGTATGTGTGAAATATCCGCAGCTGAAAATTTTTTAAAAGAAATTTAATTATTAATAGCTTCTGTAGCTAGTTTATCTGCTAGTTCGTTAAATTTGTTACCTGAATGAGCCTTGACCCACTTCCAAACAATTGATTTTTTTTTAGTTAATTCATTCAATAGAACCCACAAATCTTTATTTTTAACCGGTTTTTTATTGGCATTTTTCCAACCATTATTTTTCCAATTTTTAATCCAAATTGTGATCCCATTTTTAAGATAAGTAGAGTCTGTATAAATAACTATCTTAGAATCTTCTTGAATTTTTTTAAGCGCCATAATTGGAGCCATAAGTTCCATTCTGTTGTTTGTGGTGGATTTTTCTTTACCTGATAAATTCATCTGATTTTCTTTTTCGTCTAAAATTATAGCACCCCAACCGCCAGGGCCAGGATTACCAGAGCAAGCTCCATCCGTATAAATGATATATTTCATTAAAAAAAATAATCTTCAAAATCTTTAGAATTTTTATGAAATTCAAGCCTTGTTAAATACTCCATAGGGTCTTTAACTTTAACAATCGCTCCTTCAACAGTATTAAGAGCATCAAAAACTCTAGTTAATAAAAACCTCAAAGCAGAGCCCTGAGATAATACCTTTATATTTTTTTTTTCATCATCATTTAATTTTCTGAATTGATTATAGCCACTCATAAAATTAATCGCTTTAGTTACATTAAAACTCAAACTATTTTTTGATTCATCAAAACAAAGAGCATTAAAACAAATTGCTATTTCCAAAGCATAAAAGTCATTACAAGAAAAATAAAAATCTATAATTCCATTAAATTTATTGTCCTTAAAAAAAATATTATCACTGAATAAATCAGCATGTATTATTCCTTGTGGTAAATTTTCTGGCCAATTTTTTTCAACATCTTTTAGATTTGATTCTATTAGTATTGGCAGATCTTTATGGATCTTGACACATTTGTCTTTAACTTGATCAAATATTTTTCTCCATGATCTGATAGATAAATTATTTTCTCTTTGTATTTTGAAATTTTTTGTTATTTCGTGCATTTTCGCTACTTCTTGGCCAACTGCTTTGCAATTTTCTGGGCTTAGTATGTTTTTTGCTTTTCCTTCAAGAAAACTAACTATCATCAAATTTTTATTTTTATAATTACTGATTGTTTTTTTGTTATTATTCTCAATAGGCACTGGACATTTAAATCCAGCTTTATTTAAATTACTCATTAGGGATGAAAAAAAAGGCAAATCTTTTTCTTTAACTCTCTTTTCATAAATTGTAAGAATATATTTTTTTTCTCCAGCAAGCAGAAAGTAATTAGTATTTTCAATACCTTCCTCAATTCCTTTGAATTCTTTTAAATTTCCAATAGAATAATTAGCTAGGATCTCATCAATATTTTTTTTGCTAAGTTTTGTGTATACTGCCATCTTAATTTAATTCTTTTGGAATTTTAAAAACTACTTTTTCTTCAGCCACTACAATTTCTCTAATAGAAATATTACAACTTTCTTTAATTTTATTTATTAAATTTTGAACCAGTTGCTCTGGCGCGGAAGCTCCAGATGAAATTCCAATTTGTTTACACCTTTTGATTTGCTCCATAGGTAATTTTTTTTCTGAATGTATTAATTCTGAGTTTTTACATCCAGCTTTTTTAGCTACCTCAACCAGTCTTGCTGAATTAGAAGAATTTCTACTTCCAATAATAAAAATCATTTCACAGTCAGGAGCTATTTTTTTAACTGCATTTTGTCTATTTGTAGTTGCATAACAAATATCTTCTTTTATAGGTCCTTTAATCTTTGGAAATTTATCCTTTAAACAATTTATCATTTCTGCTGTATCGTCAACAGATAAAGTTGTTTGAGTAATATACGCTAAAGGTTTTTTAAAATTTTTAATATCTAAAGATTGTACATCATCAATCGTCTCTACTAATTTTATGCTTCCTTTTGGTAGCTGACCCATAGTTCCTATAACTTCGGGATGATTTTTGTGACCTATTAAAACAATACTAAATCCATTCTTATATAGTTGTTCTGACTCTCTATGGACCTTTGACACTAAAGGGCAGGTAGCATCTATAAAAGAAAGATTTTTTAGTTTTGCCTCTTCAGGAACTTTTTTTGGCACTCCATGTGCAGAGAAAATAACAGGTCTTGTAGTATCTTTAATATCAGAAAGTTCTTCTATAAATATCGCTCCCTTTTTTTTTAAATCTTCAACAACTTGTTTATTATGAACTATTTCATGTCTGACATAGACTGGCTTGCCATACCTATCTAAAGCTTTGTTAACTATTTCAATAGCTCTATCGACACCTGCACAAAAACCTCTAGGAGAAGCTAGTAAAATTTTAAGTTCATTTTTCATTTTTTTCCAATAGGTATTCGAGCAATATATGTGGAAAGGTTAAAGACGCCAAACCAATAAACACAACCTTTAAAATAGCCGAGTCTAATAAGTAGTAGTATTCATTGAGTAAAAATACAGCTATTAAAAACCCAAAAGCAGTAATTAAAGTGAGAGGTAGAGCTCTTTTTAAAAAGCTTATTAAACCTTTCTTTAGATTTTTATTATCTATATCTTGGATCAAAGATAGTGTGTGTCTAATAGAATGTAAAAAACAAAAGTATACTGTGAATGCAAGCAAGGGTTCAAAATTTATATTTAGAATTATTACTGTAAAAGAATCCAATAAAGACAATAAAATATTTTTATTTATAAAAAAATTACTAATCAAACTTAAAGATATTAAGACAACAATCAGGTTACTATTAAATTGAGTTAATTTAACCTCTAAGGTTTCAAAAATTTGAATTGTTTCGAAAGGGTGAAAATATAAAGGCGCTAAAACAACCAAAGAACCCTTTAAAAATAATAATAAGTTTAAAAGCTTAAATTTATTTATTTTTCCAAAAACAGTATCTTCTTTTCCAAAATGATACGCTGCAACAATCAAAAAAACAGTAAGCATAAATAATGGAAATATTAACCAAGTGCTTATTACTACCAATGAAACAAAAATATAAATAAAATAAAATAGTAATTTATTCTTAATGTTTAGTATTTTTAATAATTTAACACCTTTAAAATTGTCTAATGACCCATGTGACACACCAATAGTAGCAATTAAGAAAAAGCATACTATCGTGATATTTTTTGTTTGAAAGTCAATGTTTGAAACTAAAAAAAACAGACTTAATAAAAATAACAAGATTGTATGAGATTTATTAATTTGACTATATTTAATCATTTTTAAAAATAGCTTTAATAAAAATCCATTTTGGCATTTTCAAAATTATTAATATATCTTCTAAGATATTACTTTTATTAGATAAAAATTTTACAACAGTGTTTGTTTTGCTTTTAAACATTCTTAAAAATATATCAGGCATTCTCTCTGGATTTTTTTTTAGAACTCTTAAAAAAATATTATCAAGGAATTCGTACTTTTTTCCAATAGCATAGGTTTTTGCACTTAAAATACTATCAATATTCTCTCTAATATACTTGCTGTGTTCTTGAATATTTAAAAAAGTATACCCAGTGCTCAATCTTGTCATACATCCAGCTGAACCAATATTTATTTTATTAACTTCTTTAGCTAAGCTTGGATAAAAAAGTGGAATCGCTCCTTTTTCTTTAAAATTAATTTTATATTTTTGAATACCCAAAGTTTCTCTTATATATTTTTCTATTTGGAAATCGTAGTCTTTTAATGATTGATCATCAAATTTAGACAACCAAGTTGTTTCAATGAGAGCCTTATTTTTAGTAAATGGCAATGTGTAGAAAAAATGAACACTATTTCTTTGATCACAATTAAAATCCATTAAGTTAATTATTTCATCATCAAAAATTTCTTCCTTAACTTCAATCTCCACGCCTTGAAAGTGCTGCCATATCTTTGATTTATCAAGTGTTGATTCTGGTACGCTATTAAAAATGAAAGAATTACCTGTATCTATTTCACTTATGTTTTTAAAAAATTGAATATTTTTGTTTTTTGATAATGAAGTATTAATTTTTTTATAATAATAACCACTATCAATACTTTGATATGGAAAGTTTTCAGTTTTAAGTTCGTGTGATTCAGAAGGCAAGTTTATAGAGAAGTTATTCCAGCTTTTTATAACGCAATCATCAAAGTTATGATCAATAACCCTCCAAAAAGACCATGTCTTATCTCTTTTGTATTCAGGTCTAGGCTCAATAATGGCTAGCGTTTTAGAAACTAGTTTATTATTGACTTCTAGCTCATAGGCTAAAGACAAACCTGCACATCCTCCACCAATAATTACATAATCAAATTCTTTCATCTAAATTAATTTCTTTATGTAGCATCATATGTTCATTTTGTTTCTCTTGTTCGTTTAAATTTACAAAAAAAAGCTTAATAAAGTCGAAAAAAGACAAAAAAGTTTCAACAGCCTTACCTAAAACTGAAACATATATTTTTCCTGCATTATTATAAGTCTCTATTTTTTTTTGAGATAAAACTTCATACCCTATCCTCCTGTATATTCTTCTTGCTACTAAAATTGCAAATCTTGAGAGTATAGGAATATTTTTTATAGCTGGAAATGAACTTTGATAAAAAATATCTGCTAAAAAAATTGTTTCACTAATTGAATTAAAATCAGCTTTAATATAGGCTCTATTTCTATTTTTATCTTCAATCACATCTCTTGCAATATTAGTTAGTTGCATGGCGATCCCTAAATCCACCGCACATTTTAGAGATTGTTGATTTTTAACTTTAAGTATCTTTGCCATCATCAATCCTACAGTTCCAGCAACTTGATAAGAATAAATCAATAAATCTTTTTTAGAATTTAAACTAACCTCATTCTTAAGATCAGACTCAACACCGTCAAATAGGTCATTAACTATTTTATGGGAAATACCTTCTTCTTCTAAAAGTTTATGAATATTTTTAATTATCTCATTTGAAAAGTTTTTATCTTTAAATTCAGATTTAAACTCTAAAAACCTTTTTTTCTTAATATCTAACAAACCTTCTTTATCAGCTATATCATCAACTGTTCTGCAGAAGTCATATAAGACAGAACATTTTCTAAAAATTTCTTTAGATAAAAAAACCCCCGCATAACTAAATGATTTGGCGTGTTTTGAAATTAAACTTTGATTTTTATTCATTACAATAGTTCATCTAATACTTTAGCTGAAGATAATACACCTGGCATTCCAGCACCAGGATGTGTTCCCGCACCAACAAAGTAAAGATTATTAAAGATTTCTGATTTATTATGAAATCTAAAGTACGCTGATTGAGTAAATTTTGGTTGAATAGAAAAACCTGATCCATGAAGTGTAGCAAGCTCATTCTCAAAATAATCAGGTGTTAAATAAAAGTCACTAACAACACTCTCTTTTATCCCAGGTAAAACCGTTTGATCCATTTTGGTAAGGACTAATTCTTTAAATTTTTCTCCCTCTTTTGACCAATTGATACCAGACAAGTTATTGGGCACAGGAACTAGGACATAAAAAGCATCTTGGCCTTTAGGCGCCATACTTAGGTCAGTAGCTGTCGGCCTGTGTAAGTAATAACTTATATCGTCAGATAATATTTTTTGATCAAAAATTTTATTTAAGTGAGTCTCATATGATCCACCAAAGTATATTGTGTGATGGGCCACTTCTTTAAATTGTTTTTTTGATCCAAAATAATAAACAAAAAGGCCCATAGAATAATTCATTCTTTTAACTTTTTGATTAAATAAAAACCCATATTTTTTTTTAGAGTTAATTAAATTTTTATAAACATTAGGAGGATCAGAATTACAAATTACATAATTACCATATACATTTTCTTTGTTGTTAATTTGCACTCCTTCAACTTTATTATCAGAACTTAATATTTCGGTTACTTCTGCACTTTTAATAATTTCGATACCTTCTTCTTTCATTAACTTTTCTAAAGCATTGACAACACTACCTGTACCACCGATTGCGTAATGAATACCCCATTTTTTTTCTAGATAAAGAATAAGTGTATAGATGGAAGTTGTAGTAAACGGATTTCCTCCAACCAAGAGAGGATGCATGCTAAAAACTTTTTTTAATTTTTCGTTAGAAATATAGTTTGAAACAAGTTTATATACAGACTGATAACTTTTAAGTTTTAAAAGAGATGGTATTTGTTTGAGCATAAACTTAATATTATTAAAGGGTTTTGTGGAAAGTTCAGTAAAACCTTTATCAAAAATTTTTTGAGTAAAATCGACTAACTTTTTATATCCAGAGACGTCACTTTTAGAAAATTTTTGTATTTCTTGCTCCATACTTTTTTCATCTCCCGAATAGTCAAAAGAGGTCTTGTCATTAAAAACAAATCTATACCAAAGATCCAAAGGAACAATTTTTACATAGTCAGAAATTTTTTTATCAAACAAAGAAAATAATTCTTCAAATAAGTAGGGTGCAGTTATAACTGTTGGTCCTCCATCGTAAGTAAATCCGTCTTTTTTAAAAACTCGAGCTCGTCCACCTAAATCAGGATGTTTTTCTAGTAGCGTTACTTGGTATCCTTTTGCACGCATACGCAATGCTGCAGCAATTCCTCCAAATCCAGAACCTATTATAATAATTTTTTTATCTTTATTCATTTTAAGCTATGCTAATACATATAAAGTTTAATCAGCTATGACAAAAAAACTTAAAATCTACATCTCTTAGCTAAATTTTTCTTTGGATAATTTGATTCTTTTTTTGTCGTTTTTAAACACTTTTTTAAATATTTATCCTCAGGTAAGTAATAAAAGCCTGAAAAATAAAGGTTTTTTACAGCAAAAAATGCTTCTAATTTCTCATTTTTGTTTATAGGTTCTCCTCAACTGGTTAAGAAATAACTATCTTAAACTAGTTTAATATTAAACTAAGTAGAAAACACAACGAGGGAGGTTTTCATGAGTAAATTAAGCAAAATCGCTTTAGCAGCTATTGCCATTTTTGGTATCACTAGCTCAGCTAATGCAGCGACAGCTATTTTAGCTACAAATGATTTCGTAGGAATATCATTCTGGTTAGTTTCAATGGGTTGTTTAGCAGCCACAGCATTCTTCTTTTTAGAAAGAGGATCTGTTGCACCCCAGTGGAGAGTTTCAATCACAGTTGCAGGATTAGTAACTGGTATTGCATTCATTCACTATATGTACATGAGAGATATTTGGATCGGAACTGGTGAGTCACCAACTGTTTACAGATATATCGATTGGTTAATTACAGTACCTTTACTAATGCTAGAGTTTTACTTTGTATTAGCAGCTGTTAAAAAAGTACCGTCATCAGTATTCTGGAAGCTATTAATAGGTTCTGTAGTAATGTTAGTTGGTGGTTACGCTGGAGAAGCTGGATATGTATCAGCAATGGTTGGTTTCATAGTTGGAATGGCAGGTTGGATATACATTCTGTTTGAAATATTCTCAGGTGAAGCTGGAACAATAGCATCTAAAAGTGGTAACAAATCATTAATTACTGCTTTCAGTGCAATGAGAATAATTGTTACTGTAGGTTGGGCTGTATACCCACTAGGTTATATGTTTGGTTATTTAACTTCAGGTGGAGTAAACGTTGACTCGCTTAACGTTCTTTACAATGCCGCAGACTTTTTAAATAAGATCGCATTTGGTCTTATTATTTGGGCTTGCGCAATGCAAAACACTAGTTCAAGAGCTAAGTAGTACAAAGCATTTTAAAATAGGGCGAGTTTAATACTCGCCCTATTTTTTTTGTTCATTTTAATTATTTATTTAAGTAGATTTTCTTTTTAAAGCTGATTTGGTTTCGTCTACGCTCGAAGCAAATATTTTGTTTAATTTATTCTTGTCTAAAGAGTTTTTTAAAAGAACTTCTACTGCCTGAATAGAGATTTTAACTGAGGAGTTTTTTATGTCCTTTAAGGCTTGATTCTTCATTTGCCTAATTCGATCTTCAATACTCTTTTTTCTATTTTCAATTTGGATATGAAAATCCTCATTAGTTTTCAGAATATTTCTGTCTGCATCATCAGTAGCTTCATCAACCATTTGTTTAATTTCTGCTTTTGCGTTACTAATTTTTTTTTCATATTCGCTTAAAATATTCTTAGATTCATCTTTAAGTAATTCAGCGTCTTCAACTTCAGTTTTGATCGTATTAATACTATCATTTAGAATAGTAGTTATTTTTTGAGGTATTTTAAAATAAATCAAAACTCCTAAAAAAATAATAAATGAGACAGCGACCCAAAACGTAGCATCAATCATCATAAATACTTACCTAAATTATTTTTAGCGGTCTCAAGTATAGCTGCCTTAACACTACTTTGATTCATAGGTTCGCCCGATATTTGTTCAATTACTTTTGAAGCTATTTCCTCAGATATAACTGCAATATTTTTTAGAGAATTTTTTTTTAAATTTTTTATTTCTTTTTCTGCATTTTCAATTTCAATTTCAATTTCTTTTTCAAATATTTTTTTTTTGTTTTGTATTTCTAAATTCATTTTATTCTTACTTTCAAAAATAATTTTTTGAACTTCTTTTTTAGCATTTTCAATAGATAGCTCATATTCTTCGTGTTTTTGTTCTGCTAGATTTTTTAACTCTTGAGCTTCATCTAAATCATCTTTGATTTTATTTTCTCTATTATCAATACTATTTTTAATTTTTGGAATGAACATATTTGCCAAAGTCAAATATAATGCAGTAAAAATTAGAATTAACCAAAAAGCTTGCGAAGCCCAGTATGTCGGATCTAGCTGAGGCATTCCAGCCTCAGCTGCTAACAAGTTAATTTCACTTGTTAAAAAACTTCCGGTGATTAAAAGAAACAATCTCATTAAAATTAAAGATTATTGCTTAAAACGCAAATAATATAATTAGTGCTACAACTAATCCAAATAGGCCAGTTGCCTCAGCTAACGCAAATCCTAAAAGTAAATTAGGAAATTGTTTTTGAGCTGCTGATGGATTCCTCATAGCTCCTGATAAATAATTACCAAAAATTATTCCAATTCCAACTCCTGCTCCTGCTAGTGCGATTGCAGCGAGACCTGCTCCAATCATTTTTGCCGCTTCTAACTCCATTGTTCCTCCTTTTTTTTGTTAATGGTGTAAATTTAATGCATCGTTTAAATAGATGCAGGTTAATATTGCAAAAACATAGGCCTGCAAAAATGCAACTAATATTTCTAAGCCAGTTAATGCTACTGAAAAACCAAGCGGCAACCAACCACCCAGCATTCCTAAACTAATAACAAATCCTCCAAAAACTTTTAACATAGTGTGACCAGCCATCATATTTGCAAACAGACGAACAGAAAGACTAACCGGTCTACTTAAATAAGAAATTATCTCTATTATTGTTATGAGGGGAAGTAAAAAAATTGGGACACCGCTTGGAACAAAAAGTTTCAAATAGCCAAAACCATGTTTTAAAAAACCAATGACAGTTACAGCAATAAAAATAAAAGTAGCCATTATCAAAGTTACTATAATATGGCTTGTTACAGTGAAAGAGTAGGGTAGCATACCCAACATATTGCAAAAAAGCACAAACATAAATAAACTAAAGATAAATGGGAAATAAGGTTTAGCTTTAGATCCTGCTGTATCACTTATCATTTTTGCGATAAAATTATAAAACATCTCAGCAATTAATTGAAATTTACCAGGTATTAATTTTTTTTCCTTGGTGCCTAAAAAAAGAAGAGCACAAATTGCTGCAGCACTCAAAAGCATAAATAGGCTCGCATTTGTAAAAGATAAATCGACACCTGCGATTTTAATTTCGGGACCAATCTTGTATACTGTAAATTGGTGCATTGGATTTGTTGCCATATAAATTTTCTAAACTAATCTTTTTGTTGCATTCTTTTAGCGGTCCTAATAACGTTTAAAATTCCAGCTATTGAACCTAAAAAAAAAAATAAAATTATTAACCAAGGTTTAGTATCAAACCAAGTATCTAAAATAAACCCAATTATTGTCCCAACTAATACAGCCGAAACAAGTTCTGTACCTAACTTAAAAGCACTACCCATAAATGAGCTATTTTCATTATTATTTGTGATTATTGAATTATTTTTAAATTTATCCTTTGCAATCTTTAGGCGAGTTTTGAAATCTTTTAGTTCTACCATCTTATATTAAGCTACTAGTTCTTCAGCTTTTTCTAAATCAACAGCAACGAGCTGGCTCACACCCTTTTCTGGCATAGTGACCCCATATAATCTATGCATTCTCGACATAGTTAAAGCATGGTGTGAAATAATGATAAATTTAGTTTGAGTTATTTTTACAAGGTCATCTAGCAATGCGCAAAATCTTGTCACGTTTGCATCGTCTAATGGTGCATCAACTTCATCTAAAACACATATTGGAGATGGGTTAACTAAAAATACAGCGAAGATTAAAGCTAAAGCCGTTAGAGCCTGTTCTCCACCAGACAAAAGAGTTATTGATTGAAGCCTTTTCCCCGGTGGAGAGACTAACATTTCTAAACCAGCTTCTAACGGGTCGTCTGAGTCAACTAGTTCTAATTTAGCATTTCCGCCATCAAATAATTTTGTGTAAACTTCATTAAATTTTCTATTAACTTTTGTGTAAGCATCGAGGAGTTTTTCACGTCCTTTTTGATTAAGCTCATCAATAGATGACTTAAGTTTTACTATTGCTGAATAAAGATCAGCTCTGTCATCTTCCATCTTCTTTATCTCATCTTGATATTTTTTAGTTTCTTCGTCAGCTCTTAAATTAACAGACCCTAGAGACTCCCTTTGTTTTTTAATTTTTTCTAAATTTAGTTCTTGTTTTTCTAAACTAGGATAATTTTCGACAGTTAAAATATTTAAATTTGAAATTGACAAAAGATCATTCTCGTTATCTAATTTAAGATCATTTTTAATAGAGTAAATTAAATCTTTTTTTCTTTTTTCTATACCTTCAAGTGTTGCCTCGCTTCTTGCTTTGTTTTCTCGAAGCATGCTAAATTTTTCCTGGATTTCTTTTAAATTTTGATTAATTAAATTATATTTTTCTTCAGCTTTTTCTAGTTCTTCGTTTAATTCGTCACTTCTTTTTTTTGTATTTTCTATATTTTGTATATTTTGACCTTTAGTTGTTGCAATCTTTTCAGGATTTTTTTGATTTTCGTTGATTTCAGATTTAACCCTATTTTTTCTTTCATTTAATTCTTTAATCATTTTGTCAGAGTTAGATTTTAAATTTTTCCAATTTTCTAATTCAATGTCTATATTTTTAATTCTTTCTCTTCTTTTAATAGAGTCACTTTTGATTGATTCATTCTTTCCATAAGTAGAAGCATATTGTTCTTGAGACAATGTAATTTGGCTTACTATCTTTTTTAATTTTTCAAAAAGATCTCTTGTTAATTTTTTCTCAGAGTCAATATAGCTTTCAATTTCATTGATAACTTTATCCAAATGCTCCTGAAGCTCTTGCAAACTTGTTTTTGATAAATTTAAATTTTTTTCTGATTTTAATTCAGTTTCAGATAATTCTTTTTCAGTTTTTAATAATTCATTTTTTTCTTCAAATATTCTTTTTTCATTTAATGAAGCATCTAAAGATATACTTTTCTCTCTCTCAAGATCAGAATCTAGAGTTTCTAGTGAATTTTGAAGTTTCACTTGTAAACTCTTAATTCTCGATTCTTGTTCATCTAAATTAGACATTTCAAGATTAAGTTTTTGAAGATTGGCCTGAGTTTCCATTCTTCTGTCTCTTAAAGGAGCTAATCTTTTATTTTCCTCTTCAAGCATTTGATTGTTATGACTTAGATCTATTTTTACAGCACTTAACTCATCTTCTTGTTCACTTGATTTTTCAGCAACGATTGTTTTCTCTTTTTCTATTGAAGATATTTTCAAATAATAAAGACCTGCTTCTATACCTTTGATTTCTCTTGAAATTTCTTTATATCTAGTCGCTTCCTCGGCTTGCTTTCTAAGATTATCTAATTGTTTTTCTTGTTGTTTTTTTAATTCGTCAGCTCGTTTCAAATTATTTTCAGCGGCTTCTAATCTTGCTTCAGCTTCTTCTCTTCTTGCGTGGATACCTGAAATCCCTGCAGCCTCTTCCAGTATTGCTCTTCGTTCAGCCGGTTTTGACGTAACAAGAGAACCAATTCTTCCTTGACTAATTAAAGAGGGTGAATGAGCGCCAGTGGACAGGTCTGCAAAAAAAGTTTGTGCATCTCTTGCTCTTATTTCTTTTTGATTAATGAAATATTTTGACCCCTTATTTCTTTCGATTCTTCTTGTTACCGTAATTTCATCTAATTCATTATATTGCATGGGTCCATCTTTATCAAGATTTTGAATTTGTATTGAAACTTCTGAAATATTTTTTGCAGGTCGATTTGCCGTGCCTGCAAAAATAACATCTTCCATTCCTGATCCTCGCATGCTTTTTGCAGATGTTTCACCCATACACCATCTTAAAGATTCTACAATATTAGACTTACCACATCCGTTAGGACCGACTATTCCAGTCAAACCTTTTTCTATATAAAAATCGGTTTTATCGAAAAATGATTTGAATCCAGATATTTCTAGTTTTTTAAATTTCATTATAGAAGTTTATCAATAGCTTTTTTAAAAGATTTATAGTCTGTAGACCCTTTGTATTTTTTTTCATTTATAAAAATAGTAGGCGTTGATCTTACATCGTAATTTTTTTGTGCTTCAATTCTTTCATTAAGAATTTTTTCTTCCAATTCTTTATCTGCTAAACATTTATCCATTTCGTTTTCTGTAAAGGTAAATTTCTTACCAATAGCTTTGATTGAACTGTTAATTATATTTATATCTTTTCCCACCATCCATTTACTCTGCTTTTTGTAAATCTCAGTTAAAAATTTAAAATTTACGTCTGATTTTGGATTACATTGCAAAATCTTTTCTGCATTTAAAGCTGGTAGATCTAGAGGAAAACTATGATGTTCAAATTTTACTTTTCCAACGCTAATATATTCTTTTTCTAACTTTTCATATATTTTTCCATGAAAGTTAGCACAATGTGGGCAAGTTAGAGAAGAAAATACTTTTACTACTACTATACTATTAGTGTTATTTTTACTTTTCGATGACTGATCACAGTTCACAGCTAGTAAAAAAATAAATAGTAAAAAGATATTTTTAATTATTTTTATCATTATAAGCCTCTATCAGTTTACTTAACGTTTTTTTAAGCCCTTCATTATTAATATTTTCTAATTTATTACTATAATTCAATTTAGCATTATTTGATGAAGAAACTTGTTTTGATATTTTTTTTTCATGAACAACTTTTAGCTTAATCTCTTTAATGCATTTAAAGCCAAAAAAACTATTGATTTTATCGATAATTTCTTGTTTTTCGTATTCTACAGTTAATTCATTTCCATGGATTACATTTAAGATTAAAATTCCATTGCTCATTTCTTTATCCATTTTTATTGTACTCGGATAGCATGCATTAGAAAGGTCTTTACCGACCATTTTAGACCAGTTGTCGACTATATTAGAAAAGTTATAACCACCTTTTTTTAATAATTTTTTCAAGCCATGAGGTAATGACTTAGAAAAAGGTCTTAAGCCTTGTATGAAAGTATTGGTTTTATTATTATCTTTTTTGTCATGCATCTTAACAATAATTTATCAAAAAAAATTCTAGCTTGGTACGATAATAACAGCAGGCCATTACCTTGGCGTGTTAGTAAAAAATCACCAAAAAAGCTCTATTACAGACTTTTAAGTGAATTTATGTTACAGCAAACACAGGTCAAAACGACACTTCCATATTTTAAAAATTTTTTGCTTCATTTTCCTAATTTAAAATCTTTAGCAAAATCAAATGATAGAAAAGTTTTAAAATTATGGGAAGGACTTGGATATTACAGGAGAGCAAGAAATCTTTTAGCAACAGCCAAGATACTAGTTAAAGAACATAACTCTAAATTACCAAAAAAAATAATCAATTTAAAAAAACTGCCAGGAATAGGAGACTATACAGCTAATGCTTTATCGGCTTTCATTCATAATCAGCCAACAATTGCTATTGATGGAAATGTAAAGAGGGTATTCTCAAGAATTTTGAATAAGAGTGAAAATAAAATAGATTTTAACAAACTTATAGAAATTAACAAAAAATCTTTATTCAAGACAAAAAGACATTCTGATTTTGTTGAAGCGTTAATGGAATTTGGCGCATTAGTTTGTAAACCTAAAAAACCATCATGCTTAAAATGCTGTTTAAAAAATACATGTAAATATTTTAAGTCTCATAAAAAATTTAATCAACTTAAAAGAATTAAACCAAAAGAAAAAAATTATAATATATTTTGTTACATCAACAAAAAAAAAAACAAAATTGCCTTAACTAAAAAAAATAATTTGGGGTTCTTAGAAAATTTTTATCTGCCACCAATCAAAGAAACAAATTTTAAAAATAAAGAAAAAAATTGGAATTTTCATTCAACTTTTAAAAACTCTATTTCTAATAAAAAATTAAACATTAATCTATATTATAAGTTTTCCTCAAAGCTTCCATTGCAATCAGAGTGGTTTTCTTTAAAAGGAAATAATGAATTTATTCCTTCATTTACAAAAAAAATATTTAAACAAATTTTAGACATCGATTAATGAAAAAAAAAATTGCAATTATTGGGGCGGGTATCGGTGGACTTACACTAGCTAATTTTTTAAAGAATAGTTCTAACTTTGAATTTGTTATTTACGAAAAAGAGGAAACCTTAAATTTAGAGGAAGGATTTGGAATTCAACTTGCGGTTAATAGTATTTCTATTTTAAATCAAATAGGTTTTGATGCTTTAAATAAAATAGATTATTTTAATCCAAAAAAACTAGATTTTTACTCTAACAAAGATAAAATATGTGACTTAGACTTAACACAATTTAACAGCAAAACAGAAAAATATACAACTCTTAAAAGATCTATTTTAGTTAAATTTTTAAAAAATAAATTATTTTCTCATTTGATAAGATTCAATAAAAAACTTGAAACAGTTGAACGGAGTCAAAATACTCTAAAAATAAATTTTAAAGATGGAAGCAATGAAGAAGTAGACTATATTGCTGTTTCTGACGGTATATTTTCAGAAACTAAATCAATTATTGAAAAAAAAACTTTTAAACCTAATTATTATGGAGCGGTAGCCATCAGGACTCAAATTAAAGCTAAAGATGTATCCGAATTTAAAACTGAAAATATTTCTCTTTTTATGAGTTCTAAGGCTCATTTAGTTTCATATCCAGTTAACGAGAATAAAGATCTTAACGTAGTCTGCATTTTAAGAAAAAACTTAAATGAAAAAAAAACTATAGAACAATTACTTAATGAAAATTTTTTTAATAAAAATAAGTTTCTAACAAGCATTTTCAGCAAAGATTTAAAATCATGGTCTATTTACACCTCGTCTAAACCCCTTCAATCTACTTTAAAAAAAGTCTTTTACATTGGAGATGCTTTTTATACCTTTCCACCAACGCTTGCTCAAGGCGCTTCCCAGTCTATAGAGTCTGCTAAAGAGTTATACAATTTGTTAATTGAAAATAATGAAAATATTGAGAAGATTTATTTTAAAAAAAGACTTAAAAAAACAATTATGATTAACAATAGGTCTAGATTGAATTATTTTGTATTTCATTTCTCTAATCCTTTTTTAAAACTATTGAGAAATTTATTTTTAAAGCACTTAATAAAAAGTAATAGTTTCATTAAAAGATACTTAGGTAAAATTTATGACTAGATAGAACCTACTTAAAAACCTTTAGATAGAAATCTTTGTCTCAAGCTATCTATTAAAACCATCGAGTCACCCACTTTGCAATGCCAGTAAGTCCATCCATTGAAACTTTCTGTTCCCATTATTTTAGCTGCAACCTTATGTATAGAACCTTCAGATTCTTTATATTTAATACTTCCATCAACCATTATTTTTGCATTAAATTTGTTTTTAGGGTCAGATAAAACAGTGCCAGGTTTAAGAATCCCCAACTCAACCAACGAACCAAAAGGTATTCTTGGTTTTGATTTGTTGTTCTCGATTGTATCCAGGTAGTCTTCTTCAATAATCTTTGTTTTATTAATTCTATCATAAGCAGCTTTAAAATATTTTTTATCTTTTTCAACACCATAATACTGTCTGCCTAATTTTTTGGCTACTACGGCAGTAGTCCCCGTTCCCAAGAAAGGATCAAATATCACATCATTTTTATTAGTTGTTGCCAATATAATTCTATGTAAAAGTGATTCAGGTTTTTGAGTCGAGTGTACTTTTTTTCCATTATTTTTTTTTAACCTTTCTTTCCCGCTGCAGATTGGAAGCATCCAATCAGAACGCATTTGTAAATCATCGTTTAAGCACTTTAGAGATTGATAGTTAAAAGTATATTTTGATTTTTTATTCTTAGAAGCCCATATTAAGGTCTCATGTGCATTAGTAAATCTTGTCCCTCTAAAGTTAGGCATTGGATTATTTTTTCTCCAAATAACGTCATTCAACAACCAATAATCTAAGTTTTGCAAGTGGTAGCCTAAACGAAAAATATTGTGATAAGATCCAATGACCCAAATACTTCCGTTATCTTTTAATATTCTTTTGCACTCTGTTAACCAAGCTTTACAAAAGTCATCATAATGCTTAAAGCTTTTGAATTGATCCCATTTATCGTCAACACCTTTAACTTTACTGGCGTCTGGTCTACTTAAAGTTTCACCAATCTGCATGTTATAAGGAGGATCTGCAAAAACTAAATCAAAAGTTTTGTTCGGAATTTTTTTTAACTCTTGAAGGCTGTCACCTTGAACTATTTTATTTAAAAAACTAGACATTATCTAGATTCAACTCGAAATTGAATCTTCGGTCAAACAGTTTTATGTGAAATCGTATCCGTCTTGTGTTCGAAACTTCTATCTTAACAACATGTTGTGTATTGGCTTAAATCCTTTTCTGTGATGGAATGTAATGCCAAATTTTTTTAGCCCTGCCATGTGCGCCTTAGTTCCGTAGCCAAAATTTCTTTCCCACGCATAGTGAATAAATTTTTTAGATAATTTGATCATAAGTAAATCTCTATATGTTTTTGCAATAATTGAAGCTGCACTAATGCATTTAATTTTTTCATCTCCTTTGATTATTGTTTTATAATTTTTTATTCCATTTGGTGCAAAGGGACCGTCTATTAAAATTAGGTCGGGTTTTTTTGAAAGATTATCAATAGCTCTTTTCATTGAAAGTAGAGAAGCCTGTAAAATATTAATGTTAAATATTTCTTCAACAGAAGACACTCCAATAGCATAGTGTGAATTTTCTTTTATATATTTAGCAATTTTTAATCTATTCTTGAAATTAATTTTTTTAGAGTCTCTTATAGATTTTAAATCTATCTTATAATCAAGTATCACAGCCGCAGAAACAACAGGCCCAGCCAAACAGCCTCTTCCAACCTCGTCAACCCCAGCTGTAATAATATTATTTATCAATTTTAATTTTTAAATCTAAAATTTTTTTTCTAATCATTTTTAAATCAACCCATGACATAGCTTTTTGATCGGGCTGCCTCATTAAAAAAGCCGGATGAAATGAAGTAATTACAGTGACATTACATTTACCTATTTTTTTTTCAATCCACTTACCTCTAGCGTCAGATATTTTTTGTTTATTTCCTATGACAGCATTTAATGCTGCACTACCTAACAGTATTAATATTTTAGGATCTATAATCTCTATATGTTTAGTTAAGTAGGGCAGATAATGAGCAATTTCTTCTTCAGATGGGTTCCTGTTTTCTGGCGGCCTATAATTTACTACATTAGTAATATAAACGTGATCTCTGTGTAGATTAATTGATAACAGCATCTTATCAAGAAGTTCTCCTGTTCTACCAATAAACGGTACTCCCTCTAGATCTTCATTAGCACCTGGCGCCTCTCCAATAATCATAATTTTTGCATTGGGATTTCCATCAGAAAAAACAATATTTGTAGAATTTTTTTTTAAATCACAATTTTTAATATTAATGATGAGCTGTTTGAGCTTTTGCAGTTCTTTGCCTTTAGAACCTTTGATTGATAAATTACTATTGATTTTATACCTGTTTATAGCTTCATTCTCATATATTAGGTTATAATTAATTAAATTATAATATTTAATTAATTTTATAAATTTAGTATTAATTTTTTTTGTCATTTAAATAATTATGAAAAACTTAAAAGCTCAATTCAAGTTAATAATTTGTGTTTTATTATTTTTAAACACTTTTAATATTCTTACAGCCAAGAATATAGATAAATTTTATAACGCAGAGGATCTAACTAATTATTTCTCTGGAATATTAGCTGTAAACGACAATCAATATCAAAGATCTCATGACTACTTAAAACCTTTGAATAACTTAGAAGATAGTCATTACTCTTATTCACTATATTATCACTTCTCATTGGTAGCTCTTCAAAAGTTCAAAGAGGCCGTAAATTATTCAAAAAAACTTGAAAAAAAAAAAATAGATAATTTTGAAAGTAATTTAATTAGTGCAGTTTACTATTTGGAACGTGAAGATTTTGGCAAAGCTTTAGTTTATTCTAAAAAACTAAGAAATAAAAGTCAGCAAGGATCAATCCAAAATTTACTTTCATCCTCATTAAATAGCTGGATTAATTTCAAAAATACTGACGATCTTAACTCAGCGCTTAATTCACTTAAGAGCATACCAAAAAAATATGAAAATTTAAAAGATATTCAAAAAACATTTGCCCATTGTTACTTTGACTCAAATCAAACCGATGAAGCATTCAGAAAATTGACCTCTCGTTCTGGTATAAATTATTCGAGATATTTTTTCTTTCACGCAAGTTATCTAATTTCCAAAGACAAAAAACAAAAAATAAAAAAAATATTAGAGTCTTCACTTGATTTACATCCCAAGAACTTAATTTTGAATCAATTAAAAATAGATTTTGAGCAAGAAAAAAAATTCAATAATCAATTTAATTGCAGAAACATCAAGCATGTAGTTGCGGAGATACTTTATATTGTTGCAAATGGACTTGCCTCGCAACAGAACTATGTGACTTCTAACTTTTATTTAAATTTAGCTAAATATTTAAATTCAAATTTTATTTCTTTTGAAACACTTTATGCTGAAAATTTTTATTCTATAAATGAATATAATGAAGCTAAAAAAATATATAATAAAATAAAAAAAAATGGTTCTACTTACAGTTGGTACGCATCAAAGCAGACCGCCTCAATATTAATCAAACAGGAAAAAAAAAAAGAAGCGATTAATTTTTTAAAAAAAAGTTTTCAAAAAATTAAAAAACCAACAACTTATGAAATATTCGATTACGCTGAATTTTTAAAAAATAATGAAAAATACGAAGAGTCAATTAAGTATTTTTCAAAATTAATTAAAATAATTGACAAAAATCATGATTTATATGGTCAGATACTTGACGGGAGAGGGGTTGCTTATGAGAGAACTGATCAATGGAATAAAGCAGAAATAGATCTGCTCAATTCATTAAGCATTTCACCTAATGACGCTTATGTAATTAATTATTTAGCATATTCATGGATTGAAAAAGGTATCAACATTGAGAAATCTTTAATTATGCTCAAAAAAGCAAACTCGCTCAAACCAAATGATGGTTATATTATAGATTCTTTAGGCTGGGCTTTATTTAAATTAAAAAATTATGAAGAAGCAAAAAAATATTTGCAACAGGCTGTTACATTCATGTCCTCTGATCCTGTAATTAACGATCATTATGCAGACTCTCTATGGATGAACAATAATTCTCTACAAGCAAGATATTATTGGAATTATGTTTTAAAATTGGAAAAAACAGAAGAAAAATTAAAAAAAAAAATTAAACAAAAATTATTATTTGGTCTCAAAATTTAGGATCAACAATGCTAAAATCTTATTCTAAAATAAATTTATTTTTAAAAGTTTTAAATAAAAATAATAAAGGACTACATAATATCCAATCTAGCGTAATGTTACTAGACCTATACGATAGAATAAGTTTAAAAAAAATAAATAGAAATAAAGATAATATTAAATTTATTGGGCAGTTTAAAAAAAATATAAACAAAAATACAAACACCATATCTAAATCTCTATTTCTTTTAAGGAAGAATAATCTAATAGATAAAAAAAAAAGATATAAAATTATAGTAAACAAAAAAATACCAGTATTTGCAGGTCTAGGTGGAGGAACTAGTAATGCTGTATTTATAATTAAATATTTCTTAAAAAATAAAATTAACACCAAACTAATGAAATTATTTGAAGAAGAAATTGGTTCAGATTTTAGATTATTTTTTTTTAAACATTCTTTCCAAAAAAATTTAAAAAAAATTCTAAAATTTAAAAATAAATATTCTTTTAATTTTGTTCTAGTTTACCCAAATATTAATTCATCAACTAAGGCAGTTTATTCAAAAGTAAAAAAATTCACCTTACCTCTAAAGAACGACTTATCTAAAATAGTCTCTAAAAATAGCTATATAGAATTTATAAAAAATGAAAAAAATGATCTACAAAAAATAGTTGAGACAAAGCATAAAAAAATAAAAAAAATTTTAGATTTAATAAAAGTTCAGAAAAACTGTTTATTTTCAAGAATGACTGGGTCCGGGTCTGTTTGTTTTGGTATATTCTTTAACAGAAAATCAGCGCAGCAAGGATTAATGAAAATTCAGAAAAAACTTCCTAATTGCTGGTGCGTACTCACAAAATCTATTTAATTATTTGTTTTTATGATATATCAAAACGATAACGTTGGGGCATAGCCAAGCGGTAAGGCAACGGTTTTTGATACCGTCATCCTAGGTTCGATCCCTAGTGCCCCAGCCAAATAAATGAACAAATTACCAAAAAATATAACTTTTTTTCAAAAATTAAAAAAAGTTTTTTTTCCGTTTTATAAATCAAAAAATATCAAAAAATTATTTACCATTCTTGAAAAAGACAAGCCAAAAAATATTGAAGTCGCAATGTTTGTGGGCGGATGTGTAAGAAAATTTTTAACAAATAAAAATATAGATGATATTGATATCGCATCTATTTTTTCACCAGAAGAACTAAAAGAAAAATTTAAAGAATCAACATTTAAAGTTATAGAAACAGGCATTGAACATGGATCTGTAACAGTTGTTTCAGAATCAAGTAAATTTGAGATTACTACATTACGCCAAGATACCAAGACCGATGGTAGACATGCAGAGGTATCATTTATTAATAATTGGAAAGATGATTCAAACAGAAGAGATTTCACCATCAATGCAATTTATATGAATAGAAAAGGAAAAATATATGACCCACAAAATGGTAGAGAAGATCTAAAAAATAACCAAGTAAAATTTATTGGCGAACCTTCTTCTCGTATAGAAGAAGATTATTTAAGAATAATAAGATTTATAAGATTTTCTATTCAATACAACAACAAACAATCCAATTCTAGTACTATTGAAGCAATCAAGCTTAACTTAAATGGTATAAAAAATCTTTCAAAAGAACGTATTCTCAATGAACTTTACAAGGTGTTTAAGTTAAAAAATATTAATACGCTTCTAGAAAATAAAGAATTAAAAAATATTTTTTTAATAGCTTTCCCCGAATTTAAATATTTGGGTAGATTAGAAAAATTTTTTTCCCTATTAAATAATAACACCGTATATCAGTCTGCAGAAATAATTTTTTCTATACTTTTAGTTGATGAAAAAGACAATTATGAATATTTTTGTCACAAATATAAAATTTCAAATAAATTAAAAAAATATCTAAGTTTTATTGCAAAAAACTATACTAAGTTTAAAGAAGAAAAAAATTATCTAAAAAAAGATTTGAAAAAAAATGTTTACAACCTAGGAAAAGATAATATTAAAAATTTACTAGAGTTCATCTACTGTGCAGAGCCAAAGTTTTCTATAAAATTATTCAACGATATATTTACAGAGATTAACAAAATAGATATTCCAAGTTTTCCATTTAACGGTAAGTATTTAATGGATCAAGGCTTATTTGATGGTAAGAAAATTGGTCATGCACTTAAAGAATTAGAAAAAGAATGGGTTCAAAAAGATTTTAATTTAAAGGCCAAGGAAGTTTCTTATATTGTGGATAAGATAAAAAAATCAAACATATTGAATATTTAAAATTTCAAAATTTTTCTCTCCAGAGGGAGTCTCTACAATCACTACATCTTCTACACTTTTACCTATCAGCCCTTTACCTATAGGAGATTTGAAATAAATTAAATTTTTAGAGACATCTGCTTCATCTTTTCCAACAATTTTATAAGTTTTTTTTTTACTAATCTCTAAATCTTGAACGGTAACAGTTGATCCAAAAATGACATTTCCATTATTTTCAATTTTTGTTACATCTATGACGTTTGCTCTAGCTATAATATCATTTATTTCTATAACTCTACTTTCAATCTGAGCTTGTTGTTCTTTAGCTGCGTGGTATTCTGCGTTTTCTTTTAGATCACCGTGCGATCTTGCTTCTGCTATAGCCGCAACTACACTAGGTCGCTTAATACTCTTTAGCTCATCAAGTTCTGATTTAAGATTTTTCAATCCTTCAACTGTTATTGGCTCTTTATCCATTTATTTCCATTTAGCTTGAGGCGGCAGAGACATTAGAATTGAATCAATGTTACCACCTGAATTTAATCCAAACTTTGTACCTCTATCATACAAAAGATTAAATTCAACGTATCTTCCTCTCTTGTACAACTGTAGTTCTTTGTCTTTTACACTCCAATTTAATTTTTTTTTATTCAAAATTATTTTTTTAGTTATATCTATAAAAGCAATACCTAAATCTTGCACAAACTTAAAATTTTTTTCCCAGTCTTTAGCCTCGTAATCAAAAAATATTCCACCAATCCCACGAGGTTCTTTTCTATGAGGTAAGTAGAAGTATGTATCACACCACTTTTTATACTTATTATAATCTTTATTATTAATTTTACACACAGTCTTTAATTCTTGGTGAATAAGCCTTCTTTCTTTTTTATCATTAAAAGAAGGTGTTGCATCCATACCGCCACCAAACCACTCTTTTGAAGTTATGATAAATCTTGTATTAAAATGAAAAGCTGGAATTTTAGGGTTTTTCATATGTGCTACCACAGAAATACCTGTAGCCCAATACTTGCCGTTTTTCTTAGCACCCAAAACTTTAGATCTAAAAGCCTTTTCAAATCGACCAGAAACTGTTGATTGATTTACCCCAACTTTATCAAATATTTTTCCACCGATTAAAGAATATGAATTTCCACCACCTTCTTTTTTATTGTCTTTTTTCCATTCTCTTTTAAAAAAAAATTTTTTTTTTGTTCTTTTTTTTTTATTAATTTCGTTTTCAAGCAATTGAAATTCATCAATAATTTTATCTTGTAAAAATTTAAACCAATCGCTAGCTAATTTTTTTTTTATATCTATTAATTGCTTCATTTAAAAAAGTTATTTTGCTTAAGAGCCTCTGTAGTAACTATTGCAACTGTCATAGCTACATTAAGTGATCTAGCCTTACCACTCAAGGGTACTTTTAGTCTATCTTTTATCTTTTTATGTATTTCGTCAGGAACCCCAGAACTCTCTCTGCCGAAAAGAAGAAAGTCATTTTTTTTAAACCTAAAATGATGATAAAATTTTTTTGATTTAGTTGTCATTAAAACTATTCTAGATTTTGAATTTTTGTTCATAAAAGTTTCAAAACTAGGATACCTCACTATACCAGTGAGGTTAACATAATCCATAACAACTCTTTTAAATCTTGAGTCGTCTAAATTAAACCCACAAGGTTCGATGATATGTATCTTAAGATTTAAACAAGCTGATAATCTAACAATAGCAGCAGTATTTTGAGGTATATCTGGTTTATAAAGTACTATATTTATCATTAAGAGTTTATTTATGTGTCATTCTTGACCCTAGAAAAACTGTAGAATAAGTTTTAATTAAGTATTCTTTGATAATAAATAAATAATTATGAGCAAACAAGAAGATAAAAAAGACAGAAGAGATTTTCTATTTACCGCTAGTTATACAGTTGGTGCAGTGGGTATAGGTGCAACTATATGGCCGCTAATTCACCAAATGAATCCAGACGAGTCTGTCAAGGCACTAGCAACTACAGAAGTTGACATAAGCCAAGTTGAGTCTGGAAAATCAATTACAGTTTTGTGGAGAGGAAAGCCTATTTTTATTAAAAGAAGAACTCCTGATGAAATTCAAGAAGCCAAAGCAGTTGCGTTAAAAGATTTGCCAGATCCACAAAAAGATGAAGAAAGAGTTAAAGAAGGAAAAGACGAATGGTTGGTTATGGTGGGGGTTTGTACACATTTAGGGTGTGTGCCTTTAAAAGATAAAGGAGATTTTAACGGCTGGTTTTGTCCATGTCATGGTTCTCATTATGATATCTCAGGAAGAGTTAGAAAAGGACCTGCGCCAAAAAATATGGAAATACCAAAATATGAATTTGTCGATAGCAACACAATCAAGATTGGATAATAAAAATGAGTGAACACGAATATACACCTAAGTCAAAAGCTGGAAAGTGGTTTAATGATAGACTTCCGCTTTTATCTCTAGGTGCACATTTAACAGATTATCCAACACCCAAAAATTTAAATTATTGGTGGACATTCGGAGGAATATTAACATTCTGTTTAATTACACAAATAGTTACAGGCATAGTTTTAGCAATGCACTATGTTGCTCATGCAGATCTTGCATTTGAAAGTGTTGAAAAGATAATGAGAGATGTGAATTATGGCTGGCTGATCAGATATATACATAGTAACGGCGCATCAATGTTCTTTCTTGCCGTCTATATACATATTTTTAGATCTTTATTCTTTGGTTCATTCAAATCTCCAAGAGAATTAATTTGGATAATAGGGATGTTAATTTATATTTTAATGATGGCAGCAGCTTTTATGGGCTACGTATTACCTTGGGGACAGATGAGTTTTTGGGGAGCAACTGTTATTACCAATTTATTTAGCGCAATTCCTTTAGTTGGAGAAAGTGTAGTTACATGGTTATGGGGAGGTTACTCTGTTGACAATCCAACTCTTACTCGTTTTTTCAGTCTTCATTATTTAATTCCATTTTTAATTTTAGGTTTAGTAGTTTTACATATATGGGCTTTACACATACCTGGAAATAATAACCCTGTTGGAATAGATATAAAAAAACCTTCCAAGGACACAGTACCTTTTCACCCTTATATTACAATAAAAGATATTTTTGCTTTGCTCATGTTCATGATTATTTTTGCTGGATTTGTATTCTTTTCACCAAATGTTTTAGGACACGCAGATAATTATATACCAGCTAATCCACTCATCACACCGGCTCACATTGTTCCCGAATGGTACTTACTTCCTTTCTATGCAATTCTAAGATCTGTTCCAGATAAATTAGGTGGGGTAATATTAATGTTCGGAGCATTATTTGTTTTAATAATTCTACCTTGGCTTGATACTAGCAAAGTTAGATCAGCAATATTTAGACCTATGTATAGGCAGTTTTTTTGGATCTTTGTGGTTGATGTGCTTGCTCTTGGTTATCTTGGAGCTATGCCCGCGGAAGGTGTCTACTTATTTTTAGCACGAATAGCGACCACTTATTATTTTCTTCACTTTATTGTTATTTTGCCAGCTTTAGGTTTCTTTGAAAAAACAGACCCATTACCAGCAAGTATATCAGAACCTGTTTTAACTGGTGGTTTTAGTGCCGTACCAACTAGGACAGACAAAATAATTAATGAAAAAAAATAACATCAAAAAAATATTAGCAGCTATTTTAATCACAACATTTTTTTGTGGAAAGGCATTTTCTGCAAGTAAAGACTTATTAAAAATTGATTGGAGTTTTGCAGGCATTACAGGAAAATTTGAAAGAGATTCTCTACAAAGAGGCTATCAGGTTTATAAAGAAGTATGTTCCTCATGCCACTCAATGAAATATTTAAGTTACAGAAACTTAGGTCAAAAAGGTGGGCCTGAATTTACTTTAGAAGAAGTTAAAGCTATTGCAGCTAGTTATGATGTTGAAGATGGCCCAAATAGTGAAGGTGAAATGTATGAAAGAGCAGGAAGACCTTCCGATCATTTTGTAAACCCTTATCCAAATGATAACGCTGCTATAGCAGCTAATGGTGGAGCATATCCACCCGACATGTCAGTTTTAGTGAAAGCAAGGCCAGGGGGAGCAAACTATATTTACTCAATATTAATGGGCTATGAAGAAAAACCAGTTGGTTTTGTTCTAGACGAGGGTGTTTATTACAACAAATACATGGATGGAAATAAAATAAAAATGATGAGTCCATTATCAGACAACTTAATAGAATATACAGACGGAACTAATGCGACACAGGCTCAAATGGCAAAAGACGTTACAACATTTCTTACTTGGGCTGCTGAACCACACTTAGAAGCAAGACACAGAACAGGAACTAAAGTTATTATCTACTTAATTTTGTTAGCTACTCTTGTTTACTTTAGTATGAAGAGGATATGGTCAAGGGTTGACGCGGAAAAATAATACATCGCCGTCTTTAACAACATAATCTTTTCCTTCTATTCTTAATTTACCATTTTCTTTACATTTTTCAGAGCTACCATATTTAATGAAATCATCACAAGAGACAGCCTCAGCTCTTATAAAATTTTTTTCAAAATCGGTATGTATTACTGCCGCAGCTTGTGGAGCCAGCGTATTTTTTTTAACTGTCCATGCTCTACTTTCTTCAGGTCCTGATGTAAAATAAGTGTCTAAATTTAATAAGTCGTAACCATCTTTAATTAATTTAATCAAACCAGTTTTTTTTAAACCAATTTCTTTCATAAAGATTTCTCTTTCCTCATTGTCCAAGCCCATAATTTGATCTTCTATGTCAGCACAAATAATAATTACTTTTTCATTTAAATATTTACTTTGAACCTCTTCAGTATACCTGTTTCCTTTTGAGAGACTTTCTTCATCTACATTGCAAACTATAATTTTAGGCTTAAGACTAAGCAATCCTAGTTGGGTTAAAATTTTCATTTCTTCTTCATTAAATGAATCCGAGTTTTGTTCTCCTTTATTTAAGGACTCTAACTTTATTTCTAAAGTCTGTATTTCTTTAGGATTTAATAATTTTTTTTTTCCTTTCTCTAATTTTTTTTGAATTATATCAATATCAGATAAGAGAATTTCTGTTTTTATGGTCTCTAAGTCGTCTAAAGGATTAATTTTAGAATTAACATGAGTAATTTCTGCAGAATCAAAACATCTAACTAGATGAATAATTGCATCAACTTCTCTAATATGAGAAAGAAATTTATTACCTAAACCTTCACCTTTAGAGGCTCCTTTAACTAAACCTGCAATATCAACAAAAGTTATATTAGTAAAAATCTTTTTTTTTGAATTCGATAGTTTAGATAAATGATCAAGCCTTGCATCAGGTACATCAACTATTCCAATGTTTGGATCAATTGTACAAAAAGGAAAGTTAGCAGCTTCAGCGTTTTTTGATGCTGTTAAAGCGTTAAACAATGTAGATTTACCTACATTGGGTAGGCCTACGATGCCACACTTAAAGCCCATTTAGATTAGAGTTAGGAGATTGGAATTAACTTTACTTGAGAATAAGTCAATTTTTTTTTCTAACAGAGTTGGAAGTAATCTAACTATGTTTTCAGATATTTCTTTAATTTGATCCTCTTCATCTTCTTTAAAATCTTCAAGAACATGATTGTTTACTTTTTTTTTATTTTTTGGGTGTCCTATTCCGATTCTTACTCGAGAATAATCTTTACCAATAAATTTATCGATCGAATCAATGCCATGGTGTCCTGCGCTACTCCCAGCAAATTTTGCTTTTATTTTTCCAAAATCAATATCTAAATCATCATGAAAAACAATTACATCTTTTGCGTCAATTTTAAAATAATCAATAAGCTCTTTAATCGCCGTGCCAGAGTTATTCATGAAGGTAAGAGGTTTGATTGCGTACACTTTGTGTTCAGAAATTATACCCGTCGTTAGAAGTCCTTTAAACTTTGGTTTTTGTTTAGATAATTTAAAATGAGAATTAACAGCATCAATAATTCTAAAACCAATATTATGACGATTGTTTAAATCTTTAGGCCCTGGATTTCCTAAACCAACAAGTAGCAACATATTTAATTATTTCTTTTCTGGCTGTTTTTTTTCTGCAGCTTGTTCTTTGCCTTTTACTTTATCATCTTTTTTACCTGCATCGCCTTCTTTACCTGCAGCAGGTTTTGACCCTTCAGCTCCTGCTTCTGCCGCCGGTGCGCCTTCAGCACCTTCAGCGCCCTCAGCACCTTCAGCTACTTCTCCCTCAGCTGGTTTTTCTGGTTCTTTTAAGACTGTAGGAGCAGCTACCGTAGCAATCACAAAATCTCTACCAACAATCGTTGGTGTAACATTATCTGGAAGCTTAACAAAAGATATTTTTATACTAGTTCCAATTTCGAGGCCTTTTAAGTCAATGATAATTTCTTCTGGAATATTGTCCGCAGGGCATTTTAGTTCAACTTTTCGTCTTACGATATTTAATACTCCACCAACTTTTAATCCTGGACAATCATTACTGTTAATAAATTTAACTGGAATTTCTAAAACGATTTTTGCACCTGCTACAATTCTCATAAAATCGATATGAATAGGCTCATCAGAAATTACATTGTAAGCAACATCTCTCGGGATAGCTTTTAACTTATTGCCATCAAGATCTAACTCAAGCACAGTAGACAAGAAAGAATCAGAATTTAAAATATTTTTTACAAGTTTTTTTTCAACTGAGATTTTAGTATTAGGATCTTTTCCGCCATATAAAATAGCTGGAATAAGACCGTTCTCTCTAAGTTTTTTTAGTTGTCCAGCTGTGACAGTTTCTCTTTTTATAGCTTTTAAATTATTCATGTTTTTATTTGGATGAGCTATTTAACTCAAGTTTGTTGATAAAACAAGTATTAATTGAACAAGTCAGATACTGATGTAGAGTTTGAAATTCTACTAATTGCTTCAGCCATAAGGGGAGCAATAGAAATGACCTCAATTTTACTATTATTTTTTATCTTTAAAGAATTATCTATCGTATCCGTAATAATCAATTTTTTTATTTTAGACTTTTTAATTTTTTCAGCAGCTACGCCACTTAAAACAGCATGTGTAATAAAAACATAAACATCGATTGCCCCAGCTTTTTTTAAAGCATCTACAGCATTAATAATTGTTCCACCACTATCAATTATATCATCTATTATAATACAGTTTTTTCCTTTTACATCTCCGATGATATTCATTACTTTTGACTTACCTGGCTCAGGTCTTCTTTTATCTATAATTGCTAAATCAGCTTTTATTTTAGTTGCTAGTCCTCTTGTTCGCTGAACGCCACCAACATCTGGCGAAACACAAACTAAGTTTTTAGATTTAAATTTTTTTTTAATATATCTAGCAAACAACGGAGTAGTAAATAAATTATCGACAGGAATATCAAAGAAACCTTGTATTTGACCAGCGTGTAAATCAACTGTTACAATTCTACTTGCTCCAGCATTTGTAATCAAATTAGAAACAACTTTTGCTGAAATAGAAGTTCTAGGAGCAACTTTTCTATCTTGTCTTGCATATCCAAAGTAAGGAATCACAGCAGTAATATTTTTTGCCGAAGATCTTCTAAGAGCATCAATACACAAAAGCAATTCCATGATATTATCATTTGCAGGTGTTGATGTAGATTGAATCACAAAAACACTATTCCCTCTTATGTTTTCATTTATTTCTATATAAATTTCGCCATCAGCAAATCTTTTAATATTTGTATTGATGAGTTTAAGCTTAAGTTTTTTTGAAATTTCTTTACTTAATCTGGGATTACTAGTGCCGGATAAAATTTTCATGAAAATAATTCTATTATACAATCAATCATTTATGTTTTCAAATGAATTAAGTTCGCACCAAGGCTATCGTGGAAGCACATCTGCCGTAGTCTTTTTCGTTTAAATACCTTGACCTTCTGAAGCTAAAAAGGTTTTCTTTCTCTGCGTATGTATCAAAAACTACATTTTCTACATATTCTACATCATATTCGTTTATTTTAAAATTAACATACATTCGAAGGTCAAATAAAAACTTATCCCTTCTACCATGAAAGAAAAAGGTTTCGTTTTTTTTACTTTCTTTAATAAATTCATTGTAAAAATCTTTACCTACCTCATAATTTTTTAAACCTACACAAGGACCTACCGCAACGTAAATTTTATTATGCTTACTTATATTAAGTATTTCATCGAAAGTATTTTTTATAATTCCACTCACTGCACCTCTCCAGCCAGCGTGAATACAAGCAATGACATGATTGTTTTCTTCATAGACTAATATAGGAACGCAATCTGCTGTGAGAACAGAAATTGCAATATTTTCTATTTTTGTTATCAATGCATCAGCATTGATCCTTTTAAAATTTTTATTACTTTCGTTAATAGTAATAACTTTATTGCTATGAGTTTGATTCATTAAAAATAAATTATTTTTTGTAACACCTACTTTTCTTGAGACAATAGCTAAATTGTTTAGAACATTGCTTTCTTCGTCATTAGAACCGAGGCCGCAATTAAGACTGTTGTAAATACCCTTTGATACGCCTCCTTTCTTTGAAAAAAAACAATGTTTAATATTGTTGAACTCATTAAGTTTTTTTGAAAAATACATTAAACAAATCCCAGTAAAAAATTTTTTTTTAATTTAAAGGCAGATATAACCTTAAATAACTTACCCATTTGTTTTGGATTTAACAATCTTTGCAATCTTAAATAAAGGTTTGATTTTTCCTTAAAATTCATTTTTTTACTTACTATCTCCGCTCTATTAATAATTCCTATTTTTTTTAAAAAAAATTCTTGTGTTACAACATTGTTAACTTTAAGCGTTTTTTTTTTTAGATAGTTTTCTAATAAATTAAAATTTACTAAAGAAGTAATGTCTGCATCTCCAACATTATCAAAAATCATATTTTGTTTATGATTTTTTACAGATTGTAAAGTGTTCCTGCTTTGCTGTTTTAAAAAACCATAATCAATCAAAAGTAAACCACCATTTAATTTTTCAATAGTATCTATAATTGTATCTAATTCAGCTAAACCTTGTTTTGGAAACTCAATAAAAGATTGTTGTTTTAGAAGATTATATTTTTTTAATTCTATTGTTGTTTTTACATCAGCCTTTTTTAAAATAGTAGAAATTTTTGAACTATTTTCTAATTTTACATACTTTTCATATAAAATATTGTCAATTTTTTTAAATTGTTTTATTGGGACAGCATCAAAAAATTCATTTCCTAAAAAAATAACAGGCCCTTTTTTAATTTGACCAAAATTTTTAATCCAATTTATCTTTTCATGATTAAGATTTTTTTTTTGCAAATCTTCTAAAGCTTTGTTTTTTTCATATAAAAATATTTTAGCTGAATCAAAAAAAACTGGAAACTTTTTAAACACTTTAATTAAAGTCACGCACATTTGTCCACTTCCGGGCCCAAGTTCTACAATGTTAAAATTTTTTGGTCTATCTAAATGTTCCCAAAATGACACTATCCACAAAGCTATCATTTCACTAAATAATGATGATATGCCAGGAGAGGTTATAAAATCGCCATTTTTACCAAAAGGTATTTTTTTGGAATAATAACCAAAATCTTTGTCATAAAGTGCGTTAGAAATAAACTCATCAATTGGAATTTTTTTTGATCTTGGAAAATATTTATTTAGTGAACTCATTATTAGTCGCTTTCTTTAAAATAAAAAATCCTATCAAAATCATAAAAAAACTTAAAGCAGATCCCATAGTAAATAAATTAAACAGATACCCAATTTGAATATCTGGTTCTCTAAATTGTTCCGCTACAATCCTAAAAAAACCATACAGGATCATAAAGAAAGCTGAGGTTACACCAGTTTTAGTTTCTTTTCTATAAACTAAACTTATTAAAATAATAAAAAGTATAACACCCTCTAATGCTGCTTCGTAAAGTTGAGAAGGATGTCTTGGGACTTTGTCCACTTCAGGAAAAATTACTGACCAAAAAACATTACTCGGTTTTCCATAAAGTTCCCCGTTGATAAAATTTGCAACTCTTCCAAAAAAAATACCTACAGGAGCAACACTTGCAATAATATCTAAGAAAAAGAATGAATTTATTTTTATTTTTTTTGCAAAGATGTATGTTCCTAGTATTATTCCTATCAAAGCACCGTGAAAAGACATGCCACCTTCCCAAATTTTTAAAATATCCAAGGGGTTATTAAAATAATAAGAGAGATTATAAAAAATTATGTATCCAAATCTACCGCCTAGTATTAATGAAATGATGATATAGGTAACCAAATCATCAAAAATTTTGAAATCAAATACGACAGTTCTACTTTCCACTTTAAAAAGAATTATTTTTTTTGCAATCCACCATCCGATTAAGATTCCAAAAATATAAGCAAGAGAGTACCAACGGACTTCAAAAAAACCAAAGTTAATAAAAACAGGGTTTAAATCATGGATATACATGGCAAAGTTATATCACAATTGATATTATTTTTCTTATCAATTAAGATTAATCATGAACAGTTCTGAAAAAATTTTAAAACTTATATCTAATTTTATAGAAACTGGAATTCTCACTTCGCAAGATGCTAAGAAAGAAGTGATAAATAATTTAAAATTTAAGCGTGATAATTTAATTGATAAACTTCAGTTGGTTTCCAGGGAAGAATTCAATATTTTGAAAAAAATGATTGAAAAACAACAAAAACAAATTGATCAATTAAAGAAAAAAAAACTACAAAGGTAAAGAAATTTTAACTTGTAAACCTTTGTGTTTGCTTTCACTTAATTCAATATTTCCACCATGTGATCTTACTATGTCTTCTGCTATTGACATTCCTAGTCCAACACCTGCATGATTTAAATTTCTACTTTCATCTAATCTGTAAAAAGGTTTAAAAACATTTTTGTATTGATTTAATGGAATACCTGGACCATCATCAGCGATAAAAATATTTAATTTGTTTATTGATTTTGATTTGTGCACATAAACATTCTTGGCGTAATTCAAACCATTTTCAATAATATTATTAAAGCAACGTTTTAATGCATTTTTTCTTCCAATCAAAACTACATCAGCAGATAAATCTAAGTGAAGATTTTTACTATTTTTTTCATTAGCAATTTTAACGAAAAGTTCATTTATATTAGTAGCCACAGAATTTTCTTCAACTTGTGATTTTGCAAATTGTAAGTATGTATTTAGCATACTCTCCATTTCATCAATATCTTTTGACATTTTAATAGAAAGATCTTTTTGATTCAACATTGCTAATTGAAGTTTTAATCTTGTTAAAGGTGTTCTTAGATCATGACTAATTCCTGAAAGCATTTCAGATCTTTGCTTTAAATGTCTATCAATTCTTTTTGCCATTCTGTCAAATTCATATGCAGCTTTTCTTATTTCCGAGGCACCTGAGGGTCTTATTACGCTGACATAGTCTCCCTTACCAAATTTTTCAGCTGCTTTTGCTAGATTAATAATTGGTTTAGTTTGATTCTTTAAAAAAATAATAGCTATCGAAATCAATAATAATGATGGCAATGTAATCCAAAAGACAAATAATCTTACAGATGAAGGTGCAATTCTTTCTCTAGGAAATAATACTTGAATAATTTTATCGTTTGATTTTATTTTAATTTCAACAACTTCTTCATATTTAATAGTATCAAACCAATAATTAGAACTTCCAAAAACACTTTTTAATTCACGACGCAAAGATCTATCCATTGGGCTATATCTTCTTTCTTTAGAAATACTTGGTAATTTTTCATCTTTAATATTAATTACATAACCAAAATTAAATTTATATTGTTCAGTAAGGTATTTTACTTGGTTTAAATCTTTTCCTGTATATATGTCTGATAAAGTTTTGAGCTCTCCAACCAAAGATCTAGTTAAACCTTTATTCGCTTTAATCCAAATACTATCAAAGAAAACTATGGTTGCTATAATTTGTAAAATAATTGTTGGTGCTGCTACAATTATTAAAGACCTATAAAATAATCCAGTTGGTAAAATTCTTTTTAAAATATTATTCAATCCAAAGGACATAACCAGAACCTCTTATAGTTTGTAAATATTTAGGATTTTTAGGGTTTGCTTCAATTTTTTGTCTCAATCTTGTAATCATTACGTCAATAGATCTTTCTTGGCTAATATTTGTAATTTCCCCGATTTGTATTCTAGAATAAGTTTTTCCTGGATTAGTTAACATTTCAACTAAAACTTTCTTTTCTACATTATTAATTTTATTAGTTTTATTTTGTAATTTAATTGACATTTTATTTAAATCAACTTTTGCCTCTCCAATCTTATTAATCTTACTAAGATCAATTTTCTTACTCTTTTTAACAATGTTTTTAATTCTAAGTAATAATTCTTTTGGCTCAAAAGGTTTACCTAAATAGTCATCTGCTCCTAGTTCTAGTCCTTGAATTCTATTTTCTACCTCTCCTTTTGCAGTTAACAGTATGATAGGTACATTAGAATTTTTTTTTATTTCTTTAGTTAGTTCAAAACCGTTTTGCCCTGGCATCATTACATCCAAAACTAATAAATCAAACTTAAAATAGCCAATTTTAATTTTTGCTTCTTCAGCACTATTTGCTGTTGAAACAATAAATCCATTATCGTCAAGATATTCTTTTACTAGTTCTCTAATTCGATCATCATCATCAACTACTAAGATATGATATTTAATTTTTTCCATTTATGATTTTATTTAATACCTCTTTAAATTTTAATACTGAGTCAGGTTCTGAACTTTTCAAAGCATCGAATATTCTTTTTTTTTGTGTTTCATATATTTTGTTAAAAAAAATTTGACCTTCTTCATCTAAAAATAAATTTTTTCTTCTTGTATCTTCCTCATCTTTAATTTGTTTTATCATTTTTGTTTCTACCAAATCTCTTAAGACACGATTTAAACTTTGCTTAGTTATTTTAAGCAGAAACATTAGTTCACCAAGATTTGTACCAGGGTTTCTTTCAATTAAATTTAAAGCTCTTAAGTGAGCTGGCCCAAATGAATTTTCATTAAGTAGTTTTTTAGGGTCCGAAAAAGTTTCTCTGTAGGCGTAAAAAAGTAATTGAATGAAATCTTTAATTTGTTCATCTTTAAGGTAAAGTAGTTCTTTCATAATCGGTAAGTTATATTGACTTACACTAATAAGAAATATACTTTTTTGTAATAAAAAAAATCGATATTTTATTACTCTATGGAAAGCATCCCTTACGACAAAAGATCAGGAAAAATATGGTATAATGGCAAAAACGTTGATTGGGCAGATGCTCAGGTTCATCTTTTAAGCCATGGACTTCATTATGCCAGCTCTGTTTTTGAAGGTCTAAGAGTTTATGAAGGTGAAATTTTTAAACTATTAGAGCATACAGATAGATTATTTTATTCCGCAAAAAGAATGGGTATGGATGTTCCATACAATACAGATGAAATAAACAAAGCAACAAGAGAGATTGTTAACATACAAAAAACTCAAAACGGTTATATCAGACCAATAATCTGGCGCGGAAGTGAGATGATGGCAATTTCAGCTCAGAAAAATAAAATTAATGTTGCGATTGCTACTTGGGAGTGGGGACCTTATTTTGATCCAAAACTTAAAACTGAAGGAATAAAATTAAATATTTCTTCTTGGAAAAAACCCTCACCAGATTCTATTCCCTGGGACACAAAAGCAGCAGGTCTTTATATGATTAATACACTTTCAAAGCATGAAGCCGAGGCCAAAGGATATGTAGATTCTTTAATGTTAGACCATCAAGGAAACGTAGCCGAAGCAACCGGCGCGAATATATTTTTTAAAAATACTGCAGGTGAATTACATACACCAATACCTGATTCCTTTTTAGACGGAATCACAAGACGATGCATAATTGAGATAGCAAAGTCCAAAGGCATTAAAGTAGTAGAGAGAAAAATTAAACCAGGAGATATGTCTAATTTTGTAGGATGTTTTTTAACTGGATCTGCTGCTGAAGTAACACCTGTTGCAAGTATAGATAAATATAATTTTAAGGTTTGCGATATAATAACAGACCTTTCCGAAAGCTATCAAGGCTTGGTTAGAAAAAAGAAAAATGCAGCTTAGTTTTTATTGTCTTCACTAATTGCGTGGTCTATACCTTTTACTAAATATCCATAACCAGTATATATAGTTAAAAAAGCAGAAACCCATAATAATACTAATCCAATAGTTTGGGCGTTGTAGTCTTCAAAATTTATTAATGTATTACCAACTTCTCCAGTTAATAAAAGAGATATTGAAAACATTTGTAAAAATGTTTTGAATTTAGAAAGGTTAGTAACTGGCATAGACACTTTAATTTTTGCCAAAAATTCTCTTAAGCTAGAAATAAGTATTTCTCGAGTTAAGATTATAATCGCTGCAACCACTTCATAGTTTTTAATAGTTTCATTCATAACAAGTAAAACTAAAGCTGCACAAACTAATATTTTGTCCGCTATAGGATCCAATAATTCTCCAAGCTTTGACTCTGCCTTTAAAATTCTAGCGAGTAGTCCATCTAGGAAGTCAGTAAAACTTGCTCCTACAAATAAGAAAAAAGGAATTAAATCTCCATACATCCCAGGCAAGAAAAAAGTAATTACAAATATTGGAACTACAATAATTCGACCAATAGTTAAAAGATTAGGTATTTTTAGATGCATTTAAATTTATTCGTGAAAATAATTATATATTTTTTTTGCAATATTGTCTTCAATACCTTCAACAGATTTTAAGTCATCAAGACTAGCGGATTCCACTGACCTAGCTGAACCAAAATGGTTTAACAAAGCTCTTTTTCTTTGTTTACCTATCCCATTAATTTGATCCAAAAGAGATTTGCTTAAGTTATTTTTTCTTCTGGCTCTATGTGAACTAATTGCAAATCTATGAGCTTCATCTCTTAATCTTTGAATAAAAAATAACAAAGGATCATTTTTTGCAAGCCTAATCTCTTCGTTTTGATAGTACATTGTTTCTTCGCCAGCATTTCTATTCTTTCCTTTAGCAATGGCTATTATAGGTAAATCGTGTAGCCCTAGTTCATTCAGCACCTCTCTACTAACTGAGTACTGGCCTTTCCCACCATCAACCATTATTAAATCTGGTAATGACAAAGAGCCAGATTTTTCCTTCATAACTTTAGAAAATCGTCTAAACAATACCTCTTTAAGCATGCCATAATCATCACCTTTGATAGAATTATTTCTTATATTAAATTTTCGATATCGTTTTTTTATAAAACCCTCATTACCAAAGCATATTAAAGCACCCACACAATCCGTTCCTTGAATGTGACTATTATCATAGACCTCTAAAAGATTAATATTATTATTAAGGGAAAATTTTTTAATTAAGTCTTCGATTAAGTCATCGTTACTCTGAGTCTCATATATTTTTTGAGTTAAAGCTAGCTTAGCATTTTTTTCTGCTAAAGCAGTTAAACTTTTTTCTTCTTTTGACTTAGCTTTTCGTAAAATTATTTGCTTGCCTTCTTTTTTTTGAAATGTTTTTTCTAAAAGACTATTTTCAGAAACATTGTTATTAGTAATTATTAACGATGGTATAGATTTATTTTCATAAAATTGAGATAAAAAAGAAGATAAAACATTTTCTAATTTTTCATCAGGGTCATGTTTCGGAAAATAAGCTTGGTTACCCCAGTTTTGCTTTGATCTAAAGAAGAAAACCTGAACACAAGTTTTTCCTGAATCTTTAAAAATACTCACTACATCGGCTTCTTTTAAATTTATTTGGTTAATTTTTTGAGAAGACTGAATCTGTGAAAGTGCTTTGATCTTATCTCTTGCAGTAGCAGCTTTTTCAAAATTTAGCTCCTTACTAGCTTCTTCCATTTCTTTAGAAAATGTTTCTTGAACTTTTCTTGACTTCCCTGATATGAAATCAACAGAATCTTCTACACTTTTTTTATAATTTTTTTCAGTTATGTGACCAACGCAAGGCGCAGAACACCTTTTTATTTGATAAAGAATACATGGTCTTTCTCTGTTTTTAAAAACATTGTCATCGCATACCCTAAGCATAAAAACTTTTTGTAAAATTTTTATTGTCCAGTTAGCAGAACCCGTAGAGGCGAAGGGTCCAAAATAATGACCTTCTCTAGATTTCTTTCCTCTTAGTTTTATGATTTGTGGCCATTTATCTTTATGATTTATAAAAATGTATGGAAACGATTTATCATCTCTAAGTAAAATATTAAAACGTGGTTTGTGTTTTTTAATTAAATTTGCCTCAAGAAGTAAAGCCTCACTTTCATTCGAAGTTGTTGTTATCTCTAAGTATTTTGTTAGAGAAAGCATTCTTTCCGTTCTAATCGGTAAATTGTTATCAGAAATATAACTCTTAAGTCTATTAGGGATATTTTTAGCTTTACCTATATAAAGTATTTCTTTTTTAATCCCGAGCATTTTATAAACACCTGGGTTATTAGGAATTAATTTAATTTTTTCTTTAATAATATTTTTTCCATCCCCAAAGCTGTTAATCATTTTTTTTTTTAATAATTTCAATGCCTACAGAAGAAGCATTTTTTATAATTTCTGGTTTTTCAATTCTTAGCTTAATTTTTTTGATATTTTTATTCATAAATAAATTAGAAAATATATCCTCCGCTAAAGTTTCAAGTAAGTTATAGTGTTTTTTAAGAGTTATTGATTGTATTTTTTTAATAACACCTTCATAGTTAACAATACTGTTCAAATCATTTTCAACTGCTTTTAACAACTCAACAACATCTATTTCAATATTAAATTTGATTTGTTGTTTCTTTTTTTTTTCAAAATCGTGAATTCCAATTGAAGCATTAAAGACAAGATCTGTAATGACCACTTTTCTTTTATATGAATACTCTTTTTTTTTTTGAAAACTGACAATTTTTATAATTTTTTTTTTCATTCTTTTATATTAATTATATCTGGTGTTAGCCAAGCAATACTTTGCCCACTATCTACAGAAATAATTTGACCTGTTATGTTATCGTTATTTATTAAAAATCTTATAGTTTTAGAAATATTTTCAGTCTCAACTTTTTTTTTCAACAAAGTTGCCTGCCATTGTTTTTTAAAATGTTTTTCTGATTGTCTTTTATTTTTAAGAGTAGGACCAGGCGCAACTCCATTTACTCTAACATTAGGCGCAAATTTCATCGCACTTATAGTTGTTAAATTTCCAAGACCAGTCTTGCTCAGTGTATAGGAAAAAAAATGAGGTGTAAGTTTGAATATTCTTTGATCAATTATATTTATAATGTTTCCTTTATTTTTTTTAATATATCTAAAAAAGTCACTAGAAAGAGTAGAAGGTGATTTCAAGTTAATATTTATATGTTTATCAAATCCACTCTCATTAAATTTTTCTATATTATCGTTTTCAAATAGAGAGGCATTATTTATCAAGCAATCTATTCCTTGCATGGCTTTATGGGCATAAGGAATAATTTTTTTTACCTCTACAGTTTTATTAAGATCTGCTTTTATTAAAAATATTTCTGCACCAAGGTTCTCTAAATCTATTTTGAGCTTTCTAACTTCTACTGAAGATTTATTATAATGTAATAAAATTTTTACATCATAATTAGCAAGAGACTTTGCTATAGCCGCACCGATTCTTGTAGCTGCGCCTGTTATAACTATTTTTTTGGCTTCCATTTTTTTGCTGCTTTATTTACCTTTACTCCCGGCATACCCATTGTAGATCGGCCTTTAGGATGTATTTTTTTCTTCAAGTTATACTGGCTAATTTTCGGATTCAAATTAATTTCTAGTTCACTAGCTTCCAGTTTTCTTATTTCATCTCTCATTCGTGCCGCTTCCTCAAATTCCAAATTAGCCGCAGCTTCTTTCATCTGTTTATTAAGAGATTTTAAGTGCTTCTTTAAATTTCCACCAATATTTGAAGCGCTACTTAATTGTAGATGATCTTTTTCGTAAATAGATGATAAAATATCTCCAATATCTTTTCTAATTGAAGTTGCCGTAATATTATTTTTTTTATTATATGCAACTTGTATGGCCCTTCTTCTATCTGTTTCACTAATAGCTTTTTTAATACTTTTAGTTTCTTTATCAGCATATAAAATAACTTTTCCGTCAATATTTCTTGCTGCTCTTCCTATTGTTTGAACTAAGGATGTTTCAGATCTTAAAAAACCTTCTTTGTCTGCATCCAATATTGCAACTAATGCACATTCAGGAATATCAAGTCCTTCTCTAAGTAAATTTATTCCAACAAGAATATCAAATACGCCCATACGTAAATCTCTTATAATTTCTATTCTTTCAAGAGTGTCGATGTCAGAGTGCATGTATCTAACTTTTAGACCATTTTCATGTAGATATTCTGTTAGATCTTCTGCCATTTTTTTTGTCAGAGTTGTCGCTAGTACTCTAAATCCATTACCTATAACTTTTGCAGCTTCGTGCATTAAATCATCTACTTGGTTTTTAGCTGGTTTAATTTCAACAGGGGGATCAATTAATCCTGTAGGTCTAATAATTTGACTTATAGATTCATTGTTGGTTTGTTTTAACTCCCATGGACCAGGTGTTGCTGAAACAAATACAGTTTGTGTCCTCATTGCATCCCATTCATCAAACTTTAATGGTCTATTGTCCATACAAGATGGCAATCTAAATCCATATTCAGATAAAGTACTTTTTCTTGTACGGTCCCCTTTGTACATACCATTTAATTGGGGAACGGTAACATGACTTTCGTCAACAAATAATATTGCATTATCTGGAAAATATTCAAATAGTGTAGGAGGCGGTTCACCAGGTTTCCTACCAGATAAATATCTAGAATAATTTTCTATTCCATTACAAGTGCCAGTAGCCTCAATCATTTCTAAATCAAATTTAGTTCTTTCTCGTAATCTTTGTGCTTCTAGTAATTTATTATTTTTTTCATGCACTTCTAAAGTTTGTTTAAGTTCTATTTTGATTTCTTTAATTGCTTGGTCCATAGTAGGTTTAGGTGTTATGTAGTGACTATTTGCATAAAGTTTAATTAATTCAAAATCATTAAACGTATCGGCAGTTAATGGATCAAATTCTTCTATCTTATTTAATTTGTTTAAATCGAAACTTAGTCTCCAAGCTCTATCTTCTAAATGAGAAGGAAATATTTCTAAATTTTCACCTCTAACTCTAAAGGTTCCTCTAACAAAATTTTGATCATTTCTTTTATACTGAAGAGTTACAAACATTCTAATTAGATCTTCTCTGTTATATTCATTATTTTTTTTAAGGGTGTAGGTCATCTTACTGTATGCTTCAGGTGATCCCAATCCATAGATACACGAGACACTAGCTACAATGATTACATCATCTCTTTCAAGCAAAGACCTTGTTGCTGAGTGACGCATTCTATCTATCTGTTCATTTATCGAAGCTTCTTTTTCAATATAAGTATCAGATCTTGGTACGTATGCTTCAGGGGTATAGTAGTCATAATAAGACACAAAATATTCAACAGCATTCTCAGGAAAAAAGTTTTTAAATTCACCATAAAGTTGGGCAGCCAATGTTTTGTTGGGTGCAAGTATTAAAGCAGGTCTATTTGTTGCTTCTATAATTTTTGCCATTGTAAAAGTTTTACCTGAGCCTGTAACACCTAAAAGCACTTGTTCACGTTTTTCTTTCTTTAGGTTTTCAAGTAGCTTTTTTATAGCTTGAGGTTGATCGCCATCAGGCTGAAAATCACTTTTAATTTTAAATTTAATTCCGCCCTCAAGTTTTTTATGAACCTGGCTGTTGGCAATTTCTAAATTGTCTATTTTTTCTTGATAAGTATTTTGCATTTTGTGTTAATAATAATTTAAAAAAAACATTATAGAATTCAATGAGCATAGTTTCCAACAATTTAAAACGTATAAAACCGTCGCCTACCTTAGCGGTTACACAAAAAGCAAGAGAGTTAAAAGCAGCCGGTAAAGACGTAATTAGCCTTGGAGCAGGTGAACCTGACTTTGACACTCCTGACAACATCAAACAGGCTGCTATAAGGGCTATAAATGAAGGAGATACCAAGTATACAGCAGTAGATGGTACGCCCGTTTTAAAAGACGCAATTATAAAAAAATTTAAAAGAGAAAATAATCTAGAATATCAATCTGATCAAATAACAGTTGGAGCAGGTGGTAAGCACGTAATCTACAACGCTATGGTAGCCACTCTGAATGAAGGAGACGAAGTTGTTATCCCAGCTCCTTACTGGGTTTCTTATCCTGATATAGTTTTATTAGCTGGAGGAACACCGATAATTTTAGAATGTAATGAAAAACAAGGATTTAAAATTAATGCTTCAGAATTAGAAAAATCTATAACTAAAAAAACAAAATGGATAATATTAAATTCACCATCTAACCCTACAGGTGCATGCTATTCAGAAGATGATATTAGAGAGATTGCTAAAGTATTAATTAAACATCCTCAAGTTTATATCTTGAGTGATGATATCTATGAACATGTAGCTTATGAGGGTTTTAAGTTTTTTACCATTGCACAAGTCGCTGAATTGAAAGAAAGAGTTCTAACAATGAATGGGGTTAGTAAAGCTTACTCAATGACTGGCTGGAGAATAGGATATGCAGCTGGACCAAAAGATATCATTAAAGCAATTGCTAAAATACAATCTCAATCAACAACTAATCCATCTTCTATTAGTCAGGCAGCAGCTGTTGAAGCTTTAAATGGAACACAAGATTTTATAAAAGAAAGAGCAATTTCTTTTCAAGAAAGAAGAGACTTTGTTGTTAAAGCTTTGAATGAAATTGAAGGAATTGAATGTTTAAATCCAGAGGGAGCATTTTATGTTTTTCCAAGTTGCAAAGGGTTGATGGGGAAAAAAGATACAAACGGAAAAGAACTTAAGACAGATACAGATTTTGTTCAGTCTTTATTAGAAAATAGTGGTGTAGCAGTTGTTCAAGGTTCTGCATTTGGCTTAGAAGGATTTTTTAGAATTTCGTATGCAACTTCTATGGAAAATCTTAAGAAAGCATTAGAAAAAATATCTACTTTTTGTAAAAGCTTAAAATAATGTTAAACGTATATTTAGCAGGCGAAATTCACAGTAATTGGCGAGAAGAAATTATTCAAATTTGTGAAAAAGAGAAGTTAGATGTTAAATTCACATCTCCCATCACTGATCATGAGGCATCTGACAATTGTGGTGTAGAAATCTTAGGTGCTGAAGAAAAAAATTTTTGGAAAGATAGAAAAGGCGCTAATATTAATTCTATTGCTGTATGTTTTGCAATCCACCCACTTACTCCAGTTAATAATACTTTATCTGTCATTTTATTTTTTCCTTTTATGTTATTTTTGATTTAAAATTTTTTTAGCTGGATCTGTTTTTTTTATCCATGACTTTGGAATTGAATTAACACCTTTTAAAGCTGCAAAATATGCTCCAATGAAATTAACTCTAGAACAATTACAACCACCAGCTTTAATAGTTCTTAAAATAGCTCCTTTATAATTTGATGAATTAATAATTGAGTGAATTGAACTGTTAAAAGTTCCAGGATAACTACACGCCATTCCTAATTTTTTAACTGTTTGAGAGTGAGGTTTAGTTTTTAATTTTTTTACTTTTTTTATATCTTCAATAATATTTTTAAAATAAGAATTTTTTTTGAATCTTTCAATAAATTCATTTATAGGGTCTTTAGCTCCTTTTAGAGCCAAATCAATCAAATGAAGCTTAGCTAAAGCATATTTTAAACTTATTTTCGAAACTGTAACTACGGAGATAATTTTTTTTAAAGTATTAAAATTGTAGCCATATAAAAAATAGGGCAGAGCAGCGCAATAACCATCAGACTCATTTACTTTGGCGCCACCTGTTAATTTTTTATTTTTTTTAATATTTTGAATAGCTTCAACAATATTTTGATGTATCCAAGGCCCTTGAATTATACCACGCCAATCTTTTACTTTTCTGTATTTTGCTCTAAGTTGAAAGTTTTTCCAATATTGGCTTCCAGGGCCAAAGTTTTTAGTAATATTTTTTTTAAATCTTTTTTCTATATCTTCATGTCCTTCAAGTAATGTTTTGAACATAACTTGGCCAACATCATTATAGCCTGAAACTTTTCCAGTTTTAATATTATAAAAAGGACTTTTATTTTTTTTTAAAAATGTAAAATCTTTTTTATCTTTAATATAAGTTAATAATTTTTTCTGATCATAAACCCAATGTAAAGGTCTTGCTGCTGCGTCGGCAACAGTGGCCCCTAATAAAACATGAAGATTATTTTTCACTATTATTATGATAAATGTTTTTCTGCTTCAAGTGCAGACATACATCCCATGCCAGCAGCAGTTACCGCTTGTCTAAATATCTTGTCTTTAACATCTCCTGCAGCAAATACACCTGGTATATTTGTTTCTGTAGAATCTGGTTTTGTAATTAAATATCCTTCTTTATCCATGTTTAGTTGATCTTTAAATAAAGCTGTAGCTGGATCATGTCCAATTGCAATAAACAAACCATCTACTTTTAGTTCGGTAACATTATTAGTTTTTAAATTTTTAATTTTAATTGCATTAACACTCTTTGGTTCAGAAGTACCTAAAACTTCTTCAACCGCGCTATCCCAAATAATTTCTATTTTTTTATTTGCTTTAAGTTTTTCTTGAAGCAATTTTTCAGCTCTTAATTCATCTCTTCTATGAATAAGTATAACCTTTGATGCAAATTTAGTTAAGAACATAGCTTCTTCAACAGCTGCATTACCACCTCCTACTACTGCAACCACTTGTTCTTTGAAAAAGAAACCATCACATGTAGCGCAAGCAGAAACACCAAAACCTCTAAATTCTTGTTCACTTTTTAAATTTAACCACCTAGCTTGCGCGCCTGTTGAGATTATAAAACTATCTGCCGTATAAATTTGACCGCTATCACCTGTAGCTGTGAAAGGTTTTTTAGATAAATCCACTTTACTAATATGATCTTGTATCATTTCAGTACCAACTGCCTCTGCTTGACCCTTCATTTCATCCATTAGCCAAGGCCCTTGAATAACTTTTGCGTAACCGGGGTAGTTTTCAACGTCTGTTGTTGTCGTTAGTTGACCTCCTGGCTGAGAACCATAAACTAAGATAGGCTTTAACATGGCTCTAGCAGCGTAAATTGCAGCTGTATAGCCCGCTGGGCCAGATCCAAGAATTAACACTTTTGTATGTTTTGGTGATTTATTATTCATTCTATCAAAGATATATAGTAACAAATGTCGAAATTAAAAGCATTACTTTTAACGCAGGGAATGCACGGTATGATAAGTCAGGTTGAAGGCTTAGCTAAAGCTCTCAATTTAGATTATCATCATCAAACAATTAAATTAAAAACATTTTGGAACTATATACCTCCAAAATTTACTCCAATTTCAGAAAACATATTAAGTGAAAAATTTGTTTGCAACGCTAAAATAATCATATCTTGTGGTAGGAAAAGCGTTATTCCCTCCATCGCACTTAAAAAGAAGTTTGGTAAAAACATATTCAATATTCATATTCAAGATCCTAAAGTAGCTCTTTCAAATTTTGATTTAGTAGTTTGTCCAAAACATGATAGTTTAAATGGAGAGAATATTTTACAAACTACAGGAGCAATTCATTATCTTTCAGCTCAAGAAATTAAAAAAAACTCAAACTATCTAGATATAGATAAAGCTAATAAAAAAATAGTAGCTTTTATTATAGGCGGACCAAATAATTATTATGATTTTTCAGAAAAAGAAATAGATAAAGTTTTTAGTAAAACAAAAATTCTATTTTCTCCTGATAAATATAAGATTATTGTTATTCCTTCTTACCGAACACCAAAAGCAATTATTGAAAAAGCAAACAACGTCTTTAACCACGATCATTTAGTTATTAAGTCAGTCGATAAAAAAGCTTATCTATCTGCTTTAAGCCAAGCTGATTATATCGTAGTTACATGCGACTCAACTTCTATGATTTCTGAGGCTGCTGTGACAGGTAAACCTATTTATATCGCAAATATGAAAGCTAAAAAAAAGAGTAAAAGATTTGAAGTATTTTTTTCTCAACTAAAAGAGATAAATATTATAAAAGATTTAGAAGACAAAATTGAAACTTGGTCGTATAATAATTTAGATGAAGTTAATCGTATAGCACCAACAATAAAAGCAAAAATGAAATCTAATGGAATTATTTAAATCACTTACAGATAAAACTAAATCTTATGAAGTGCCTTTTAAACATTTTGAGCTAAACGAGCCTCTCACTGATAAAGCCATCAAAGAAATATGTGAGGCTGAAGTACTTGATCCAAAAAAGAAAATTTAAACTATGACG
>Ga0307488_10000120_pt1 | contig 54709 bp, 56 predicted proteins | sample SB02metaG_FD_202248 | JGI IMG/M metagenome (GOLD analysis project Ga0307488, IMG submission 202248) | Sea-ice brine microbial communities from Beaufort Sea near Barrow, Alaska, United States - SB 0.2 | ecosystem: Environmental > Aquatic > Marine > Coastal | place: USA: Alaska | collected... | reverse complement strand
CACCGCAGGTGGGCGCGATGGTGCTAAATGCGAACGGAGAGACCGCACGATTTTCAGAGCTTGGCCTGCCTGTGATACCCGACAGTGTGGCGGGTTTTGTTGGGCCTTTGGCGGGTGTTCTTGCGGGAATGGATTGGGCCGCGAAAAATGGCTTCGGTCACATCGTTTCAGTCGCCGCAGATACCCCGTTTTTCCCACAGGACCTTGTCGCGCGGCTCTGCGAACAGAGTCCGTTCGCATTGGCGGCGACGCGTGAGCATGGGAAAATTAACCGCCAGCCAACCTTTGGGTTATGGCCCGTTGCGCTACGCGATGATCTGCGTGCCGCGTTAGCGGATGGATTGCGCAAGGTCGTCGTCTGGACCGACAGCCACAATGCGGGTCAGGCTGTGTGGCCTGTCGGTAACGTTGACCCGTTTTTCAACATTAACACCCCAGACGATATTGCATGGGCCGAGGCGCAGTTTTGAAAGTTTATGGAGTAACAGGCTGGAAGAACAGCGGCAAGACCGGGTTGATGGAACGTTTGGTGGCAGAGTTTACACGGCGAGGGTTGCGGGTTGCGACAGTGAAACATGCCCACCAACGTGCGGATATCGATCAGGCCGGCACTGACAGTCATCGCCATCGCGTTGCGGGCGCAGGCCAGGTTCTTTTGGCGACGCCCGAGCGATGGGCGCTGATGACTGAACTGCACGGCGAGCCAGAGCCCAGTGTTGAGGATTTGTTGGCAAGGTTCGACCCCCACGACATTGCGCTTATCGAGGGGTACAAAGCCGGATCACACCCCAAGGTCGAATGCCATCGTGCTGGTGTAAAGCAGGTCAGAGGGCTGATTGCGCATGACAATTCCACAGTGCGGTTGATCGCGGCGGATGAACCCGTTGAAAACGCCAAAGTGCCGGTCCTCGATCTCGACGATACAGCCGCAATTGCAGATTTCATTTGGGCGGACCTGAGATGAACGACGACCTAATTCCTCCCCGTATGCGCGACGATTGTTTTGCTATGCCACAAGGTGTGGAATGGGTGCCGGTCAGCGATGCACTGGCACGTTTACGTGCGGCGCTTCGCCCAATCGAAGGCACACAAACACTGCATCCAACTTCGGCATTGGGTGCAGTGCTCGCCCGTGATGCGGTGGCGCAACGATCTAATCCGCCGCGCCCGAATTCTGCCGTGGATGGATACGGATTCGCGCATGCTGAAACGAGCAATGGTGTGCAAAAAATGCCATTAGTTCAGGGTGTTGCTGCAGCAGGCCGTCCGTTTTACGGCACGGTGCCGGCGGGCAACGCCGTTCGTATCTTAACGGGCGCAATCCTGCCCGAAGGCGTAGATACCGTCGTTTTGGAAGAGGATTGCGCGGCCAACACGACCCATATTTCTTTTGATGGCCCTGCAAAATTTAGAGCAAATGCCCGTGCCGCTGGTGAGGACATGAAAGCGGGGGAAGTCGCCGTGCGGGGCGGACAGCGCCTTCGTGCGCCAGATCTTGCTCTTCTTTCGGCGCTGAACATCGCCGAGGTCACGGTGTTTCGTCCGCTGCGGGTCGGAGTTTTGTCGACTGGTGACGAGATTATCTCCGCCGCAGGACAACCGGCTGAACCCCATCAGATTTATGATGCCAACCGGCCCATGTTGCTCGGGCTTGTTAAAGGTTGGGGCTACACGGCGGTGGACCTTGGGCATGTGCGAGATGATGCAGACGAGATCGCTGCGCGACTGGACAGCGCGGCGGTGGATGTGATTTTAACGACGGGCGGGGCGTCAGCAGGGGATGAAGACCACGTATCACGCCTTTTGCGGGACCGCGGCACCCTTTCTAGTTGGCGAATTGCATTGAAACCGGGGCGGCCACTGGCACTTGCCCTATGGGATGGGGTGCTGGTGATTGGCATGCCAGGCAACCCAGTTGCGGCGCTCGTGTGTGCCGCGATTTTTGCACGCCCGTCCCTGTCATTGATGGCCGGTGCAGGGTGGTGTGAGCCGTTAGCGATGCACGTCCCAGCCGCGTTTTCGAAACAAAAGAAACCTGGTCGCAGGGAATTTTTGCGGGCAAGACTGGTGGATGGAGCCGCAGAGGTTTTCGCATCCGAAGGATCGGGAAGGATCAGTAGCATTTCGTGGGCCGATGGCCTCGTCGAATTACCGGACGAGGCATGCAACATCAGTCCCGGAACGTTGGTAAGCTATTTGCCATATTCGGCGCTTGGCATCTTCTGAGCCTGCATCGCAAAAATTACGCCTTACGCACACTGTAGGCCGTGACCGTCCCACAATCGTTGATTTCAACCAACTCATGGCCGCTTTCCACGCAGAAATGTGGCACGTCGACGACTGCCGCTGGATCAGTCGCCAAGAGTTGCAGCAAAGTCCCCGACGGGACCGATTGCAACTTTTTGCGCAGCTTCAGGACTGGCAGAGGGCACAAAAGCCCGCGGGCATCGACCAGCTGTTCATCATTCATTTTGGTCAGGCAATCTAACATTTTTCGAGGATACCGTTGTTTCCACGATCGAAAAACCAATTCCACGAAGAATTTGATTGGCACCGACAGTTATCACCAAAAGTGCGACGAGGGCGAGAAGAAAGGCTTTCATATCAAACTTCCTTTTTGGATGAAGTTTGGGTGCCAGTCATCTCTTCCGCCCAAATGCTGTGATGTTCGCGGGCCCATTGTTCTTCGACCTCTCCCTTACCCATCGCGTCAAACGCTCCTTCCATGCCGACTGATCCAAGGTAGATATGCGCAAAGATAATGGCCGTCAGGACAAGGCTGATAAGCGCGTGCCACAGTTGCGCGTACTGCATCTCTTCCTGTGGCTCGAGCGGATGTGGCAAATCGGCGGCCCCAAACCAGCCTGGCACGCCCCAATCATTAAGCAAGGAAAACGTATGACCAAAGAGATTGAACTCAAACGGGAACAACAATGATAGGCCCGAAACGGAAATCGAACCGCCAAGGATGATTACGGCCCAAAAGATCAACTTTTGTCCGGCGTTGAATTTTTTAGCTGGCGGATGTTCGCCCCCGAAAAGCCCGCCCGCCTTTGCGAGCCAACGAAGGTCTGTTCGGTCGGGGATGTTGTGCACGACCCAGAACACGAAAATGATGACGAGTGCGACCATAAACGCCCATGAAATATTGTTGTGCACCCACTTGCTGCTCGCGGCGAAAACCGAAAATGCCTCATGGCCAAAGGCAGGGATCAGCACTTTGCGACCAAAAAGAGAGATAAGACCAGTGATGCCAAGTACGACAAATGACGACGCGAGCAACCAGTGACCAAAGCGTTCAATCGATGTGAACCGCACGATAGTGCGACCGGTCTTTTCGCCATGAATGCGGATGCGTCCCCGGATTAGATAGAACAACGTGAGCGCCAGAAGCGTTCCACCCAGCAGATAAACGCCGATTTGCAACAGCGGGCCAGCGCGGAATTTCAGCCACCACATACCGCCATCCTGGATCAGTGTGGTCGCGGCCGGAACGCGGGCCTGTGTTGTAATGTCCGCCTCGTTAAAGCGAAAAGCGCGCCAAAGATCAGCATCGGAAGCACCGCCAAGCGTGCCAAGCTGACCATCGGCAGGCTGCGCATTGGCAGGATCGCCAACACTGGCAGCGCGATCACCATCATCGACTGCTAAACCTTCCTGACGACGCATGATGTCTTCCAGGGTCGACACGGCTGGATTTGTTTCCACAGTACTTTGGCTCGGCGCGTCGCTAACTTGCGCTGAAACAGATGCGGCACAGGCGACAAAGGTGACACAGACCATGAAAACAGCGAAGAGACGATGCATTATTTGGTTCCTCTTGGTGTGATGAAATAAGGGCGACCCACCACAGGCCGCCCTATTATTACGTAATCAAACGGGCCGTTTATTCGCCTTTTTGACTATAGGCTGTGCCCCAACCCCATGCGCCAGACCCAAAGCCGCGAGCGACAACACGTTCCCGGTAAATGCCTGACACTACATCGCCGTCACCAGCAAGCAGCGCCTTGGTCGCGCACATTTCAGCGCAGATCGGGAGCTTGCCTTCCGCAATACGGTTGCGGCCATACTTCTGGAACTCGGCGGTGGAGTTGTTCTCTTCTGGGCCACCGGCGCAGAAGGTGCATTTGTCCATTTTTCCGCGCGACCCAAAGTTGCCCGCCTGCGGATATTGAGGCGCACCAAAGGGGCACGCATAGAAACAATATCCACACCCAATGCACAGATCCTTTGAGTGCAACACCACACCATCAGCAGTCTGATAGAAGCAATCTGTTGGGCACACAGCCATACAGGGGGCGTCTGAACAGTGCATACACGCGACCGAGATCGACCGCTCACCGGGTTTGCCGTCATTGATGGTGACAACCTTCCGGCGGTTGATCCCCCACGGCACTTCATGTTCGTTCTTACACGCTGTTACGCAGGCGTTGCATTCGATGCAGCGTTCAGCGTCTACGAGAAACTTTGCTCTTCCCATCTCTCAATCTCCCCTATGCTGTCCAGATTTTGCAAAGAGTCGCTTTTGTCTCTTGCATCTGGGTTACGCTGTCATAGCCATATGTCTGTGCGGTGTTGGTGCTTTCGCCCAACACAAATGGATCGGCACCTTCGGGATATTTATCCCGCAGATCAACGCCCTCCATGTGACCCCCAAAGTGGAACGGCATGAAGGCAACGCCCTCGCCTACCCGCTCGGTGACCATTGCCATCACCTTAACCTTGCCCCCTTCAGGCCCTTCGACCCAAACTTGTGCGCCGTCACGTACACCCAGATTGTTGGCATCGCGGGTGTTTATCTCGACGAACATGTCTTGCTGCAATTCCGCAAGCCACGGGTTGGAGCGACTCTCGTCACCACCACCCTCATATTCCACCAAACGCCCGGAGGTCAGGATGATCGGGTATTCTTCCGAAAAGTCATTTTTCTGAATGGAGGCATACAAGGTTGGAACGCGCCAGAATTTCTTATCCTCATAGGTTGGATAATCAGCCACCAGATCCCGACGGTTGGAATAAAGCGGTTCGCGGTGGGTTGGCACAGGGTCCGGGAATGTCCAGACAACCGCACGGGCCTTCGCGTTTCCGAACGGTGCACACCCATGGGCAATTGCGACGCGCTGGATACCGCCAGAAAGGTCAGTTTTCCAGTTTACGCCAGCGGTCGCAGCATTGAAATCTGACTCGGCCTCACTCGCGAGCGGCGCGCCCTCGGGATAACCCGCGACAGCGTTGATCGATGCCTTTTCATCATCGGTCAGATCGTCTTCCCAACCTAGATCGCGCAACATTTGCACAGTGAATTCCGGATAACCGTCCTCGATTTCCGAACCGGGTGTAAAGACTCCCTCGGCAAGTAGGTTATCGCCGTCACGTTCCACGCCAAATCGGGCGCGGAATGTCAGGCCACCATCTGCAACCGGGATTGACATATCATAAAGATTTGCTGTGCCCGGGTGGTTCATCTCAGGGGTGCCCCAACAGGGCCAAGGCAGGCCATAAAAATCGCCATCAGCTGGGCCACCAACCGCGCGCAAAGTGGTGCGGTCGAATGTGTATTGGTTTGCCATGTGCATTTTCAAGCGCTCAGGGCTCTGGCCTGTGTAGCCGATCGTCCACATGCCGCGGTTAAATTCGCGGGTGATGTCTTCGATGTTTGGCTCTCCGCCTTCATCGATCGCGATGTTGCGGAAAATCTTCTCGTGAAAGCCGAATTTCTCCGCGAACATCGCCATAATCGTATGATCAGGCAGAGATTCAAAGAGCGGTTCCACCACTTTATCTCGCCATTGTAGCGAGCGGTTGGATGCTGTCACGGACCCTCTGGTTTCGAACTGCGTACAGGCCGGCAGCAAATAAACGCCATCGGTTCGATCGTGCAAAACAGCAGATACGGTCGGATAGGGGTCAACAACGACCAACAGATCCAGCTTTTCCATCGCCGTTTTCATCTCTTTCTGACGAGTTTGGCTGTTTGGTGCATGACCCCACAAAACCATTGCGCGGGTATTGTCTGGCTGGTCAATATCAGCGGCGTCTTCGAGTACGCCATCGATCCAGCGACTGACAGGAATACCCGTCAGGTTCATCATTGGCGTGTCCCCAACGAGTTCAGGTGAGAAACGGCCCTTGAGGTAATCAAGATCCTCTTCCCAGACCCGCGCCCAGTGGGCCCATGATCCTGCAGATAGTCCGTAGTAGCCCGGCAAGGTATCTGCCAGAACGCCAAGGTCGGTCGCGCCTTGCACGTTGTCGTGGCCACGGAAAATGTTGGTACCGCCACCGGCGGTGCCCATGTTGCCTAGGGCAAGCTGTAAGATACAGTATGCGCGGGTGTTGTTGTTGCCATTGGTGTGCTGTGTACCACCCATGCACCAGATGACGGTCCCGGGACGGTTGTTGGCCAACGTCCGCGCAACACGCTCAAGCTGGCTTCCGGGTGCTCCGGTGACGCGCTCAACTTCTTCAGGCGTCCAACGTGCCACTTCTTCTCTGATCTGGTCCATGCCCCAAACGCGTGTGCGGATGAATTCTTTGTCTTCCCAGCTGTTTTCAAAGATGTGCCACAAGATACCCCAAACCAGCGCGACATCAGAACCGGGACGGAAACGGACGTATTCATCAGCGTGTGCAGCCGTGCGCGTAAAGCGCGGGTCACATACAATCAAAGGCGCATTGTTTTGCTCTTTGGCTTTCAGCATGTGCAGCAGGGACACTGGGTGTGCCTCGGCTGGGTTGCCGCCAATCAGAAAGATCGCCTTAGAATTATGGATGTCGTTATAGCTGTTCGTCATGGCGCCGTAGCCCCAAGTATTCGCGACGCCCGCAACGGTTGTTGAGTGGCAAATCCGCGCTTGGTGGTCGACGTTATTGGTGCCCCAGTAAGCCGCAAATTTGCGGAACAGATATGCTTGTTCGTTGTTATGCTTGGCCGATCCCAGCCAGTACACAGAATCCGGACCGCTTTCTTCGCGGATTTTCATCATCCCGTCACCAATTTCTTCGATAGCCTGTGCCCAGCTGATGCGGACCCATTCCCCGTTCTCTTTCTTCATCGGGTACTTGAGCCGACGCTCACCATGGGCGTGTTCGCGGACCGCAGATCCTTTGGCGCAATGCGCACCAAGGTTAAACGGGCTGTCCCATGCTGGTTCCTGGCCAGTCCAAACACCGTTGTCGACTTCTGCGATAACCGTACAGCCGACAGAACAGTGGGTGCACACAGATTTGATTGTTTCCACCGCACGCGTTGCCGCTGACTGGGCCGTTGCCTGCGTTACCGATCCCCCTGTTGCTGCAATCGCGGTCAAACCGCCAATCGCAAGACCGGAACCGCGCAAAAATCCGCGTCGGTCTACCGTATTGTTGCCATTCTTCACGGTGATCGGCGAATTGCCTGATCGACGTGTTTGTCCGTTGGTCTTTCTTCTTAGCATGGTCTTCCTCCCATTTCCGGCGCGGGCCGGGGAATTCTTGACGAAAGTGCCGCCTAAAAGCGTGTACTTTCGAGATAAGCCCGCGTGTGCGCGGTGTCCTGCATCGTCTCGGATGAAAGATCAGCAGGTGCGGCAGCCTGTGCTGCGCCGCCGGAACTGACAGCCAAGACAGCAGCCGGGGCTGCGGTGCCTGCGATTTTAAGAAAGTCGCGGCGGCTTGTGCCTTCTTTTGGGTCGGTCATGGGATGTCTCCCCTTCCTAAGTCAGGCGGGCACCCCCCGCCGGTTGCGCAGACGAGTCAGTCTGCAGTCATGCGAAAAGCTTCGCGTTCAATGTCCATAAATGCAGCACCAACTGCGCCCACAGATGCATAAAGCACCGATGATTTGGCCGCTTGCAAGTCGTTGAAGTAATGCGTGGCCCAAGTTCCGATATGCGCATTGAAGAAACTGTTCTGCTCTGCACCACTTGCAATTCGCCCGAAGCGGCCGACAATCATACCGGCCATCATTTCCATCAGGGATGAGATGTTGTCTTCGGGTTCAAACACGTCATCTGCCCGCGTCATGCCAAAGCTGGCCATGGTCGCGCGCAGATTGGCCAAAGGCTTTTCGTTCAAAAAGCCAGTGAGATAGTAACTGGCATAGGGCAACAGCTCCCCCCGGCCCAAACCAATAAAAAGCACGTTGAACTCTGAGCGTGCACCCTTTGGCTTGGACACCTTCGCGACGCTGGCAAGTCCGCTGATCGCAACACCAAGTGGGGTAATATCGCCTGTCAGCGCGGCCGTTTGTTCCAACAGGGTTTGGTCAGGTGGACCAGATAGCATTACTCCAAGGTAGTTATAAAGATCAGCCCGCAAGCGATCTTCGGCTTCGACCTCGGGGATTTTGGTTGCGACGCTCATGCGTTGTCATCCTCAAATTGAAACTGCATACGTCGCGACGCGGGAGCTTCGATTTCCTCAGACACCACCTCATGCTCAAAGGCCGTCTCGAGGTCGTTTTCCGGCTCTTCAATCACAACAACTACTTGTTCAATTTCTTCTAAAATGTCTTCGGGCTCCGATGGTACAAGCGCATCTACGGGCGACGCGGTTTTCAGGCGCTCGACTTCCAGCAGGTGTGCCAGCATACCTTTACCAACTTGATAACCAGTTTTAATGACGCCTTGACCTGTGCTGCCAGTCAAATAATCGTCATCATAGTCGTTCAGCCCATCAACACAGGCCAGCACAGGGTTGCTCCGCCACAATTTTCGCAACGCACGTTTGCGCAGGTGCTCTGGCACAGCCTTTGACATAAATGCCTTGAAATCATCCCCTAACTTCAAGCTTTCCGGATCAGGCAATCCCAACTCTTCAAGGATATCCTCGTCCGACCTTTCGGCGAGCTCCGCACGCTGTTGCACAATAATAGCTTCTTGCGCTGCATGCTCTTCGGCTTCTGCCTCTGCTGCGACGGCTGCGCGACGGGCGGACCACAATGATACAGGGCGATTCAATTGATCACCGTCTTGCGACGCGGTGCACGATAGACATCGCTGGCTTGGAGTATCCGTGAATCACCAATGCCATCGTCTACCTGATCAACGCGCGCATTCTTGCGCTGGCGCTTCACAAACACCTCTTCTTCGTAATGCGTATCCACGAAGTCCGTGATCCATGCGAGCAATCCACCAGACATCGGGATTTTCTCAACCAACTCCTCAGCTGAATCGCAATAATCCTGCGCCTCATAGGGCGAAGCTGTCACCAGCGCGACCGACCAGGGAATGTCTCTGTTGTGGCCCGTTGGGCGCAGCACGGCATAGACACAAGGCGTGCGCGTCTGAAGCTCGTGCTCGTAGGCTTCTGCATCAGAAACATAAAGCGTGAGAGGCAGGGTGGCCGCGTGGAATTCGGTAACATCGCCTTCTGTCCGCAGGACTTTCCAATCGGCACTCTTGGCACCAGGCAATACATCCGACACTTGCCATGCAAACTTTGCCCAGCGTGTAACACCTGGTGTCCGCCTAACTACGACACCAAGCGGAATTGTTTGCGAATTTGGAAAAGTCTGCTTCAATCGATCCCCGCCCCAGTGTTTTGATTAAGATAGCTTCCTACAAATTTCTGTAAAATCAAAGCAATTTCTTTTAAATATTATCACCCGTCACGTTTGCTGCGACGCAGCGTTTAGCGGCGGTCACAATTGTTAAATAAAACCCACTTCTGGCGCTTCAGTCCTGAAATTATCACCCCCAAATGCTGCGTTTGCAAATGGGCTTAAAAAGGAATCGCCAAGAATTACCGGTTTACTGTCTTCGCGTTTCCTGCCTAGCTGGGCACTGTTCATCTGGAGGATGTTATGTCGAAAACACTGCTCGTCTGCGACTGCCTTGGATCACAAATCGTTGATGCTGGTGCATTGAGCGCAGCGACAGGTTTGTCATGTAAAACGTGCTATTCCAGTCTTTGTATGGATCAGGCCGACATTGCGTCCAAAGCGATCGCAAACGGTGATGTGGTTATTGCCTGTCAGCAAGAAGCTGATCGTTTTGCCGCCATCGCAGAAGACCTCAATGCGCCAGAACCGCAATTTGTAGATATCCGTGACCGCGCCGGATGGTCTGATGACGTGCAGGAAAGGTCGCCAAAAATGGCCGCGCTGATCGCAGATGCGCTTCTGTCAACGCCTGCCACGAAATCAATCGATATTATTTCAGAAGGAAGGTGCCTGATCCTCGGTGCTGAGGAGACCGTGTTAGCCGCTGCGGAAAGACTCGCAGATGCGCTTGCTGTGACCGTCTTGCTTGAACCTGGAACGGACATCCTGCCGACGCACAAATACGATGCCGTGGTCGGAGACCTGCGCCAGGCAACTGGGACTCTTGGCCGGTTTGAAATCTACATTGATGCATTCCAACAAAGTGTGTTTGGCGGGCGCGGCACGCCGAGCCTTACACACGCCAAAGACGGTGCAATATCAAAATGCGATATTATTCTGGACCTGACTGGCGGGTCATCGCTATTTCCTGCAGCAGAAAAACGCGACGGATATTTACGTGCCGACCCTAAAAGCCAGCCTGCGGTCGGCCAGGCAATTTTCGCGGCGAGCCAGATGGTCGGCACCTTTGAAAAGCCGCTTTACGTGCGATTGGAACCCACACTTTGCGCGCATTCGCGTGCCGAAAAACCAGCCTGCTCGAATTGCCTGAACGTCTGCCCAACTGGGGCCATTCTGTCCGCCGGAGAAGTTGTCAGCATTGATCCGTTGATCTGCGCAGGGTGCGGAGCGTGTTCAGCTGTTTGCCCATCGGGGGCAATCAACTATGATGCCCCGACTGTCGATCACATATTCCGCCGCATTAATACCCTCGCAAGCGGTTATCGCAATGCGGGCGGTGACGATCCGTCGTTACTGGTCCATGACGATCATGGCGCAGAAATGATCCGGCTTTCGGCGCGGTTTGGCCGTGGCTTACCCGCGCATGTGATCCCGATCGAGATCACAGCGTTATCCGGTTTTGGCCATGCCGAAATGCTTGCCGCACTGGCGAGCGGGTTTGGCCACGTCAATGTTTTGATCGGCCCAAAAACCGAGCGTGACGCTCTTGACCCACAGCTGGAACTGGCTTGTGCGATGGCCGGTGACAAAGTTGCATTGCTTGATATTGCAGACCCAGATGCACTATCGGACCATCTGTTCGCACAAGACAGGCATGTCGCAATCGCTTCCCCCATCCTGCCCATCGGAACGCGCCGACAAGTGGCTCGTCTGTCCGCCAAGGCATTGAATCCCGATGCCAAGATTTTGTCACTTCCGGACAATGCACCATATGGCGCGGTCGTTGTTGACACCGATGCCTGCACGTTATGTCTTGCGTGCGTATCGTTGTGCCCGTCCGGGGCCCTTGGCGATAATCCGGACTTGCCACAGCTGCGGTTTCAGGAAAGTGCGTGCCTGCAGTGCGGATTGTGCACAAATGTCTGTCCGGAAAAGGCGATTACACTTAAGCCACAGTTTGATCTCAGCGACGCTGCCTTGGAACAAACCGTTTTAAACGAAGAAGAACCGTTTGCATGCGTTGAATGCGGTAATCTGTTTGGCGTTAAATCGACGGTCGATAAGATTGTCGAAAAGCTGGCAGGCAACCATTCTATGTTCGCCAATCCAAGCGCCGTGCGAATGATCCAGATGTGCGACAATTGCCGGATCAATGCACAGTACCATTCGCAAAATAATCCGTTCGCAGGGAAAGAGCGGCCAAAACCGCGCTCGACCGAAGACTATCTGACAAACCGTAAGGATCACTGATTTTGCAACGGCGCTCCCAAGTCCGCAGGCAGGATGGTCGCCACATAGGCGAGTATGGAGTCGAGCTCGTCTTGGGTGATTTCAAGCGGGACAATCGCGGGCGGCAAATTGCGCGCAAAGGGTGGCGTGATATCAATGACTTGAGTGAAACTTGGGTGCGGGTTGCGGACGTAAAACGTGCTGAACCGGTCTTGCCAATCCGAAAACGTGCGCAGCAGGGCAAACGAAGGAGTTTGTTCCATGCCATTCATCAGGTTGGATTGATTGATGACGTGACACCGCCCACAGTGTCGCAAGGACAGTGTTTCGCCCGCGATGGTGTCTCCTTGGAACGTTACCTCGGCGGCAACCGTCTCGACCTCGACATCGCCGCTGAAAATCGTTGTGCCGTCAGGTTTGAAACTGGCTATTGTGCGCTTCCCGATGTCAGACGTCAGCCACTCTACAAAGAGCAATGGTCCGTCATCGCCGTTGTGCGACAGAGACCAGACGGCATCCAATCCAGAAAAAACCACAATGCCACCTGCCCCAATGACAGCATCCCCGCCTTCGGGCACCTGTTGAACGCGTACCCCATGCTTGAGAGAAAAACGCGGCAAAAGGTGTTGCAAAAAACCCGTATCAACAATCGAGATTGGCGCAGACAAGGTGAAGGTTTTATCTTGGGCTGCGATGCCTGACGGCAGGATGCACACGATCAGGACCATCATAAATTTCATCATTCCCACCTTAACCTTGAATATCATACCATAAGTGGCATCCGGCAAAGCCGTCAATTAACTAAAGGAAGACCCCATGAGCGAAGATTTTAATATGTCGATGCGTAAGTTTCTCAAACAGGTTGGCGTAACATCCCAACAAGCCATCGAGGAGGCTCTGCGCAATGCTGGAGACACGTCCGGCCGTCAATTCGAAGCCAAAGTTGTCCTGACGATCGACGGGTTGGAAATAGAACACATTGTGACCGGCTCAATTGAGGGGCAATCCTAACGTGACCGTAAACCGCGAAGCTGTTCTTGGCATTTTGGCCGGACTCGAAGACCCGATTAGTGGCACCTCAATCGTCGAGGCTGGCGTTGTCAAAGCCCTCACCGTCGAAGACGGGGTTGTGCGCTTTGTGATGGAGGTCAGCGGCGAACACGCTGACGCCTACACGGCCTTGAAAGACAAAGCCGACTTGCAGATCAATGCCCTGGATGGCGTGGGTTCGGTTTCCATCGTCATGACCGCCCACAACAAAGCCAAAGCCCCTCCAGATTTAAAGCCGTCGCGCGGTGCAGCTTCGGCAGGACCCGAAAAAGTGCCGGGTATCGACCGGATTATTGCCGTCGCGTCTGGCAAGGGCGGTGTGGGTAAATCAACGGTTGCGTCCAACCTTGCCTGCGCTTTGGCCGCGGAAGGACGACGGGTCGGGCTATTGGATGCGGATGTTTATGGCCCGTCCCAGCCGCGCATGCTTGGTGTTTCGGGGCGACCCGCTTCGCCGGATGGCAAAACCATCCTCCCGATGCGCAACTTTGGTGTCACGATGATGTCGCTTGGTTTGATGACAAACGACGATCAGGCGGTGGTCTGGCGCGGGCCGATGTTGATGGGCGCGTTGCAACAAATGCTGTCGCAAGTGCAGTGGGGTGCGCTGGATGTCTTGATCGTCGATCTTCCGCCCGGCACCGGAGACGTGCAAATGACTCTCGCACAAAAGGCAAAGCTGGATGGCGCGATCATTGTATCGACACCGCAGGACATCGCGCTGTTGGATGCGCGCAAGGGGATTGATATGTTCAATCAGCTTGGGACGCCCCTAATTGGAATGATCGAGAACATGTCGACCCATATCTGTTCGGCCTGCGGGCACGAAGAACATATGTTCGGACATGGCGGCGTCGCGACCGAGGCCGCGAAACTTGGCATCCCGCTGCTGGCAGAAATTCCATTGCACATAGACATCCGTCTTGCCGCCGATGGCGGCGCACCAATCGTTGTTTCCAAACCCGATAGTCCGCACGCTGCTGCCTTTCGCGATGTCGCAAAACAGCTGATTGCCAAAGGCCTCGCATGAACGCACCGCAGCTTCCTCCGCTTTTTATTGGTCAAGATGCCACGGGCGGTGACACGTTTGCGCTGGCCTGTGCTGCAGCGGATCAGGGCTGCGATGCAGGGCTTGTCATCTATGATTTGGCCCCGGATCAACTACGGGCGTCCATCGTCTTTGCGCCTGATGTAAAGCTATCAGAGGCGGCTGCGATGCTCCCGATTTGCGGGGTGGGGCTTCAAAACGCGCTTGGTGTCCTCGCCCCGCCAGAGGTTGGAATACACTTGGGATGGGACGGCACGGTCTACGTAAATGGCGGGCGCTGTGGGGCATTGCGCATGGCGGCGTCCGGAACACCAGAGGCTGAGCCGGATTGGCTGGTGGTCGACCTGACCTTAACGCTTTGGCCCGGTAGCGACGAGACTGGCCTGACACCTGATGAAACAGCGCTTTATGCAGAAGGCTGCGCCGAGGTCGATGCGATTACCCTGCTTGAGGCATGGGTGCGCCACACCCTTGTCGGGATCAACGCATGGGCTGATGCTGGCACTGCAAACCTGCATCGTGAATGGGCGGGACTTGCCCATGGCTTGGAGGGTCATATGACGGTTGCTGGTAAAACTGGCGCATACGTCGGGCTTGAAGAAAATCTTGGCCTCCTGTTGAAGATTGACGCCGAAACAGTATTGATACCCCTGACAGCAAATCTAACGAGGCCCGCATGATACTTGCCCGCGCCATCCATTTTGACGAAAGTGACCAACGAGTTTTTCACAATCCGGCCCGCACAGGCGAGTGGTGCATTTCCGGCGGATTCGAGTTTTCGAACTGGGGCGAAGCCGACCTTGTCGGCAAGGCACGGCAGGCGTTCTCGAATGGTTGGATGGGAACCGAAACGTTCGGCCGTGTTAGTTTTGTGGCCGTGACGCAAATCGAACCCGCAGAGCGCGCGGTCATCGCAACGCTTCTGGCGCAACATTTCGTTGAGATTTACGGCGCCCCCAATGTAGATGCCGCGAGAGCCGTCGCCTTAGAAGAACTCGACCAGATGGCAGAACTCTGCGCTGATCATGCGCCCAACACGCTCTTGACGGTAGCGCGCGAATTAACTCCTGCAGGTGTCAATGAAGCTTACCGAGTGATCGAAGCACAAGACGCTGACATCACCCAGTTTGCGGTGCACGGCTCACTTGACGATGACGAACCGCATCACCACCACTGATCATTCCGTCACTGCGTTGAAAACGAATAGTTTCTCACCATTGATCGTATAATTGTTGATCAGGTCGGCTGCGCGTGGGCTGGTCAACCAAGCCTCAAGTTCAATGGCAAGATCATTGCGGATTCTATCGTTTTTCGCAGGTGTCACGGGCAGCAAAGAATATTGATTGAACAAAGCCGGATCGCCCGAAAACAGCAGCGCCAGATCATCCTTGTTGCCAAAATTCAGCCAGCTTGCACGATCTGAAACAACGTAGGCGCCCATGCCGGATGCCGTGTTCAATGCAGCCCCCATTCCCGCCCCGACAGAGCGGTACCAAGAGCCAAAATCGTCCAGTACCAAACCCGCACTGGCCCAAATCTGTAACTCAGCTTTGTGGGTGCCGCTATCGTCGCCGCGACTGACAAAGGGGGCCTTAGCCGCCGCAATCAAGGCGAACGCGTCAGCCGCAGTGTCCGCGCTTGCGATACCGGAAGGGTCACCGTTCGGTCCGACGACAACAAAGTCATTATACATGATCTCACGTCGGTGTGTTCCGTGACCAGCAGCAACAAATGCGGCCTCTGCCGATTTCGAGTGGACCAGAACCGCATCTACATCTCCCGCTTCGCCAAGACGCAGCGCTTGCCCCGTGCCAACCACCAAGAGCTGCACCTCAAGATCGATATCTTCTTTGATCGCGGGCAAAAGAACATCCGACAGACCGGAATTCTCAAACGACGTCGTGACGGCAACACGCATCACATCGGCGGTGCACGTCTGGGCCCAAAAGGATATTGCAACAAACATCACGATTTCCTTCATATCACGATGTCTCCTCTCAAAAACGCCAACAGTTCATCAGTGGATGGCGCAGCAAAAAGGTCTGCTGCCGACCCGACTTCATGTATTTTTCCATCCAGCATAAAAAGTAAACCATGCGCAAGACGTCGAGCCTGACCCATATCATGCGTTGCCATTATCAGATGCGTGCCATTTGCTGCCGCTTCATGCAAGAGCGCCTCAATCTCACGGGTCGCGTAGCCGTCGAGGTTCGCACATGGTTCATCCAGAAACAAAACATCTGGCTTGCGGATAAGGGCGCGGGCAATCGCCAGCTTTTGGCGTTCCCCGCCCGACAAACGTGGTGCAGGGCTGTTGCGAACAGCAGTCAACCCAGTCCTTTGCAACCAGTCATCAACAGCCTGTTTGATCTCTTGCTTGGGTGTCTTCAGCAAGCGCAACGGGTACGCTAGGTTTTCAGCAACAGAGCGGCGCATCACAATCGGCGACTGAAAAACAAACGCGTGTCTCGAAGGGTCGTTTCTGGTCCATCCGACGTGTCCTTTGTTCACGCGTTCCAGCCCATGCAGGACGCGTAGAAGCGTCGTTTTCCCTGATCCGTTTGGTCCGATCAAAATGGTTGGCCCACTTGGATCCAGAACAAGATCAATAGGACCAATCACGCGCTTGCTCTTTCGACGTACCTGCACATCTCGCAATGTCAGGGGAAAAAGCGCGCTCACCAGCGGCCCTCCCGTTCGGTACGCGACAGGGTATGGATCGCCAAATTCACGATGATGGCCAAGCCAATCAAAACAAAGCCCAAGCCCAACGCCAGAGCAAAATCGCCTTTTCCAGTCTCAAGCGCGATGGCCGTGGTTAAAACGCGGGTGACATTGTCGATGTTGCCACCCACGATCATAACTGCGCCGACTTCACCAATCGCGCGCCCGAATCCAGCAAGTGCGGCTGTGAGCAAGTTGCGCCGTCCGTCCCAAACCAGTGTCAGCATACGCTGCCATTTTGATGTGTTCAGCGAGATGAGCAAATCATGATACTCTGCCCACAACTCGCGCATCGATTGATGCGCAATCGACGCAATGACCGGCGAAATGATCACCACCTGCGCAATAATCATGGCTGTGGGTGTGAACAGCAGGTTCAACACGCCAAAGGGTCCAGCGCGCGACAACATGATATAGACGATTAAGCCCACAACAACGGGGGGTAAGCCCATAAAGGCGTTGATTAGAGAAATGGTAAAACGCCGATAACGAAAGCGCTGCACCGCAAGATAGGTTCCAAGTGGAATAGCAATCGCCGAGGCAATGACCAACGCGGTCAGTGTCACGCGAAGTGACCGTAGGCTTATGTCCCACAGTGCCGCATCGAACGTGACAACAAGCCAAAAAGCGGCCATTAAACCATCCCAAATTTCAAACATATGAACGTAGCATCCTCTCTCGCGTTGAGATGCACGAACGTCCGGCCTTATGGAAGGGATGACAAGTGTAATGTGGGTGGTTGACGGAGATAGGTATCGAAATGTGATTTTTAGAACTGCTGAATGCCAGATCTTGCTTTTTGTAATCTTTTTATCTTTAAGGTTGGGATGCATTTTCAAACAAACAACCGTGTTGCATTTGCTGTCAGACGAATGTGAACCAGTCTCAGTGAGCCGCCAAATGCTGGAACCTATGCTGTACAAAGTTGACGCCTCGCGGCTAGGAGGCGGCGCCGTCCAACTTGAAATTTGATCGGCTGTAAAAGTGGTGGACTGAGGCGTGTACGGCGGTGAACTTCTGTGAGCTTCGCGTCGGCCTGAAGCGCAGCATGGGGAACTAAATTTGACGTTAGTTTAAGTAGGGGGGGGCTTATTTTGTCGCGTATGGTGTACCAATAACACTTCATAAAACGTGCTATTGGTACCGGTGGCCGGACTCGAACCGGCACGATGTCACCATCGGGGGATTTTGAATCCCCTGCGTCTACCATTCCGCCACACCGGCATACGCGACGTGCAGCGAATACCCCCCGTCCCGCGCGGCGTCAACGGCGATAACGCGTCTGCGTGTCAATTACTGGGAATTGGCCTCGAATGTATTGCAGGCCGTGATCTGCGGCGTGTCATATCCGGTTTGAAACCAGCGTTGGTGCTTCTCGGATGTGCCGTGGGTAAATGTATGCGGCTGCACGGTGCGCCCCGCATTGCTCTGCAGCGTATCGTCGCCGATCTGGGCCGCCGCATTCATCGCCTCTGCGATGTCACCGCTCTAAAGACTGTTGAACCTGTACTGCGCATATTGCGCCCAGATGCCGGACAGACAATCGGCCTACAATTCGATTTGCACTGAAATCATGTTGCTTTCGCGCTCGCTGGCCTGTGCACGCAGACGGTTCGCTTGTCCAAGGATGCCCAATTCATTTTGCACATGACGTGCGACTTCATTCGCGACCACGTATGCGGCGGCGAAATCGCCACCTGCACCCAAACGCTCGTCCAGCGTCACAAAAAACGCTCTATCAAGATAGTTCTTGTTATCAACAGGACAGTAGAACGGCCCGCTTTGTGCCGTGGACCCGAAACAAGGTGACTGCGTCGCATCTTTAAACAAGACCAATGTCGGCGCCGAATAGGTCGCACCGACTTGGGTCTCAAAAATCTCAGCCCAAATTTCTTCCGTATCAGCCAACGTCACCGACACAAATTGCGCAGCGCGCTCGTCCGCTTCGGTAATGTCACTGCTGGTTTGCGCCGACCCACCGCCACCCAGATCCACGAATCCTGACATGTCTAACCCGAAATACAACCCCGCCAGCAGGATCAGCACACCCACAATGCAACCAATGCCCCCCCCGCAGCCCGTCTGCCACCGCCGGATCTACGATCTTCAATATTGCGACTTCCACGTCTGCCTTGCCAATTCATCTGAACTCTCCCTGCGCGTTGTAGCGGTTGACCCTACAGCAGTCTCATGGCCTAACAAACAAAACATACGAGCAGTTCTCATGATCCGTCGACTCTACAACTGGACGCTGTCCCTCGCGCATTCCCCTTATGCGCTTTGGGCGCTTGCGGCCGTCGCCTTTATCGAAAGTTCGGTGTTCCCGATTCCGCCGGATTTATTGATGATCCCGATGATTATCGCCGCGCCGCGCCGTGCCTTTGTGATCGCAGGCGTGGCGACAGTCGCGTCAGTGCTTGGCGGATTGCTCGGCTACGGCATCGGCATGTTCGCGTTCGAATCCCTTGGTCAGCCCATCCTTCAGGCGCTCGGCAAGGCCCACTCGATGGAAGAATTCAGCATGCGATTTAATGACATGGGCTTCTGGGCGGTGCTGGTCGCCGGCATCACGCCGTTCCCCTATAAGGTCATCACGATCATGTCCGGCTGGACGGCGATGCCTCTGGGCACATTCATCGCAACATCCATCCTCGCACGCGCCCTGCGCTTCTTTATTATTGCAGCACTGCTTTGGAAATTTGGCGCACCGATCCGAACCTTCATCGAAAACCGCCTCGGCCTTGTGTTCACAGTCTGTTGCCTTGTGCTCGTCGGTGGTTTCGTCCTAGTGCGCTACTTATGACAAAATCACAGCTCATCGCCCTCGCCGCCTTTGGCAGCTTAGCCCTCCTCGCAGGTGCATTTCTGTTTCAATGGCTCGGCTACGCGCCGTGCAAAATGTGCCTCTGGCAACGCTGGCCCCACGCGGTGGCCATTTTTATTGGTTTGCTGGCATTGGTTCTGACGCGGCTGCAAACCCAACTGGCCGTTTTAGGCGGCCTCGCGGCGCTGACAACAGGCGCAATCGGCCTCTATCATACAGGTGTGGAACGCGACTGGTGGGAAGGTCCGACAAGCTGCACAGGCTCGGGTGCATTGGACACAAACAACCTGCTCAGCATCGATATCGCACCCATTGTAATGTGTGACGAGGTGGTTTGGTCACTAATGGGCCTGTCGATGGCCTCCTTTAACGCGCTGATATCGCTGGCCTTGGTCGGCGTCTGGATCGCCGCCACCCGCCGCTAAACCGCCCTCTCGCTTCTCCCCTCCTTTTGTCTCAAAAATATCTCGGGGGGCGCGCAGCGCGGGGCAGCGCCCCTCTGTCGGATTTGCAAAGGAAATTCGATTCAATTCCCGAACGCCCGACTGGTCTTTTAATCGCGGCGCGTCCCTAACGCCCGGCACGGCGCGTCGACAAAAGCAAACTCGTCTCCGACCGTGTGACACCATCCATGCGCCGAACTGCAAACAACACCTCGTCCAGCGCACCCAGCGTCTCCGTCCCGATCTCGACAATCAAATCCCACGTGCCGTTTGTCGAATGCACCGCCTGCACCTCGACCATCGCCGACAGCGCACGCATGACCTTTTCGGTGCCCCGCCCCTCGATTCCCAACATCATCAAACCCCGCACAGGATAGGCCACAACATCGGCGCGGGTCAGAACCGTAAAGCCCGCAATCTCGCCAGATGTGCGCAACCGATTCATCCGCGCTTTGATCGTCGCCCGCGTGACACCCAGATCCGCACTAAGCTCGGACACCGCCGCACGCCCGTCACGTTGCAACGCCTTCACCAGCTTACTATCCAAATCGTCCATATGATCTATCCATTTTGCACAATTACCGCCCAAATTGCACAATGCGCTGGCTTCACCTGCACCACAACCCCCGCGATGATACACCCAACCAGACAGGAGCCATTACATGACACCGCAGAACATTATTCTCATCGGCGCGCCCGTAGACAGCGGCAAAGACCGCAAAGGCTGTATCATGGGACCGGATGCCTACCGCACCGCACGTCTGGGCGACATCCTGACGCAGCTTGGCCATTCTGTGACCGACCTTGGTAACCTAGCGGCGCAATACACAGACACTCCCGAACATAACCACCTGATCGCCCTGCCCCAAACGGTTGGCTGGACGCGCACGCTGAACAAAGCCGCAAAAGACGCAGCTCCCAAAGGTCTGCCGATCTTTCTTGGCGGCGATCATTCCCTCGCGCTTGGATCAGTTACTGGCATCGCGGATTACGCGGCCAGCATCGGCAAGCCACTGTTCGTTTTGTGGCTTGATGCGCACAGCGATTTTCACACACCGCAAACCACATCCAGCGGCAACCTGCACGGCACACCGGTGGCCTATCTCAGCGGCCAGACCGGGTTTGATGACTTTCCAGTCGTGGCCAATCCGGTCCCGACAGAAAACATCTGCATGATAGGCCTGCGTTCCGTCGATCCCGCCGAACACGCCGCCCTTGCGGACACAAACGTCGCAATCGCTGACATGCGCGCTATCGATGAAGGCGGCATTCGCGCGCCCTTGGCTGAATTCCTCGCCAAGGTTGAAGCCGCCGACGGCATACTGCACGTCTCGCTCGACGTTGATTTTCTTGATCCTGACATCGCGCCCGCCGTTGGCACAACTGTCCCCGGTGGCGCGACCCTGCGCGAGGCGCATCTGGTGATGGAACTGCTGCACGACAGTGCGCGCGTCACGTCGCTGGACCTGGTTGAGCTCAATCCGTTCATGGACGAGCGCGGCAAAACCGCCTCTCTTATGGTTGACCTCACCGCGTCCCTTATGGGCCGCCGCGTGTTTGACCGCCCAACAAGGTCGTTCGCCTAACGCCACAACATGCACCTCTGCCCGCTGCAGGCTCACCGGCATCATACTCAACTCTCGCTCAAAGGTATTATCATGACCACCACCCCAAACCTCGCCCCGTCACACAAAGCTTTTGTGCCCTTCGTCTCAGTTGAAAATATGATGCGTCTGGTCAATGCGAATGGCCTGTCCATCATGCTGATCCGCATCGCTGACGCCATCAAAGAAGATTTCCTGCGCTGGGACAAATTTGACAAAACCTCGCGCGTGGCCTCGCATTCGGACGTCGGCGTGATCGAACTGATGCCAACATCAGACGGCGAACTCTACGGCTTCAAATATGTGAACGGCCACCCAAAAAACACCGCCGAAGGGCTGCAAACCGTCACCGCCTTCGGGCTGCTCGCCGATGTGCAATCGGGCTATCCGGTATTACTGTCGGAAATGACAATGCTCACCGCGCTGCGCACCGCGGCCATGTCCGCGTTGGCCGCCAAACACCTCGCTCCCAAAGGGGCTACAACCATGGCGATGATCGGCAATGGCGCGCAGTCCGAATTCCAATGCCGCGCGTTTCAGGCCATTTGCGGCATCACCCATGTGCGCCTCTATGACATCGATCCAGCCGCCACCAAGAAATGTGCGGCCAATCTGGAAAACTGCGGCCTGCACGTCACTGCCTGCTCGACGTCCGAAGATGCTGTCGCGGGTGCGCAGATCATCACGACCTGCACCGCAGACAAACAAAACGCCACTGTTCTCACTGACAACATGGTCGGCGCGGGTGTGCACATCAACGCCATCGGCGGCGACTGCCCCGGCAAAACCGAACTGCACTCCGACATCCTGTATCGTTCTGATATTTTTGTGGAATACCCGCCACAAACCCGGATCGAAGGTGAAATTCAGGCTCTGGACTCGCACCACCCCGTCAACGAACTCCATGACGTCTTCGCAGGCCGCCACGTCGGGCGCATCGCCGAAAAACAAATCACCCTGTTCGATAGCGTCGGCTTCGCCATCGAAGACTTTTCTGCCCTGCGCTGCATCAAAGACGCCATCAAGGGCACCACCTTTTTCGAGCCCCTCGACATGCTGGCAGATCCCGACGATCCCCGCGATCTTTACGGCATGCTGAACCGAGCAAAATAACGCAGCTACACCCGCGTCTTTGCTTTTGAAATATCTCAGGGGGGTCGCAACGCAACGGGGGCTGGCCCCCTCTTGATAGGATGGCCTCAAGCCCATCCGAAAAGCCTCGTTGCACCCCATCCCTAGCCTCTGATACACTCCTTTTAACAAGATATCGGGCGGCCCTACGGGCGCCAAGTTTAGGCAGGCGGATCTCATGAACGATACACCAGAAACTCCTGAAAACACTGAAGAATTGTCTCCGGAGCGTCCCATATACGACGGCCCGCAAATTTCCATCACCACAGAGATGAAAACCTCATATCTCGACTACGCCATGTCGGTGATCGTCAGCCGCGCCATTCCAGACCTGCGCGATGGTCTAAAACCGGTGCATCGCCGCATCCTTTATGCGATGTATGAGGCCGGAAACACCCACGACAAAGCCTATCGTAAATCTGCCCGCGCTGTGGGCGATGTAATGGGTAAATACCACCCCCACGGCGACAGCGCGATCTATGACGCTCTAGCGCGGATGGCGCAGGATTTCTCGATGTCGCTGCCACTTCTGGACGGTCAGGGCAACTTTGGTTCCATGGACGGCGACAATCCCGCCGCCATGCGCTACACCGAAGTGCGTATGGACAAACCGGCGGCCTATATGTTGGCCGACATCGACAAAGACACCGTTGATTTTCAAGACAACTACGACGGCAAAGACCGTGAACCAACTGTCCTGCCATCACGTTTTCCCAATATGCTGGTCAATGGCGCGGGCGGTATTGCCGTCGGCATGGCCACCAACATCCCGCCGCACAATCTAGGCGAAGTCATCGATGCTTGCCTCGGTCTGATCGAAAATCCTGATCTGACGTCGGAAGACCTGATCGAATACATTCCTGGTCCTGACTTCCCAACCGGCGGCATCATGTTGGGCCGCACTGGTGCGCGCAAAGCCTACCTTGAAGGTCGCGGCAGCGTCATCACGCGGGCAAAAACCCACACCGAAGAAATTCGCAAAGACCGCTTTGCGATCATCATCAGCGAAATCCCCTATCAGGTGAACAAATCCACGATGATCGACCGCATCGCCGAAGCAGCGCGCGACAAAAAGATCGAAGGCATTTCTCACGTCCAAGATGAATCCGATCGCAATGGCGTGCGGGTGGTCATCGAACTCAAACGTGATGCCACCGCCGAAGTTGTGCTGAACCAGTTGTTCCGCTTCACCCCGATGCAAACCTATTTCGGCTGCAACATGCTGGCGCTGAACGGTGGTCGCCCCGAAACACTGACTTTACGCCGCTTCCTGACCTCGTTCCTCGATTTCCGCGAAGACGTCGTGATCCGCCGCACCGCATTCGAGCTTAACAAAGCCCGCGACCGTGCCCACGTTTTATGTGGTCTCGCTGTGGCGGTCAGCAATGTGGACGAAGTCGTCGCAACCATCCGCGCCTCGGCCGATGCGCCGTCAGCGCGCGCCGCCTTGATGACCCGTGCCTGGCCTGCCGAAGAAATCCTGCCGTTCATTTTGTTGATCGACGATCCGACCCATCCGGCCAACGCCGACGGCACTTACAACCTGTCCGAAATTCAAGCCCGCGCTATTCTTGAGTTGCGTCTGCAACGCCTGACCCAGATCGGCGTCAAAGAGGTCACGGACGAGCTGGAAGAGCTGGCCGGAAAAATCAAAGAATACCTCGCGATTCTCGGCTCGCGCGAACGGATCATGCAGATCATCCACGATGAATTGGCTGAATGCAGAACCCTGTTCGCCGTGCCCCGTCGCACGCAAATTGTCGACTGGTCCGGCGACATGGAAGACGAAGACCTGATCGAATCTCAAGACATGGTCGTCACCGTGACTGAAACTGGCTACATCAAACGCACTGCTTTGGTTGATTTCCGCGCCCAAAAGCGTGGCGGCAAAGGTGTGTCCGGTGGCAGCCTGAAGGAAGACGACGTCGTCACGACGCTGTTTGTTGCTAATACCCACACGCAGCTGTTGTTCTTCACAACCGACGGCATGGTTTACAAACTCAAGACATGGCGCCTGCCGCAAGGGTCGCGCACGTCCAAAGGCAAGGCGATCGTCAACATCCTGCCAATCCCGACGGGTGTGTCCATCGCTGCGATCATGCCAGTGGATCGCGATGAAAAAGACTGGGACGACCTTCAGATCGTCTTTGCGACCTCCGCCGGCACCGTGCGCCGCAACAAGCTGTCTGATTTCACCAAGGTCATGCGCAACGGCAAGATCGCGATGAAATTTGAGGGCGAGAACGAGGGCGTGCAGCTTATCAATGCGCGCATCTGTTCTGATGATGATGATGTTATGTTGGTAACCAATTCCGGTCGCGCCATCCGTTTTGCCTCTACGGACGTGCGGGTGTTCAACTCCCGCGCCTCATTGGGCGTGCGCGGCATCCGCCTCAAAGGCGACGACAAAATCGTGTCGATGTCGGTGATCCGCCACTTTGAAGCCGAATCTGAAGAACGCGCCGCCTATCTCAAAATGCGCCGTGCTATGGCAGGTCTGGCTGATGATGCGGAAATTGAGGACGAAGACGTGCCCGCAGGCAATATCACACAAGAACGTTACGCTGAAATGTCGGCTGCCGAAAACCTGATCCTGACCATCACCGCCGGTGGGTCCGGAAAATTGTCCTCCTCTCACGACTATCCCCTACGCGGCCGCGGCGGCATGGGTGTGACGGCGATGGACAAAGCCATGCGCGGCGGCGAAATCGTCGCATCCTTCCCTGTGAAAATGGACGACCAGATCATGCTCGCAACATCCAAGGGCCAATCGATCCGCGTTCCGATTGAGGGCATCTCGTTCCGCTCACGCTCAGCTGGCGGCGTCAAAGTCTTCAACACGGGCAAGAACGAAATCGTCGTTTCCGTTGCCTATATCGCCGATCGGGCAGATGAGGACGGTGACGCCGAAGAGACTGGTGCGGCTGATCACGAAGAATAGATTTGCGTTCCCGCTTTTCGACCCGCAAGGGTTGTGATGCATTAATTTAGACACACGAGTATCCACTATGTTCTGCAAGCCCCTTCTCGCCGTTTTTGTTCTGGCAAACCTGTCGAGTGCGGCTTTGGCGCAGTCGTTCAGTGGGGGTAACCTGTCGATTGATGCCTACGGATACAGCGACGGGGCCGATGACGTCAGCATCAATTATTCCGGCGCGCTGGAATACTCCGTTAACCGCGCCCTCAGCGTCGCGGTTGATGTCTCCCAATAAGATTCGACCATATTGAACGACGACATCACGAATGTCACTGTTCACGGACTGTATCACCTTGGCGATGGTGCCTCCCTCGGCTTCTTTGCAGGCCAAGATTACACCAACACGCGCGGTGGTACTTTCTATGGCCTCGAAGGTGGGCTTGAAACCGGCGCCTTCGCCGCAGAAGGCTATGTTTCTGTCTATGACAATACAGAGAGCTCGACTGTTTTGGGCGTGAGTGGCGCTTATAAATTCAACCAATCTGTCTCGGCCATTGCTGATATCAGTTTTGCCAAAGTTGCCAGCGAAAGCTATACACGGCTCAGCGCGGGCGCAGAATATCAGATTGTCGACGGTCCGAGCATCTACGCCGAGATCGGCAATATCGACGGCGGAAATCAGGACGGCCGATTTATCGGCTTGGGCGTGAACCTCGACTTCGGCGTCGATCGCGGCACGACCTTTGGCCGTCGCAGCATCTGGGAAACCGCAAAACTGGCGTTCTAATCCGCGGCCATTGCGCCGCAGGTTTCGAAAATATGTACATACAGGTTGTGTACAACATGTGCACGGGTTGGGTACGTCCTGTGCTGACCTGAAATCCGCCCTTTTCAATGGTTCCGTTAGGCCCTATCCCGCAGGACATGACACAAACACTCCATATCATCGGCGGCGGAATGGCCGGATCTGAAGCAGCTTGGCAGGCGGCCAACCTTGGCGTTAGCGTGGTGATCCACGAGATGCGCCCCAAGGTCGAAACCTTTGCCCACCAGACTGGTAATCTCGCGGAAATGGTCTGTTCCAACTCGTTTCGATCCGATGATGATGAACAGAACGCCGTGGGTCTGTTGCACTGGGAAATGCGCGCTGCTGGCGGGATCATCATGACCACTGCCGACAAGCACAAGCTGCCCGCAGGTGGCGCGCTGGCCGTTGATCGTGACCTCTTCGCTGAAGCCGTCACCGCAACATTAACTGCGCATCCTAACATATCGGTTTCATACGAAGAAATTGATGCCTTACCTGATGAAGGTCAGTGGATTATCGCCACAGGTCCGCTCACATCTGGCAAATTGGCTACCGCGATCGCCGCCGAAACCGGCGCTGAAGCACTGGCGTTTTTCGACGCAATCGCGCCGATCCTGTATCATGACAGCATCGACATGACCAAAGCCTGGATGCAGTCGCGCTATGACAAAGGCGAAACGATCGAAGAGCAAACCGCCTACCTCAACTGTCCGATGACCAAGGACGATTATGAGTCCTTCATCGACGCCCTTCTTGCGGCCGACAAAACAGAATTTAAAGAAGGCGAAACAGCAGGTTACTTTGATGGATGCCTGCCAATCGAAGTCATGGCCGAACGTGGACGAGAGACATTACGCTTTGGCCCGATGAAGCCCGTCGGCCTCACCAATGAACACGACCCACAAAACAAACCCTATGCTGTCGTTCAACTGCGCCGCGACAATGCATTGGGGACGCTTTACAATATCGTCGGATTTCAAACCAAGATGAAGTATGGAGCGCAAGCCGATGTTTTTAAACGAATTCCTGGACTCGAGAATGCAAACTTCGCACGCCTTGGCGGCATCCATCGCAACACGTTCCTAAATTCTCCAACCCTACTTGATGGTGAAATGCGCCTGAAATCCAAGCCAAATATCCGGTTTGCGGGTCAGATTACTGGGGTCGAAGGCTATGTCGAATCCGCCGCAATGGGTCTGCTTGCAGGTCGATTGGCGGTCGCTGAAATGCGTGGTGAAACTTTAGGGCCGGTGCCCAACACCACCGCGACCGGCGCGCTCGTCACCCACATCACCGGCGGCGCAGATGCCAAAACGTTCCAGCCAATGAACGTGAATTTCGGCCTCTTTCCGCCTGTCGAAGGTCTTAAAAGCGGCCGTCGCGGCCGCAAGGACCGTTACAAAGGCTACACCGACCGCGCAAAAGTTGAATGGCAGGCATGGCTGGATCAATCCGCGCTGGACGACAGCTAAATTGCACCACAAGACTGACAGCATGGCAAACCAATCCGACAGACGCCAATGATCACGCGCTTCGCACCATCGCCCACAGGTCCATTGCACCTTGGCCACGCCTATTCAGCGCTCTTGGCGCAGGACATGGCCACAGCCAAGGGAGGCGAATTTCTTCTGCGAATTGAAGACATTGACCGCACTCGTGTGCGCCCAGAGTGGGAGGCGCAAATTTTCGAGGACCTGCACTGGCTTGGTCTGTCGTGGTCCCAGCCGGTGATGCGCCAGTCGGACCGACTGGGGCGTTACAGCGAAAAACTTGACTGGTTGTGGGCGGGTCATCACGTCTTTGCCTGCACATGCAGCCGCAGCGATGTGCTCGACGCCCTCGCTGCACCGCAAGAAGGGACAGACGTGCCCACCGGCCCTGATTGCGTGATTTACCCCGGGACCTGCCGCAGAAATCAGGCAAAGTCTTTCGACGACCCTGCACCCGCTAAGCTTGCATTGCGGCTCTTGATGTCATCAGCCGTCGCTCAGACCCGCTTTTCGTTTCACGAAACGGGCCACGGCCCGAACGGTGAGACCGGCCTGATCGAATTTACTGCTGAGGACGCGATCCGCGAAATCGGTGACATCGTGCTGGCACGGCGCGATTTGGGCACGTCGTATCACTTATCCGTCGTGGTGGATGATGCAGCCCAGCACATCACCCACGTGGTTCGAGGCGAAGACCTGTTCGAGGTAACAAAAATCCACGTTATATTGCAAAGACTTATGGGCTTGCCAACGCCGATTTACCATCATCATCGATTGATCCGTGACGATGCAGGCAAACGGTTGGCCAAACGCGACGACGCGCGTGCCATCTCCAAATATCGCGCTGAGGGGGCCAGCCCTGAAGATGTTCGTCAGATGGTCGGGCTCTAAGCCAGGGGCGTCATCAGCTCGACCTCGTTGCCTGACGTCACCGACGTGTAAAAACACGACCGTCGGTTGGTGTGGCACGCCGCCCCGACTTGACGGACAACAGCCAGCAGACAATCGCGATCACAATCAAGACGCAGATCAATCAATTCCTGCGTGTGTCCCGACGTCTCTCCCTTGATCCAGAACGCTTGACGCGACCGCGACCAATACGTCACCCGCTTGGTTTGCAAGGTCTTCGCCACCGCCTCTGCATTCATCCACGCCATCATCAACACCTCTCCAGTGTCGTTTTGTTGCGCAATACATGGGATCAAGCCGTTGTAATCATACGTCAAAGTCGCAGGATCGAAAGACATAACAGGTTTTCCTTTGGCAAGTTGGTCTCGCGAGACTATCTATTGAGAATACGCGCGAAAGGCAAATTTCCATGACGTCTGATAACGACCTGATCAACCTATATTCGACCCGCATTTTGGGTCTTGCGGCGGACATTCCCCATCGCACGCGCCTAAGTGCGCCGGATGGAACGGCCAAACGCCGCTCGCCACTATGCGGGTCGACTGTGACCGTGGATTTGGCACTGGAGGGCGACAAGATCGTCGGGTTCGGGCAAGATGTGAAAGCCTGTGCGCTTGGCCAAGCCTCTGCGGCGGTGGTCGGACACAACATCGTTGGGCGATCTGAAGCCGAAGTGCAGACGGGACGCGATCAGCTGTTCGCAATGCTAAAGTCCGGCGGACCAACGCCAGATGCGCCCTTTGACGGGCTTGAGATTCTCGGCCCTGCGTCTGAGTACAAAAATCGTCATGCGTCAATCCTGCTGGCATTTGATGCCACACTCGATGCTTTCGTTGACGCACGCACATCTAAATCCGCCTAAACAACTGACCAAAAAAGAAAAAACCGCCGCATTCCAGGACAGAGGAAAGCGGCGGTAGGTATGCGTTTCGTGTGGGACCGGTTCAATATTGGAACGGCAGGTTCCAGATTGGGTCGATGACACGCAGTGTCGAGCGTAAACAGATCGAACGTTGGGACAGAGGATCTGAAGGCACCGGCACGAAACGCGGGGTAGGCAGACAGGTAAATTAAAAGATGTTCGGCAGGCTCAAAGCCGCAAAAAGCATCACGATGAGGGCCGCCATGCCAAGTGCATCGGCAACGATCGTATCAGACGAACGAACAAGTACGTTTTTGATTTCCTTGGCCATTTCGCTGCTCCTAGTGCTGTTTTCTTTGTTGCCTCTTTGTTCTCATTATCTAATTCGTAATGCAAGAACTTTTTGTGAACAAAAGTGAACAAAAAGATCAAAATTCCACTAACCAACTGAAATTAAACGAATTGCCTTATCTTGTTCCATGAGCCACAAAAGCACCCGTGCCGCCGTTCCGCGCCCAGATTCAAGTTTCGGGTCGTCCAATAGAAGTTTTCGCGCGTCGGTCTGCGCCAGCGCCATGAGGGCAGTCTGACGTTCCAGATCGGCAATCCGAAACCGTGGCAGCCCCGATTGTGCGGTGCCGATAACATCGCCAGCGCCGCGCATAGCCAGATCTTCCTCAGAAATCCGAAATCCGTCTTCGGTTTCGCGCATAATCTCGAGCCGTTGGCGTCCGCTTTCGGAAAGTGGCGCTTTATACATCAACAGACAGGTCGATTTGGTTGCGCCGCGTCCGACACGCCCGCGCAGTTGGTGCAGTTGCGCCAAGCCGAAACTTTCGGCGCGCTCAATGACCATGATTGAAGCATTTGGGACGTTCACCCCAACCTCGATCACAGTCGTTGCGACCAAAACTTTGGTCTCACCAGACACGAACCCCCGCATCGCCGCATCCTTGTTGGCGGGCGGCATCTGGCCATGGACCAGACCGACAAAACCCTCACCCAATGCCGCGCGCAACCGTTTGAACCGGTCTTCTGCGGCGGTCATGTCGCTGACCTCTGATTCCTCTACCAAGGGGCAAACCCAGTAACATTGCCGCCCGTCCGCGACCGCCGCGCGCAGTCGCTCAATCACCTGATCCATCTTTGATGTTGCCACCAACGCGGTTGTTACAGGGCTGCGTCCGGGTGGTTTTTCGTCCAACATGCTGACGTCCATGTCGCCGTATTGTGCCAAGGCCAAAGACCGCGGGATCGGTGTAGCCGTCATCACCAAAACATCCACTGACGCGCCCTTTGCGCCCAATTCCATGCGTTGCGCCACGCCAAAGCGGTGCTGTTCGTCGATGATTGCCAACCGTAAATCGGAAAACACCACGTCTTTCTGGAACACCGCATGGGTACCAACTAGGATCTGGATGTCGCCTGCCGCCAGCGCCTCTAGCTTGGCAAGACGCTCACTACCTTTGTCGCGACCGGTCAGCAATTCGAGCACCACGCCCGCACCTTCAGCGAGGGGACGCAGTCCTTCGAGGTGTTGCCGCGCGAGGATTTCTGTCGGGGCCATCATCACGCCCTGCCCGCCAGCCTCAACCGCATTCAGCAAAGCCATCAGCGCCACCAGCGTTTTACCAGACCCCACATCGCCTTGCAGCAATCGGTTCATCCGGTATGGCTTGGCCATGTCAGCAGCAATCTCGGCCGTGGCGCGGACCTGCGCACCTGTGGGGGAAAACCCCAAGGCAGCCAGCACTTTAGCCTGCTTTGCACCATCACCCGCCGTCACGCGTCCTTTGCCGCGTCGCTGTTGCGCACGGGCAAGAGCAAGCGTCAATTGGTGGGCCAAAACCTCATCATAGGCCAATCGTTGCCGCGCGGCAGACGTTGATGACAGTTCAGCAGACGACATGGGGCGGTGCGCCAGCGCCAGCCCCGCACCCCAATTTGGCCAGCCTTCGCGCACACGCAGCGCAGGATCAATCCATTCCGCCAAATCCGGCATCTGGCCCAACAGGTCCGCCGTGGCTTTGAGCATCGCTTTTTGCGTCATCGTCCCCGTCAATGGATAGACTGGCTCAAACAAAGGAATCTGTTCCGCCTCGTCAGGTGTCAAAATATGATCAGGATGCACCATCTGGCCGATGCCATCAAAGAGTTCGATCTTTCCCGACACGACGCGGCGCTGACCCGTTGGCAGCTGTTTGCGCAGATATTCACTGTGACTGCGAAAAAACACGAGCTGAAACGTCGTGCGCTTATCCTCAACCGTCACGCGGTATGGACGGCCCGGACTGCTGGGTGCCGTGTGTTGGCCAATGGTGACTTCGACCGTGCAAACGGCAGGTGCGTGAACGTCCAGAATTGAATCGCGACGCCGCCGGTCTACGCCCGAATGAGGCAGCGTGAACAACAGATCGCGGGGCTTTTCGATATGGGCCGCGATGAGCGCCTGCGCAGATTTCGGCCCGATCCCATCAAGGGATTCGAGACTTCCAAACAGCGGCCACAAAACTTCGGGTCTGCCCGATTGTTTTGGCGGTGGGACGCTCATGCGTCTTTCGTCAGCGCCAGCCAGCCGTCCTCACTGAGTGTTTCAATCCCAAGATCAGCCGCTTTCTTTGCCTTTGATCCAGCCCCGGGTCCTGCGATCAATAGGTCAGTTTTAGCGCTCACCGACCCGCTGACTTTCGCGCCTAGGCTTTCAGCACGTGCCTTTGCCTCGGCGCGCGTCATTTTTTCCAAAGTGCCTGTGAACACAACTATTTTTCCGGCGACAGGGCTGTTGGATACCTGCGTTTGTGGCGCTATTATCGTGTCCAATTGCTGGATTAAAGCCTCGATAGCCTTGCCTTCTTCGGCGTTGGAGAGCGCATCCGACAACGACAAAGCCACCGTCGCACCTATCCCGTCCGCATCAATCAAAAACGCCCACGCCTTGGTCGCCGTTCGCGAAAGATCAGCGTTAGCGATAGCCAATTTGCGCGCCTCGCTCACACGTGGGCGCCGCCCGTCACGATCAGCAATGAAACGTTCATCCGCCTCGGCCTCGTCAGCGGCACGATGCGCAATCGCGGCGGGGCGTGCCAATTTTACGTTCTCGGCAAGAACCTCCCAAGTCCCGTAATGGCGGGCAAGGTCTTGTGCCGTAACTTCCCCGACATGGCGAATTCCAAGCGCGAAAATCAACCGCGCCAGAGGGATTTTACGCTTTTCATCAATCGCTTGCCAAAGCTTCATAACGCTGGTGTCACCCCATCCATCGCGATTGGCGAGCTTTGTGAAACTGTTCAAATCGCGCGCCTGTAACGTGAAAATATCGGCTGGCTCTTTCACCGCAAGCTGATCATCGTTGTAAAACGCCTCGACCTGTTTGGCGCCCAAACCGTCAATATCAAAGGCCGCGCGGGACACAAAATGTTTCAATTTTTCAACCGCTTGTGCCGGACAAATCAACCCGCCGGTGCATCGACGAACAACATCCCCTTCTTCACGCACAGCGTCCGATCCGCATTTTGGGCAGGTTGTCGGAAAGTCGAACGGCATGGTTCCGGCAGGGCGTTTGGACAGGTCTACATCCGCGACTTTCGGGATCACATCGCCAGCGCGGTAGATCTGCACGCAGTCCCCGACACGAATGTCTTTGCCGCCGCGAATGTCGTCGCCCTTGTTGCCGCGCCCCGCGATGTAATCCTCATTGTGCAGCGTGGCGTTTGACACCACGACACCGCCAACAGTCACCGGGCGCAAGCGCGCGACAGGCGACAACGCACCCGTACGCCCGACCTGAATGTCGATGGCATCCAACGTGGTCCACGCCAATTCGGCTGGGAATTTATGGGCAATCGCCCATCGGGGCGTGGTGGACCGGAACCCAAGCCGCGCCTGGAGTGACAGGTCATCCACCTTGTAGACGACGCCGTCTATATCATAACCAAGCGTTGCGCGTTGGGTTTCTATATCGCGGTAATGGGCGATCATATCGGCGGGACCAGCGCAGATTTGCGTCAGCGGATTGGTCTGAAACCCCAATGCCTTGAGCCTCTCAATCGCGCCCGATTGGGTGTCGGCCAAGGGTGAAGATACTTCCCCCCATGCGTAGGCGAAGAATTTTAGCGGCCGCGATTTGGTGATACTCACATCCAGTTGGCGCAACGATCCCGCAGCCGCGTTTCTTGGGTTGGCAAACGACTTTGCGCCCGCAGCGATTTGGCGTGAGTTCAACGCCGCAAAATCTGCGTGAGACATATAAACTTCACCACGAACCTCAAGGATTTCCGGCGCATCGTCTAGCACCTGCGGAACGTTGTGAATTGTGCGGGCGTTGGCAGTTACATTTTCACCGACAGCCCCGTCACCGCGGGTGGCGGCCTGGACCAATTTACCGGACACGTAGCGCAGGGACAGGGACAACCCATCGATCTTTGGTTCCGCCGTGAACGTCAACGCGCCTGTTTCACGGCCAAGGAACTTGCGAACAGATTTATCAAATTCAGTGACGTCATCATTGGTGAATGCGTTGCCCAATGACAGCATCCGAACCGAATGTGGGACCTTGCCGAAACCATCTGACGCAGCAGCGCCGACATTGTCAGACGGGCTATCGCGGCGCTTAAGATCGCTAAATCGCGCTTCGATTGCCGCATTTCGCAGCTTTAGCGCATCATACTCCGCGTCAGAAATCTGTGGCGCGTCGTTTTGATGATACTCTGCGTTTGCCTGCGCCAGACGTGCAGACAGCCGCGCAAGCTCTTGCGCGGCCTCATCCTTGGTCAGTTTTTCAACCGATGTCGTCGCGCTCAAACTATACCCCCGTCAGCAGCCGAAGCGATGAATACTTTCCCTGTGATAAGTCCGTGTCGAGGACAGGTCCAGCCCTGTCCCCAACTGATGTGATTGGCCGCAATCCAAAGTGCCCGATCCAAAGTGAAAAGTGTTCTGTGAGGGAGATACCACCGTATCTCTGGATCTCGCGAACGAGGCTCTAGGCGCCCATCGCCATTTTTTCTGTCTCGTGCAGGGCCATCGGTTCGGGATCGCGCAGCCCGTAGCCGCTCCCCCAGACGGTTTCGATGTGATTGTCGCCCCCCATCGCCTCAGACAGTTTCTTACACAGCTTGCAGATGAACACATCGATAATCTTCAGTCAGGTTCATCCATGCCGCCATACAAGTGGTTAAGGAACATCTCTTTCGTCAGTGTCGTACCCTTACGCAGGCTTAAAAGCTCCAGCATTTGATATTCTTTTCCCATCAGGTGCACCGGGCTACTGTCGACCTCGACTTTTTTTGCGTCCAGATTTAATGCGATCACACCAGTTTTGATGATAAAATGGGCGTGGCCTTTTTAACGACGGATGATTGTATAAATGCCCGCCACCAGTTCTTCGCGATGGAACGGTTTGGTCATATAATCGTCCGCGCCAAACCCGAACCCTTTGAGCATACTTTCAGTTCCGTCTTCACCAGACAGAATCAGGATCGGGGTTTCGATCTGGCTGAGTCTGAGTTGGCGCATCACCTCATGGCCGTTCATGTCTGGTAAATTAATGTCCAGAAGGATCAGGTCGTAATCATACAGCTTGGCAAGATCGATCCCTTCTTCACCAAGATCAGTTGAATAGACGTTCAGGTTCGCATGGCTCAGCATCAGTTCGATGCTCTTAGCCGTCGATGAGTCATCTTCTACCATTAATACACACACTACACTTCTCCACTTATTCGATGTCTAAAAATACCCTACAGTAACATTGGTTAACCACACTTTAACGGACGTGAAGAAGTTTACAGCTCTTCTTAAGCTTGTATAAACTTTTGCAGTGCCGTTGCTTTGAGCGCCACTTCGCCGTGGTCGCGCACGGCCACTTCCCATTCAGACAACTCGTCATCGGACAACCCGTAAGTATCTTTGGCTTCGTCACGCGACACCAACCCATAAGAAACGGCACGCACGACACAGGCTTTGCGCGATGCAACCCATCGCCGCGTTTCGCGCGGAGGCAGGTCTGCCCGTGTCATTGTGGACCTATCTGGCAGTTTTACCGATCGCAGTCCGTCTATCTTCTTTAAAAACATCTCTCACACCCCTATGTGGTCATTCATGCTTCGCCTTGTGACGCTCGCGACCTAAGGAGAAGTAAAGCTGCCCCTTGAGAGTGATTACACTTTTCCTATATTTATGCACAAATCTCCGTTAGGACGCCCTATGCCTCTTGATCACCCCCTCAATTCGCTCGGCTTTGCCAAGCCGCCCTCCCAAACCCGCGTCGTCGTTGCGATGTCTGGTGGCGTGGACAGTTCTGTTGTCGCCGCACAACTGGCTGAGGAAGGCTATGATGTGGTGGGTGTCACCTTACAGCTCTACGATCACGGCGCGGCGCTGGCCAAAAAGGGTGCCTGTTGTGCGGGGCGCGATATTCATGATGCCCGTCGCGTCGCAGAAGACATGGGGTTTCCGCACTATGTTCTTGATTATGAAAACACATTTCGTGAAGCGGTGATTGATGAATTCGCCGACAGCTATCTTGCTGGCGCGACGCCTGTGCCGTGCATTCGCTGTAACGAACGTGTCAAATTCAAGGATTTGCTTGAAACTGCGAAAGATCTGGACGCCGACTGCATGGCGACCGGACACTATATTCAACGCAAAATGGGCGCGTGCGGCGCCGAGCTGCATTGCGCCGAAGATGCCAACCGCGATCAAAGCTATTTCCTGTTCTCCACCAAGCCGGAACAACTCGATTATCTGCGCTTCCCGCTGGGCCATCTGCCGTCCAAGGATGCCACCCGCGAACTGGCACGCAAATATGGGCTGGCGCTGGCAGATAAACCCGACAGCCAAGATATTTGTTTCGTTCCCAACGGCAATTACGCAGCGGTGATCGAAAAACTGCGCCCCGGTGCGGCTGAACCCGGTGATATTGTCGACACAGACGGGACAGTTCTAGCGCAGCATCGTGGCGTCATTCATTATACCATTGGCCAACGTCGCGGGCTTGGCATCGGCGGGCTGGCCGATCCGCTGTATGTGGTAAAGCTGGACGTGGACAAGAAACACGTGATCGTTGGTCCTAAGGATATGCTGACCACCCGCACCGTACCTGTGCGCGAGATCAACTGGTTAGGCGATGACGCGTTCGATGTGGTGGCTGAACGCCATATCTCTGTCAAAATCCGGTCCACCAAACCCCCGATGGAGGCAATAGTGCGTCCCTTGTCAGCCACAACTGCCGAAATCGAACTGCTCACACCCGAAGAAGGAGTCGCACCCGGGCAGGCTTGTGTGTTTTACGACAACGACAGCAGCAGGATCTTTGGCGGCGGCTGGATTTGGCGTGGGTATTGACAGGGTCGCTGGTGACGGTCGGGTGAGAGGCCTGATTGACCGACGCAACATCACCAACAAATGACAGTTTTTTAAAGCGACATAGACAGGTCATCCCGTATCGGATGACCCGTCCTAATTTGGTCCAAAAATTACGACGCGATAGCAACGTCAATTTTACGCGCCAAAAGCCGCAGGCGCGAAAAGAATTCGCCGCGATCGACGTAGCATCCGTGAAGATGTCGAAATCCAGTGGATGGATCAAAGGAATCGCGACCATGCAGAATGCGCCTGTTGTCGAAAACGACCATCTCGCCTGATTTCAGCTTCAAGGTAAGGCGGTATTTTGGATCTCGCGTTTTTTCCATGTAAGCGCGGTAAGCACGATAATAGGCAGGCATGATCTCTGCTGGCATATCGAAAATTCCCGCCAAATGCGCATTATAGCGGATCTCAATGACTTCGCCTTTTGACCCCAACGTGATGACCGGTTTGTGAACCCTGATATCGGCGCTATCATCATGGAAACGGAACGGAATGGCGACGTCGCAAAGCAGGCGAAACGCGTCAGGGTCTTCGGCCCTTAGGTCCTCTGCCATCGCAAACCCGTCGGCAAACAGCGATCCACCGCCGGTCGCCTCGTTGGCCAGACAATGCAAGAATTGATAGCCTGGCGGCACCTCCTGATTGGGCAAGTCAGTGTGCAGTGGCAAGGCAACCGACGTGTAGGCGAGGTTATTTGGATCAGGTTTATTGACGACCTCAAAAATGATGCCGAAGTTTGTGGCCCGCAAGAACCCGATCCGTTCAGCGATCTCTACGCCCGCCTCGGTGCGATCCTGAAGGTGCTCAATAATTGTAAGACCGAATGCAGCGGTGTCTTGCATCCAGTCCTTCAGCGCAAGTTCACCCGAAAGGATAGGTGCCGCTGCATGACGCGCAATGTTTGCAGCTCCGTGGTCCCCACGCCAAAGCCACGCAGGGACATCGCCCGCATCATCTGCAGGCTGGCCAGGACGATGCGCCGTCATCAATGAAATCGGCATGTGGCTGATATGACCGTCTGCAAATTCAAGCACGACAGCATCGCCGTCGAGAGACGCCGAGATCAGCGCTGGCGTTTCGTCAATTGCCAACAAATCAAGCAGGCGTTCATGAGTGTCCGGATGTAAACCAGAGGGGCAATTGTCGCGCAGCCAAATCGTTGGAAATTGCGCGGTGGTGCCGTCCGTCCAAGCAACGACAAGCGTGTCAGTGCGGACCGTGAGGGTCGTTACAGTCATAGGGATACCTATTCGTTTGATGTTTTGGGATTAGCAGACGCAAATCAGGTTATGGGCGGCGGCCACCACTCTTGCGTCTTTCCGTAAGGCGACCCTGTGGCGCGCCCTCCGGACATAACGTGCAGAACATCAAACTTCATAGGGCGGTTGATAGGGGGCTATCAAACTTACGGCAACCCGCGCCAACCAGATCGGTGCGGGTTGCCAAACCAGAATACCAAGTAAGGGGTTCATTGCGAGCTTACGGAGGTACAAAAACGGCCGGTCGCGTCCACGACTTTCAACAAAGCGCCTCGAAAACGCAAAAAGCCCACGACTATGCGCGGGCCTTTTATTTCGAGAATTTAAACTAGCTCGCGCGGCGGCGTCCACCCACACGCCCTGCCCGCCCACGGCCTTCTTGGCCAGCTTTTGGGGCTTCTCGGTTCATTGCAATCCATGCAGCACCACCGTCGTCATTGTTAGTCAGGAAGTTCGCAGCGCGGATAGCTTCCATTTCCTTGCCAGCGCGCGGCTTGGTTGATCCCAGACCAAACAGCGTCACGAATGCCTCATCATCAATGTCGTCTGGCAGGATAATGCCTGCGGCCTCAATTTGCGCCTTTTTTTCAGCGATTTTCAGCGGGCCGACCGGCAGCGCGACAGGGTTCATGATCGCCGACGTCATGCCCGCCGCCATCGCCATGGGCAGGAACGCGTTGTTGATGCCGTGACGGTTCGGCAGACCAAACGAAATGTTGGACGCACCACAAGTCGTGTTCACGCCGAGTTCTTCGCGCAGGCGGCGCACAAGGGCGAAAACTTGAAGGCCAGCGGTGCCCATCGCACCAATTGGCATGACCAGCGGGTCAACGACGATGTCGTGGGCCGGAATTCCAAAATCAGCCGCCCGTTGAACGATCCGTTTTGCCACTTCAAAGCGCACGTCAGGGTCTTCGGAAATACCGGTGTCGTCGTTTGAAATCGCCACCACTGGCACGTTGTATTTCTTGACCAGCGGCAGGACCAGCTCCATGCGATCTTCTTCGCCCGTGACCGAGTTCAGCAGCGGGCGACCCTCGGCAGCGGCCAGACCATTTTCCAGCGCACCAGGGACCGAACTGTCGATGCACAGCGGGGTGTCCACGATTGCCTGCACACGTTTTACCAATTCGGCCATCAAGCCTGGCTCAACAAAATTGTTGTCCGCATAGCGCGGGTCTTCGGCCATTTTGTTGGAAAACACTGCTCCAGAATTGATATCCAGCACCGTGGCGCCTGCCAAAGTCTGGGCAATCGCATCCGCTTCGACACGGGAAAAATCGCCACGCTCAAGCTCTTCGTTCAGGATCTTGCGACCCGTCGGATTGATCCGCTCGCCGATGACGCAGAACGGTTGGTCAAAGCCGATGATGGCGGTCTTGGTTTTGGATTCGATAACAGTGCGGGTCATGTCAGGTCCTTAAGACGGGTTTGCGGGTACGGCGGAAGACCCACCATTTTCAATGGCCCAGGTTGCATTGGTTTTGATGCCGCCAAGGGGGAAGAAGTGGACTTTTTCGATGTTGAAATCGGGGTTCGCGGCCTTGTGGGCTGCCAGTTCGCTCAACACAGTTGTGGGTTCAAACGGCAACAACAGTTTGGTGACATCCTTGGCGCGCTTTTGCAGCACCTTAAGGGAGGGACCAACGCCACAGGCAATCGCGAATTTGATCATGGTTTGCAGCTTGGCAGGACCCGCGATGCCGATGTGCACCGGAATATCGATACCAGCCTCTTTCAGGCTGTCGACCCACGCGATGATCGGCTTGGCCTCAAACGCGAACTGTGTCGCCAGCGCCATCTTTGCATCTGTCGTGTCCCTGAAATTCTGCTTCCAGCGCAGGGCGTCGTTGACGTTTGCCATGCCACCTTTGGGGTCGATATCTTTGTTGCCTTCGGGATGACCCGCCACGTGCAGTGCCTTGAACCCTGCGCGATCAAATGCGCCGCTTTCCAGCAACTGCATCGAGCTTTCAAAATCACCGTGCGGCTTGGTCACGCCGCCCGCCAGAAGCAACGCCTGATCGACGCCTGCTTCGCCTTGATACATGGCGATCCAGTTTTCCAGCATCGCCGCGTCTTTGATAATACGTGCGGGGAAATGCGGCATGACCGGATAGCCGTCGCTGGCCAGTCGTTTTGCGGTCGCTACCATTTCCTCAATCGGGGTGCCTTCGATGTGGGCGATGTAAACCCGCGTGCCTTTCGGAAGCAGGGCGGTGAAATCTTCGACCTTTTCGGCGGTGCGCGGCATCACTTCGATGGAATAGCCATCCAAGAACGCCTCAAGCTGCGGATTCACGCCTGATGGCGCGTCAACTTTTCTGCGGAAATTCAAAAGCGCCATAAGTTTCTCCTTCAGCGCACTCACGCGCGGCCGTCATTGTTAATCAGGATCATTAGGCGGTCCTTGTCGAACTCCGCCTCAAGACGTGCGGCCTCCGATGTGGCCACGTCCGCGTCAGTCCCGTCGACGGGATAAGATGCAGCCTTGCGCCAATCCGCGAGATAGTCGTCCGTGCTGGCGGCACCGGATTTCATCGCAGCGCGGTCAATCGCCTGTTCAAACCGTTCGCTCAGTTGGACCTTCGTGGCCCGCCGACCTTTGCCAACGATGACCTGCGCGGGGATGTCCCGCCAATAAACAACCACTACATCTGCCATGCGATTCCCTTTGCCACCCGTGTGTCGCGCTACACCTAAACAGGTTCAATATTCTACGATGCCCATTTTCGACCTCGCACAGGCATTTGGCGACCCCTGTTGGCAATCATTATCTTCATCATGACTGTGAGGACGATGACAAACCTTGCGCGGGCACTGCCGCGTGCATACGTTAGTCGTAACTCAAAATGGAGGGCGTTAAAATGACGCCCAAGCGTCCCAACGGTGCGGGCGCGTTCCCAATTCCGGTAGAGCACCCCGTGCCGACACCCCCCGATCCATCTGCGCTGTATGCAGCGCTGGATTTGGGCACGAACAGTTGCCGCATGCTGATTGCCCAACCCAAGGGCAGCCAGTTTCACGTGGTCGACAGCTTTTCCAAATCTGTCCAGCTTGGGCAGGGGTTGGAACAGACTGGCAAATTGTCTCGCGCCTCTATGGCGCGAACGATCAATGCTATGCGGGTGTGCCGCCAAAAACTGCAGCGCCATAACGTAAAAAACATGCGGCTGGTTGCGACGGAAGCCTGCCGGCGCGCCCGCAATTCACACCATTTCATCCAGCAAGTGAAACGCGAAACCGGCCTCACACTCGAAATCATCGAGCCAGAGGAAGAAGCACGTCTTGCAGTGATTTCGTGCGCGCCATTGGTCAGCACCAAGACCGATCAATTGCTGGTCGTAGACATCGGTGGCGGATCAACGGAACTTGTCTGGATCGACCTCACCAACGTCCCGTCCCGTGAGCGCCCGCGCGCAATCATGCGGCTGCATTCAGGCTTTCGCCAAGATCCCGGACCCTTTGCCGCCGCCAAAGTCGTCGACTGGATTTCCGTGCCGCTGGGCGTGGCGACCCTGCGCGACCAGTTTGCGGACGTGGAAGACGATTCAGCGCGGTTTGCACTGATGTCGTGGTTTTTTGAGGAGAGCTTGGAAAAGTTTGCGCCGTCAGCACAAGAACAAGTCCGCGAAGGCTTCCAGATCGTCGGCACCTCTGGCACGATCACCACCGTCGCAGCCAGCCATCTGGGACTGCGGCGCTATGATCGCACCAAGGTCGACGGACTGCGCATGACGTCCGATCAGATTGATTCAGTGATCCACGGTTACCTCAAGCTGGGCGAAGCGGGGCGCAAAGCCGACCCGCGCATCGGCAAAGACCGCCAAGCGCTGATCATGTCTGGCGCGGCGATCCTCCAAACACTGATGCGGCTTTGGCCAACGGACCGTTTGTCCGTCGCAGATCGGGGTTTACGCGAAGGATTGCTATATCAACAAATGTCGGCCCATGGGGTTCTAGAAGACGCACCCTATTAGAGAATAAGGTGTTCTGGTGATCATCGCCTGCGGCGGGCGCGGCCAATTTTCTGCGAAAATCGGCCGCCTCAAATCTCAAATCTTTGCGTGATTGATTTAACCAAGGCTTAGGTGTTTTTGAACCAACAGCGCTAAGGCGCTTTGGCAGCCAAAGACCTCAGCGATTGTTGCAACACAAAACCGTCACCACCCAGCCCCAAGAACGTCACCCCCCTGTCGATCTGGTTCTGAAAGTCGTTTTCATCAAACACAATCGTGCCGACGACCTTACCCGCCGCCTTGGTGCGGGCATAAACGTGGTCAATCGCGGCAATAACGTCCGGCGAATCCATTTGACCGACAAATCCCATATCCGCACTCAGGTCTGCGGGGCCAACGAACACCCCATCAACCCCGGGTGTTGCAGCGATGGCATCGACATTCGCAACCCCTTGCGCACTTTCGATCTGCACGAACAGAAAAATCTGTTCATTGGCGGAACTGACATAATCGACAATCTCACCATAGCCGGACGCGCGCGCAAGAACCGCCCCCATGCCCCGTGACCCCACACCAGAAATTGAATTCGGGTAGCGCAACGCAGCAGCGACTTGCGCGGCCTGTTGGGCGGTGTTCACCATCGGCACCACGACCGTCTGCACCCCGAGGTCGAGCACCTGTTTGAGCATCCAATCTTCCCCCATCGGCACGCGCACCACCGCATGCGCAGGTGTAGCAGCAAGCGCACGAAGCTGCGTTGCAATCGTTGTGAGCGTATTGGGCCCATGTTCGGCGTCAATCAAACACCAATCAAACCCCACTTTGCCCGCGATTTCGGCAACCGTCCCATTGGCAAGCGCCAGCCACAGACCGCATTGCTTGTCACCGCGCTCAAGCGCCATTTTTAGTTCGTTTATCGGTGCCGGCATCACTCTCTCCTAAGGGTATGTGTGGTTTGCAACTAAAGGCGCGCAAGCACAGCGCGTGCGGCCCGCAAGCCGGGTGCATCCCCGCCACGCCCCAAACGAGCCATTGACAGATCAAGCGCTGCAAGCTGCGCGGTGGGATCAGATTGGACGGCCAGCAAGGCTGCCGCGATTTGGTCGGGCTTGCTGGCCGCCCCAATAAATTCCGGCACCACACGGGTGTCACTGACCAAGTTGACCAGCGTCACCGTGTCCGTCAGCAACATGCGGCGGATGATCTGGCGGCTGATCCAATTCATGTCATAGGCGATCACCATCGGGGTGCGGACTGCGGCCAGTTCCAGCGACACGGTCCCAGATGCGGCAAGCGCTATATCCGCGCGCGCCATTGCGACAAGTCTGGTCCGCGCGGCCTGCGCGGCATCGCCCTGCGCAGCTCCGACAATCACGGGCAACAACGGCGCGAATAGCTCGGCCACGCGATCTGCGAGATGGGGCAGCGTCGGAATCACCACCTGATGTGCCAGACCCGACGCCTGAACGGCCGCGACAAACGTCCGCGACAACCGTTCAATTTCGGACCGCCGTGACCCGGGCAAGACCACCAAGACTGGCCCGTCTAAACCCAACGCATCCATTTCTGCCGTGGACACAGGAGGTTCGGCGGCCACCGGATGACCAACAAAATCACACGCCATCCCTGCAGCCTGCATATATGGTGGTTCAAAAGGGAACAGCGCCAGCACATGATCAATATAGCGCGCCATTTTTTCGGCGCGCCCTGCCCGCCATGCCCAGACAGTTGGGGCGACGTAATGCACACAGCGCACCTGTGATCCCGCTTTCACCAATCGCGCCACACGCAGGCAAAAGTCGGGGCTGTCGATGGTGATCAGCACGTCAGGCTTGGCGGCAATGACCGCATCGGCAGTCTGGCGAATCCGGCGTTTCAAGTGGCAGTATTTCGGCAGAATCTCCGCAATCCCCATGAGGGACAGTTCATCCATCGGGAACAGGCTCTCAAAGCCCAAGGCTCGCATCAACGGCCCACCGATGCCTTGAAATTCGACGTCTGGTACCTCACGGATCAGCCCATCCATCATCGCCGCGCCCAGCTTGTCGCCAGAAGGTTCGCCAGCAATCATGAACGCCTTCAAGGTGTGACCCACAAATACACGCCGTGCGCATCAAGGCTTGCCACGACCTGCGGCAGGTCCAGAACCAACACCCCCCCCTGTGGGATCACAATGCCCGCCAGCCCAGCGTCGGCCGCTTGCAGGGCCGTTTCGGGACCGATAAGTGGCATGTCTACCCGCATGTTTTGGTTTGGTTTGGGGGCCTTGAACAAAGTCACTCCAGCCCCGTCTCCACGCATTTTCACATCTTGCAGCATAGCCGCAGTGCCGCGAATGTCTTCGCGTGCGATAACATTGCTGCCACTCAACAACATCGCTTGGCCAAGGTCGATCTGGCCCATATCATCCAATGCAAGCTGCGCTGCGACGATTCCTGCCGTCAAGTCAGGCGGCGCGACCTGCGTGTAAACCCCCGCCATCGGCAGCAATTCAGGCGCGATGTCATGGGCACCAACAACCACAAATCCGTGCTCTTCAAAAAGTGCGACAACCGCGCTCAGCGTGCCATCATCGCCCTTAGCCATGGCGGCCATCAATCTGGGCACCAGCGGCATGGTGGCCGCATCAATTAGAGATGGATCGACTTTGGGACGCTGCATGGCGCCGGCCATACAAACCTCAGTCACACCAGCGGTTTTCAGATCCGCCAGAAATGTGCCGAGTGTTTCGAACCTGAACGCGATGCGGTGAAAGTCGCCCGTCACCTCGGAAGCGAACCCATGCATTTCGCAGACGATCACTGGGAGATCCTGCGCCTGCAAGGTGGCGACCAAAGCGGTCGGCAGCCCACCCAATCCAGCGATCAATGCAAGTGTCATCGCCGCATCACCTCGGCGTCAGGAAATTACGATCAGTATCGCCCAAAATGAAATCCACCATTTCGGACACATGCTTGCTGTCACTTTCAGCACCCAATCGACGGGCGCGATCCATGAACGATCCCTCCCCATCTTTCAGGGTTTGGAACGCCACACGCAGCGCTGTGATGTCTTTGCGATCTACACCGCGACGTTTCAGCCCGACAAGGTTCAGCCCGTCCAATTCACCGCGCGGCCCCATGACCAATCCGTGCGGAATGACGTCGTTGGTGACCATCGACAGCGCGCCAATAATCGCGCCGCGCCCGATCCGTACAAACTGGTGGATGCCGCACAACCCACCGATGATGACATCGTCTTCGATGATGCAATGCCCTGCGACGGCGGATTGGTTGACGATAATCACCCGGTCGCCAATGCGCGCGTCATGCGCCACGTGGCACCCAGCAAGAAAGAAACCGTCATCGCCAATAGAAGTTATCCCTCCACCGCCTTCAGTTCCGGGGTTCATCGTCACATGCTCGCGGATGCGGTTGCGTTCACCGATGACCAGCTTGGCCGCCTCACCTTTGAATTTCACATCCTGCGGGATCTCACCGATGCAGCAGAACGGAAAGATCGTGGTGTCCGCTCCGACCTGCGTGTCACCTGTTACGACGACGTGGGATTTAAGCTGAACCCTGTCCCCAAGCACGACCTTGGTCCCGACAATACAGAACGGGCCAATCGAAACATCCGCGCCAATCTGGGCACCGTCTTCGATAATCGCTGAGGAGTGAATCGCCATAGGTTAAGCCTGCATATCCATCATCGCGGTAAATTCCGCTTCTGCCGCGAGTTCACCATCAACCGTCGCGACGCCTTTGAATTTCCAGACCTTGCCACCGGGTTTGCCGCGCGTTGTTTTCACCGTCATGCGCAACACGTCACCGGGAACCACCTTGCGGCGGAATTTGCAGTTATCAATGCCCATGAAATAGATAAGCATGTTCTTGTCCATGAGCCCCATCGTCGCGCCAACCATCACGGCAGAGGTTTGGGCCATCGCCTCGATGATCGTCACACCGGGCATGATTGGCGTGCCAGGGAAATGGCCCTGAAAATGCGGCTCATTCATGGTGACGTTCTTGATGCCTGTCGCAGTTGTTGTGCCGACGATATCGACGACCTTGTCGACCAAAAGGAACGGGTACCGGTGTGGAATAATCCGTTGAATCATCTGGATATCGGCTGAGGTAATGGGATCTGACATGTTTGTCTCCATTTGAATGTGACGCATCCAGTGTTATCGTTCAGTCTGACTAGCTTGCGCGCTTCGCCACGGCAAGGCGGGTCTAGTTTTCAGGTGCGGTGTCCGAACCCAAATCGGGACCCGTTTCCAGTAAGGCATCTGCCCCGTCCCCAATCTCGGCGTCAATCCGTGCAATGGCATCATCGGTGACATCGATGCTGCCCAGCGACAACAGAACCGACCTGCGATCCAGAATAGCTAAAGCCCCGCGATCAACCATCAACTGGCCCAAGATCGGGCGCGTCACCTCAAGAAATTGATCACGCCCTTGCACCAACGTGTCTTCGAGCGCACGTTCTTTGGCATCTTGCGCGCGGCGAATGCTCTGGGCTTTTTCGTCGAAGGCTTCGGCTTCGGTGCGGAACACAGACGCAGCCATCTCTGCACGCTGCGTTGCCAAAGCAAGTTCTTCTTCGCGCAAAGCAGCAGCGATACTGCTGTTCTCATTTGCAAGCGCTTCTCGCTCCGCCGCGTAGCTTTGCGCGACGCGTTGCCCAAACTTGGATTGCGAAAACAGCCGTTCAATGTCCACGGTCACAATGGCCGTCACGACCTCGCCTGCGGTCACCTCAAATTCCTGTGGTTCAATATTTTGCTGCGCACCAGCGGCCCCCGCTAGGGCCGCTATCATGAGGCTGGCAAGCAAGCGTAACGTCGTTGCAATCATTAGAAGTCCGTCGAGATCGTCACATCAAACTGCTTGGTCTGGTCGTTTTCCTGCACATCCAATGGTTCGGTGTAGTTGAATCGCAGTGGGCCGATTGGTGTGTCCCAGAAGATCGACACACCGGCAACCGTGCGCGGCGTGAAGTCATTGTAATCCGTGTTAAATTCGTTGGCACCGCTGCCAACGTCCCATACAGATCCATAATCAAGGAATACGCCGCCCGAGATGCCGTATTCTTCCGGCAAGCCAAGTGGGAATTCCGCCTCAAGGCGCACGACTGCAAAGGCGTTGCCGCCAAGCGCGTCGTCAGAGACGATATCGCGTGGGCCAATACCACCCGGTTCGAAACCACGCATTGTGCCACTGCCAAGAAAATAACGGTCAGTGATCCGGCTGTCGCCACTGGTGTAGCTGAGCAGGCCACCCTCAATTGTAGCGCGCAACATCACTTCTTCGGACAGCACGCGGGTCTGGGCCGTCACTTCAGCGGTTGTGTCGATGAAGCTGCTATCACCGAAGCCTAATTCTTGTCCGAAGCGGAATAGCACGCCCGCATTAGGGTTTAGCCCTGTGCGGCGGGTGTCATAGCTGTAGCTGTAGCCAAGCGAATTGGTTCCAATCCCACCCTGTGCCACGTCAGCTAAGATAAACGGCGAGTCCGCACCAGACGGCGCGTAGTTTGAGACCTCGGTATAGTCATAGGCGTAATACACGGTCAGACGGCCATTTTCGCTAATTGGAAACCCGATGCGTGGGCGCAGCGATGCGCGCGTAGTATCGTACAGCGCGTTCTGACTGTCGGTTGACTGAAAATTGGTATCGACACCAAAGCTCAAATCGCGCCCCAGAAGACGTGGTTCTGTAAAGCTGAACGAGAGGTTTTGACTGTCCGCGCCAGCTTGCACATTGAAGCTCAAAGATTGACCACGGCCCAAGAAATTGCGCTGGTTGAAACGGGCCAGCAAACTGAACCCGTTGTCGGTTGAAAAGTTACCACCGAACGAGAGTGATCCTGTAGGCGCCTCTGTGACGTCAACATCAATCACCACCTGATTGGGGCTGGAACCTTCGCGGGCATCCACTTCGGCCGTTCCGAAATAACCCAATGCACGGATGCGTTCTGCGCTTTCACGGATCTGGCGCGGATTGAACGGATCGCCCTCAACTACATCAAAACGCGATCGGATCACGCGGTCCAGCGTGGTGTTGTTGCCCTCAATATCAATGCGTTCAACAAAGATACGCGGACCATTCACCAACGTGAATTCAACATCCAGCGTCAATGTGCGGTCATTTCGAGTGACCCTTGGGTCAACGCGTACAAAGTTCAATCCTTGGCGCAGTGCAAGAAGCTCCAAACGCGAGATGTCACGTTCAATCAATTCCGGCGAATAGGTCACGCCCGTGCGCAAACGCAGCGCGTTCTCGTATACGGCAGGATCAGCGCCGGTCACTTCGGATGTGACAGAAAAATTGCCTACTTCGAACTTCTGCCCCTCTTGGACGTTAAACGTAATCAGGTAAGCGTCACGTTCGCGAGTCAGGGACACGTCGACGTTCTGCACTTGGAAATCGACGTAACCGCGTGACTGATAAAAATCGGTCAACACTTGTTGGTCGAAGGCGACACGGTCGGCAATGAACGTATCGCGGCTGATCAAAGCGCGCAAAAGGCCTGCCTGCTTTGTTTCCAACACACTCCGTAGACGGCTTTCACCAAAGGCGCGGTTGCCCACAAAGCTGATGCGCTCAACCTCGGTCAAACCACCCTCGAAAACCTCAAAGATAAGATCGACGCGGTTGTCGGATCGCTGAATGATACGCGGTGTGACTGTCGCGTTGATACGGCCTTGGTCGGCATAAACCTGCGTGATAGCGGCGGTATCTGACTCTGCTTGGGTCGGGCTATAGACGCGGCGGGGCTGGCTGCGCACGACAGCACCCAATTCGGTGTCGCGAACGCGGGTGTTGCCCTCAAATGTGATCTGGTTGATCGTTGGGAATTCGACCACGCGAACAATCAAAGTGCGCCCTTGCGTGACGACATCGACAGCTTCAAACAAACCAGTTGCGCGAATCCGTTGGGCGGCATCGTTCACCGCACCTGCTGTTACAGCTTCGCCTTGCCCAAATCCCAAATACGACAGGATAGTCGCGGTTTCGATCCGCTGGTTTCCTTCGACAGAAACGTTTGAAAAGTTGAAATTCTGTGCAGAAACAGGGGTGGCAAGCGCCATCATCCCTGACACAAGCAGGGCGGCAATAAATGCCCACCCTCGGGTTAGGGCCCGCAGACGTTCCAAAATTACATTCACAGCGTGCAGCGTATTGTTCATTTTATTGCCCGTTTGACGATCCCAAGTAGCTCCGGTTTAACCGTGCTGCGGGACCTTGTCAAAAGCAACAAACGCGCCAATCAGAACCAACTGTTGGGCGCGTTATAAAATGTCATACAAACTAGATGTAGTGGATCGTTAAATCGGACCCACTATTGCCGTGATCCGACCAACGCTCCGAGGCCAAGTGCTGCGATGATGGTGCAAAGGTAGAACAGGCGATCCCAATTAAGGTTCAAAAGTAGGCTCACGCCTTGGTATCCAGCTGAAATCGTTTGCATCGTCATAGCCTTGTTCGGATTAACTCAAACCTAATGTTCCACCAGAATGTGGCAATACATTGGCATCACAATGAAATGACCGTGGTTTTTCGATCGGTTTTTCTAGATGTGACCTTACGGGCAGAAAAACAAATCATTGCCGATGGCAAACAACATCAGCGTGCCGATCAATGCCAGCCCGATCGCCATAAGGATGCGCAGGGCTCCGTCGCTTGGCATTTTGCCTGTTACCGCTTCATAGGCGTGAAAACAAAGATGCCCGCCATCCAGAATCGGAATTGGGAATAGGTTGAGCATGCCCACCGCCGTCGACAAAACTGCAATAAAACTGATGAAAGCCAAAGTGCCTTGGCTGGCCATAGACCCCGACGTTTCGGCGATACCCACAGGCCCACTCAGATTGCAGGTGTTGATATTGCCAAGAATCATCTGCTTGAGCCCGTTGAGGGACTGTTTGATTATGAACCAGACCTGCTGGATTGCCAATTTCATGGATTCGCCGATACCGACATCGGTGGTCGCGGGTTCAAAGAACAGCCCGCCATTGCCAATGCCAAGCTTGGGTTCATCTATCATCGACCCGTCCGCTTGTGGGATCGCCATCAGGCGCGGCGTCAAAGTGGTAGTGAACGTTTCTCCACCGCGCCAGACAACCACTTCAATTGGTTGCGCGCGGGTTTCATTCACAAATTCAACCATATCGCCGAACTGGTAGACAGGCACGCCATTCAAGCTGACGATCACGTCGCCAATCCGCAAATCAGCATCATCCGCCGCAGATCGCGGCGTAATAGATTGCACGTAAGTAGGCTGCGGCTGCGGGCCGCGCACCAACATGCGCTCCCCGTCCCGCTCTACTTCGTATTCGACCGATGGCTGTGACGGAACATTGGCAACGGCCGCGCTGAACCCGTCCGGATAATTCAACGCCACGCCTGCGACCTTCAACACGCGGTCGCCAGGTTCCAGCTGTTGTTCAATGTTGTCAGGAAAACCCGGCAAAGCCGAAACCGTCAGCGGCGTGATCGGTTGGCCTTGAAATAACAAGATTCCCGCAAATACAATGAATGACAGGATGAAATTAAAGATCGGTCCCGCAGCGACTGTGGCAGAACGGGCCCAGAGCGGCGCACCGAGCATTGTATCGCGCCCAGATACAACATTCTCATCACCGCCGACGGACGCCGCGTTGCTGTCGCCCTTGAATTTAACATAGCCGCCAAATGGCAAGGCTGCGATCTGCCAAACCGTGCCGTGTTTGTCAGCACGGCTCCAGATGACCTTACCAAAGCCGATAGAAAACACGTCCGCATGAATGCCAGACCATCGCCCGACGATGTAGTGACCGTACTCGTGGATCGCCACGATTACCGACAAGGCGATCACAAAGAACAGCATTGTAAAGGCGATATTCCCAAAGGACGGGATCAGGTTGGTCATAAATTCCAAGGTTTAGCTTTCTCGTTTCGCGATTTCTTCGCCGGTTAGCGCCCGCGCAATCGCGTCCGCTTCGTTTACGCTATCTAATGTGATCGTGGCATTTTGCAGCCCCTCGTTGGACAACATCACGTCAACCACACGATCAACGATACTCGCCATATCGGTGAAACTGCACGCGCCTGCAAGGAACCCGTCCAACGCGCGCTCCTTGGCCGCGTTGAAAACCGCACCCGTCAGACCTCCCGCCTCCATCACTTTTTGGGCAATCGCAAGGGCTGGATACCGCGCCGCTTCGGGTGCGCGAAAGTTCAGTTGGCCGATCTGCGCGAGGTCGAGACGTTGCACAGGAAGGGCTTTTCGCTTCGGCCAGTTCAACGCAAAGCCAATCGCATGGCGCATGTCATGTGGGCCAACATGGGCCATCAAGGCGCCATCATTGAAACCAACAAGCGCGTGGATCAGGCTCTCCGGATGAATAATCGTTTCGATCTGATCAGGCCTGACACCGAAAAACTCTTTTGTTTCAATCAATTCCATCGCTTTGTTAAACATAGATGCAGAATCAATCGTGATACGTTGACCCATGTCCCAGTTCGGATGACTCGACGCTTCGTCCACTGTGACGCTATCCAAGGCAGACAAGGGGTGGTCGCGAAACGCGCCGCCGCTGGCCGTGATAATGACGCGCTCCACCGAGGCAATGTCTTCGCCGGTCAAGGCTTGAAACACTGCTGAATGCTCTGAATCCACCGGAAGAATTGTGGCCCCCCACCGTTTGGCTTCACTCATTAAAAGAGAACCAGCTGTGACCAAAGATTCCTTATTAGCAAGCGCCAGAACCGCGCCATGTTTCAGGGCTTCCAATCCCGGCCGCAGGCCTGCGGCGCCAACTATAGCCGACATAATCCAATCTGCCGGACGCGCTGCCGCTTCGATGAGCGCGGCATCACCTGCCGCAGCTTCGATGCCAGTTCCTGCCAGCCCGTCGCGCAATTCTTCAAGCCGATCAAGATCGGACGTCACTGCAACTTCGGCCCCTAACTCTTTGGCATCTAAAACTAATTGCTGTATATTCTGTGACCCTGTCAGGGCCACTACGTCGTAGTAATCGCGATTGCGACGGATCAGATCAACCGTGTTTTGACCAATCGATCCCGTCGACCCAAAAATACTGATCCGCCTCAAAAGGCAACGCCTGGCACATCAAACACGCTCTCGACGAGAAGCATAAACAGGGAGGCACCAAGCAGCGCGTCAAAGCGATCAAACAAGCCACCATGCCCAGGAATAAGGGTCGAGCTGTCTTTCACGCCTTGGCGTCGTTTCAGCGCACTTTCCGCGATATCACCCATTTGACCCGCAAAGCTGATCACGACGGACAGCAAGATAATCGTCCAGCTTGCATTTGTGAACATGACAAAAATAATCCCTACAAGTGCTGCGCCGACCCAGCCACCGATCGTGCCGCTCCAAGTCTTTTTGGGGCTGATCGCGGGCCAGAATTTCGGCCCACCAATCGACTTACCTGCAAAGTATCCTGCAATATCAGTCACAACAACAATACTGACGAGCCAGATCAACCAAGTGAAACCGAAATCAATCCGGAAATGCACAAGTCCGTAGCCCGCAACTTGGACGCCCAATGAGAAAATGAAAAACGTGACACGTTCACGTTTCAGCACCACCGCGCCAATGATCGGCACCGCAAGGAAAAGCCCAACGAATTCATAGTTCTGCGCGCCGCCAAAGACCTGCGCCGACAGGATCGACGCAACAGCAGCAGCCAACAACATGCCCGACGTCGGCGACGCCCCGCGGGTCATGATCCAGCATTCCCAGACCATCACAGCGGTCACAAAAACGGCGAGCATCTGGAACCAGACCCCGCCGACGATAATTGCACCAATGCCGATGATAGCCATCCACGCACCCGACGTCAGGCGAACCTTCAGATCATCCCAATCAGCAGCCATATCAGACCTTTACCGCGCCAAAGCGGCGGTCACGCGCCTTAAAACTAGTCAGTACTTTGGCAAAAACGTCCCTTGTGAAATCTGGCCAAAGTGTGTCGATAAATTCATATTCCGCGTAGGCGGATTGCCAGAGCAGAAAATTCGAAATCCGCGCTTCGCCGCTGGTGCGGATCACCAAATCAGGGTCGGGCAAAAAACACGTGTCGAGGTATTTTGGCAAGGTTTCATCACCAACATCCGCAGGCGTCATCTTGCCAGCAGCCACATCATAGGCCAAACGCCGCGCAGCACGCGTCACCTCGTCGCGACCACCGTAGTTGATCGCTACCGTAAGGTGCACACGATCGTTTTGCGATGTCAGCAGTTCCAGTTCATCCATCAGGCGAACTAGTTTATCATCCAGGCGCACACGGTCCCCAATAAAACGAACGCGAACGCCATTGGCCAATAAATCACGTGCTTCGCGCTGAATGTAACGGCGAAACAATTTCATCAGACCTGCAACCTCAGTCTGGGTCCGTTTCCAATTTTCGGTCGAAAACGCGAAGACTGTCAGGTACTTAACGCCCTCAGCGGGGCATGCCTCAACGATTTCACGCACACGGTGCGCGCCTGCATGGTGGCCAAACAAACGCGGCCGCTTGCGCATCTGTGCCCAACGACCATTGCCATCCATTATGATTGCGACGTGATTTGGTCCGATGCTGCTATCTTTGGCCATATTTTCGGCACCCGTTTTAGTTATTCACGCCCCAAAACACTGGGGCTTTGGTCCGGCCCACGACTGCGGATCAGACTTGCATGATCTCCGCCTGCTTAATCTCAAGCTGGTCATCAACACGCTTAATATAGTCGTTGGTCATTTCCTGAACGGCGCCTTCCCAGAATTTCTGGTCGTCCTCTGACATGCCATCGTTCTTGGCCTTCTTGACCTGATCCATTCCGTCACGGCGCACATTGCGGATCGAGACCCGCCCGTTCTCGGCGTAAGTACCAGCAACTTTAGTCAGCTGCGTGCGGCGTTCTTCGTTTAATTCTGGGATTGGCAGCATAATGATCGTACCGTTGAGCTGCGGATTGATCCCAAGGCCGCTCTCCCGGATGGCCTTTTCGACCTTACCAACAAGACCTTTGTCCCAGACATTGACCGTGACCATCCGCGATTCCGGCACATTGACGGTACCAACTTGGTTGATCGGAGTCTGTGAGCCATAGGCGTCGACCATGATCGGTTCCAGAATGGATGCGGATGCACGACCGGTCCGAAGGGAGGCAAATTCAACGCGCAAATTGGCAATTGCTCCGTCCATGCGTCGGGTCAAATCGTCGGTATCAAGGATGAAATCATCTGACATATGTGCTGCTCTTTTCGAATTGTTTTACTTTATATACCGTTATCGGCACGTATTTGTATAGAACGCCTGTGCACAAGATGCACAAGTTCGCCGATTTACAGGCTGAATTCAGGCGACCACGGTCGTCGAGGTGCCTGTCCCGTCAAGGATCGCACGGAACCCACCTGGTTCATCAAGGCTGAACACAATGATTGGCAGGCTGTTTTCACGCGCCAATGCAATCGCGCTGGCGTCCATCACGCCAAGATGCTGAGCCAACACTTCATCGTAGGTGATTGTCTCATAGCGTTTAGCATCGTCATATTTATTAGGGTCTTTGTCATAAACACCGTCAACCTTGGTACCTTTGAAGATCGCTTCGCAGGCCATTTCTGACGCCC
>Ga0307488_10000119_pt1 | contig 54902 bp, 37 predicted proteins | sample SB02metaG_FD_202248 | JGI IMG/M metagenome (GOLD analysis project Ga0307488, IMG submission 202248) | Sea-ice brine microbial communities from Beaufort Sea near Barrow, Alaska, United States - SB 0.2 | ecosystem: Environmental > Aquatic > Marine > Coastal | place: USA: Alaska | collected... | reverse complement strand
CAAGCACAGAAAAAACCTGTCTGCGCCGCATTTCGTGGAAAAATTTTACCAACATATTCTCTGAAAAATTCATTATAATACAATCAACATACGGATTTTTGTCTCACTACACAACTTGCATACATCAAGTAAAGCTTATTCGTCAAAATTAAACCACATATTTACATGTATTAAATTAAATTCTATTGAATAAGACCTCATTTAAACGATATCTCACTTTTGTTTGTTAATACGTACCTTATGCTGCTCTGTAATTGGCATTCAATTTTGATCCAACTCAACGCCTTATTAGTTTGATGGTAGGTTATATTTTGTGTCGTCGGTTGTGACCATGCCTATCCAAATAATTGCATTTTGACCACTTGGGATACGTTACTGAATTATTGTTATTACTGAGAATAATGATATTACCATGGGATTTTTTTCGGTCGGTATGGACTGTCTTTTATATCATTTCGAATCAAACGTAAATGAAAATAATCACAACGACTCTTATTTACTATTTTGTTGCTGTAGACAGCAACACCCTAGAAGCCGCCTCTAAAGCAAATTAACCGATTAAACTCACAGCTAAAACCCACAGATAGCATCTATGCCAGTAACCTACTATATTTCAGTTTCAAACATTAATATGCTCGCACAGTAACATTAGCTTTCTTGCAGATACGCTATGAAACCAAATATGGCAAAGAAAGCGGGTTGATGTACAAGATAAATTACTAAACTGTGTTTGCCTGGCAACGCTATCCAAGTATTTTTGTCGAAGCGTTTAAGAGGGTCACTTTTTAAAAATGAGGTAGAAGCGAACCAAATGCCAACTAAAACAACGCCGAGCCAAGGGAACAGACCGACGTAGTCATTTGAATATATCGGCAGATGGCCCCGGATATAATTAAATGGCCATATGCCAGATACCCAACCGATGTTATATGTAGCAATAATACAAAGGCCGATTATTAATGATACACGTGGTTTATTTGCAAACATAATACAAAGAATGCTGGCAACAGCAATAAAATGTAAAACGCCAAAATAGATATAATTATTGGGCACCATTAACAACGAAACTACGCTGATAGCCAAGGCACTCGCTAAAATTTGAATTAAGCGTTTACCAAACTTGTTCCAATTGATGCGACTTCGATAAGATAAATGCAGAGATGCGCCTAAGCAAATAAAGAATGAGGAGAGAATAATGTGGCGAAAAGTACGCCATCCTTCACCATCAGGAGTATTCCAATCCACATAACCGAAAAACTTCAGATCATATATAAAGTGAAATATCACCATAAGAACAATGGCAAACGTGCGCAACACGTCAATACTGAAAATTCGATTATTCAATGATTTAAAACTCCATTTCCAAAGCAAACCTTAGTGTATGATCAGTTGAATTACCATTCAACCCGGCTATAAAACCTAATTCCCATTTGAGTTGGCGTTGACCCTCAAAGCGTTTTATACCCATAAATGCTGGACCAATGCCTAAAAAGTCGCGACTAGAGTAAATTTCAATAGCCGGCTGAATTTCAGGTATCCATCGATATCGATATTTTAATCTAAATTCACCTTGCCGTTTTTTAATCGCATCACTTCCCCAGCTTTGTGATGCGAGCACATTAATAGTTAAACTACTGCGCCCAAATTCTTTTTCAGCGAGTACGCCTGTAGTAAATTCCCAACTGTCTTTTTGATGCCTTTTTTCAAGTTCAAACAATGCTCCCCAATCAGCCCAATATTCACCCTGGTCAGTCAACATCCACCGCGTTTCAATTTCATAAGAGTGCAATCCAAAATTATCATCTGAGTCACGTTCTCCAACAAGATAACCTTCAACAGTTACATACTCGGAAATTGCTTGTCCATAGGCAATGCGTTGCAGAAGTTCATTGCCATCGTCATTTTTTCTAGAGCTAAAACGCCATTCAAATTCTCTCTCAAATGGCATTACATATGGGTGATAAACCTTGTCGACGGATTCAGAAGCATTGCTTTTGAAGGTAATACCATTGAGCATAATAAAACACAACAACATAAAAACAGGGGTTATATATTTCATTGAACAACTCCATGAATGGTACTTTTATCTTCAATAAGTTTAGTTCTCATTAAAAGTGTAAAAATAAGAATTGTAGAGGCACCAAAAACAGCTAAATAGATAAGCGTAGGCGTTGCATCATATCCGATAAGCACATGAAAAAACTGACCATATTCGTTTCTATCAGCAATTAAATTGTTGGTATTCCAAAGAGGGAGAGACGAAGATAAAACGTCAATTTGCTGTAATACCGTCACGATGTTACTTAACTGCCCAGCTAAAAATAGGGCAATTGCCAGTTTGAGTGGGAGACTCCTTTCTATATTCACAAATACAAAGAAAAGAAGGTAGCTAATGCTAATGCAAATGCCCAAACCGACGCTTACACCAACATAAACGCTTGCATACAATTGCGTTTGTCCTATTGAGGTAAAAAACACCGTAAAGTCACTTGCATGGGGAAGTACTAACAAGAATAGGCTCAAACTAAATAATAATTTGCGGACAATATCATTATTTGTAGTTTGTCCGAATATAACGCCGGCTGTCAGGCTGAGGGATATGCCAATCAGTAATATTTCATAGCCAATTCCCTCAAGTGTCATTCCTAACCAAGGGCGAAAGTGGGTGAGAATGGCACTACATAAAAGACCCAAGACGATGCTGCAGAAGTAAAAAAAGTGATGGTCTTGCTTCAGTGCAAAGAACCAATTAGGCAAAGGTTTGACTTGTTTAGTTTCCAGTTGCAGGGCCTTTTGGCTAGCGTCGAAAAAGGAATGCCAAGCACAAATATAAGCGTACAAAATAAAAATGGGTAATGTTTCCTCGATAAAGAGAAGTAGACTATTTATCAGCATGTAGCTAGTTCCTCTGACGATTCTATTCGCATTGTTTCGCAGTTAGTGACGATCACCTTTCCTATTGCCGTCTCGGGATGATACTCGCCAAAGAAGTGATAGGTGCCTTTTGGCAGTGGGCCAATAAATAAAATTGCACTTGAATTCGCAAAAATGACTTTTTCACGGTTGAGATCGAAGCTATCGAACTCTTCAGGTGAATCATCATGATTAACGATAATTAGTTTTATTTTTGTGTTTTCAGAAATAGCAATAACGCTAGGTTCAAAAATGTTATCTCTCAGATCAATGGTAATAACGTTAGCAGCATAGCCTGCATTTATGCTGAAGTAGGCACAAATTAAGGCGACTAATATCTGATAAATGCGTCTATTATTCATAGTCACAGAAGCAAACCATCATCAATTGTAAACTTTACTTGGACTAATAAGCCGCCTAAGTCTGAATCTGAAAACGTAAGAGTGGCACCGTGCGTAGCTAATATCTGAGCCACAATGGTTAAACCTAAACCGCTACCTAAAATTCCTTTATTTACAGCGTCATCAGTACGATAAAAGCGCTTTAATACATTTTCCCGCATAGACACCGGAATGCCTGGGCCCGAGTCCTCAATAGTAAGCAAAACCATTGTGCCAACCTTTTTCACATCAACACGTATCTGTCCTTGGTAAGGTGAATACTTGATAGCATTTGTGACTAAATTTGAAATTAACGTTTGCATTAGAAAAGGCTTAGACAATACAAATTGCTGCTCACCAATTAATTCAATCGTTTGTTGTTTTTGTTCAATGTGCGGATACAGGTCACCGATAACACTTTGACACGTCTCTAATAAATCGACTTTGTCTTTGTCCTGCAGTAATAATTCAGGGTTTGTTTTACTCAGCATCAGTAGCTGATTAACTGCCTGTATCATTCTTTCTACATCTTCTTGTAGTTTCGGCAAGTCAGTGTTTATGTCACTTGGGTTGTTCTGCAGGTTGTGCAGATTAATTTTCATGACACTCAGTGGTGTGCGCAATTCATGTGCTGCATGCGATACAAACTCTCTCTCGCGCTCGAAAGATGAAGTTAAACGAGCAAACAGTAAATTCAGTGTTTGAATAACCGGTTCAAGTTCAATGCTTCGATTGCTGATATTCAACTGCGACAAGTTTGTTGACTGACGTTTTTGTAAATCTCTCGATAATTGTTTCAGCGGCGCTAGGCTTCTGGTGGTGATTAAAAATATGAGCAAGCCTAAAAAAGGCATAACCCAAATAATGGGTTTTACTGCAGCTAAAATCATTTCTTCAACTATCAAGCCGCGTAGTTTGCGTTGTTGAGCGACCAATATCCATTCATTGTTAGTGAATTCAATGGTAAACAGACGCCAGCGTTTACCCATAAAGCTAACATCGGAAAATCCGTGTTTTAATTCGCCTATGGGCTCTGTTGGTGTGTTTCCCGTGCGGATGACGGCTTTGTTATTGACTACAATTTGGTAGGCAAATTCGACATTTTGTTTAAAGCTTTGAGCTGTTAATTCTGGCAAAGCCTCTTTGGACATCAGCACTTGTTCAGGCTGGTCTATCACTTTGCCAGCCTGAATGGCGTCCCAATTGATGGCAATTGGAACAAGGCCTTGTGCGACAACTTTTAATTCGTCATCGTAAGTCATGCTTGAGATATCTGTACTGGACCGGTAACCCTGAATTGCCGCACTGAAGACGACCAGTGTTAGCGAGCAAATAAGCAGCAGCGTAAGCTGTTTACTGATGCTATACATACTTACCTTGCTTGCTTAGGAACACTATAACCAACACCTCTAATTGTTTTGATAAATTTGTCAGGTAATCGTTTTCGCAAATTGTGAATGTGCACTTCTATCGCATTGCTACTTACTTCTTCACCCCATTCGTATAGCGTTTTTTCGAGGTGCTGTTTACTTTGGATCCTGCCGTGGTTCTCCATCAAAGCTTTCAGCAACATAAACTCTCTGCGCGGCAGTTCAACCTTTTCACCCGAGACATCAAGTTCGTGCGACGCAACATCTAAACTGACGTCATTAATATCTATTAATGACGATGTTGCGGTACCCAAACGACGCTCCATTGCTCTTAATCTTGCTAACAGTTCATCAATATCAAAGGGCTTAGCAAGATAGTCGTCAGCACCAGCATCTAAACCGTCTATTTTATCCGTAGTCGTGTCTCTCGCTGTAAGTATAATAATAGACAAATCAGGGTATTTTTTCTTCGCTTTTTTTAATAAATCAATGCCGTCCATATCAGGTAAGCCTAAATCTAGGATCATCATTGAAAATTCGTTACTCGCCAACGAACCCAAAGCACTTTCAGCTGTCGGCATATGAGTAATAGCATACCCTTTGTGTCGCAACGATTTGCTTAGCTCTTCGGCAAGTCGCGTGTCATCTTCAACTAATAGTAGTCGCATATTCTAAATTTATAAACGAGATATAGGGTGATACTATAACTGAATACTTAAGTGATGCTTAAGGTTTTATGATGAGTGCTGTTTATTTATAATAAATGTATAAAGTGTCAAAACAATCAGCGTTTTTAGTGAGCAAAAAAAAGCTGAGCAACGCGCTCAGCTTTACATGCCCTCAGTTAACATACGCCAACTATGCGGACACACATTTTTTACTCTGCAGCTGGGGCAACAAAGCCATCTAGTCGGATGAGTTGTGATACATTGCCTCTCATATAATCATCAACTGCCAAAACAGTAAATATCTGACGAGCGACAAGATATAACTGGCCCTTTCCAATAGCTTCAGTTTTGTGACTGATAGAGTTACCGGGACAAGGTAATCTCTATTATGATCTAATCAGCAACCGGACGATAATAATGCTGAACATAGAACAGGTATCAGTAATTTAGGGTGTGCTTTAGGTTTCAATATAGTTCCCTTTTACTTGTAAGTTATTGCGTCTCTTTATATGATTTTTTTTGTTACATAACGAAATACTTTAATTGTTTTGATCGATTTAACGTAAATCACTGTTTTTAAGTTAAACTTTTGTAATATAAATTTAATGAAAATTTTCACAATCTGTACGCGAGGTCACCATTAACTACTTTCGAACCATTCGGCCGTCGAACAAAGACTTGTTTTTCTTACCCTTAGGAGGGACTGGCGAGATAGGCATGAATATGAATTTATACGGTCATAATAATAATTGGTTGATGGTTGATTGTGGCGTTACTTTCAGATCACCCTTAGATAGATTAGATGACCAAAACCCTTCTGCTAAGCTGGTTGATATGGTTGCGCCTGATCCTCTGTTTATTGAAAATAGGCAAGAGAGTTTGTGTGGCATTATTATCACTCATGCGCACGAGGATCATGTAGGGGCATTGCCCGCATTATGGAATAAATTTAAATGTCCGATCTACACAACAAAGTTTACTGCTGAAGTCCTGCGCAGAAAACTTTATATGACCGAAATTGCGGCACTGGTTACCATTATTATCGTAGAACCAGGAAGCACAATTGATATAGGACCGTTTACGATAACGTGGTTATCGATAACACACTCGCTGCCAGACGCACAGGCGTTGTTCATTCAAACCGCGGTTGGTTCTATTTTTCATACCGGCGACTGGAAAATAGATTTTAATCCAATAACTGATCAGCCTTTCGATGCTAAACCTTTTAAGCAACTTGCTAAGTTAAAACCAACTGCAATGGTATGTGACTCCACAAATGCGCTGCGGCCAGGATATTCATTGTCAGAAGGAGATTGTGAATTAGGGCTGTTGCGGACGGTTCAACAATGTCAGGGACGCGCTATTGTCACTTGTTTTGGTAGTAACGTAGCTCGCCTAATTAGTTTAGCTAGAGTCGCAGCAAAGACTGGGCGATACATGACTTTATTGGGACGCTCACTCGAAAATATGTACAGTATTGCGCGAACAACGGGCTATTGGCCCGATGAATTGAAAATTTCGCATCGACGAGATATTGGCTATTTACCAAAAAATGAGGTACTCATTGTTGCTACAGGTAGCCAAGGCGAGCCCAGAGCAGCCTTGGGTAGACTGGCAGGGGATTCTCATCCAGATTGCGAAGTAGAATCAGGTGACACGGTGATTTTTAGCTCAATTACAATTCCCGGGAATGAAAAAGCGATTGATAAAATGGTCGAAAACCTTAAAACAAAGGGCCTTATTGTCATACAATCAGCACAATCTAAATATACAATACATGCGTCGGGTCACCCGAATGAATATGACTTGCGTGATATGTATGAGTGGGTTTCTCCCAAAGTCGCTATTCCTGTGCATGGAGAGCCTGAGCATCTGCGAGCGAATGCGTTGATAGCGCAAAAGCAGGGTATACATCAGCAACTAGTCGGATTGAATGGGGACCTATTCCAATTAGCGCCGACGATTAAATTAATTAAAAATGCAGTTAGCGTCGGTAGAATCGACATAACTGAGGTAAACAAATCAATCAAACCTTGATATTATTGGATTCCAGCAATGTAAGTAAGTTGCTGTTTGAGCGCTGGGCTACGCAGGTATGCTCAACAGAAGAAATGAATGATAAATGGAAGAAAGCGATTATGCACGCCGATAAATTTGCCTATTCAGCCAACGTCAATAATCGCCTCAAAACGCGCTTGAGCGACGATGTTGTTTTGGTTGACTTGACCAGCATATTATCTGAGAAAAATATTAAAGCCGATCCTAAACGCAACGCGCATTTCAGAAAAGGATGGCGTTCTGGTGGTGGCAGCGCGCTGGCGGTTATATTCCCTGAAACATTATTGCAATTATGGCAAAGCCTGCAGATTTGCGTAAAAGCAAACACTATTATAGTTATGCAAGCGGCCAATACTGGGTTAACTGAAGGTTCGACGCCATGCGGTGATGACTATGATCGGTCCGTTATTGTTATTAATACATTGGCGATTGATAAGCTATTTCTCATTAATGCAGGGGAACAAGTTATCAGTCTCCCTGGGGCAACGTTGCATCAACTGGAAAAACAGTTAGCTGGCATAGGTCGCGCTCCTCATTCAATTATAGGCTCTTCTTGTTTAGGTGCATCGATTGTCGGGGGGGTAGCAAATAATTCCGGTGGCGCTTTGGTTAAACGCGGACCCGCTTTTACCCAACTTTCAATATATGCACAAGTGAATGAGCATGGTGAATTGATACTGGTGAATCACTTAGGCATTGACCTTGGCGATTCTCCAGAATCTATATTGACCAATTTACAGGAAGGAGATTTTGCACATAAAACGGTTCCTCACAGCCACAAAATGGCATCTGACAACGAGTATATCGAGCGCATCAAAGACGTTAATGCCGATTCACCTAGTCGATTCAATGCTGACAAACGGCGTCTCTTCGAGTCAAGCGGCTGCGCTGGGAAGCTCGCAATATTTGCGGTTCGTCTCGACACTTATCCGGTTGCAGAGCGTGAACAAACCTTTTATATCGGGACAAATGATACCAATGAATTAGCACAGCTAAGAAAAAAAATGCTGTCACGCTTAACTAACATGCCGGAAGTAGGTGAGTACATGCACCGAGATATTTTTGATATTTCACAAAAATATGGCAAAGATACCTTTTTAAGTGTAATGCACTTAGGAACCGATCAATTACCTCGTTTATTTTCTATCAAAGGACGTATTGATGCTGTGCTGAACAAACTGAAGTGGTTACCGAAGGCATTGACTGATAAGAGTATGCAAGGTTTTAGTCGCTTTTTTCCACAGCACATTCCGCAGCGCTTACTTGAGTATCGTAAAGACTACGAGCATCATCTTATTCTGAAGATGAGTGATGAGGGGATTGCAGAAGCCGAGAGTTTTTTGTCCGAATTCTTTAGTAAATCAAAAACAGGCAGCTTCATTGTGTGTGATGAGAATGAGGCAAAACGCGCTTATTTGCACCGTTTTGCTGCTGCAGGAGCCGCTATTCGTTACCATACAATGCATGCTAAGGAGGTGGGTGATATTTTAGCGTTAGATATTGCGTTGCCAAGAAATGAAATTGATTGGCTTGAAAAGTTACCAGAAGAATTGGATAAACTTCTTGATAAGAAGCTCTATTATGGTCATTTTTTTTGCTATGTGTTTCATCAGGATTATATTCTGAAAAAGGGAGTAGATGCGCAAAAAGTGAAAAAGCAAATGTTAGCTCTTTTGAATAGTAGAGGGGCTAAGTATCCAGCAGAACATAACGTCGGACATCTGTATGAGGCAGAATCCGATTTAAAATCTTTCTATGAATTACTTGACCCGACAAATACTTTTAACCCTGGGATTGGGAAAATGGACAAAACTAAACGCAGCTGTGCTTGTTGCCTTTAATTGCGAGCATAGAGACGATAGTGATGACGGTTTACTTCAATGACTACTGAGGAGAGTATTGAATGCAGGTACATTACTAACGTCATTGAAATAAGAGAGTGAGAAGATTATTTGAGCAAAATCGCTTATCATTTATTATCCGACTATCATTTTTGTGAATCCGCGAGTAAAAGTCATTGTTATGATTGGTGCTAAAAAGTACTGGTCATACGAGTAATCCGATAAAGTAGCTCCCTCCTAACCGGTCGTAATCGCTTGTTTTAAGTGAAAAGAGCGTTTATTTTCATCAGTAATAATGTTTGTAAATAAAACCTCCCTTCGAAAAAAATTGATTATAGCGAATGTAAAAATCGGTTGTATATTCCTAATAATCGCGCATTATTATACGTATGTGAATAACTTGTAAATGACAGGATGGTTTATGCCAATAGATAATGCCGATTTGATTCATCAGGAAAGTGTGGTGTCCCCTTTATCAATGCTTTATAAATGGGAGAAAGAGACACCTGACAGTCTGTATATGACTCAGCCAACAAATGATGGTGAACTCACGTTTACTTGGAGTGAAACGGCAAAAGAAGCACGTAAAGTTGCTGCCGCTTTGTTGGCAAAGGATTATCCAAAGGGCAGCCGCATAGCTATTTTGTCTAAAAATTGCGCGCATTGGATGATTGTTGACTTAGGGATCATGATGGCAGGTCACATTTCTGTTCCAATTTTTTCCACTGCGGGAAAAGAGACGATCAGTTATGTGTTGGAGCATGCCGATTGCCCGTTAATTTTTGTTGGTATATTGGACAACTACAAATCACAAGAAGAAGCAGTGCCTGCGAGTATAGATAAAGTGGGATTTCCCTATCATGGTGCCATTGGCACTGCGTGGGAAGAGTTTACTGCTGTCGAGCCGCTGAGTGATAACCCTATTCCTGATATGAACGAAATTATGACAATCATATATACGTCAGGCAGCACGGGGCAGCCTAAAGGTGTCGTTCATACTTACCAAACCATTTGTTGGGCTGCGCGTAATTCATTAAGCGCGATGTCAGTAAATGAAGAAGATAGAATATTAAGTTATTTGCCACTTGCACATATTACTGAACGCGTGTTGGTTGAACTTGCTAGCTACTACTCTCGAATGCAAATACATTTTGTGCAGTCTTTGGATACATTTACAAGAGATGTAACAGCATGTCAGCCTACTTTATTTATTTCTGTTCCGCGTTTGTGGACGAAGTTTCAGCTGGGTGTATTAGCTAAATTACCGCAAAAGAAGTTGAGCTTCCTGCTAAGTATTCCTTTGGTAGGCAAAAAAATAGCCAAAAAAATCCGGAACCAAATGGGCTTAGGGTCGGCCAGATTATGGGCATCAGGTTCTGCTCCCCTAGCACCTACAATTATTGAGTGGTTTCATACCATTGGCATCGATATCTCAGAGGGTTGGGGTATGACCGAAAATAGCGCATATGGTACAAGTAGTGTTCCATTTAGAGTCGATAAAATAGGTTGTATAGGAAAAGCATACGATGGGGTTGATGTCAGAATTGCTGAGGATGGCGAGATACAAGTGAGCTCTCCGTGCAACATGATAGGTTACTATAAAGAGCCAGAAAAGACAGCTGGTGTATTCACCAATGACGGTTTCTTGCGGACGGGTGATAAAGGTACAATTGACTCTGAAGGCTTTGTAACTATTACTGGCCGATTAAAGGACATATTTAAAACCGAAAAAGGCAAGTATGTAGCCCCTGCACCAATTGAGGCAAAGCTAATGGAAAACCCAATTGTGGAGCAAGTTTGTGTTACCGGTACAAATTTACCGCAGCCGATTGCGTTGCTCGTTCTTTCTGAAAAGGCAAGACAGCATAATAAAGAGGGGATTGTGGAGAGTCTGCGTAAAACGCTCGTTAATGTGAATAGCACGCTTGAAAGTCATCAGCGGTTGGACCGAATTGTTATATTTAAGGATGAATGGTCAATCGAGAATGATCTATTAACGCCAACGTTGAAGGTAAAACGTCACGTAATAGAAGAAAAATTCAAGTCGATAATATTGACTGCTCATAAAGAAGACGTGGTCTGGAACGATTAGAATTGTTACTGCTGAATATGCGTGGGAAGGATTATAGATAAACTGTGTTGAGGTTTATTCAGCTCCTTAGTTTAACGTGCTAAATAGCGAGAGGGTTTGTGCACTCGCTATATTTATTATTAAAATGGCTACTTACTCGGTAAGTAGCCATTTTTGTTTATAAATATTATGGGTCTTAACTCGGATATCTATTTTCAAGCTGCTGATATATAACATCAGCGTAATCAGTTACGTTACTATCAGTTTGCGCCAACACGTCGACTAAATGCTCGTTATCTTCTTTACCATGCCACTCTTTAATGTACGTCCCTTCTTTGTAACCGTGGTCTTGTCTGAAGAAATTCAGAATGTTTTTACCAACATATTGAGAAAATAAAGCGTTTGCGTCCATTTCAGCTTGTTCTACAATTTTTAGAAACAATGGCACGTCAAAACGTTTAGCAACACACAAACCTGCCATTAGCTCTAAGTTTTCAACCAGTGTTGCTTCACTAAAGTTAAGTTTATTGCCATCGAATATCACATCTGTATGTGACTCTACAAGTGCGTTTTCAATGGCACTTGAGGCTGAATTAATGTCGCCGTCATGCTGAATAATGATGTGAGACAGGGCAAAATGCCATATATCCACTAACTCCATTTGTACTTGAGGAAGATCTAATTTTTGTGCTTTCCACCATTTCCACCCATGATGTTCAATTGCTTCCACTGATTCGATCATAGCCGCTCTTAAATAGCTATAACCGGCAGTTAACCATTGTGGATTGACTTTTTTGTTCATGCCATCTTGGAGGTTAAGCATGGTGTTAAGTTGAGTACTGGTTAACATCAATCTTCCTTTTAATTCTAGTTAAGTTGACAACCCAACAATGGGTTAGCAGATTTATAGGGCAATAGTGTAGCTGTTTACGGGTTATTTTAATACTGCATTTGAACAATGTCATTAACACTGAGTAACTCAGCACTACTATTGTGCATTAAAGAATGTTTTTGCACTACAAGGCATCATTATGCCGGTGGTTTTACAGTATGTTTATCTTATGTTTCTGATTTTATTGGTTAAAAAAACTGGCGTTAATTTTGCTGTAATATTGATGTTGTGTGTGTTCGTTTAACATCCTTTGCATTATTTGTGTGATGCGTTGGCATGGAACACCTTTTGCTCGGTAGATAATAGTCATTTATCTACCGAGTTTTTTCTGCTTTTTTTGATAGCGATATTTATTATATCCTAGTGTTAAGGATCGCCTATTCATGTCATAGTACACTCATCTGTCGTTGAACAATAATAAGAAAAATCTGCCTTGCTAACACTCTATCCCTCGAACAAATTAGAGCATTTAAGCTATTTATTGCAAGCCGTTATGAGCAGCAGCCAGCAACCTATTTTGCAAGCCAAAACAGTATTGGTCGAAAGTACGGGTATGCAACATTGGCTGAACTTACAGTTGGCCGAGCATGCAGGGATAGCAATGAATATTGACTTCCCAATGCCAACTCGTTTTGTGTGGCAACTTTGTCGAGATATTCTCGGGCATGACAAGGTGCCAATGCAATCGACATATAAGCGCGAGGTAATGCTGTGGCGCATTGAGCGGTTATTAAGTTCAGACGCATTTGAGCAGCAAGATTTTGAAGCTGCACTTATCGACTACTGGCAAGAAGAGAGCAGCGCAACCGCAGAGTATAAGCGGGTCAATATTAGCAGATTGATTGCCGATACACTTGAGCAGTATCTTATGTTTAGACCAAATTGGTTGCTTGCTTGGGAGAAGGGAGAATCGATTTTAACCGTTAACTCTGCAAGCGCATTTAGTCGCGATGGAAGCCCCCGTTCTCAGGAGCCAAATAAGGTTGCTCTCAAGCACGAGGCATGGCAACGCTGGATTTGGCGAGAGCTAGCTAAGGAAGAGCCCAATCATCCAGTTAGATTACAGTTATTAGCCTTAGAACAGCTGGATAAGAAAAGCCATCTACTACCAAGCGAAGTGTATTTTTTCGCTATTAACACAATGGCCCCCCAAACCCTCGCATTTTTCAACCAAATAGCTGAGTACACTCAAATTCACTTTTTTCATTTGAATCCGTGTGTTGATTATTGGGGCGATGCAGTATCAGACAGAACCCTAGCTAAACAACTGCAACAAGGAAGAATCGATGCGTGGGTTGAACAGCAATCGATTAATCCATTATTAAGAAATCTTGGCCAACAAGGCAAAGATTTATTCAATTTATTATCACAATCTTCGCATTATGAAATAAGTGCATTCGATACCGATTATCCACAGGAAAATTCATCGTATACACTATTACATCAAATTCAGCGCGATATTTTGCAAGGGGAGGCTGGTGATGCCTCCCAATTGATGGACGCACAAAAAACGCTGCAAGATGATTCATTAGTGGTTCGTTCATGTCACAGTGCATTGCGTGAAGTACAGGTGTTGCATGATTATTTACTACAGCAGTTTAGTAAAGATGATGATCTTAGCCCGCGCGACGTGTTAGTCATGTGCCCTGCAATTGAAAACTACTCACCTTATATCGAAGCGGTGTTTGGTAAAAGTATTACTGAGCTTAACAATGCTGATAAACATCGCATTCCATGTTCGATTGCGGATCGTAATCCGCTAGACGCAGATCCAGTGGTTGCTGCTTTTATGCAGCTTATGTCGTTGCCTGATAGTCGCTTTAGTGTTACCGAATTTTTAAGTTTTGTGCATCTTCCAGCGGTAATGCAAAAGTATGATATTAAAACATCAGAACTCGATCTGTTTGCTTATTGGGTAAAGCAGTCGAACATTCATTGGGGTTTAGATGCCGAGCATAAATCGTCCATATTGGGTGTGGATAAAGCCAATGACGTGTTTACTTGGCACTGGGGTATGAGCAGATTATTAGAGGGCTTTAGTCATGCAGACAACGACCTATTAATTGATGATAAATTATTAGCTCTAAATGAAGTAGAGGGGCAGTTGGGCGTAACTTTCGGAAAACTACTGCATTTATTGGAGAAGCTGGCGGGATATGGCGATTCCCTTAAACGCCCGCGCAGTATGGATGAATGGAAAGATTTCCTGTTTGCAATGAAAGATAATTTATTCGATGCTGGTTCTGTCGAGCAATACGCTTCGCAAACGATCACAAAAACCTTAGGTCAGTTTTTTGAACACTACCAAATGTCATTTTTTGACCACCTAGATTCATCTATATCTACCGGTAAAGAAGCTGTATCACCAAGAAAGTGGAGCTATCAAACACTTCGTCAGGCTTTGCAACATGCTTTTACCTCACCTGATAGTCAAAACCAATTCATGACTGGTCAAGTCACTTTTTGTTCAATGATGCCGATGCGCAGTATCCCGTTCAAAATTATTGCTGTTTTAGGATTAAACGATGGTGAGTTCCCTCGACAATCGACTTTTGTTGATATGGACTTAGTTAATCACCTAGGAAGACAAATTGGCGATAGATCGCGCAGAGGAGACGATAGATACTTGTTCTTAGAGGCTATTTTGTCGGCGCGCACTGCATTATATCTAAGCTACCAGGGTAGAGGGATAAGAGACAATAAAATCAGAGAGCCCAGTTTGGTATTAAGGGAATTTTTGGCCTACTTAAAGAAGTATCATCAATTCGATAGGGTCAGCCAGCAACCGCTGCATCCTTTCAGTATTAATGGATTCTTATCGCTGCAAAATGTGCAACAAAACTTCGATAAGGGTTGGTATAGATTGATGACTAGCTTGCACTTTGCCGATAATATTGAACCTTCAATGCGCACAGCCCAGATGGCAAAGCACAAGCAAGAACCATCAGAAGTAACGTTAACTATCGATGAATTGAACAAAGATGCTGTCATTAGCGACCAACATCAGCAATTACTGGTCAAGCAAAAAGTCAGGCTGACTGATTTGGTGAAGTTTTTTAAAAAGCCAATAGCGTTTTTTGCAAATAACAGCCAAGGTCTCTGGCTTGATGATATTGAATCAAGACTATCGGATACGGAACCCTTCATTGAAAACGGATTAGATGTCTATTTAATGAAATCCGATTTTATAGATAGTTTGCTGGAGTGCGAGAACTTAGGGTGCACTGAATCAGAGAAACAAGATGCATTGAATGCAATTAAAACGCGGTTGATGTTATCAGGGAACTTACCTGATTATCCTAATTCTGAAGAGCTCATTGATGAAAATTCAGAGCAAAGCCAAAAACTGGTAACGGAGTTGGCTACCTATGTTTCAGGTGAAGTACTAAGTGGCCAATTGAGTATTTCAGACGTGTTGATTGATTTTCATTTTGATTTATCCAACCATGGCGGTGCGCTCGACTATAGCCTGAGTGGAAATAGCTCTCGCCACCTCATTGGCACGTGGATAAAGCATCTTGTTGTATGCGCTTTTACGAAAACTATTGATGCTGGTACTAATAAAGACAGTGAGGATATGCAGGTTGTTGAGCCTAACTTAAGCTCTTATGCAGTTTGTATTATTAAAAACCCGCAGTCAAAAACCGTATCGATAAAAACGGAACAATTTACTTTTATTGAACAAGAGCAGGCATTAGCCTATTTGTCGGATTTACTGGATGTATTTAATCGGGGCAATACCAATCCATTGCTGATCGCGCCTGACCTCGCTGATAAATTGATGTCTGGTATAAAGTCAGATCCTGACTTTGAACCTTATTCAGAAAGTGTTGAAACGTATTATCAACACCCTGAAATTTCAAATCGATGGTCTACGTTTTTTGACGCAGGAAATTTTCCGTCGCAATTTGTTATAGATAAATATTTTACTCATTATTTTCCTCATCACGTTGAAAAAGACCAAGGCACTCTGCGAGATTTGTTATCGATTTATCAGCCTTTAAAGAAACATATGAAGACTAAAAGTGCTAAAAAGGCGAGGGTATAATATATGTTACAACTTGATCCTCTTAATCTTGAGTTGAACAGCCGTCATTTAATAGAAGCGAGTGCAGGGACAGGCAAAACTTTCAATATTACGCGATTATATGCTCGGTTAATTCTTGAAAAAAAATTATCGGTGCAAGAAATATTGGTTATGACTTACACACGAGCTGCGACTGAGGAAATCAAGGGGCGAGTCGCGGCATTTTTGCTTGAAATACACAATGAATGGAATGCAGACGCGCCGTCCGAGTTCACACAAACTCTAGTCGAAAGAGTGGGCCTTGAGGAAGGCGATGCTTTGCTGACGTCCGCACTCTTATCACTTGACGAAGCCTCTATTTTTACCATTCATGGTTTTTGTCAACGGGTGTTAAAACAGTTTGCAGTATCGTTAAATGCCGATTTGGAGTTGGAATTAGTAACCGATTCAACAGAACTTCTGATGCAAAGTGTGCAAGATTATTTGCGAGTGGCGACCAAAAATGAAGAGAGTTTTACCTTATTAGCTTCAAAAAATTGGCACGTTCCTGATAATTTCTTTAATGAATTTAGAGCCGCAATTTCATCAGATTTGGTATTGACTCAAGTAACTATGGAGCAAGTGCAGCTAGATGAAAGCGCAAACTTAGCACGCCAGCTGCATGAAAAAGCGCATGTTATTCAAACGCTATTTAGTGAATTACGACAAAACCAAACGCTGTTATTTGACGCTTCCGTGTTTGGCCACAAGGAAGAAGCATCACGTACGCAAGAGTGGTATGTATTAATTGACTGGTTTGAACAAGTGTTAACTTACATACAACTCGACGCGGCCGGACATAAAGTGCCAAGTACTGAAAATGCAGCAGCTCAGCAAGCTACTGGCATAGGAAAATCTGACCAGGTCGATTTATTACAACTATTAACTATGCCGCAAGAGGTGGGTGATTTCATTAATGGCAATAGATTTCGCTCATCACCCGAAGCTAAAGCAATATTGGAGCCACTAAAATCACTTAGAAGTGACATTAAAAAGTGGAACGACCAAAGCACAAAGCAATTAGAAAAAAATGCACAATTAACCGCGGTACTGGCTGTTGTAAAACAAGGGATTTATGTGATCCGTGAGCGTGTGGAAGAGGCAAAGAAAAAAGCACATGTCGTGTTGTTCGACGATCTAATTAGCGTATTTTCCAACGCCCTGCAAAGTCAGGGGCCCAATCTACTTGATTCAATCCGTAAACAATTTCCCGTTGCCTTAGTCGATGAATTTCAAGATACGGATCGGCATCAATATCAGATACTAGATCTGCTATATCCAAAGGCTGATAAGAACAGTTTGTTGTTGATGATTGGTGATCCAAAACAGGCGATTTATGGCTTTAGGGGCGGTGATATTTTTGTCTATCTTGCGGCTAAGCAAGATGCCGATCATGTTTGGTTAATGGACACCAACTGGCGTTCAAGTGCCCAAATGGTGGCTGGGTATAATCGATTGTTTTGGGGGCATTCATTACAACAAGAAAAAGCGCGTTCGGTGTTTGGCTTTGATATTGACTATGAAGTTATTAAATCTACACCCCAATCAAAATCCGCAGATTCACCGTTGTTTGATCCCTTAGGATCAAGAACTGCGATGACTTACATGTTGGCTTCGGATGGCATTAAAACATCAAGTGGCAATGATAATACTAAAAGGAAGAAAGTTGAATTAGAGCAACAAATATTAGATTGGACCTCTGTCGAAATAATGCGACTACTTGGTGACGCTAAAATTGGTGATAGTAGGGTTGTACCAGCCGATATTGCAGTGCTAGTGAAAGACCGGAACGAGGCAACCTTAGTGAAAAGTAGTCTGGATGCTGTTGGCTTAACGTCGGTTTATTTAAGTGATAAAACAGCTCTATTTTCTACGCCTCAAGCAACTGAGCTCTATCGAGTGTTAGATGCAATTTTACATAGTACTAATAGGTCAACCTTAGTTGCCGGCGCGAATTCATCATTGTTAAATCGTGTTATTAGTATAAATACCTGCGGCAGCGAACATCAGAAAGTAATGACCGAGTTACATGCTGACTTAATGCATCCAGAGTGGGAAAAACTGGTAGTTGCTTGTTTTGAATTAAAGGAAAAGTGGGCAAAAGTCGGGGTTTTTAGTCTATTGCTGAGCCTAATTAAAGAAAACTATGCGCCACAAACTTCTGCAGAGCGAAGTTTAACGAACATGATGCATTTGGCTGAAGCGATGGCCAAAAATGCTGTTTTAAATAAATTACCCGAACAACAGCTGGCTTGGTTGAGCCATCAAATATTTGACCATGTTGCTGATGAAGAAGTGCAATTGCGCCTTGAAAGTGATGCTAATTTGATAAAAATAGTCACTCAACATGGTTCAAAAGGATTGGAGTATCCGATTGTATTCGTTCCCTTTGGAAATAAATACAAAGACCCGCGCAAAAGAAAAACAAGCACCATTCAACATTTTAAATATCAAGACATGCAACATGGTCAATCTATATATCAACTCGGTGCGACGCATGCCAGCTTAGATGAGTATGCAAAGCAAGATCATGCTGAGAAAATACGCCTGATGTATGTTGCTGTGACACGAGCAGAGCATCGTTGCTACTTGGGCTTAGTTAATGATATTAGTAATAGTGAGTCAGCACTAAATTCAGCATTGGGGATCCCAAAGGAAACGTTAAACGAGTGTAAATCGACAGACGTTGCTCATACAAAAGCACTAGATTGGATGAATACGCACGTGTTTGAAACAGACCGTACTTCGTCAGTCGACGGTGTTTGGTGCAGCAATAGTAGTGCAGTAAATGTTGATATAATGCCAGTTGTTTCTAGCAAATATCAGGGGGTTGCAGAGGCTGTTATGCCTCCATTTGTGGATGCAAAATTAGCTAAGCGGTCGGCTTGGATAATCAGTTCATTCTCAAATTTGTCACGCTTTCATAAAAGTGAAGGAAATGGCTATTATGATGTGGCATCACCCAACCAAATTTCATTGCATGCAATTGAAACAGAGGGTGAACATGAGGTTGTTAGTTCCGACCTAGCATCAGACGGACTTTCAGAGCAGGCATTGGGACAGACCGGCACGAACCCTTCCGCGATTAGATATCAGCTTGAAAAAGGTGCTGATACTGGAAACCTATTACATGACATTTTAGAACAGGTTGATTTTCAATCACCTGATTGGGATAAAGCTGCTGTCGTGGCGTTATCGAAATATAGAGCATTGGACGATAATGAGGTTATAGCGGTGTATGAATGGTTAGATAGCTGTTTGAAAACACCGCTTATTGATAATTTCTGCTTGTCCGACTTGCAAGTAAAGCAAACCTTACGAGAGGCCGAGTTTTACTTCCCAATGCCGCATCTAAAAGTGAGGCATGTGGCCAAAATATTGCAACAATACCGCAAGCACTTGCAAAAAGATAAAGGCTGGTCAGCGTTGAGTATATCGATGGCTGATATTCCAGAACTGAGTGGAATGATGCACGGATTTATTGACCTTATATTTGAACATGCTGGAAAGTATTATGTTGCAGATTATAAATCGACACACTTGGGAAATTCTCCAAGAGACTATAACGCTGAAAAACTGCACAAAAACAATCAACACCATCTGTATGACCTACAATATTTGCTGTATTCATTGGCCTTGCACAAATATTTAAAACAACAGCTTAACGATTATTCCTTTGAAATACATTTTGGTGGCGTTTTTTACCTATATTTGCGCGGTATGTCACCTGAAAGTCAAATTGCTGGTGAATCCAGCGGTGTCTTTTTTGATAAGGTAGATCCACAATATATCGACTTGCTAGAAGAACTGTTCAGTCAGACTAAGGAAGAGGTATAAAGTGATGTTGTTTTCTATTCCTTCATCCATAGCAAAACAGATTGCGTATTCATCTTGCACTGATTGCATGGTCGCGTTGCATGACATTCAATCTATCGACTATTACTTTGCGAATAATGCCGTTATGAAACGTTATGAGCATGAAGCTGGAAATAGCTTTTTCAGTGACCAAAAATCGCTTTCTCAACTATTTCATGTGCTACTAGCTCTGTCATACTTCCAGAGGCAAGGGCACAGTTGCCTAAATATCAAAGCGATCGCTGAAAAAACCTGTTGGTCTGAGATTGATACGAATCAATATGAACCTACATATACTCAGCAGCATAAGACAGTCAAAGCCGGTTTTATATTTACGAAAGAGACAGAGCTTAACGACATTATTCAACGTTTTTATGCCATTTGTCCGCAGCGAAAGGATATACAATGGGAGCAACCCAACCTATATACAGGGCGTTATGCAAACTACGAAAATGAAGTGGCTGATTTTTTTAAACAGCAACAAACGAAGAGCATCGTCGATTCAGAACCTGCGTTTTTAAGCCTAAAAAAATGTGCTGACGAGCTCTGGCCATCTCTATTTCCTATAAAAGATGAAAATGCCATCGACTGGCAGCAAGTTTCTGTAGCTAATGGGTTAATATCGCAAACTTCAATTATTAGTGGTGGTGCAGGAACCGGCAAAACTTACACTGTTGCCAGGTTATTATTATCTTGGCTGCATACACAAAAGAATGCCATTCCTAATCAGACTAAGCTTATGCTTGCGGCGCCAACAGGCAAAGCTGCACAACGTTTGAATGAATCTATTCTGGCTGAATTCACTCAATTACTTGTTTCGAACAAGCAAAATCAAGTTGCGACGTTGATAGCTGATTTGATGCCGATGATCCAAGCAAAAACAATCCACCGACTGCTTGGTTTAGGTATGTACGGTATTGAACCAAGGTATAATGATAAAAAACAATTGGATTGTGATTTTTTAGTGATAGATGAAGCATCTATGATTGATTTAGCCATGATGACTAAGCTTTTGCGAGCACTTCCTAAAACCGCAAAGTTAGTTTTGATTGGAGATGCAAACCAACTCCCCTCAGTCGAGAGTGGAGGGTTGCTCAAAGATTTGGTTGATCAAGTCGCATGGCAAGATGCTTTAATGGTAAATGATTATTCGACTCTCTACAGTCAATCACATATGGCGCTGCTAAATCAGTTACTACCTAGTTTCCCAACAAACAATAGTCAGAAAAAGTTAATTGCTGCCCAATGTCAAATTGGCGTCAAAGATGACAGTGAAGAAGACGATAAAGAATGCCATAAAGAGCATAATGGAAAGTTGTATCACTTTAATCATGTTACGTTTTTACAAAAAAGCATGCGCTCGCAGAATGAGATAACTCAGCTAGCACAGAGTGTATTATTAGGGCAGTCTTCGCAGTTTACAGCCTTGTTGTCTAAGAAGAACAATGAGAGCGGGATTGCAAAGCTTAATGACAACTCAACAGCAGGACAGTTGTCACTACTGACCCCAGAACCAGACGCCCAAGTAGTAACATGGCATAAAGATGCTTATACACAAACAGGGACCGTCAAAGCCGATTTACTGAAGCAAATTGCGCAGCGCTACGCGTGCATATTTGAAAGTCGCAATGTCAGCGACGCTATGCGGCAACTGCAGCGATACAGATTGTTGTCTGCGACTAAAAAAGGTCGTTTGGGCACAGAGTTTATGAATACTCAAATTGAACAACAGTTAAAAAAACAGTTCGTACATATCGACGTTGGGAAAATGTATCGCGGCATGCCAATTATGATCGCTCAAAATGACTACCGGTTGAATTTATTTAATGGCGATATTGGTGTCATATGGACCAATGAAGAAGATCAATTAGTCGCCTACTTTCCTGATCCAGAGATGCCTGAAACTCAATTATCATTTGGTTTTGCCTCACTACCTGCGTTTGAATTGGTTTATGCAATGACAATTCACAAAACTCAAGGATCGGAGTTTGAGCATGTTGATATTTTATTGCCAAATTTATTGCCCGCTAATGCAATGGTCAGTAGTAGTCTGCATTTAAGCCGAGAATTACTTTATACTGGAGTGACCAGAGCAAAAAAGAGCATAGGCATTATAGCCAGCTCGCCAGTGCTTAATGATTGCATAGGCAAAACATCAATAAGGTTTAGTGGTTTAAAACGAAAATTAGGGCTCTAAATTACAGAACTAAATTAGCTGTGTACTCAAAATAGGGTTGTTGGTTTAGAGATCCCAGTTTAGTCAAGGGTAAACAATCAACCCAACCAATCAGTTGGTATGGATAGACCTTGCTATTTTTAAAGTGGCGATATCTTCTTTGAGATTAAGACTAGTAACCAACACAGGTATATCTGACAATATTATCTCGGTCTTTTTATCAGCAACTAATGAGAAAGTGTTGCGTTCTGACGATTCTTCTAAGTTGTCATTAGCTTCTGAGTGGGGCATAGTTCCTCTCTCTTTGGCACCTGTGATTATACTTCAAGGTATATGCAGTCTGCTTAGCAACAACGGACCTTAGTTGTGAGCAAATTAAAAGGTGCTGTTTGTATCGCAAGTTAAACTAAATTTTAGGTTATATACTCATCTTTACTGATGATTCAGATCAAGCAATGTGTGCGCAAAATAAAAAATAAAAAATAAAAAATAAAAAATAACTAAAATATTGGGAGTGGTAACAGATGATTTTGACGAAGTGGATAAGTAGTGTCTTCTTTTTAGCGTTGCTATGTTTAATGCAATTAGCTCAGGCTGGAGAGAATGAAGACTTTCTAAAGGCAAAACAAGCAATGTCTGGTTTTGTGGAAATTGTATATTCTAATAGTGACGACAAAGTTTACTTGGCATTGGATGTTACTCAACTTAATCAGCAAATGCTATTTCAAAGCAGCCTGCCTCAGGGGGTCGGTTCAAACGATATCGGACTAGACAGAGGTCAGTTAGGAGACACCCGACTTGTCGAGTTTCAACGCTTTGGCAATAAAATATTATTAAAGCAACTTAACACTGATTATCGTGCGAGTTCGAGCAATGCTGCTGAGCGTAATAGTATTGATGAAGCTTTTGCGGATTCAGTTATTGCTGGATTTGAAGTTGCACATGAAAGTGGCAGCAAGATCTATCTTGATTATACCGTATTTTTATTATCTGACGTGCACGGTATTGCAGAGCAATTAAGTCAAACAGCACAGGGCAGTTACTCAATAGATAATAATCGTTCTGGAATTTACTTGCCAAAAACAAAGGCATTTGAGCGTAACACAGAGCTGGAAGCATTAGTGACCTTTGCAGGCACACCCACAGGTCAATATATTCGTGATGTAACGCCCGATGCAAAGAGCGTGTCTGTGCATCTGCATCATTCGTTTTTCGCCTTACCTGATAATGGCTATAAAACGCGTATCTTTCATCCGTATTCAGGCTTTTGGAAACATAGTTTCTTTGATTACTCAGCGCCATTAGATGCAGAAATGGAGCAGAAATTCATTCCGCGTCATCGTTTATCAAAAGTGAACCCCAATGCGGATATCAGTGAGGCTGTAGAGCCTATTATTTATTATTTAGACCCAGGGATCCCAGAGCCAGTAATGACTGCATTAAGAGAAGGAGCGCTGTGGTGGGATCAAGCATTTGCTGCGGTGGGTTATAAAAATGCATTTCAAGTCAAGGTACTCCCCGAAGGAGCTGATCCAATGGACGCTCGTTATAACGTCATCCAGTGGGTGCACCGAGCGACAAGAGGTTGGTCTTATGGTAGTTCGGTAATTGATCCACGTACAGGAGAAATCATTAAGGGTCATGTCACCTTAGGTTCGTTACGGGTAAGACAAGACTTTTTGATTGCACTTGGTATGACGAGTCCTTTTGAGAATGAAAGCGCAGGAAAAGCGAACACGGATGCGCAGTTAGAGATGGCATTAGACCGTATTAGGCAGTTATCGGCACACGAAGTTGGGCATACATTAGGGATCGCACATAACTTTGCAGCAAGTGAGAACGATCGTGCATCGGTAATGGATTATCCACACCCACTTATTAGTTTGAATAAGGGTGAAATTTCGCTCGAGAATGCATATGCCAAAGATATCGGTGATTGGGATAAATATGTCATTGCCTATGGATATCAGGATTTTGCTGATGCTGATGAAAATATGGCCTTGAGCGCATTAATTACCCAGGCAAGAAAAACGGGCTTTCTATATAAATCAGATCCTGATTCTAGAATTGCAAAAAGAGCCTCAAGTGACGGACATTTATGGGATAACGGTAAAAGGCCAACGGATGAATTTGCAAGAATGAGTGAGGTGAGAAAATTTGCACTAACTCGATTCGGTGCTAACTCACTGCCAGTCGGTGCCGACTTATCTTCGCTTGAGGAACGTCTTGTGCCGATATATTATTCGCATCGATATCAACTGGATGCGTTGGTAAAACAAGTGTCTGGTGTTATCTACGAATATGAGCAAAAAGAGTTAAATACGCCACTTAAAGGCAGTTCATTTGTAAGCGGGAAAACGCAACTTGAAGCAGCCGAAATGATAGTTAATGCAGCGTCAGCGAATTATCTAGCCATACAACCAGCGCTAGCTAAACTGATCAATCCTAAAGTTTATGGTAGTAGCCGAAACAGAGAAAGCACGAATGGTAGGATGGGGATAGTGTTTGATCCAATAAGTGCAGCAGAGGCTGCGTCAGGTTATGCAGTTACTAATCTACTTGAGCCAATAAGATTAAATAGATTAGCATATCAACATTCTCTTGATGCTAGCATTCCAAGTGTTCAGAAAGTCGTTAGTTTGGTATTTGATAACTTGATAAAAACGCGTTCTGATGATGTATTAGAGCAACGTATTAAGCATGTAGCGCTGACTATTTTCTTTGATGTATTGAAAGCAGATGAATTGTCTCCTGAAGTTAAGTTAGCGATGCAAAGTGAACTGTTAAGTTATCAGAGTTGGTTGGCGAAGAAAGGCAGAAGTGCTCAAGAAAAGGTGTTACTTAAATACATTGCGCATTATTGGACGTCAAACGAATGGTTGGGCAGTTTTGCGGTGAAGCAATTGCCACCAGGTTCTCCCATTTAGTTATATTGATAGCAGAAATAACTCGGCTATAGGGTATATTATGCGCTTGCTGAGTTAAGTAGTGGTCACAGCTCATACAGATATTGCGAACTAAAAGCCTGCCACAGTTTGCAATGCTGATATGAGTTTTTCATTGTCGGTATGCTGAAACTTTTTAGCGCGAAGCTACTGGCGTTAACAGTTGAAAAAACTAATTATGCCAACTTTCGGTCATGATACAAACCCGACCAAAAGCGGATCTAATATAGTTGCTCGAGTCTCAAATATTAATTCTCAGTTTTAGAATTTAATATGCTTCTCTAGGAAGTACATTTAAACATGGCAATTCTGACATTTAATTGTATATACTTGAGCAACACATAATAAGAAAAATAAAAGGTGTAACTTTATGATTTTAAATAAATTAATAAAAATATCTGCCGTATTGATATTACTGCCTATGTTCTCAGGATGTTCGGAAAACACTAATAGTATTGATAATAGCCCCAGCAATGACGATAGTGCGAAATCTACTAACTTGGAGTTCAATTCTGATAGAGATAGATTGAACATATATCATCCGGTTGATTTAACCGCAGATTTGAGTGCTCTTTCGAGTAATCAAAAAGAGATGGTTTTATTACTAATTGACGCTTCAAAAATTATGGATGACTTGTTCTGGAAACAGTCATTTAGTGGTGATAAGGCTACTTTTCTTAGTCAAATAGACGATCCTGCTGTTCGTAAGTTTGCAGAGATCAATTACGGTGGTTGGGATCGGTTGGCTAATGACGCACCTTTCCTGAGAGATGTTGCAAAAAAGCAGTTAGGTGCGGAGTTCTATCCTGCAGACATGAGCAAAGATGAATACGAAAAAACTACTTTTAGTGGTAATCCTTTATATTCAATCGTTGTTCGCAGCAAAGATGGAGAATTGGCGACTGTCCCGTACTCGCAAATTTATTTTGATGAGTTAAAAAGAGCCTCAACATTATTAAAAAATGCCTCCAAGTTGGCAGATAATAGTGAGTTTGCCCGTTATTTAAATTTACGAGCCGAAGCCTTAGTTTCTGACAATTATCAGCCCTCAGATTTTGCTTGGATGGATATGAAAACAAATCCGATTGATATTGTCATCGGAGCTATCGAAACATATGAAGACCAACTGTTCGGTTACAGAGCTTCTTTTGAATCATATGTCTTAATAAAAGATCTTGCTTGGAGTCAAAAGTTAGCCAAGTTCGCAGACTACTTACCCGAGTTACAAAAAGGCTTGCCTGTCTCCGAAAAGTATAAGCCTGAATTATCAGGTACTGCTGCAGATATAAATGCTTATGATGTTATCTACTATGCTGGTCACTCAAATGCTGGAAGTAAAACAATTGCCATAAACTTACCTAATGATGAAGAAGTTCAATTAACCAAAGGTACTAGACGTCTGCAGTTGAAAAACGCAATGAAAGCGAAATTTGATCACATATTAATCCCAATTTCAAAAGAGTTGATAGCTCCTGAAGACCTCAGCAACGTTACTTTTGATGCCTTTTTCACCAATGTAATGTTCCATGAAGTTGCACATGGTCTGGGCATAAAGTCGGTAATTGACAGTGACCAAACTGTCAGTAACGCACTACAGGAATATGCCTCAGCACTTGAAGAAGGCAAGGCTGATATTCTTGGGCTTTATATGGTGACACAATTATTTAATAAAGGAGTGCTGGATGAAGGGCAGTTGAAAGACTACTACACTACTTTTTTAGCCGGAATTTTCCGCTCAGTTCGTTTTGGAGCTTCAAGCGCTCATGGTAAGGCAAATATGATTCGATTTAATTATTTTGAAGAAAACGAGGCTTTCAATCGAGATGATAATGGTAAGTATAGTGTCGATATGAAAAAGATGAATAGCGCGATGTCCTCGTTATCAACACTTATACTAACCTTACAAGGTAACGGTGATTATGAGGGAGTAGGCAAATTATTCTCTGAAAGCGGCCTTATAAAACAGCAATTAGCTGATGACTTGAAGATATTAACTGAAGCTAAAATTCCAGTTGATATAACTTTTAACCAGGGCAAAAAGGTATTAGGCCTTTAGTTAAAAATACCGAGGAGTAGAATTTAAATCTCAAACTGGATGAATATTCTATTTCTTGGCATTATAAATTTGAGTCGGTCAACGCCAGCGGAAGACTATTCTCGTATGTCTGTCCACTTCGTTTTCTGCTAAACCGCTCTACTTCTTTGTGGATCATCATTTATTGTGGGGGGCTTTTATGACTGGAATGATGCTGCATAGATAGAGGAATAGAACGCAAGCATAGCCGGTTTACCGAGCATTCATGGTTAATATTGCAGAAATGTCGACTGACCGCGCTTGCTATAATCGCTCAATTCTAGCTTTGCCTTCTAGTGTATTGGATTTTACTTTTTGACATTACAGATAGAACTGATACTCAAAATGACTTTCGGTGAATTGGTCTTGCAATGACAGTGCGCTGGCATAAATGGTGTCTCTTGGCCCTGCTGTATTATATTTATTCAGTAATTTTTTTGTAAAAATAGTCGCTGCCGATCATGTCATCAGTTAGATTATTAATCGGTGTGGATAAGACTGTAGGCCAGTACTGTTAGTATAAAATTGATCTCAAACCGTTTTCCATACAATCTGTGAATAACCCTATATCACAACAATCAATTACCCTTATGCGAGCAAAGAACATAACCTTTTGCTTACACTTAAAAGGAACAAAATATGGCTCAATTATATCTCGTACGGCACGGCCAGGCATCTTTTGGCGCTGCAGACTATGACAAGTTGAGTGACATAGGACACAAACAGTCGTTATTGTTAGGGCAGTACTTTGCGCAGCGCGAAATTGCGTTTGATCGTGTTGTAACCGGTGATATGCGCAGGCATAAGGAAACGGCGGCAGGTATTCAAAAGGGTGGTGAAAGTGCTATACCTGTTGTTATTGACTCAGGTTGGAATGAATTTGATTTTAATGCAGTCGTAAGTGCTTATCTAGCGGTTAATCCTTCGATGCGTCCGGCAGAGGACGCACCACGAGCTGAGTTTTATCGCTTATTAAAGAATGCGATGTTTGCTTGGTCTAAAAAAGAAATTGGTAACGGCCTGCCTGAATCATGGGGTGAGTTTACAGGAAGGGTAGCAGGGGCTGTAAAACGTATTTGTGCATCAGATGCGAAGAATGTACTGGTGGCAAGTTCTGGTGGTGCCATTGCGATAACGATGATGAATATGTTGGGATTAACAGTTGATAAAACCGTCAACTTTAATTTGCAAATTAAGAACACCAGTATCAATCACTTTTTCTTTAATCGTGATGGTATTCAACTAAGCAGTTTTAATAATGTGGGGCATTTAGATTTGCCTGAGCATAAATCATTAATTACATACAGTTAGTAAACTGAATAACCAGCTTAAGCACGGGGCGACGATGAACTTTGATTACACTGAAAAAACGCAAAATTTGATCAATAAACTGCAGGCTTTTATGGATGAAAATATCTATCCAAACGAAGCTATCTACCACGACTTGGTCCATCAATCCGAGAATCCATGGGTCACCCCGCAATTGATGCATGATCTGAAAGTAAAAGCAAAAGAAGCTGGTTTATGGAATTTATTTTTACCCAGCGAATATCTGCCATATGGCGCAGGTTTAACTAACCTTGAATATGCACCGCTTTGTGAATTGATGGGCCGCGTATTGTGGAGCTCAGAAGTATTCAACTGCAGTGCTCCTGATACAGGAAATATGGAAGTATTGGCAAAGTATGGTAACTCCGAGCAGCAAAAAAAGTGGCTAGAGCCTTTGCTTAATGGCGAACTGCGTTCAGCATTTGCAATGACAGAACCGGCAGTGGCTTCTTCTGATGCAACAAATATTGAAACCTCTATTCAGCGTGATGGTGATGAGTATGTTATTAATGGCCGAAAATGGTATACCAGTGGTGCAATGAACGAAAACTGCAAGATAATGGTGGTGATGGGTAAAACCGATACAACAGCTGCCAGACACGAGCAGCAGTCGCAAATTTTAGTACCTTTGGATACTGCAGGTGTGACTATTGTTCGTCCTATGTCAGCGATGGGTTATCTTGATCAGCCGGTTGGTCATGCAGAAATACTTTTCGAAAACGTGCGGGTCCCAGTAAGCAGTTTACTAGTGGGTGAAGGTAAAGGTTTTGAAATTGCTCAAGGTCGTTTAGGTCCTGGTCGAATTCATCATTGTATGCGCCTAATTGGTTGTGCTCAAAGAGCACTAGATGAAGCATGCGCTCGTGTTGAGGAACGCATTGCTTTTGGTCAACCGTTGAGTAAACAACAGTCTGTGCGCGAAAGTTTAGCGCAGATGTATTGCAAAATTGAACAGGCTAGATTACTTACTTTAAAAGCAGCAGACCATATGGATAAGTATGGTAATAAAGTAGCAAAAAATATTATTGCCGCAATTAAAATTGTTGCCCCTAAAATGGCCTGTGAAGTTATTGATGAAGCGATTCAAATTCATGGTGCAGAAGGCACATCACAAGACACAACCTTGAGTGAAAAACTAGCCTATGCGCGGACTATTCGATTGGCTGATGGCCCTGACCAAGTGCACATGATGCAATTGGGTCGGAATTTAGTTCAGCAAATGTCAGTTAAAAATCAGTAAATAAAATTGATGAGCTTTAAAATCACACCAAACCTAAAGGCACTTCAAGCATATTGCGATAGCAATGTGCCTGAAGTGGGTAAGTTATTAACCCTCGAAAAATTCACTGGGGGCCAATCAAATCCGAGTTTTAAACTGACAACGACAACAGGCGAATTCGTATTACGCCGACAGCCACTGGGGCATTTGCTAAAATCAGCTCATGCTGTGGACCGCGAGTATAAGGTTATTTCGGCCTTGCAAAAAAGCAATGTGCCTGTGCCAAAAGCCATACACCTTTGTACCGACAATGAGATTATTGGCAGTCAATTTTTTATAATGAGCTTTGTGTCCGGTGATATATTTTGGAATGCCGCATTAGCGACATTGGACGAACGCCCTTGTTTTGGAGAGTCACCTAATTCAAAACGTGCAAAGATATACGATCAAATGAATTTAGCATTGGTGAGTTTACACAGTCTTAACCCAGAAGATGTTGGTCTAGCTGATTTTGGTCGTCCGGGTAACTACTTTGCTCGTCAGTTAGATAGATGGACAAAACAATATATTGCCGCTAAAACAGAAGAAAATCATAACGCACAATTTCTTATTACATGGCTAGGTGAAAATTTACCGGATGATGATGGTTTAGTGTCGATTGTGCATGGCGATTTTCGTTTGGACAATATGATATTTTCGCATGATAGCCAAGACCTATGTGCGATCCTTGACTGGGAATTATCAACCCTTGGTCATCCTTATGCAGACTTAGCCTATCAGTGCATGCAATTGAGGTTACCCGCAAATATGGGTAATGTGCCTGGCTTGGGTGGTGTATACAGAGAAGAGTTGGGTATACCGAGTGAGGAAGAATATGTTGCGCTTTATTGTGAACGCGCCGGTATCGATAAGATAGACAACTGGCAGTTCTATATCGCATTTAGTTTTTTTCGACTGCTCTCGATAGTCCAAGGCGTCGTAAAACGTGGTAAAGATGGTAATGCGTCAAATCCAAAAGCACTAGAACTAGAACAACTATTAACACCATTATCAAATCTCGCAGTGCGAGCTATAAAGGAAGATTATTAACATGAAAGCGATTGTTTGCAATGAGTTTGCGCCTGTTTCACAACTAAAACTGCAAGAGATGCCTGACCCTAAAGTATCTAAAGGTAAGGTTGTGGTTGATGTTGCTGCTGCGGGTGTTAATTTTCCGGACAGCTTGTTAGTTCAAGGTTTGTATCAGATGAAACCTGACTTACCTTTTATCCCTGGTAGTGAAGTTGCAGGTACTATCTCTGAAGTAGGTGAAGGTGTACCGCATTTGAAAGTGGGTCAAAAGGTCATTGGTTTGTGTGTGTTAGGTGGTTACGCTGAAAAAGTTAAATTGCCTGCATCTCATGTTATTCCTTTACCTGATGGAATTCCATTGGATGAGGCTTCTGCTTTAGTTACCGCTCATGCAACTGCCCATCATGCGTTAAAACAAAGAGCCAATTTAACTAGTTCTGATATCCTATTAGTGACAGGTGCCGCAGGTGGAACTGGCTTAGCAGCAGTTCAAATTGGAAAGTTAATGGGCGCTAAAGTTATTGCTGTTTGTTCAACTGACGAAAAGTGTCAAGTAGCAAAAGACAATGGTGCTGATATTTGTATTAATTATACAGGCATAGATTTGAAGGCGGCTATTAAAGAACTTACTAATGGCAAGGGTGTCGATGTTGTTTATGAATGCGTTGGTGGTGACATGTTTCATATATGTTCTAGAAGCATGGCATGGAACGGCAGACTGCTGGTCATTGGTTTTGCCGGTGGTGAAATACCCAAATTTCCAGTTAATCTTTCGTTAGTTAAAGGCTTTTCAGTTGTTGGTGTATTCTGGGGATCATTTACCCAACACCAACCGCATGACTTTATGGCTAATATGAAAGAACTATTAACATGGTATGTTCAGGGTAAAATTAAAGTTATTGTAGATGAACGATTTGCATTATCTGAGGCTGTGAATGCAATTAATAAAGTGACGGACAGAAAGGTTAAAGGAAAAGTGATCATTACTTTCTAGTTCTTGTTACTTGGTTTTTCCCACATAACAAAAAGTAATAATAAAAAAAGGTGACTCTGGTGAGTCGCCTTAGGTGACGGAGTAAACCTCCATCGATCATGTTGAAATCGTTTTCAAAATGGTTATTCAAAAACGTATTAGATTCTTTCCTGAAGCGCTATAGCGATTGGATTGTCGGAAAATCCTTGTTCGTTTATCCAGGCTTGTAAAGTTTTACCATCTGCCTCTGGCGCTTCTAAATCTTTTTTAGGCATTTTCTTAACTAATAGCGTTCCTGCTTTAACTGAATTGTTCAATACAGCCGCGCGTATCATGCTATTGCCATTACATTTGATACCTGTGTAGTAGTCCTTCAGCTGGAGTCTGAAGTTTGAGCGAACACCTTTAATTTTTCTACGTAGTTCACTTTTGTCGTCTGCAACAACAATATTGCAAATGTTAGCCAATGCAGTTTCAATTTCACTTGCTTGGGATGGAAATGACCCTAAAGCGAATGGAATAGCAATTGCAAGAGCGTATAATTTCGTTTTCAACATGATTTTTACACCGTTTAATAATTAGGGTTGAAAGGAATATACGCATTAAAAACGAGGTATTCAGTCAGTAGTCAATACTAAAGTATTTCATTTTATACTTTTTTTTTTGCGTTTATAAAAAAAAGCTAACAATAACAAATTGTTAGCTTTTTTGTAAAACATAGTAATTAGTCTAATGTTTATGTCGGTTAGCGCTATTATCGCCTACCAAGCCGTGACTCCTCCATCAATAGCGATAGTCTGTCCATTCATATACGTATTGCCAGGTGACAAGATTAATAGCATCACGTTAACCATTTCCTGCGGATCACCCAAGCGCTTCATAGGTGATCCTTTGGCTAGCATGGCTCTGGCCTCTTTGGTATTAAGTCCGTCAACGTCCATGATATTGGTTGGGCTGAAGAACGGGCATATCGCGTTTACTTGAACATTGTAACGAGCATATTCAACGGCTGCTGTTTTGGTTAGCCCCGTAACAGCGTGTTTAGCCGCAACATATGCACCGGCTTTAGGCGCGCCACCCAGTCCTGCCAAAGAACTTATATTCAGCACGTGACCATGGCCTGCTAGCAACATAGCGGGTATTTGATACTTCATACCAAAAGCCACCCCTTTTACGTTAACTGCAAATTGACTGTCAAAAATGGATTCTGTTAGTTCATGTATTGCTGCCATTTCATGGGCAATACCGGCATTGTTTACTGCAATATTTAGACTTCCGAATTTGCTAATAGCAAGATCAACAAGCTTCTTTGAATTAGCTTCTACAGAAACATCCCCCATTAATGCGCATGCTTTATCAGGTGATGCTAGGCTTTTTATGGTGTCATCTAAGCCAGCTTGATTGATGTCACTGAGCACTAAGTTGCACCCACGCTTGCTGAGTTCGATGGCAAGTCTTTTACCAAACCCATTTGCTGCGCCAGTAATGATCGCAGTTTTGTTCGTGAAATCTAATAAACTGTCCATTCTTCTTCCTTATTTTCGATAGATGCGTAGCTTGTTTATCAATATGAAACATAGCTAATTGGTGAATGAAATAAGTATAATATGCCAAAAAATAGCAAGCCATTTTAAATTTAAATAGATATCTATTTAGTGAAGAGAAAATGCGCGTTCTTGGCACCAAGTAATCATTTCAAAAGGTAATCAACGTTGATGTGCATAACGACTTGATTTCAGCACTGTATACCAACGCAATCAGCCAAACTTATTTTGCTATATAAAATCAATAAAGTGGGCTGATAACTCGATTTACAATAGTCTTGGGTAATCAATTTGATTTTGGAAAAGTTATGTCGAACGAATCTACCTCACTAAGTCCAGTTACTTATGTTCAAGAGCAACAACTCGCACTGATTGGATTAAATAGCGCTCCTGTAAACGCATTGTCAAAGGCAGTAAGAATCGGTGTTATTGAGAGTATTAATAAAGCATTGAGTGACGATCAAGTGAAAGCAATCGTACTCCATTCGCACTTAGCATTATTTAGTGCTGGTGCAGATATCTCAGAATTTAGTGGCGGTGACTTGTCGCCCATGTTGCCTGAAGTGTTGGATGTTATAGAGCAATCGACTAAACCTGTTATTGCAATTGTCGGTGGAAACGCATTTGGTGGCGGACTAGAACTCGCCTTAGCTTGTCATTACCGAGTAACACACGCTAAAAATAAAGTGGGTTTACCTGAAGTACACCTTGGTATTTTACCCGGTGCAGGCGGAACACAAAGATTACCCAGATTAACTGACCCAAAAACGGCACTAGATATGATTGTAACTGGCGCACCGACCTCAGTTACTGCGCTTGGTAATGTATTCGACCTTATTGTTGATTCTGCAGACGAACTTCAAGGTGCTGCAATGAGCTTTGCGAATAGTATTGTTGAAAAGCAAATGCCAGTAAAAAAGGTGTGTGATATTGAATTAGCAATGAGTGGCGATATCGACACTTTGTTTGAACAATATAGCCAAGGTGTTGCAGCAAAATCAAAAGGTTTTTTTGCACCAAGTCATTGTGTATTGGCAGTTAAAGCCGCTTTTACGCTTGATTTTAAAGCCGGTCTTGCTCGCGAAGCAGAATTGTTTATGGAATGCATGAAAACTCCACAAGCCAGAGCACAACAGCATTTCTTTTTTGCTGAAAGGGCGGCTTCGCATGTCCAAGGAATTTCAAAAGACGTTAAAGCGCGAGACATTAGGCAAGCTGCAGTGATTGGAGCAGGCACAATGGGTGGTGGTATTGCCATGAATTTTGCTAATGCGGGCATTCCGGTCGTGATGTTAGAATTAAAGCAGGAAGCTTTGGATAAAGGCTTAGCGCTGATCCGTCGCAACTATGAAAACTCAGCTAAAAAGGGCAAGTTAACGACTGCGCAAGTTGAGCAGCGTATGTCACTACTGTCTGGTACCACACGTTATGCTGATTTGTCTGATGTCGATTTAGTCATTGAAGCGGTATTTGAAAAAATGTCAGTGAAAAAGGAAGTATTTGGTATGTTGGACAAGGTTTGTAAACCGGGTGCCATATTAGCTTCAAATACTTCTACGCTTGATTTGAATGAAATTGCGTCTTCAATTTCTCGTCCACAAGATGTGATTGGTTTACATTTCTTTTCACCAGCAAATGTAATGAAGTTACTTGAAATTGTGCGTGGCGAAAAGACCAGTGATGATGTCATTAAAACAGCAATGAAATTAGCTAAAGCAATCCGCAAGGTTGGCGTTTTAGTCGGTGTTTGTTTTGGTTTCGTTGGTAACAGAATGATAGAGCCGTACGGCAGAGAAGCGGGTCGTCTTATGCTCGAAGGCGCGACACCTGAGCAAGTTGACAGAGTCATTGGTCAGTTTGGACTCCCAATGGGCCCGTTCACTATGGGTGATATGGCAGGGCTAGATATTGGTTATTTTGTGCGTGAGTCGCGCAGAGATTTCATAGCACATGATCCAAGCTATTGTATCGTAGCGGACAAGTTGGTTGCGCAAGGCCGTGTTGGATTGAAAGCCGGTAAGGGTGTTTATTTATACGAGCAAGGAAGCCGTCAACCAATACCTGATCCTGAAGTAATTGACATCGCGAAGCAAGAAGCGAAACGTTTAGGTATTGCACAGCGTGAAATTTCAGACCAGGAAATTTTAGAGCGTTGTATCTACCCTCTTATTAATGAAGGCGCAGATATTCTTAAAGAAGGCATTGCCGCTAAATCTAGTGATATAGATGTTATTTATGTTTACGGTTACGGATTTCCAGTATTTAGAGGTGGTCCAATGCAATTTGCTGATGAGATTGGTTTGAGCCAAGTGCGTGATCGCATGAACTATTATAAAGAAACACTCGGTGAATATGGGCAACATTGGTTTACCCCTTCAACACTATTAAACGAACTCGCAGATGCTGGCAAAACATTTAGGTCAGTAAAGTAAGTTAAGTAAAATATTATTAATAGCTGATGTAATCAGTTGTTTGAGCTAGATAGAGGAAATTATGCAGAATTTTAAAGCACCACAAAGAGATACTTTATTCGTAACCAATGAGCTACTTGGTTTTGAAGCACACTACCAGCGTTTGGGCTTCGAAGATGCTACTGATGACCTAGTTCGTGCTATTTACGCGGAAGCCGCTAAATTTGCAGAAAACGTGTTAGCACCAATTAATGCTTCGGGTGATGAGGAAGGTTGCCAATTTAATGATGGTGTTGTAACCACACCAACAGGATTCAAAGAAGCATATAAGCAATATGTAGATGGTGGCTGGCCATCAATGTCACATCCTGTAGAGTATGGTGGGCAAGGCCTGCCATATTCGCTTTCTACCTCTATGGCTGAATGGTTTTCTGGTGCAAACCACAGTTGGGCTATGTACCCAGGCTTGAGTCAAGGCTGTATGGAAACACTTAAAGCTCATGGTACTGAAGAACAAAAGAAAATTTATCTTGAAAAATTAATAGAGGGTAGCTGGACAGGGACTATGTGTTTGACTGAATCACACTGTGGTTCCGACTTAGGCATGCTCAAATGTAAAGCTGAGCCTGCAGAAGATGGCACTTATAAGCTGACTGGAACGAAAATCTTTATTTCAGCGGGTGAGCACGACATGTCCGATAATATTGTGCATATAGTGTTAGCTAGATTGCCCGACGCGCCAGCCGGAACGAGAGGCATTTCATTATTCATCGTGCCTAAGTTCAATGTTGATGCTAGCGGCAATATCACTGATCGTAATACCGTTAAATGCGGCTCTATTGAGCACAAAATGGGTATTAAAGGCAGTGCAACTTGCGTTATTAACTTTGACGCTGCAAACGCTATTTTGATTGGTGAACCTAACCGTGGCTTAAACTGCATGTTCGTATTTATGAACATGGCAAGAATAGGCACTGGTGTTGAAGGTTTGTCAGCAACGGAAGCTGCATTTCAAGGTGCGTTAGCCTACGCGAAAGACAGAACACAGTTTCGTTCAATGTCAGGTGTGAAAAATCCAGATGGCCCTGCTGACCCAATTATCGTGCACCCCGATGTTCGCCGTATGTTATTAACGCAAAAAGCATTGCGTGAAGGTAACCGAGCACTTGCAATTTATTGTATGCAACTGGTTGACGTAACGCAGCATGATCAATCGCCAGAGGAAAGAAAAACTGCCGAATCTAAGCTGGCATTATTGACGCCTATCGTTAAGGCGTTTTTAACTGAAACAGCGCAAGAAACTACAAGCTATGGGATGCAAGTATATGGCGGCCATGGTTACATAAAAGAGTGGGGAATGGAGCAACTGGCTCGTGATACTCGAATTTGTACCATGTATGAGGGTACAACGGGTATTCAAGCTATTGATTTATTAGCCCGTAAAATTATGGGTTCAAAAGGAGAACTTTTGAAAGTGTTTACTAGTGAAATTAAGAGCTATTGCGCGACTATTCGTGATAAGAAGCAATTTAATCATTGGTCAAATGCGATTGAATCTCACGTTGATGAATGGCTTCAAATGACGGATGACATTGGTATGTCAGCGGCGAATAATCCTGACGAATTAGGTGCGGCATCTGTTGACTACCTAATGTATTCTGGTTATGTCACGGTTGGATATTTTTGGTTGAAAATGGCAGTTGTGGCACAACAAAAAATTGACGAGGGAACTTCTGACGTTGATTTCTATAATGCTAAGTTGCAAACAGCGACGTTCTATTTCGATAGAATGTTAACGCGAACTAGATCCCTAGTTTCAGCGATTAACTCAGGTTCAGAAAATCTAATGCAAATGGATGCTGAGCACTTTTATCAAGGCTAAGCAATTTGTTAGGAAGCTAAAAGAAAAGACGAGCACGTTAAGTGCTCGTCTTTTTTTTAACTGCAATTAACCGAAGTTAAAGTTAAAGGTGACTTAATGATCAGAGAATATGAAGTAGTATTGCCATCGACAACTATTCAATATCTTAGCGCTAACATTGAAGAAATAACCGTTAAGCCTGTTCTACTATTCTTTCATGGCTTTCCTGAATGCAGTTTCGCTTGGGAAAAGTATCTACACGGTATGTCGTCTAAGTATTGTGTCATTGCGCCTGACTTACCTGGTTATCGATTCTCTACTGGTTTCAAAAGCACCGATGAATATAATATTGAAAACCTCATTACGTCGATGGCTGCATTCGTTAGTCGAATGTTGATTGATTCTTCGCAACGAAAGGTCCATCTTGTTGCACATGACTGGGGAGGGGCAATCGCTTGGCCACTTGCTGCTTTTCACGAGTCATTATTCCACAGTTTGACAATTATCAATGCAGCGCATCCGAGTACTTTTACTCGTGAGATGAGAGATAACCCAGTTCAACAGGAGAAGAGTGAATATATTGCAGATTTTATGCAGGCTGAGGCCGGAATAAAAATGCATCAAAATGATTTTAAAATGTTTAAAAAGCTATTTGGATATCAATTTTTTACATCTGAAAACGACAACGTTGTTGCTGACAATTCGAATGATAAGGAGCCCATAGGTCATAAAAAAGAGAATTCTTTGTTTTCCTCCCGCCAACTAACCGAGTATATGAGTCAGTGGAATGATGCAAAATCGCTTGATAATATGCTGAATTACTATCGAAAAATGCCACAAATTAAAACCAAAGGTTATGTTAGCCAACAAGGTCCGTTAACAATACCTAATATTCGAATTAACTTACCGACGCTGGTTCTTTGGGGGGAGGATGATTCTGCATTTGTTATTGACAATTTAATTGGGTTGGATGAATGGGTCGCCAATTTACAAATCCATAAAATACCGGGGGCAACACATTGGGTGCATCACCAACAACCAGAATACATTATGGCTATGTTAAGCGAATTTTTACTACGCTTAAACAGTGATACCGATTAGTGGAATTAATATGCAAAGATAGAAAACGAGCTTAATACGCTCGTTTTCTAGTTAACACTTACTATTAGTGATTATATGTTTTAGCGACTTCCATAATTTGTTCTCGCAACCAAATATGTGCAAGGTCATGGTCGGCGCTTACATGCCAGTATAAGTAATATTCTACGGGGGGTATTTCAAATGGCATTTCGTATATCGCGAGATCATAATGTTTTGCTAAATGGTAAGGGAGACAAGCAATCAAGTCGGTTTTAACAATGGTACTTGGTACTGTTAAAAAGTGCTGACCACGCATAACTTCTTTGCGCTTCTTACCAATCTTATCTAGCTCAATGTCTATCGGACCAACCCCTTTTTTACGATGGGATACATTAATATGTCCCAACTTTAAAAAGGTATCTAAGTCCAAACCATTCTTCAGTAAAGGATGGTTTTTCCTCGCAAGAACAACAAAACGGTCTGACGCAATTTTTTGTTTAAGCAAATGTGGATCGGTGAAAGTAGATGCGTCGGCAAAAAAATCCAAACTACCACTTGCCATTGATGACACCACGTTGGCTCTTGCAATCTCATAATTGTTTAGGGTGATGTTAGGTGCTCGATTCTGTAAAAGAGCCATAAGTCGCGGCATAATACTCACTTCTAATAAGTCGCGGCTCGCAAAGTTGAATGCTTTATGGGCTGTTGAGGGCTCAAAGGTGTGTGAATCTTGCACACTTTTACGCAATAGACCCAGTGCCTCGCGCGCAGGCCCTATAATATTCTGTGCAACTGGCGTAGGAGTCATACTGTGGCCCGTTCGCACAAACAACGGATCGTTTAACATTTCTCTGAGTCGAGCCAGGGAATTACTTACCGCCGGCTGTGTAATGCACAACACGTCTGCGGCCTTGGTTAAGCTGCCAGCAGTGTAAATGGCATCAAAAACACCAAACAGGTTGAGATCGATACGATTCAAATTCATCTTATAATTATTCCCTATAGTGCGACATTGTTAGTTTTTATTCGACAAAGCAGATTAAATCTATCATTAATATCCGCTCGTGTATTAATATAATTGATATTATAAATCGAATTCAATACAAATTAGTAATAAAAAAGGATTAAAATGAAATTTTCAGAATTAAATGTTGGTGACAACTTACCCGAAACTGTTTGGTTTAAAATTACGCAGCAAAAAATAAATGAGTTTGCAGTAGCTACAGGCGATCATCAATGGATCCACCTTGACCAAGAACGTTGTGAAAAAGAAAGTCCATTTCATACAACCATTGCACATGGGTTTTTATCAGCTTCGTTGATGCCGATGATGTTTGAACAAGTCATTACTGTCGACCCTAAAAGTAGCACCATGCTCAACTATGGCATTGATAGTTTACGCTTTTTAGAGCCTGTTAGAGTTGATGATCACATTAAATATCAGTTTAAGGTTGCAGACATCGAACAAAAGCCGACAGGAAAGTTGTTCAAAGTTACCGCTCAGGTCGATATAAAAGGCAGAAATAAACCTGCATTGGTAGGTACATTTCTTACATTATTGATAGATAAATAAAATGTCAGCATCATATTGATAGCATTCATTAGTATGCGATCTGGTCGGACCATATTAAATTAAAATTATAACATATAAATAACAATTTATTTACAAACTGCAATACTCCTCTTATTATCAACATACTACAGTCAATCCTTTGGCTGTATTCAATAATAATTGATAACGCACATCCGTTAATCTGGGCAGAGATCCAGTAATGCGGAATTTTGGGGACACATATGAAATTTACCGCCAAAAAGTCAGCAATTGCTGTTTTCGTTGCATCGCAGTTACTTGCTTATCCATCGCTTGTGCTTGCGCAAGAAGTTGAAGAAGATCAATCAAAAAATGTTGAAAAGATTTTGGTTACGGGGAGTTTTGTTCGACGCAGCGAAAATTTTGAATCACCTTCGCCCTTAGCTGTTTTAGATAGTGCTGAAATTGATGCGATAGGTGCTAAAAGTATCGCTGATATTACACAAACACTCACTATTAACACGGGCGCGGAAAATACACCTGATGCTTTTACGCAAAATGCGACAGCAGGTACATCAAATATTAATTTGCGTGGTTTAGGTGTCTCCTCAACGCTGATATTATTGAATAATAAACGCCAAGTAGTAAATGCTCAGCCGAATAATGATGGGGTGAATTTTGTTGATACAAGTTCACTTGTTCCTATGATAGCGATTAATCGAGTGGAAATCGTGAAAGATGGTGCATCAGCACTTTATGGTTCCGATGCGGTAGCCGGTGTTGTTAACTTTATAACAAAGAAAAATTATCAAGGTGCATCAGTGAATCTTGATTATCAAGACGGTGCTCACGGTAACAATAAAGAATATGTACTTCAGGGCTTGTGGGGCGCAGTGGGTGATAATAGTAGTTTAATGACAGCGATCAGTTATACCAATCGTTCACCGTTATTTACTGGGGATCGTCGTTTGAGTCGTCCTCAAGATGATACCAGCGCACTAGGTAATCCAGGTACATTCTTTGCTGGAGCGACTCCTCTTATTGACCCTGGTTGTGCAACGTTTGGTGGTACACCACAAGTAATAGTTGCGGGTGTAGGTCCTGGAGGCACAGATGTTGGTCTTTGCGGTTTCGATTTTGGCAACACATATTCATTTGTGCCAGACGAAAGTCGCTTAAACGCTTACACGCAAGCTACATTTAATGTTTCTGATAAAGTAGAGTGGATAACGGATGTAGGTTACGCCCGAAACAGAGCGGAGCGAGGTGGTTCACCTAGTTTCCCAATATTGACTTTCCCTACAGTACCAGCTGATCATCCAGATAATTTCCTTGGGTTTCCAGTTTCATTCTTTGGTCGCGAATTAGGTACCGGTTCACCGGGTGATCCAGCTAATACTGAATCAGATACATTCCGTTTCAGCACTATGCTGCAAGGTGAAATGGAGAATGGATTCTGGGAAGTAAGTTACACGAAGGCTGTAAATAACTTCTACTTTACAGTCAGAGATACGTTAGCACAAGAATTCCAAAACGCATTAAATGGATTTGGTGGTTTTGATTGTGACCCTGTTACAGGAACAGCAGGCGAGGGTGGATGTGAGTATTTTAATCCATTTTCATCGTCTTTTATAACGCCCAATTCGCAATCTGTTATTGATTCGTTTACCGGTAGAGAAGAAATTGATTCTGAAGCTAACTTAGAAGTTATAGAAGGTTTTGTTTCAACAGATTGGTTCGAAATGGATGGCGGTGTTGTAGGTGTGGCAGTTGGCGCCCAATATCGTTACCAAGATTTGACCCAAGATTATGATGAAGCGGCTAATCAAGACCGTTTCGCTTTCGTTATTGGTAATGCTGATGTGTTTGGTAAGCAGGATGTAGTTGCCTTATTTGGTGAAATAGCAATGCCAGTTACTGAAGATTTGGATATTCAGATAGCGCTTCGTTATGAAGACTACGGCGGCACAATAGGCGATACTGTTGATCCAAAGCTTGCCGTTTCATACAGAGCCACTGACACACTATCATTGCGCGGTTCAATTTCAACGTCGTTTAGAGCACCTTCAATCTTTCAGAAAGACGGTGGCGCAACAAGCTTGAATCAAGCGGTTGACCCATTATCGGGTGCAACGGCATTTATTGCAGTGCGCGCTAGTGGTAATGAAGATTTAGTGCCAGAAGAATCAACGGCGTTTAACTTTGGGTTCTCTGTAGAGCCTATCGACGATTTATCGATAGAGCTTGATTATTGGAGCTTTGATTTTACTGACTTAATTATTCAAGAGAGCTTTCAAGCTATTCTAAATGATACTCCTCAAGACACCACGCGTGTTATTCGAGCAGGTGATCCGTTGAATGGTCCATTACTTCAGGTTAATACCTCTTATGTAAATGCGAGTTCGCTAAAAACCTCGGGTTTGGATTTAGTGACGAGTTACAAAGTTGAAACGGAAGCCGGTACTTTCACTCCTTCCATCAACGCAACTTATGTACTTAAATATGACTTAGATGATCCTCAGGCTGGAAAAGTAGAAGGAGCTGGTCTTCGTAACTTCAATAACGTTGGAGTGTCTAATCCAGAACTTCGTGTAAACCTAGGCTTAAATTGGGCCATGGACGCTTATTCAGCAAACCTATTTGTACGTCACATTAGTAGCTATGATGACGATCAAAATGTTGATGGTACGACTGGAAATTTCCTTGAGATAGATAGTCATACTACATTCGATGCGCAGTTTAACGTCGACTTAGGTAATATCTTTGAAACAAAGTCTGACTATGTTTTAACGGTTGGTGGAATTAACTTGACGGATGAAAATCCTCCACAAGTATTTACTAACGCAGGGTTTGACTCAAAGGTTCATGATCCAAGAGGGCGCCAAATCTATGCTCGATTGGCTATACAGTTTTAAAGAGTAAGTTAACTAACTCTTAGACACTGTAAATTAATAATCAAAGGTCTTGCTTGCGAGACCTTTTTTATTGTCTAAATATTACCTAAGGATGTTATTCGCAAGCGTACTTGGAATAAACGCATGGAGTAGTTAATCGATAATATAAGTAAAAAAAAAGCCAACACAAAGTGTTGGCTTTTTAATATGGTTGCGGGAGCAGGATTTGAACCTACGACCTTCGGGTTATGAGCCCGACGAGCTACCAGACTGCTCCATCCCGCGATTGTTCTGGTTTGAAACGTCGATACCGTTTCAAGGAGTGCGTATTATACATAGTAAATTCTACTTGGCAATACTTATCTGCTTACATATTGCCTTTATATAGTGAATGCTACGTAGTCAATTCGTAATAGCGTACTTCTTATCTTTCCCCAACAATTCAATTAGTAGTTAGGGAATTAAGTAAAAAAAAGCCAACACATCGTGTTGGCTTCTTAATATGGTTGCGGGAGCAGGATTTGAACCTACGACCTTCGGGTTATGAGCCCGACGAGCTACCAGACTGCTCCATCCCGCGATTGTTCTGGCTTGAAGCGGCTTACCCATCTCAAGTACGGCGTATTATACATAGCAAATTATGCTTAGCAACCGTAGTTTTCAAGTTTTATTAAAATAAGTGTTAAGTGCATAAATAAAATACTGATAAGGCTTATATTGGCTTTTTATTGCACATATTTATGCGGTGTACTGGCCGTCGCGAAACGTTTTTATCTATTTATGCATTGATAAACTGAGTAAATATTACTGCCTTTCGGATTAAGATATTCTATATTACCTAAACAATTCCATTTTCTCAGCTAACTTGAAGTCCAATTCACTAATACCATCAGAATCGTGAGTTGTTAACTCTACTTCAACTTTATTATAAACATTAAACCACTCTGGATGATGCCCTAGCTTCTCAGCCCATATTGCAATCTGTGACATCCACCCGAAAGCTCTTATAAAACTTTTAAATTTGAAGGTTTTGCAGAGTTTGTCATTGTTAATTGCCCACTGATTCTCAGAAGCTAAATTTTTATTTAACTGCATTAATGCAACGTCGATTTGTTCAATAGTATATTTTTCAGGCACGATAGGTTCCCTTCATGGTGTAATGATGCGTTTAAACGACTTACAGACTCTTACAGTTGGACCAGGATTTCAAGCTATTGAGATAAATATTAACCTAGCGCTCACTTATATTTGCGTATGTATAGCAAGGCAGTTATACTACACACAAGTTTTGAGGCGGGCTCCCTGCATAAAAGTAACTTATTAGGTCTACATTAACTAATAAGCTTCTGCATAGTAGCGTCTAGGTCAAGCGTCTGAGGGGCTTTAGGCATTTCGGGCATCAACATGAAGTATTTGTGAGCTCCGCTTGACCGGGGTTTTTTTGTATCTAGCGTTTAGTAAATTAAGCGCGATAGACTGAAGTACGGGCTATATGCCCTTTTTTTGTTTTTGGAGTGTAAATTTGTCGCAACTTGAGCGAAAACTAACAGATATGCTAATTCCGCCGGTTCAGGCACTAGGCTTCGAAATGGTTGGTGTAGAATTTGTGAGAGCAGGTAAACATTCGATTTTGCGAGTGTTCATTGATCATGAAGATGGTATTGATGTAGATGATTGTGCTAATGCCAGTCATCAAATAAGCGCAGTATTAGATATCGAAGATCTAATTACAGCGGAATACAACTTAGAAGTATCATCGCCCGGTATGGACAGACCGCTCTTTAATGCGGAGCATTATACATTGGTTGTCGGTGAGACTGTTACAGTAAAGTTATCGATCCCGCAGGATGGCAGACGTAACTTTAAAGGACTACTATTAAAGTGTGAAAATGACACAATTTTAGTAAAAGTTGATAATGATGAATTTTCTTTGGCTATTGCTAATATTGAAAAAGGCAATTTAGTTCCAAATTTTGATTAACTATTCGGGAGTGTTTGCTTCTACTCGAAGCAATCTGTGAGGCTTATAAAATGAGTAAAGAAATTTTGTTAGTGGCTGAAGCCGTTTCAAATGAAAAACAAGTTCCAAGAGAAAAAATATTTGAAGCATTAGAGTTCGCTTTAGTCAGCGCCACTAAAAAGAAAAATGAAGGCGATATTGAAGTTCGCGTAACGATTGACCGCGAAACAGGTGATTTTGATACTTTTCGCCGTTGGTTAGTTACCGAAGACGATAAAATACAAGAAAATCCGTATGCTGAAATGACAATTTCAGCAGCACAAATTGACGAACCAGAAATTCAACTAGGTGACTACGTTGAAGAGCAGATCGAATCAATTACGTTTGACCGTATAACCACACAGACGGCAAAACAGGTTATCGTGCAAAAAGTACGTGAAGCTGAACGTGCTCAAATGATCGCTGAATACGAAGACCGTGTTGGCGAATTAGTGACCGGAACGGTTAAGAAAGTAAATCGTGACAACGTTATTGTCGACTTAGGTAACAATGCCGAAGGTGTTATCTATAGAGATGATATGTTACCGCGCGAAACTTTCCGCCCAGGCGACAGAGTGCGAGGATTGCTTTACGTTATTCGACCTGAAGCAAGAGGCGCGCAGCTTTACATTAGCCGAACGCACCCCGACATGTTGGTTGAGTTATTTAGGCTAGAAGTGCCAGAAATTGCAGAAGAAACACTAGAGATCAAAGCGGCAGCGCGTGATCCAGGTGCAAGAGCCAAAATCGCAGTGAAAACTAACGATAAACGTCTTGACCCAATTGGTGCTTGCGTTGGTATGCGCGGTTCTCGTGTTCAAGCCGTATCGGCTGAATTAGGCGGAGAGCGAGTTGATATAGTTTTGTGGGACGAGAATCCTGCATCTTTTGTTATTAATGCAATGGCGCCAGCTGAAGTAGCTTCGATTGTTGTAGACGAAGATAATAAAACTATGGACGTTGCTGTAGAGGCAGATAACCTTGCTCAAGCAATTGGACGCAGTGGACAAAACGTGCGCTTAGCTAGTCAGTTGACCGGTTGGGAACTAAATGTAATGACAGTGGAAGCTCTAAATGCCAAGCATGAAGAAGAAAATGCGAAAGTATTGGGAATATTCACGTCAGGTTTAGATATTGATGAAGAGTTTGCATCGATTTTAGTCGATGAAGGTTTCACGTCATTAGAAGAAATCGCTTATGTACCAGTAAGCGAATTATTGGCGATAGATGGTTTAGATGAAGACACCGTTGAAGAGCTGCGTGGCAGAGCGAAAGCTTGGTTAACAACTCGCGCACTAGCAAACGAAGAATCATTAGAAGCGTGCGAACCAAAACAAGAATTACTCGACCTTGAAGGCATGAACAGACATGTTGCGTACGTTCTTGCGAGTAGAGGCATCACTGATCTAGAAGGGCTTGCAGAGCAAGGTACTGACGAAATTAGTGATATTGAAGAGTTAGACGATGAAAGTGCGGGTAAGCTTATAATGGCTGCGCGTAACATCGTTTGGTTTAGTGAAGAATAGGTCAGCAGGGGGATAGTAAAGAATATGGCAGAAGTATCCATAGATAAGCTCGCCACAGATATTGGCACAACCGTTGATCGTTTGGTTCAGCAGTTTAAAGATTCTGGTGTAACGAAAGTCGCAGGTGACGTAGTTACTGAGGAAGAGAAAAAAACATTGCTTGATCACCTGAGTAAATCTCATGGTGGGACAGGTATCGAAGCGCCGTTGAAAATGACTCTTCAACGTAAAACGACGAGCACGATTAGCTTAGGCAAATCGAAAGGAGTCAAAGTTGAGGTTCGTAGAAAACGCACTTACGTTAAACGCACGGATACTGAAGAACAACGTTTAGTCGAAGAAGAGGCTGCGAGAGCTGCCACTGAAGCACTGGCGCAATTAGAAACAGAGAAAAAAGCAGCTGAAACAGCAAAAGCAGCAGCTGAAGAAAAAATTGCTAAAGCAGCTGAGGCACGCAAAATACAAGAAGTAGAGCGCGCTGCTAGAGTTGAAAAAGCGAAGAAAGAAGCTGAAGAACGCAAGAAAAATGAGCCAACTATGTCCCCAGAGGAAAAGAAAGCTCATGAACAAGCGCGTTCGGAAGAAGAGCGCATCAGAAAGCAGCAAGAAGAAGAAATTCAACGCAAACTTGAAGAAGATGCGAAAAAAGCTGCTGAAGAAGCACGTAAGCTTGCTGAAGAAAATGATATGCGTTGGAAAGAAGAAGAGATACGTCGCAAGAAGCAGGAAGCTGAAGACGTTCACGTTCATTCCAACCGTTATGCGCAAGAAGCAGAAGACGAACAAGATATGAAGGTTGAGCGCACTTCTCGTCGTCGTAAGAAGTCGAAGAAAAATGCGGGTGAAGATCTTAAGCATGGTTTTAACAAGCCTGCACAGCCAGTTGAAAGAGTTGTTAAAATTGGCGAAACCATCACTGTTGGTGAACTAGCTAGCCGCATGGCGAAGAAAGGCACTGAAGTCATCAAAGCGATGATGAAAATGGGTGAAATGGCGACAATCAACCAAATACTAGATCAAGACACAGCAGTCCTAGTTGTTGAAGAAATGGGCCATAAATATGAGCTTGTTAATGACAATGCACTTGAAGACGAGTTAATCGCTGACTCAGCACAAGGTGACAAAACGACACGTGCTCCAGTAGTGACTATTATGGGCCACGTTGACCATGGTAAAACGTCGTTGCTAGATTTCATCAGGCGTGCAAAAGTCGCTGACGGTGAAGCTGGCGGTATAACACAACATATTGGTGCTTATAGTGTTGAGACTGGTAATGGTCGTATTACTTTCCTTGATACCCCTGGACATGCTGCGTTTACTGCAATGCGTGCACGTGGTGCAACGGCAACAGATATTGTTATATTAGTCGTTGCAGCTGACGACGGCGTAATGCCGCAAACAAAAGAAGCTGTTCAGCATGCTCGTGCAGCTGGCGTACCTTTAATCATCGCGGTTAACAAGATGGATAAAGAAGGTGCTGATCCTGACAGAGTTAGAAACGAATTGTCACAGCTCGATGTTATTTCTGAAGAGTGGGGCGGAGAGAATCAATTCGTATCTGTTTCAGCTAAAACAGGTCTAGGTATCGACGCGTTACTTGAAGCAATTTCGTTACAAGCTGAATTACTCGACTTGCAAGCAGTAGCAACGGGTCCTGCTCGTGGTATCGTTATTGAGTCACGCTTGGATAAAGGTAGAGGTCCAGTTGCTTCTGTTCTTATTCAAGAAGGTGAATTAAAAGCGGGTGACATCTTATTATGCGGTGAGCAATACGGTCGTGTTCGAGCTATGCGTGATGAGCATGGACAAGAAATTAAGCTTGCAGGTCCTTCGACACCAGTTGAAGTGCTTGGTTTATCTGGCGTACCTATTGCTGGCGAAAATGCGCTTGTTGTTCAAGACGAACGCAAGGCGAGAGAAGTCGCAGCAAAACGTCACACTAAACAGCGCGAAGTTAAATTAGCGAAGCAACAGAAAGCTAAATTAGAAAACATGTTTGCGAACATGGAATCTGGTGATGTGAGCGAATTAAATGTTGTGCTAAAAGCAGATGTTCAAGGTTCAATTGAAGCTATTGCAGATAGCCTAATTAATCTATCTACTGACGAAGTTAAAGTGAACATCGTAGGCAGTGGTGTAGGTGGTATTACTGAAACTGACGCAAGTTTAGCGGCAGCATCAAGTGCGATCGTCGTTGGTTTTAATGTTCGTGCCGACGCTACTGCGCGCCGTATTATCGAAACTGAAGAAATTGACTTACGTTACTACAGCATTATTTATGAATTGATTGATGAAGTTAAGAAAGCGATGAGCGGTATGCTTGCGCCTGAATTCAAACAACAAATCATGGGTATTGCAGAAGTGCGTGATGTATTTAAATCGCCGAAGATTGGAGCTATTGCAGGCTGTATGGTCACCGAAGGTGTCATTAAGCGTGCTAATCCAATCAGAGTAATTCGTGATAACGTTGTTATTTACGAGGGTGGACTCGAATCATTACGTCGCTTTAAAGATGATGTTCAAGAAGTTAAGAAAGGGATCGAATGTGGTATCGGTGTTAAAAACTATAACGATGTTAAAGTTGGCGACCAGATCGAAGTATTCGAAGTCGTTGAAGTCAAGAGAGAAATCTAAAAGACTGCTTAACGAAAAAATAATGCGTTGTTTTTGTAGCTTATAAATAATGTATAGAAACCAATTACGGAGGCTTTTAGCCTCCGTTTTTTTCATTGCGCATGTTGTGTGTAATTGAGATTAGGAGAATAAAATGCCTAGAGAATTTTCTCGGACAGATCGAGTAGGTCAGCAGGTCCATAAAGAAATTGCCAGTATCTTACAAAATGAATTCAAACATCGCGAACCCGAAGTAGGGATGATCACTATATCAAGTGTTGAAGTTTCTCGAGACCTCGCACACGCTAAGATCTATGTGACTTTCTACAACAGTGATGAAGAAAAGATTAAGGACGACTTGATTCGACTGCAAGATGCAAAAGGCTTTATTCGCACCGTACTTGCTAAGCGTATTCGTATGCGTGCTGTTCCAGCTGTTCACTTTTTTAGAGATGAATCTATTACTGAAGGTATCCGTATCTCGACTTTGGTTAATCAAGCCAGAGCGAAGGATGAAGCGAAAGCAAAAGATTCTTCTGAAGATGAGTAGAGAATAAAGTAGAACATGGCAAGAAGAAAAAAAGGCAGGGCGATTAATGGCGTCGTTCTTGTAGATAAATATAGCGGTGAGTCATCTAATTTTATTTTGCAGCAAGTCAAACGTTTATATGGAGCGGCGAAAGCGGGCCATACAGGCGCGCTTGACCCGCTTGCAACCGGCATGCTACCAATCTGCTTAGGCGAAGCAACTAAGTTCTCCCAATTTTTGTTAGACGCAGATAAAACGTATATAGTAACAGCGAAGCTGGGGGAGCGTACTGATACGTCTGATTCAGATGGCGACATTGTGGAAACGAAAACAGTTAATGTGACACGTGAACTTATTGATTCAGCTGTTGAGGCTTTTCGGGGACCCATTAAGCAAGTTCCATCTATGTTTTCAGCACTTAAACATAAAGGCAAACCCCTTTATTTTTACGCAAGGCAAGGTATTGTTATTGAACGCGAAGCTCGTGATATTACCGTTCGCTCGTTAACAGTATTGCGCTATGAAAATAATGAATTGGATATGCAAATAGCTTGTTCGAAAGGTACTTACATTCGTTCCTTGGTGGATGATTTAGGACAGGCGTTAGGTTGTGGCGCGCACGTTACGATGCTTAGGCGCACAAAAGTAGCAGACTATCCAAGTAAGAGTATGATTACCGTTGAAGAGTTACAATACCTGTCTGAAGATTTGTCAGTAGACCGAGAGTTTCGCTGTTTCGATAAATTGGATGCATTGCTATTACCAACGGATACCGCCGTATCAAATCTGCCAGCCTTTAATTCAACTGACGAGAGCATTGAGCGGTTTTTGCATGGACAAGAAATCCTTGAAGAACATCAATTTGCTAAAAGTGACCTAGTCAGAATTTATCGTAATTCAGACAATCGTTTTTATGGTATGGCAGAAGTCGACATTGGTGGAAATCTGCAACCTAAGAGAGTCGTTGTTTATAAAGAAAGCTATTTCGGCGAAAACTAAGCTAAAACACTTGTTTATTATAGCTTCGTGGGTATAATACGCCCTCTTTTTGGCATGACTGAATTAGTGATCGGCATGCTGTTGTTTAAACCATCTATCTACATTGGAGATAATTATGTCACTAACTACAGAAGAAATTGCAACAATCATATCTGAGTTCGGCGTTAAAGAAGGTGATACGGGTTCACCAGAAGTCCAAGTTGCTTTGTTAAGTAATAACATCAACAAACTTCAAAGCCACTTTAAAGAGCACAAGAAAGACCACCATTCACGTCGTGGTTTATTACGTATGGTTAGTCAGCGTAGAACATTACTCGATTACCTAAAAAGTAAAAGTGTTGATCGTTACCAAAATCTTATCAAGCGTTTGGGCATACGTCGTTAATTCGACAGCTTAACGTTAGATATAAAAAAAAGCACCTTCGGGTGCTTTTTTTGTGTCTGATGCGACGTAATTTTTTAGTCTAATACTGCTATTCGCTGCGCATATAATTAACTACTCGCCTATTAAATAAGCATTTTTTAGACCGTTTTCTTTGCAATTTCCTGTAATAACGATTCCAAATCAGAGATCTTTTCAATCAGTGTTGAATTTTTCGATTCTAAATTCTTAACCTTATCACTTAAGATTCTTATTTGATTTATCTGATTACTTACTTTTTCACCTGTTTGTTCTGCATTAACATTCACTACCAGTATATCGTTGGCCTGGGTCGATAGCTTTTCATTTAAGCCGTTTATACGGTTTAACATCTGTTGAACATTAGTAGTCGCCTCTGTAAGCGTAACCTGAATGTTTTTGATATCGGTACCGATATTTCCCTTTGTACTTGCTAAGTCGTTATTCAAGGTTTTTATTTCTTCCTGATTACGTCTCCAAGCAGAAGCCCACAATTTGTCCATTTGCCCCCATAGGTCTTCGGTCCTTTCGGTTAATTCAGTGACTTTCACGCTAAGCGCCACCGTTGAGTTGCCCATCTCTTCATCTGTTGCAGATAAACGTTGTTCGAGAGACTTGAGCCTACTTTCGGTCTTTACCGCTACTATATTAGCCTGCTGTAACTGCGCGTAAAGATAAATACAACCCACACTGGCACCTATCGCAACAGCCAATACAATTGACATGAATACATTTGAACCACTCGATGTTGAATTGGATTCTGATGGTTCTGGAAGCCTTTTACCTATTGGACGACGCTCATCAACTTCAATATTAATGGGCGCAAAATCTTTATCATTTTGTGACATATGTGTAATTTCTTATAGTATTAATCTTCTGTCGATATGGTAAATGAAAATTTCAAACTATTCATGTTTAAATTCACTTAACGTCCATACTTTTCGCTAATATACAACGATTTATAGGTATGTTTTTGATGTCGTAAAAATGGATGTAAGGTATAGACAGCAATACTGCATTAACATACATTGCCAATTGAGCTCCTAAAATGTCGTATATATTATATGAAGTTGACCAGCAAAATATCGTTTACCTTAGGTATACGTACGCTCATATTAGTATTAATGCTAGGTTTTTCCATGTCTTTTTTACAAACCTATATTGACTTTAAAAATCGAAGAGCAGAAGTAAATGCATCCATTGAGTCAATCATTGATGCATCAAAAGATTCTGCGAAGAACGCTGTTTGGAACTTAGATAACGATTTGGGTGCATTGGTCATAAAAGGCCTTACTTATTTCAATCATTTTTCATATGTTGCAATTTTAGATGAATGCGACAATATGCTAGCCGAATCAAACGACACAGACGCAGAACAATTTAACAAGGTTCTGTCATTTTTCAACGTTCCCAATATTAAAGAATACATTGTACCCTTAGCGGAATCCGATTCTTCACAAGTCAGTCGCACTGAATTGCCACTGGAATTTGGAAAAATGCTAGTTCGAATAAATATACATTCCTCACTCAGTGATGTTTATGAGCGAGCTGTTACCACCTTTATTATCTCACTGGCGGGTTATATATTTATATCGTTCACATTAGTTTTACTTTACCACTTTAGTTTAGCTGCGCCACTTATGCGCTTAGCTAGCCGCTTTGAGAGAGTGAACCTGTCATCTTTTACTGAGCAGTCGATCCGCAAGCTTAAAGGCCATGAGTCCGATGAGTTTAGTAAAATTATTGATTCAGCCAATGATTTATTAGGACGAATAGCATCAGGGCAAACCCTGTTGACTCAGCGAAGTCAGCGCTTTAGATTAATCCTTGATACGGCCCCTGCTATTATTTATTCATTGGACAATGAGGGTAAATTTGTATTCGCCAATAAAGCGACAGCTTCATTCTATGGTTTCTCCCTATTCGATCTAAAAGGAAAGTTAGCTTCTGAAACGATTCAGCCTGTTGACCCATCTTTAATGGAGGTATTGAATAAGTTTATAGCTGATAATTCGCGGCAGATGAGCAAAATATTAGAGGCTTATGATTCGCAAAAAATCAAATGCGTGATGGAAATGTCGCTTGTAAAATTCCATACATACGAAGGACAAAGTATTTTAGTAGTGGGTAACGATGTCACGAAGCGCGTTGAGGCCGAAGAGAAAATTGAACATTTAGCGTATTGTGATTCACTCACTAACTTACCAAATCGAAACAAAGTATATGAAAGATTAAACGCTAAAAACATTACGCTTTCAAATAGTCAATACCAAGTCGCTATATTAGCAGACCTAGATCAATTTAAGCGAATTAACGATACGTTGAGCCACAGTGTCGGCGATCAGCTCATTGTTAAGTTGGCAGACCGACTATCAACCGAATTTGAGGATATCGGTTTTGTTGCCCGCTTGGGCGCTGATGAATTTTTGCTGCACAGTGAACAACTATCTAGTAATCGAGAGATTGCAAAGACAACTGCGTTTGAACTCGCTGAAAAACTAAGAAAATGCGTCAATAGAGGAATCGATATTGGATTGCACCACTATAATTTGTCTGCAAGTTTAGGGGTAGTAGTGTTTAAGCCTGGTTTTGAAACCGCTGATGAAATTTTGCAGTATGCAGATACGGCGATGTATGAATCAAAAAAAGCGGGTCGCAATTGCTCAACATTGTTTATAGATAAAATGGCAACTGATGCGGCTAAACTACTTAAATTAGAACGCGATATAAGTACTGCTATTTTTAAAGATGAATTCTTCTTCGTTCTTCAGCCATTGATATCATCTGTGACAATGGAAATTTCTTCAGCGGAAGCGCTTATTCGCTGGCAGAGAGATGATACGATCGTTGCACCTGATGATTTCATTCCTTTTCTCGAAGAAAGTGCGTTGATTATTGATGTTGGTGACAAAATGCTAACAAAAGTGTGCGAATTCTTAGCACAATTAAAACAGCGGGGACTTTTGACTAATTCCTTTAAAATCGCAGTCAACATTAGTGGAAAACAATTGTTGGAGAGCAATTTCATAGACAAAGTAACCAATGTGTTGAGAAAACATCAGATCGCTGGTCATTATCTTGAATTTGAAATCACCGAAAGTGTCGCGTTAGGCAATCTAAAAGACACTATAAATAAAATAAATCAATTAAAAGAAATTGGTATCAGTTTTAGTTTGGACGATTTTGGTACGGGCTATAGTTCACTTAGTCATTTAAAAGACTTGCCTGTTGATAAACTGAAAATTGACCGGTCATTTATTAATGATATTAATGTTGATAAACAAGATGAAAACTTAGTTAAGTCAATTCTTCAAATTGCTGTTAATCTAGGTATTGTTACTGTTGCCGAAGGAGTTGAAACGAAGGAACAAGTAGAATGGCTAACAGAAAACGGCAGTATGTTGTTACAAGGTTACTATTTCAGTCAGCCAATTTTACCCGCTGAATTTGTTGATAAATATTTAACTCCAACTATAAAATAATTGACTTTGCTCGATGTTCTCAACGAACACTTTTCCAATGAAATAGACTAATGTACTTGCTGACTATTGAAGTTTAAAGAAAAAAAGACGCTTAAAAGCGTCTTTTTAAATTGGTGGAGCTGGCGGGAATTG
>Ga0307488_10000118_pt1 | contig 55282 bp, 38 predicted proteins | sample SB02metaG_FD_202248 | JGI IMG/M metagenome (GOLD analysis project Ga0307488, IMG submission 202248) | Sea-ice brine microbial communities from Beaufort Sea near Barrow, Alaska, United States - SB 0.2 | ecosystem: Environmental > Aquatic > Marine > Coastal | place: USA: Alaska | collected... | reverse complement strand
CAAGAGCAAAAAGTGATTGTTCAATCTGGCAACAACCGTAAAGATGTCGATTTTACTAAGGACTCTCTGTCTGAAGAACGTCTAACAAATGCTATTGCGAGTGTCAGCCGAACGCAAAAGACAGTTTACTTTCTTACAGGGCATGGCGAATACTCAACGGTAAATGAGGGAAATACGGGTTTGTCTACATTTTCTCAGCTACTTGCAGACAACAATATTTTGAGTAAACCATTGATGCTTGGCATCAGTCAGTCGATTCCTGAAGACTGCGATATATTGATTATTGCAGGGCCAAAAAATCAACTAACCCAAGACGAAGAAACCTTAATTCAAGACTATTTGTCAAAGGGCGGCGATGCTTTATTTCTAATTGAGCATACATTTGTGACTACTCCAGATAAATTGCTGAGTGCAGAACAGATGCAAAAAAATCCTGACTTAAATTCAATTCTTAATAAGTGGGGGCTCAATATTGAAGCCGATATAGTGGTCGATTTAACTAATTATGTTGGTGATGATGTGGGCACCCCTGCAACCAAAAATTATCAGCGTCACAAAGCGATTACTGAAGGTTTGGATTATACTTTTTATGTCCGCCCGCGATCTATTACACTCTTAGAAAATCGTCAGCCAAACATAAAACATGCAGTGATTGCCTCAACAGCATCGACCAACAATAGTTGGGCTGAAACTAATCGGAATTTGGATATAAGATTTGATGAAGGGATCGATACAGCGGGTCCGGTGCCGTTTTCTTATGTCGTTATTGAAGAAAAAAATGCAGCGAATATACAAGACGCTAAAATCTCAGATACGCGATTAATAGTATTTACTGATGCTGATTTTTTAACCAATGTTTATATTGACCAATATAGTAATGCACAGATGGGACTTAACGTCGTGAATTGGCTCTCAGAGCTGGATTATAAGACTTTTCTTGGCGATAAGAAAATTGCTGTAGAGCGTTTAGATTTGACTAGCAAACAGAAACGACAAGTTATCGTAATACTCTTATTTTTGCCTTTTTTCTTCATTATTGTGGGGTTGATTATTTGGCTGCGAACTGAGTATAAAGCGTCAATAAAGTAAGCGCCTAAATAATAGGACTGCCGTTCTTTTTAAAAGCGCTTTACTGTTGAGCTGTTGGTTATGGTGAGTTGAATAACCAACAGCTATTCTACCGCTCGTTTCAATGCGGCCTTGAATGCAGGTCGAGCCATATTGCGGCTGATGTAAGCTTGTAAGGTAGGATGGCCCTCCAGTTTACCTAAACGATTAGCCATAGACACCGCGTAACTAATACCAAAATCTGCTCCACTGATTTGCTCACCTAAGATAAATTCATTTTCACCAAGTTGCGCGGCAATGTTGTCGAGATGCAGATTTATCTCGGCTTGACTGAAACCACTCAACACTGCACTTGGCGCATCGTCGCGCATCAATAATAGCTGAATCAAGAGCGGCGCAAACACCGAACCTTCTGAATAGTGAAGCCACTGCGAATAAGTTGCCCAAGCTTTAATGTCTTCGCGCCGAGGAGAAAATTTGTGCTTAGGGTCGAACTTTTCTAAGAAATAAGTGGTAATGGCACCTGACTCGGCGAGAACCAAACCATCATCTTCAATCACCGGCGATTTGCCTAGAGGGTGTATCACCTTTAGATCAGCTTGAGAACGCATTGTGTTTGGATCGCGCAGGTATTCTTTCAATTCGTATTGTATGCCTAACTCTTCCATCAACCAAACGGTGAAGATAGATCGCCCAATTCTCAAATGATGTATCGTAACCATAATATTTACTCCGCTAACTACAAAAAATAGGGATAAAACGAACAAAAAGGTATGACAAGGATGAATCCGCCAAACCCATTCTTAACTTATACAATATGATCGTGATTGGCAATCGCCAAGTTATTTCAAATCCAGCTTGGAGCCAACCTCTGCTACTAATTATTTTGTCTGCAGACTGTGATGTCTGTTCAATGTGCAAAACACGTAAAAACGACCTAGATTACTCAAAGTATCCGTTTCGTCGCGCTGTATGGCCTATTCAGCTTTTTTGTTTATCAAACGCTCTTTTATTGTCTATCTTGTTAAATAAATGAATATCAATTGTAAAATTTAAATAGAGAAATCGATGGGCAATTACGCTAAAGTTTTATCAGTACTCTTCTTTTTATTCACCTTAGTCGGCTGTGGTAGCGGCGGCGATGCTGAAATTCAAGATACGATCGCACCCGTGCCTGATACTGAATCACCTGTGATCACCTTAGTTGGTGATGAGGTCATCAATTTACTGGTGGGTGAAACTTATGTTGAACAGGGTGTAACCATTTCTGACAACGTCGATACTAATCTATCGGCGGTAATAACAGGTGAGGTAGACACAAATACGGCTGGTTCATACACCATCACATACACCGTAACCGATGCTGCCAATAATCCATCAAGTATTACCAGAACAATTATTGTAGAAGAAGCACCGGCTCCAAGTACTAATGCATATATCTTCGATTCTGAAAATGAAGACTCTTTTTATATGGAATACTGGGGAGATACTTGGTCGACTGGCACAGAATACACAGACCAACCTGCTGACACCACATACTCCAAAGCACTAGAAATTACAAAAAGTTCAGGCTGGGGAACCGTTGTTGCTTGGGGCAATGAGTCTGAAAACGCCATTGATATTTCTACCTATACTCACGCTAAATTTAAAATAAAAACCGATACGTTCACTTTTATCGAAGTTGTTGTGCAAAGCGCAACGGTGTCAGAGTCTAAAATTATCTATAGTTTTGCATCAGGCACTGATCTAGGTAATGGTTGGATAGAAATGGAAGTAATGCTACCTGGCTTTAGCGATATGACATGGTTTTCTCTAAACTTTATTGGCGATGCTGGCACAACTGTCTTGTTGGCCGATGTTTACTTCACAACATTAGACCTAGAGCCGGTTACTGGCCCACCTGAAGGCGCCCCAATTCCACCAGACTATGCAAACGATGAAGTCGTCGTGCTATTCAGTGATTCCCTTACTCAAGATGGCTTTATTGGGGTTTGGAATGCCAACTACTTTAATGCACCTATTTACTTTGAAGGCGATGTAAATGGTAATAATTTTGCCAAGTACACAATCACGGCGGGTGGTGTCGCTGGTGGTGTTACGGGTCTTGAATTTGGCTTTGAGAACGGTGCTGTGGACGCTTCGCAGCAGACGACGTGGAATATGGATTTGTTCATCGAGCCCGGCATCACAAAAGTTGAGGTACAATTAGTATCAAGAGATGGTGGCGCAAAGCGCACGATTGCGGACCCTACCACAGGTACTTGGCTAAGTTTAGAAATGCCATATAGTGAACTAATAGATAATGATGGTAATGGCTACGATGTTCTAAATAGCAGTTTATTGCAGCTCATTGTTATTCAACTTTGGGGACCAGAAGGAACCTCTGTTTATGTTGATAATATTTACTTTTCAGGTGTTTCTACTTCTTATGATATGACTGTAAATGTTGTCAATGATAATAATACTCTAATAGAGAACGCTGCAGTAACGGTAGGTAACACTACAGTTAATACTGACGCAAGTGGCAATGCCGTTCTTACTTTGCCGGAAGCTAATTATAAAGTTCTTGTTGAAGCTGGTGGTTATGGCGCAGTGCAGGACAATCAGCTTATCTCTGGTGGTGATGCTAGTCTATCGATGAGTTTGTTGCCGCTAAATAACGGCCCCTCAGTTGCCGCGCCAATCCCAACGGCAACTAACGATGAGGCCTTTGTTCTTTACAGCGACACACTAACCGTTGATAAGCCTATCTCATTTTGGAGTGACAATTTTTTCAAAGCGCCAACGTTTTTACAGATTGATATTGCAGGGGACAATATCGCTAAATTCCAAATCATTCCCGGTGGTGAAAACGGTGGCATAACCGGTATTCAATACGGAATACAAGGCGGTGCTGTAGATGTATCGAGTTTTACTGGGCTGCGTTTTGATCTGTATTTAACATCTGGTATTACACAAACTGAATTCCAAGTTATTCCATCATATGGTAATTCTGGTGTTTCAGATCGGCTAACTCGGCCAACAGGACAATGGATAACAGTAGAGTTACCATTCTCTGAGTTGAACAGAGAGTTCGATACATCCAGCTTAATCATGTTTAGTGTCCAATTATGGGGAACAACTAGCGACTCAGCCTATATAGACAACATTTATTTTTATCGGTAGGGCTAGCAATTAAGAAGCTCTCTTTACTACTAAGAGGGCTTTTTTAATCCAGATTGAAATCCCGATATTGAGATCAATAAATGGGGAAAATACTATTTTTTAATCCTATACAGAGTCAAAAAAAAGCAACTTCAAATATCCGTTTAAAGCACCTATAAAATATATTTTAAAATCACTATCTAATTCCAAAAAGTGGAGTAGAATCCGCGAATTATCACCCTCTCAGTCTACTTGCCATGGTTATTGGTTTTCACGAGAAAAAAGAAAAACGCCTATTAACACTCTCTTACTATGTGGCTGGCTTATTCGTTTTTGTTGCCTTTGGGTTTGCACTTATTACCCATTCTAGCGCCATCTTATTTGACGGTATCTATTCTCTTATTGCTTTCTTCATGGCGTTGTTAACTCTCAAGGTCGCCAATCTTGTGCAGATGCCCGACGACGATCGGTTTCATTTTGGTTATACCGCTATAGAACCTACTCTCAATTTGTTTAAGTCATTAATCATCATCGCTACTTGCTTATATGCTGTTGTAGGTTCGGTAAATAGCTTAATGACCGGTGGCAATTCTGCTGAGTATGGGCTGGCAATGATTTATGGTGCCTTTGCGACACTTGGCTGCTTTGCCGTATCCGCTTATATGAAACACCAAGGTAAAAGTTTGCGTTCGGACTTGGTAGGCGTTGATGCTCGCACTTGGTTTGTGGACGGAGTGCTCAGCGCCTCTATTCTAGTCGGTTTTGCTCTTGCTTATTTTATCGAGCAAACTAGTTTTGCTACTTATGCACCGCTTGTCGATCCAATCTTACTTATTCTATTGGGTACTGCTATTCTTCCGATTCCGGGCAAAATAATGCTCGATAGTTTAAAAGAAGTAATCAATAAAGCACCGCCGGAAGCAATTACTGCGGTTATTGAGAAAAAACTCAAGCAAACACTTATTGACGTTCCTTACGAGCATGTTGAAGTGCGGATCAGCAAACGTGGAAGAGATCTGTATATTTTGGTACACATAATCGTTGCCGAATCATTTTCAGTTGCTACCATTAGTGAGCTCGATGACATTCGCATAAGTTGCGAAGCAGCAATGCGTGAATGGGACGCGTCCATTATCATGGATATTTTGTTTATTAAAGATCCTAAATTGGCAGGATAAGCTAAATAAACCGGGCTAATACTCCCTTTTATTATATGGTATGTTTTTATTTAGTCGAAAAAATAGATCTTAATTCACTTAATCCTTTGCCTTTATTTGTTATTTTCCATGCCATGAACACATCTTGTGGAGGTAATTTTTCTTCCAGTTCAATGATAACCAGCTTTTCTGAATCAGTATGAGATTCAATCAAGTTTTTTGGTAAATACCCAATGCCTATACCCGCAACAATAGCTTCAATTTTTTGGGCAATAGAACTAACGTAAAAGTGTTGGCTACCCTCAATCATATTCATTGACCATGGAATTTCATGTCGCGCAGAATCATGAACAATAACACTTCGATATTTTGCTAGGTGCTCAGGTTGAACTTGTTGCTTCCCTTGTGATAACTCATGCGCATTATTTGCAACTAGCACAATCTCTAATTCACCTATTTTTATCGCTCTAATACCCTTTTGATTAGGAACAGGTGAGGGGGCTCCAATAACTAAATCGACCCTGTCATCAATTAACACTTCCCAAGTTCCATTCATTACTTCTTCTTGTACATCAACTTCAATATTTTTATGCCCATCCAAAAATAGTTGTAGCCCCTTAAAGACAGGCTTTATATCGATAATTGAGTCACACGCAATTCTAATCTTAGGTTCCCATCCATTAGCAATCGTTTGAGTTTGCTCTGCAAGGGAGTTAATTGTACTCAATACTTTGCGACCCTCAGCCAATAAATGCTTTCCAGCGGGAGTAAGAACGGCACGACGCCCTTGTCGTTGAAAGATAGTGACATTTAACTGTTCTTCAAGCTTTTGCACTATATAAGAAAGCGCAGAAGGAACTTTATTTAATTGCTCTGCGGCAGCCGCATAACTTCCACGGTATTCAATGGCGTCTAGTACGAGCAGGGCTTCAACAGTTATCGGTGATGAGAGCATCGTTTATTTCCAAGTAGTATATGTTCAATTTTTTTGAACATATTGAACAAAGAATGTGGCTTATTAAAAAGTTAATCAACTTATATATTAGCTAACTACTCAATTAACATACATTTAAGGAACAATAATGAATATTAAAAACATCATAAATAGCATCACTAAAACTGAAGGAACATCTGGAGTTTTACCATTGCGATTGATCGCGGGTATTATATTTTTCGCTCATGGAGCACAAAAACTTTTTGCTTGGTTTGGCGGTTATGGTTTAGGCGGAACAGGGCAATGGATGGAGTCTATAGGGCTTTCTCCTGGCTACCTAATGGCATTAATGGCGGGAAGTGCTGAGTTTTTTGGAGGAATACTGTTAATCATTGGCTTTTTAACCAGACCGACCGCTTTGATATTAGCGATTACCATGATCGTAGCCATATTTACTGTACATATTAATAACGGGTTATTCATGAGCGATAATGGATATGAGTTTGGCTTATCACTTGTAGCAATAACATTGGCCCTGTTTATTCAGGGTGGTGGAAAATACTCAATTGATAACAATGTGTACAAACGTTTAAACAAACAAGTTTAACTACGCTTTAATTTTCATAACAAGCCCTGATTATTGGATTTGAGTAAAGTGCCACGCTGCAATTAGAGAAAAGCGGAGATCATTAAAGAAAAAGCAAAAAAATAAACCCGCTGAAAAGCGGGTTTATAATAGGTAGGTCAGTTTAAAACTCTATCTTTAGTGCCAGAAATTACTTCTGTCTTACCTTTGGGTGATACTAAAGACTCGTGTTAACTGAATAACCGACGTTTGTGAGAGCTTTTATTAAATAAAGGCTCGAGTAAATAAAGGGTTAGCCCTCCTTAATAACTTATTTTTTGTAAATAATTCCATCTTTCATTACAAAATGAACGGTTTCTAAAACTGAAACATTCTCCAATGGATTACCTTTTACCGCAATAATGTCGGCTAAATAACCTTCTTTTATTTGTCCAAGTTCAGCATCTTTTTTAAGTAGCGCAGCGCTATTTATGGTTGCTGCTTGTATTGCTTGCAAAGGCGTCATACCAAAACGAACCATGCGAGAAAATTGCTTACCGTTGTCGCCATGGGGATAAATTGCAGCGTCAGAACCGAAAACCATTTTAACGCCAGCCTTAACCGCTTTTGTAAAACTGTCACGTTGTGCTTTGGATACTAATTTTTCTTTATTGATGTTTTCTTCGGGAACGCCATTGGCTTCACCGAAGGCAAGCGTATATTCTGTATTGTAAATATCGCATGAGAAGTAAGTCCCCATTTTAATCGCTAATTTAATTGCTTCATCATCCAGAAAACTGCAATGCTCTATTGAGTCTATGCCAGCGCGAATAGCTGCCTTAATACCGCTAGTTCCATGTGCATGAGCCGCTGCAATTAATCCTCGCATGTGTGCTTCTTCAACCGCGGCTCTAATTTCGTCCTCTGTTAGTTGTTGAATACCAACCTTTGTCCCTTTGGAGAATACGCCACCGGTTGCACAAACCTTAATCGTATTCGCTCCATATTTTATGTTTTCACGCACCTTTGCTCTTACAGCCCAAGGCCCATCAGCAACACCGGTCGATTTACTTTTTGCTTCAGGAGGCGAAAAGTTATCGTCGCAATGACCACCAGTGACACCAACTGAATAACCCGCTGCCCATATTCTTGGCCCGGGAACTTCACCCGCATTAATACCGTCTCGAACCGCAATAACGGCATAGCCTTTGGCGCCTAAATTTCTCACTGAAGTAAAACCGGCCATCAGCGTTATTTCTGCATTCTTAACGGCTTTGACGGTGACTCGCGGTACTGAATTCCCTTTAGCGGCTAAAAAATTATCCGTAGCGTCACTTGTTAAATGAACATGCATATCCATTAAGCCAGGCACTAATGTCATTCCTTTTAGGTCAACTACCGTTGCATCCGTCGAATTGATACTGCCTTGCTGGCCAACGCTAATAATCTTATTATCTTCAACTAGCACGGACACATTTGCGATTATTTCACCACTTGAAACGTCAAGTAATGCATCTGCATTAATGAGTATTTGCTGAGAAAATGCTCGGGTACTGAATATCGTTAAAAAAGTAAAAGCAATAAACCAGTAAAAAATTCTTGTTTTTTTCATTTAAATTCCTTATTAAAAAGTTGATGTTTGCACTGGTGCTTAGAGTCCGATTGCATGTCAGTATAAGCAAGCGAATACAGATTGCCAAAAAATCAATGGCTAAACAAGAACTCTATGTTGTTTACGCAAGCACATCTACTCGTGCGCTCTAAGACAATAGTAGTAAGTGGAAAAGCTAAAAAATTAAGCATTAAGCTGCAATCCCTCTGTTTGCTTATGTTCCTTGTTAAGTCAGGTTTTTATTATTTTTACTTACCATTAAAAGCAAAGTGCTACTTGTTGCGATAATTAACCTTAGGCCCTATTCTTTTTCATTATCGGGTTATTGGCGCCTTAACTATTCTACTTATTGCCATAAAGCCAAAAAAGGTTAATTAACTCCCTCAATATTAAGGTGAACAACGATTATGTTTAAAGGTATTTTAATAGATAAAATTGATGATAAGTATACGGTTGGACTACAAGATATTGATGAAGTGGTGTTGCCAGAGGGCGATGTAGATATTGATGTAATGTTTAGTACATTAAACTACAAAGATGGACTTGCTATTACAGGAAAAAGTCCTGTTGTGCGTCGTTTCCCCATGGTACCAGGCATAGATTTGGTAGGAACGGTGACTCAATCTACTGCAGATAAGTTTAGCGTAGGTGATACGGTTCTACTCAACGGTTTCGGCGTTGGTGAAGGGCATTGTGGCGGTTTAGCTCAAAAAGCGCGCTTGAAAAGCGACTGGTTGATTGCGTTACCAAGTGGCATTACACCTAAAAATGCAATGGCTATCGGTACCGCTGGTTATACCGCGATGCTTTGCGTTATTGCACTAGAAAATAACGGTGTAACACCGGAGTCCGGGGAAATACTAGTGACCGGTGCCAATGGCGGAGTAGGTAGTTTTGCTATCACGATACTGTCAAAATTAGGTTATAAGGTTGTTGCGTCTACGGGTCGAATGAATGAAAGTGACTACTTGACCAAGCTCGGAGCAAGTGAGGTGATTGATCGCAATACTTTGTCGGAACCAGGCAAACCGATGACGAGAGAGCGTTGGGCTGGCGCTGTAGACTCAGTTGGCAGTCATACCTTAGCCAACATATGCGCTAGTACAAAATATGGTGGCACTATCGCTGCGTGCGGCCTTGCACAAGGGATGGATTTTCCAGCCAGCGTAGCCCCTTTTATATTGCGTGGCATCACTCTTCAGGGCATCGACAGTGTTATGCGCCCGATTGCGGATAGAGTTGAAGCATGGGAAAGACTAGCTACTATTTTGACAGAAGCCGATTTTGCGGATATTTCGACGGTTATCGGCCTTGATCAGGTTATTGAAACAGCAGGTCAACTTCTTGAAGGCAAAGTAAGAGGACGTGTAGTTGTTGACGTAAACAAGAACTAGTAAGATAACAACAACGATGTTGCTGAGGTTAGAAGATCCAAATGACGAAATTTGTCAGTAGGGTAAATATTGCCTGATAATCACGACGAACTGCAGGTGCTGTTACAAGAAGTTTTGAATACATTTCGCTCTCAATTTATTGAGGGCATAACTGAGTTCGAGATAATAACCTTGTTGAAGCAAACGCCGTATTCGCTATTCGATGAGGATGCTTTGCGCGATCCTCTAACCTTATTTCAAACCCACTTTGTGCTTTTTCACTCGTTATATCATTTGCGTAATCAGTGGCGTCGGCAAAAAGTAGGCGAATTAGAGATAGGACTTACGCAAATAAAGCTACTTCCTATTTTGTCTTTTAATGCAGGTTTACAATCAACTGATCTGCTGGGCGATTATTATCTAGATTGGAAAAATTTAAGCGCCACTGACGAGGCTGGCGTTGAGGAATTACTGAATAATTTTTGGCAAAAAATGGCAGGTGTTGATGTTAATCATCACTTTTCCCAGGAAACGCTAAAGGAGGCAACACTAACCTTAAAAATGGATTCGATTGAAGGTGTATCTTTGCTTAAACTGAAACAGCAATACCGCAAACTACAGCATGTAACTCATCCTGACAAAGGTGGTAGCGTAGAGAGTTCTCAACAAGTGTTACGAGCCTACACCACTCTTTATAAATATCTATCGAACAAGTAAGCTTTGCCTACCGAAATACGCTTTTTTTGTATCTGGGGTAATCCGGCGGTGTATATTTAATTATTTGTTGTTAATCAGACTGGGAATGGGCTTATTAATTTAGTGAGTTCTTTTGCCCATATCTCGTATTGCAATGCGTTAGGATGCAGTAAATCAGGCATCACAGACTCATGTAAAATACCAGTATCATCAAGAAAGTGCTGATTAATATCAAACCAAATGATTGAATGACTATTTGCCAGTGTACGAATGATGTCATTGGTTTCATCTACAGCTCTGCGCATGCGCTTATGTTTGTTTCTACTTCGCGGAAATAGTGCGGTCAGAATAATTTTACAGTGAGGAATGCTCTTTGTAATCGTACCTATTATGCATTTGATGCCGTCAGCAATTTCATTTGGTTTATCGTGCCGATGTCCTGCGTTGTTTGTGCCAATTAGCAACACCACATGCGATGCTTCTATATTGTCAATCTCTCCATTTTCTATTCGCCATAAAGCATGTTCGGTGCGATCACCGGCATAACCTAAATTTAATGTGGTTAAATGACCGAAGTGAGTATGCCAAGCTTCCTCACCCTCAAGCTCCCATGCATGCACAATCGAGTCACCAATAAAAATCAGATCGAAGGACTTGTTGTTGTCTGTAGTTTTTGAAGCGGCCTTTTCAGTCATTTTTTGGGCATGGCGCTGCAGCCACCATTCTTCAGTGCGTTTTGTTGGGATGCATGACAAGGGGAGTTGCATGATATGGTTCATCAGTAATAATAAAGCTGCGCCATCGAGTAAGATAAAACAAGTTGGCAAATAAGTATAGTCACTAGTTTATAATTTTCAAAACCGAATTCTATTTATACCTAAAGATAGCTACATTCGGTAAATAATAGCGCAAACATGACTGTTTTTTATTTAAAAAATGACCCACTAAATGGTATTACTCGTCATCAGAATTAGCATCACTCATCCTCTCTTTCCTAGCTTGCTCTTCTTCGAATGCCGCTTTAATTTCTTCAAGCACCGTGTCGACATCAGTTTCGCTTTCGTCAAATTCAAAGTAGCCGGTTAATTCGGTTTCAGGCGTTAATTTACCGGTTTGAAATAATGCCCACATTTCTTCTGCGTAATGAGTTTCTTTTAACTCTGGAGCAAATTCAGCATAGTAGTCGGTCATATTGCGAACATCTCGTTGCAACATGCTAAACGCGTTGTTGTTTGCAGCGGCATTAACCGCTTGGGGTAGATCGATAATAACAGGACCGTAATCGTCAACAAGGACATTGAACTCAGATAAATCGCCATGGACGATACCTGCGCACAACATCAATAAAACATAATGCATAACCTGTGCGTGGTCTTCTAAGGCTTGTTCAGCTGACATTGACACGTCGTTAAGGCGTGGGGCAACATTGCCTTCGTCATCAGTGACTAATTCCATTAGCAAGACACCGTCGTAACAACCAAAAGGTTGGGGCACTCTGACACCGGCTTTGGATAAAGTGAATAGAGCATCGACCTCAGCATTCTGCCAAGCATCTTCTTGCTGCTTGCGACCGAAGCTTGAACCTTTCTCCATCGCTCTTGCGCGACGGCTATTTTTGACTTTTCTACCTTCTTGATATTGCGCCGCTTTTTTAAAGCTGCGTTTCATGGCTTCTTTATAGACTTTGGCGCAACGAACCTCGCCCTGACTGGTAACAGCGAACACAGTGGCTTCCTTGCCACTCATGAGCTGATAAAGTACATCATCAATAAGGCCATCTTCAATAAGAGGCTGTAAACGTTTTGGAATTTTCATGACGCGTTTATACAGCACTCGTGAGTATTTTTAAATGTATTATCAAAATAATCTTTAAAACTACCCACCTTATAGTGACGAATTAACGAAGATCAAAGCGATCCGCGTCCATTACCTTAACCCAAGCATTGGTAAAGTCAGTCAAAAACTTCTGATTAGCGTCATCACAGGCGTAGACTTCTGTTATCGCTCGAAGTAAAGAGTTTGAGCCAAAAACAAGATCTGCGCGTGTTGCTGTCCATTTATTTGCGCCAGTTTTTGCATCTTTACCAACAAATTTAGCCGCACTCGCGTCGGTCGCCGTCCATTGCGTATTCATGTCGAGCAAATTGACAAAAAATGCGTTGTTCAATTGCCCTGGCGACGCAGTTAGTACGCCGTCATTTGTGTTTGCATAATTTGCACCTAGCGCTCTCATTCCGCCAACAAGCACCGTCATTTCTGGTGCGGTTAGTGTGAGAAGTTGTGCTTTATCCAATAACAGTTCTTCTTCTGGCACAGTAAAGTGTGTTTTGCTGTAATTTCTAAAGCCGTCAACCACCGGCTCCAACACAGCAAATGAGTCAATATCGGTGTCATCTTGTGTTGCGTCTACTCGACCTGCATTAAATGGGACCGCAATACTAAACCCAGCAGCTTTCGCTGCTTTCTCAATACCGACAGAGCCACCAAGAACGATTAGATCCGCAATAGATACCTGGGTATTTTCTTTGCTCGCGGCATTGAAGCTGGCTTGAATATCGTCATAAACAGATAATACGCGAGCCAATTGCTCTGGTTGATTCACTTCCCAAGTATTTTGTGGTGCAAGGCGAATACGTGCTCCGTTTGCACCGCCTCTCGAGTCAGAGCCTCTAAAGGTAGATGCGCTTGACCAAGCGGTATAGACTAACTCGGGCATACTTAATACAGACGCTGCTATCTCTTGTTTCAATTTATCAATATCGCTTACATTGATAACTTGAGTTGTCTGTTTAGGCAACGGGTCTTGCCAAATTAAGTCTTCTTGTGGCACTTCTTCACCTAAGTAGCGTGATTTTGGACCCATATCTCTATGGGTCAACTTAAACCAAGCTCGTGCAAAAGCATCTGCGAATTCTTCAGGATTTTCCTTGAAGTGCAACGATATTTTTTTATACTCAGGATCCATTTTCATTGCCATATCAGCAGTTGTCATCATGATACCAACGGGTATCGCGGCGTCTTCCGCGTCAGGTGCATGATCTTTTTCAGCTAAGCTCACCGCTTGCCATTGTTGTGCTCCGGCTGGGCTTTTAGTTAATTCCCATTCGTAATCGAATAACACATCAAAATAACTCATATCCCACGTTGTTGGTGTTGGTGTCCATGCACCTTCAACACCACTGGTAATTGTGTCGCGGCCTTTACCTGATTTATAATCGCTGATCCAACCAAAGCCCATTTGCTCTATTGGCGCTGCTTCGGGTTCAGGTCCTTTGTGCGATTCAGGTGCTGCGCCGTGTGCTTTGCCAAAGGTGTGTCCGCCAGCTGTTAGTGCGACAGTTTCATAATCGTTCATAGCCATTCTGGCAAATGTCTCACGAATATCTCGAGCAGAGCCGAGTGGATCTGGATTACCGTCGGGGCCTTCAGGATTCACATAGATTAGGCCCATTTGCACTGCTGCTAACGGAGTTTCGAGCTCGCGATCACCTGTATAGCGATTGTTAGCTAGCCACTTGTCTTCTGTTCCCCAGTATATATCTTCTTCTGGTTCCCAGATGTCTGTTCGCCCGCCACCAAATCCAAAAGTAGGTAAGCCCATGGACTCTATTGCTACGTTACCCGTCAATATGAAAAGGTCAGCCCACGACAGCTTTTGACCGTACTTTTGTTTAATCGGCCATAACAAGCGACGTGCTTTATCTAAGTTGCCATTGTCAGGCCAACTATTGATCGGAGCAAAACGTTGGTTACCATTCGCTGCGCCGCCGCGACCATCACCCTCACGGTAAGTGCCAGCTGCATGCCAAGCCATTCTTATCATGAAAGGGCCATAGTGTCCGTAATCTGCTGGCCACCAGTCTTGAGAATCAGTTAAGACCGCTTCAATGTCGCCTTTAAGTGTTTTTAAATCTACACTATTAAACGCCTCTTTGTAGTCAAAATCTGCACCCATTGGGTTGGCTTTAGTATCATTTTGATGAAGGATTTTAATATTGAGTTGATTCGGCCACCAGTCAATATTTTTAGTGTTATTTCCGCCTACGCGCGTGTTAGCGCCGTGCATTACTGGACATTTCGCGCCTGGATCTGAATTATTATTTTGCATAAAATACCTCTTTTGCTTAAATCAATGTTTTGATTTCATATCTTTACATTAGAACAAAGAGCTATCATTAGATAATGAATTTTTCTGTTCTACTCAATCGATTATATTAAATTAATTGAATAGCGTTTGAATTTGAATCTATTCTGAGTACATGGCAAACTCCCTCATAGTCAAGGTATGGCCACGCAAGAGTGCAATAGATGATGTCTAAAGTATTTGATGACAAAGCACCTGATAATGTGTGCGATAACAATCCGCTTCGATTTATCCAATCCAGTTTTGGTGACCATAATGCGGTCAAAATGGCCAGTATCCAAACCCTTTGGAGTGGTTACGGTGAAATAGCGCGATATTTTGTGCCGAGTATCGATAATTCAGTTATCGTTAAAATAGTAACACCACAAATGCACAGTAATCATCCCAGGGGCTGGGATGGCAATCTTTCTCACCAGCGAAAACTTGATTCGTACGTCAACGAGTCTATTTTTTATAAACAATATAGCCAACACGCTGATAGCTTATGCCGCACGCCCCTGTGCTATTTTTCATTTACTGGTGAACCTTCTAGTATTGCTGAAAATGAAAAAAACAGTGTGGCCAGTCTATTGATTATGGAAGATTTAGACCAGGCTGGGTTTATTAATCGGTATCACGAAGCATCATTAAATACCGTAAAATTGGGTATAAGATGGTTGGCTTATTTTCATGCTAAATTTTTGAATCAAGCGTTACACGATGTATGGCCTATCGGCACTTATTGGCATTTAGCGACTCGGCCTGATGAATTTTCGAAAATGCCTGAAAGCGAGTTAAAGAATAAAGCACATGAGATTGATAACGTGCTCAACAATGCACGTTTTCAAACCCTGTTGCACGGCGATGCAAAGCTAGCGAACTTTTGTTTTTCCGCAAATGGTACTGACTTAGCAGCAGTCGACTTTCAATATGTCGGCCGTGGCCCTGGTATCAAAGACGTGATGTATTTTCTGGGTAGTTGCTTAAATGGATCTGAGTTGACTTTATATGCAGATAGGTTGTTAGAAGAATACTTTTCAATATTGAAATTGGCGGTTGATTATTACCATGTCGATGTCGATTTTACTGCGCTTGAAGCCGAGTGGCGAGCGTTATTTGCTTTTGCATGGGCAGACTTCGAACGTTTTTTAATTGGTTGGGCAACCGAACATTACAAATTGAATGGTTTCATGAAAGAACAGACTAATATCGCCTTAGCAAACTGTTAAGTAAAACAGTTTGCTATTTTTTCCGCATCATCATGGTTATTTGAGATGTGTAATGATAGTCGAAATATATTACCGCGACGATCATACCTCACCCCTGCCTTGGTCAATTTTATCGCCGTGCGGTCCATGTCACTGCAACCAATACACAAACTGCCACCTTGTTGATGAAGTTCATCTTCGGTTGGTTTGATTTTTACGTCACTTGGTAAGCGTTGCAATAGATGACGCTTTAATTCGAAATTATGCAGAGCAACCTGTTCAACACCGATGTCGAGGACCATATTGATGGAGGCAACAGCAGTTACATAAGGAGCAACACTTGGGGTTCCGCCCCAAAAACGTCTAGCATTTTTGGCTGCAGTATAATGATTTATCTCAAACTCAAACGGATTTTCATGCGAAAACCAGCCGACCGGATCCGGGTTCAATTTGCAAATTTGAGTTGCTTCAACAAACATGAATCCAGCTCCAGGGCCACCACAAAGCCATTTTACGCAAGATCCAAATATTGCATCCGCGCCCCATATTCTAGCATCAACGGGAACGATTCCTACAGACTGTGCGATATCGACCAAAGCATAAGTGTCATGTTCTTTTGCTAGTTCGACTAAGCTCACAATATCAGACTTCATAGAGGTGTTTGAATGCACATGCGTAAATAAACATGCCAATACATGGCCCTTAGAAAGTTCGTTTGTCCATCCACTGAGATCGTTTGGATTACCTTGAACTAGCACTAATTCTAGTCCATAAGATTGCGCTAAACCGTTTACAACAAAACCCATGGAAGCAAACGCATCTTGATGCATTAAGACACGATGTTTGCTTTTGCTTTTTGACAATTTAGCAATGGCGGTTAAATATGCTGAAAAACCAGAGGCTAAGTTAGGTTGCGGACAAATTTCATCACCTGTTGCATTGATAAGGCGGCCAATTGAAGCACAAAAATCATCAATACTCTGCAGCCATTTAGGCCATGCATCGCCCCCTAGTTCCTCCCAAGGTGAGAGATAATGGGTTTGCAGCGCCAGTTTCGATATTTTAGGTAATGGTCCTACAGAATGCGCAAGCGCATAAATACCCTCGGGAAGATGAAAATATGATTTATACTGCTTGGCTTTCAAAACGCGACTCCGATTGCTGACTGAGCTTTTATGTGCTTTAACTGGTGAACATAATTCAATTGCGTGAGTTATTCTTATTCAATACCAAGTGAGCGTCGTGTCACTGTTTGTAGATAAAACCTAGTTCGTAAGAAAAGTCTTCACTACATCTTTATAGTTTCTGCTGACCTTAATTTTGTCATGTTCTCCTATCATTAGGAAAAATTCGCCTTTGGTATGTGGAATGACTTTGTCTATAAACTCCAAATTGACGATAGTTGAACGGTGAACACGTTTAAATTGTGTATCATCTAGTTCCATTAACATTTCTTTTAGTGTGCAACGTTTGACGTGGGTTTCGCCCAGCGCATGCACACAGACATAATCCCCCGCAGCATCAATCCACTGTATGTCTTTTTGTTTTAATAAATGTATTTCGTCTCGATCTTTAATAACAATCTTACGATTTTTTATATCTGTATGTTGTGGGTCTTGGTGGCTTGAATCGGTCGCCATCCAAGTAATTGTTTTCTCATGTTGCTGTTCTATTTGAGCAATGGCACCAATGACTTCATTTTTATTTTCAATGTTGTCGTCTATTCTGATTAAAAGACGTTCTTGTGCTCTAGCTACAGCCCTGTGAATACGCTCATCATCAATCGGTTTAAGTACGTAATCAACAGCATGCGCGTCAAATGCTTCTAATGCATACTGTTCATAGGCGGTAGCAAAGACGACCAGTGGCATCGTGTCGTTCTGCAGGTGTTTAACGACATCCAACCCAGACAAGCCCGGCATTTGAATATCTAAAAAGAGTAAGTCGGGTGCAAGGTCAATAACGGCTGCTATCGCTTCTCTGCCATTAGAGCATTGGGCTACGATCTCTACGTTCGACAATTTACCTAATTTTGCCGCCAATAATCGCAATGCAAGCGGTTCGTCGTCAACAATGATAGTTCTTAATATCGTCATTTTTAATCCGATAATTCAAAAGGCATATTAATGCAAGTAGAGCGTCCGCCCTCTGCACGACGGATGGTGTTTATCTGATAGTCGTTATCGTACAGTACCGTCAAACGTTGCTCAATATTTTCTAAACCCACACCTGTTTCGTTTCTAAAGTCTAGCGGCTTGGTATGTGGATGAGTTGCACCGGTGTCACTAATTTCGATGATCAGTCTTCCTTGATTAATACCCGCTCGCAGTTCAATGATACCACCTTTTTCGTTTTGCGATATGGCGTGTTTCATCGAATTCTCAATAATGGGTTGTAACAGCAAACTCGGCACGAGGGCCTCTTGGGCTTGTTCATCTACTAAAAAATCGAGTTTTAAGCGGTCCGCAAATCGTGTTTTTTCAATTTCTAAATAAAGATTTAGTGCACCAATTTCATCTCTCAGTGTAATTTTAGTATCGGGATCATTATCCAATGAATGGCGTAAAAATTGACTTAATTGAACGGTCATCGCTTGCGCTTTTTCAGATTCTTGTATTTCAATAAGCGAATTAATCGCGTTTAACGTGTTACACAAAAAGTGTGGATTGAGCTGGTAGCGCAACATTTTTAATTTTGCATCACGTGCTACGCTTTGGGCTTCAATACGTTTGATATGCTCTTTACGGGTAGCGTCCTCAGCACCAAGCATGATTTCATGCTCTGACTGTAATAATTCATAATAGCGAATACCGTGAAATAATCCGGTCCAACATAAGAATATAAATATACTGGCGAAAAACCAGCCACCAAACTCGCCCCATACCTCGTCGGCGGGCGTCAACAAAGCAAGCGCTTGCATTCTAAATATAGTCCAAACAAACGCGAAGACAAATACCATGACCATGCCAATACAAAGCCTGTATATGTATGATTTATCCCATATTCGGTCAAAGATTTTGTAGAGTATTACAGAGAAGAATAAACCAAGGATTGCTTGCAATAGCGTGTGTACGACATTCGCTAATGTGACTTGGCTGTACCATAACGTTAAGGTAAAAAAACTGACCGTGCTGAGAAACAGCCAAAAGCTAGCTTGCCAGAACCAAAAGCGGTGGGTAGCGTCTTGTTTTATCGCCGTTTTTACGGATTGGTTAATTGAACTAATCATGGGCTAGTTTGTTTACCTATTATTAACATGCGCTCAGTTTACACATCCCAGTTGCTCATATCTATGCCACCCATCCATTCTAGCTTTCAAAAAGACCACCCTATCTCATTTTATTTGAGGCTAGGGCATGTATCAAAGCAAACTGTTATTAACAAAATAATAACAGTTGTATTTTCAAGTGAACAGCAAAGATATGATTTCAAGCAACAACGTAATTGTGTGAGTAAATATGAAGCCCAGTAAAATTTTATTATCAGCTTTTGTGACTAGCATATTGAGTACTGCGAACATTTGCCACGCAGTTCACGCTATGGATGTGGTGAGCTCAGCCTCTTTGTCAACCGCTAAAAAGACTGGAAACATGAGCAACAGTATAACGGCGAGCAGCCATGTAGGGATAAAGAGCAGTAAAATGTCAATAAAAAATCAAACGCCGATTAAAGTTGAGATTCTAGAAGAAAATGGCAAATACCGCTTACTCAGAGGGGGCGAGCCGTATCAAGTAAGAGGAGCCGGTATTTCGTCAACGGATCTAGAGAGTCTCGTTAAATTCGGTGGTAATTCAATGCGCAATTGGGCTGTTGATAACCATGCGGAACCTGCACAACAATTATTAGATCGAGCTTACGCAATCGGAGTCACCGTTTCATTGTGCTTAGAGTTTGCGAGAGAGCGTCATGGCTTTGACTATAATGATAAGGCCGCAGTAGCTAAGCAGCTTGCTGAAAACAGAGTAAGAGTTGAGAAGTATAAGAACCACCCAGCACTACTAACTTGGATTATTGGGAATGAAGTGAACTTTGATTTCACGAATCCCAAGGTATTTGATGCGGTGAATGACACTGCGAAGATGATTAAAGAACTCGACCCTAACCATCCAACAACAACAGCATTAGCAGGCTTTGATAAAAAAGCACTAATCGCAATATCCGAGCGCGCGCCAGATTTAGATTTTATTAGCTTTCAGATGTACGCTGATCTTCTCAATCTACCCCACTATATAGAAGAATTTGGTTTTGATAAGCCTTACTTTATAACAGAATGGGGATCGGTTGGTCATTGGGAAGTGCATAAAACTGAGTGGGGCGCGCCAGTCGAGAATACCAGTACGGAAAAAGCCAATAATTATTCAAAAAGCTATTCGCAAGTGCTCGAACCGTATGGAGATCAGGCGATCGGCAACTATGTATTTTTATGGGGGCAAAAGCAGGAAAAAACGTCTACTTGGTACGGTATGTTTTTAGACAGTGGCGAGAAAACCGAAGCGGTAGATGTTATGCATCACATATGGAGTGGTAGTTGGCCTGAAAATCTAGCGCCTCGAATTAGTCCTATTATTTTGGATGATCGGGGCGCATTTGATGACGTGTATCTCGACGCAGGTCAAACATATAAAGCCTCAGTCAATGTGGTTGATTCGGAGGGTGATAATATTCGTTATGTTTGGAAAATCCGCTCAGAATCTAGCTCTGGCAGCGTCGGTGGAGACTTTGAGTATGTGCCAGAAATTGTAGATGGTGTAATTAAAATTCAGGATGCCGTGATTGAGTTAATAGCCCCTCAAAAGTCGGGTGCCTATCGTCTATTTGTGTATGCGTTTGATGGTAATAATAATGCGGCGCACGCGAACATTCCGTTTTACGTGAAGTAGTTCAATAAGCGCTTAAATAGCTCCCAACGAGGCCGTTTTTTTTTCATGCACAGGTAGCGCAGAATAGGGTTGTTAGGAAATTAACGTTTTTTAGCAGTGTTCTGTTGTGATGTATTGATTAATAGGTTTCGAGCAATCGCTCGCTCAGTTCGACCAGCGGGCGATTTTTTATTTTTTTAATGTGGTATCGAGTTGATATTATCAATAAACATAATTAAGGGACTAAAATAGCTTTAGTTTCTCAACTTTTAAATAGAGATGACAATGTCCGGAAAATATTATCGTAATCAACGTTTAACAGCAGCGCAATTATCGGTTTCTGAATTACAAGCAGAAGCTAAAAGACTATTAGACAGTAAGATCCATGGCTTGTCATTTAGTCCATATGTTTCGGGGCAAGCACCTGGTACTCAAATTACAGAAAAGCAGATACACGAGCGTTTGCAGTTAATTTTACCCTACGTAAAATGGATACGCACATTTTCATGTACTCAAGGGAATGAACTGATACCCAAAATTGCAGCTCAATACGGACTAAAAACCATGGTCGGAGTTTGGTTAGATGATGACTTTGAGAACAATGAAAAAGAACTTCAAAATGCAATCGACATCGCACAAGCAGGTCATGCAGACATGTTGGCTGTAGGTAATGAAGTAATGCTGCGAGAAGAAATGACAGAGCAGCAATTGGTGGATTACATTGATAGAGCAAAAAAAGGCGCTCCGGGCATTCCCGTAGGTTATGTTGATGCATATTTCTTATTTGAAAATCATCCTTCGGTTGCCGATGCATGTGATGTCATATTCGCCAACTGTTACCCTTTTTGGGAAGGTTACCCTGCTGAACATGCACTAGCATATATGAAAAATATGTATACCCGCGCCGTAAAAATAGCAAACGGCAAACCCGTCATTGTGAGTGAAACTGGCTGGCCGGATCAAGGCAGCCCTGACAGAGCCGCGGTTCCTTCTTATGAAAACGCGATTCGCTATTTTGTGGATGCGTATCATTGGACGCAAGAAGAGGGGATTGATATGTTTTACTTCTCTTCTTTTGATGAAGACTGGAAGATTGCAGATGAAGGTGATGTGGGCGCTTATTGGGGCATATTAGACAAAGACGGAAATCATAAATATGCCAAATGAATCGGCTCAACTGACTTCTCTTGAGCAACTTATGGGTCGCAAGCACGGACAAGCTATCTGTTATTCAGGCTATAGAGAAGGGCAAAACCCAAGATTAGGCATATACCCTAGTTACGCCCAAATTAAAGAAGACTTATTATTATTAGCAGATTGGTCTTACCTACGACTTTATGATTGTAGCCAACATGCCGAAACAGTGTTGTCGGTTATCACCAAGGAAAATCTCGACTTTGTATTAATGTTGGGAGTGGACATTGCTGCGGAAGTTAGCAATCCAAATTGTCCTTGGGGCGCTCATTTTAGCGAAGAACAATTAGCGCTGAATCGTCAAGCGAATAACGATGATATTGATCGATTGATCGATTTAACCAGCCGCTATCCTGAACATGTATTTTCGGTGTCAATTGGCAACGAAGCGAGTGTTGACTGGACCGATCATATGGTGCCAGTTGAACGCTTAGTGGAGTTTGCACAGCGTATTAAAAGTCAAATTGCAGTGCCTATTACGTTTTGCGAAAATTATGTGCCGTGGACTAACAAGCTGGCTCCGTTGGTTAAGGAAATTGACTTTATTTCTATTCATACCTATCCAGTATGGGAGTTTCAAAGCATCGAAAATGCACTGGAGTATACCAAGCAGAATTATTACTCAGTGCAGCATTGTAACCCAGGTGTGCCGATTGTGATTACTGAGGCGGGCTGGACTACGCAATCTAATGGCTGTGGAATAGAATCATGGAATGCTTCTGATAGCTTACAAGCTGAGTATTACCAGCAACTGCTCAGCTGGACTAATAGCGAAAAGATACTAACTTTTGTATTTGAGGCTTTTGATGAACCTTGGAAGGGGTCAGACGACCCACAAGAGCCCGAAAAACACTGGGGTTTATTTTACGTAGACCGAACACCTAAATTGGTGATGCAGGGTATGGACTGACAATACAGAGTCATCCTCCTCAATAAAGCCGTATAGTGTTGATTTTTGGCCTGACCTTCTTAAAATAACTAACGGTTTTGCTAATCACCTCCATTGGCCGTCACGACTGCGTTTTTTCGGGAAATAAGTGATTAGAATACCGAATAAAATACAAATTACAGCCACGATACCACCACGGGTAAACCATTCTATCATCGCGGTGTTATCGGCGTTGTCTACTTGGATTTGTAATTCGCCAGAAACGTCTAATGCCTTTGCTAACTCATCTGAGATGCGCTTGTTCTGCCGCTCTAGCAAGATGCCCTGGCTTGTGGCTTGTTGATGCTGTTCACGTAAAGTCGCGAGTTGTTGATTTAATGTGGCAACTTGTTGTTGAAGACTTGGCAACAACTCGCGTATTGAGCCGGTTGAAGATAAATACTGAGCTTCTATCCAGCCTTTTCTGCCCTCTATATCGATTATTTGCACAAATTCAGGTTCACCCTCACGAACAAGAACAGTAACCGGTGCGCCAGCTAAAATTGTGCCTATGATGCGATAGTTGCGACTTGAACCGGTATGAATAAAAACGGTCAGATCATCAGTAATGTTGGCGGTTGGCTGAAAGTCAATGTCATCTGACTGTGCCGCATGTGCTGTAAATGAAAAAATCACAACAGATAAAACAATTAAAAAGCGAAGCATAGGGTATTTCCACTCGGACAAATATCGAGAATAATATGGTAATAATAAGTCAAAGCGAAACTAATGCCAAGTCAAAAGGGCAAAGTCAAATCGATGATTCATGTATAGTGCTGCGCATAGTAACACAAAACCAACCATCCCTATATGCAGAGCAATGCAACCGCTAATGGGCGCAAAGTCAATCCGCCCAAAAAACATTTATTAAGTGTCTATTTAGATAGTGCTTCAACTGCTAACTTGGGCGTTCTGTCGGAGTGGAATACACCCCAATTTTTCTCTGCTATACCGTCGGGTTGATCGTCACCACCTTTCCATTTTTCGTCAAAAGCCTCGAAATAGAAAGATACAATACGATTGTCTTTAAGCCATTTTCTATAAGCATCAAAGAATATTTTCTGCGCTTCTTCATTGGCCTCTCCAGTAATAAGACTCTCGTCGCCATTGCTGCTGACAGAACTCGTCGCCCAACCTGATTCTCCAAGAGCAATCTGCTTATTTGGGTGCAATACAGCAATATCATGATATGTTTTTTCCGTCCAAGGAACCGCATTTTCAAGTGCTTGTGAATTCCACATCGCGTAAGCATGCAAAACAATATAATCAAGCGCTTCTGCTATCTCCTGACTCCACGGTTTATTCCAAAAATTATAGTCATCGGCAAGTGTTACTGGAACGTTTGTGGCGGTCTTTACTTTTTCAACCCATTTTAAATACGTCGGAATATCGCTCAGTGGCAGTTTATGCGCCGACCAATCGACAAAAATTTCATTACCTAGGTTGATGCTAACAACAATATCTTTATATTGGTTGGCTAAACGAATAACTTCTGAAATTTGCTGCTCATTTTCTTCATCACTTTGAGTGGACGATAGCCAAGCTCCTTGCATCACCTTTACGGGTAATTTATGTTTCTGTATGGTCTTTAATACTTGCTCACTAGCAGGATCCGCGGCGTACATGCGGATAAGGTTCCACTGCACTCCTTCGTTCGCGGTTAATATAGTCATGTCTTCAAGAATATCTTGTTCAGATGATACGCTTTTCTTATCAGGGCTTTCATTGTCACGATAAGAGCCATATGCAATGCCCACTCCAATCCACTCTTCATTTATCATGGGTTCAAAGACGGGTTTGATGTATAAAGATTTGCTATGTCGCTCGGTCATTTGGTTTGCCTGTAAGTTAAAACTAACTAGTACTACGATGCAGGTAATAGCAGATAATAATTTCATATAATTTACTTTAAATGTAAAAACAATTCCCTAAGTACAGCAGTTGTAGCTTGCTAATAGCAAGTAATTTGAGTTTAAAAGGACTTTATCTGGGTTGTAGGGGGTCTTTTTGTTGAGCTTATATCGCCCAATTTTACTTTTATGTTGTTCAATGTATCGATTAATCTCATTATTTTGTCCAATCCAACACGTTAAAAGTTCAAGTTACCGAATTATGGTCATTTAATTTAGAAAACGCCTTCCAAATGGCATATATTCACAAACCATTTACAAATGCCGTTGAATCAATATATGTCGCATTACGATACCGCCGCAAAAGATCGAATTCCATTTGGTGAAAAAGCCGCTTATGGAACGGGAACATTAGTACTCAATTTGTTACCTGCCGCGTTAGGTATATTTGCATTCTTTTTAATAACAGCATTTGGTGTAGACCCAATTCTCGCCGGTTTGTTAGGCGGCTTACCACGTTTGTTTGATGCTATAACTGACCCTATCATGGGTTTTATCACCGATAATACAAAATCCAGATGGGGTAGACGCCGACCCTACATAGTAGTGGGTGCAATTCTAAGTGGCACTTGTTTTGCTTTGTTGTGGCAATTAGATCCTGCCAACTCTCAAAACTATACATTTTGGTATATCTTGTTATTTTCGATGGCATTCACCATCGGCAACACCATGTTTGCGACCCCCTTTGTTGGTTTAGGTTACGAAATGACCTCCGACTATAAAGAGCGCACTCGTCTAATGGCAGCCTCGCAGTTTATGGGTCAAATAGCATGGATGATTGTGCCGTGGTTTTGGGTGATGATTGCCGATCCTGATTTATTTGATAGTCAGGCACAAGGCGTAAGACATCTGGCAATATATGTTTCAGGCGCTTGTATCATTTTAGGAATTGTACCCGGACTGTTTTGTAAGGGTATTGACAGCTCACATATCGACAATAGAGCCGAGATTTCATTTAGCACGCTTTCAAGTAATGTAATGGGAATATTCAGAAGTATTGGCCAAGCATTCAAAAATGCGGCATTTGTAAGACTGTGTGGCGCCACTTTCTTTGTCTTCAACGGCTTTCAGTTAGTTGCTTCCTTTAGTTATTTTATTATTGTATTTCATATGTTTGATGGCGATTACGGAGCAACGGGTTCTTGGCCTGCATGGTTTTCTACTGTGAGCGCGTTTGTTACCGCTTTTCTTGTTATTCCTATCGTCAGTTGGATGGCAAACAGATGGGGGAAACGCAAAGCTTTTATTATATCTACCGTGCTATCAATTTTTGGTTACGCATTAAAATGGTACGGGTTCAATCCTGAAAACCCATGGTTAATATTCATGCCTATCCCGTTGATGTCGTTTGGAATAGGAGGCTTATTTACATTAATGCTGAGCATGACGGCCGATGTATGTGATTTAGATGAACTCAATAATGGAATGCCGCGCAAAGAAGGGACTTTTGCCGCAATTTACTGGCTTATGGTTAAACTGGGTCAAGCATTGGCATTGATATTAAGCGGTGTGGTTCTGAAACTTGTCGGGTTTGACGCGGGTGTCGCAACTCAAACCGCTGAAACGATGACTAATTTGCGGATTGCAGACATTGTTATTCCTGCAAGTACTGCAGCGTTAGCTATTCTGATGATGTGGAATTATGATATTACCGAAGAGAAAGCGCATCAAATAAAAGAGAAACTGATTGAACGTCGTGGCGATATATAACGTTTTAGCAGAATGGTCCGCTTCAGTAAACTCAGCTTTTTGAGTTAATTAAGCTGGCGGTGAAGTTTCCGCTTATTGCTGCTTAAAAGCAGTTTCGGCTGATTATTGACTCACTTTGCCGTAGTAATAGTCCGTTTTATCTTGTTTTGATTGTAATCATCTGCCAAATGATTAACTTCTGCCGATTGTTCACTACGTTAACCTGTGAACGATCGGTAAATCGACTAAATTGGATTCATATGTACAACGCTCTCTACAAAAATTACACACTTATACTTGTATTTTTTATTCTGGTTTCAGTCGCCGCATGCAAACCCAATTCAAACGATCCTAAAGTCCAAAATCAAAAAACAGAACTGCATCCTTCTGCATTGTCGGTAGTTGCCGCATTAAACTTCGGTGGTCCTGAATATAAGGGCAGCGATGGTGTTTTATATTCAGCAGATACGCTCGATATGAATGCGACGATAGAGTCTTCAAAGGAGATCAAGGGCAGTCAGAATGCCGCCTTATTTGAGACATATCGACTAGCAACAGAAACAAATAAGCTAAGATTTCAGTTTCCTGTAGATAATGGTCAGTATTCTGTTAGTTTTAAGTTTGCAGAACCGGAAAGCATAAAGGTGGGAGAACGCACATTTGATATCAATGTAGAGGGTGAAACGGTCATTGCAGGATTGGATGTTCTCCTTGCTCGCGATAATAATATGTTGTCTTCGTTGGTCAGAACCGTCAGTGCTATCGAAGTCACAGATGGGAGCTTAAACATCGAACTGAGCGCGATTACCGGCCAGCCTTTAATTCATGCTATCGTAGTTCGTAAATTACTTAAAGATCCACGCAATTGGCAACTGATGTGGAATGATGAGTTTGAAACAGATGGCCTACCTGATCCCACTAAATGGCAACATAATATTTGGCCCTCGGGTAAAGTAAATAGCGAAGATCAGGCGTATACCGATAGATCAAAAAACGCTCGAATAGAAGATGGTGTGCTAATTATAGAAGCCCACAAAGAACAATTCCAAAACGCGGAATATACATCAGCCAGGCTACATAACAGTGGTAGCGGCGATTTCCTCTATGGCAAAGTAGAAACGCTAGCCCGAATCCCAAATGGTCAAGGCACATGGTCCGCGATATGGATGCTGCCCTTAGATCCATACAAATACGCAACTTCATGTCAGCCTAATGAGGATTGGCAAGGCAGCAGAACTTGTGATGCATGGCCAAACTCCGGTGAAATAGATATTCTTGAACATGTTGGATATGACATGCAAGTCGTGCATGGAACGGTTCACACTAAAGCATATTATTGGGTAAACGGCGAACAGCGCAAAGCGAGCGTTGAAGGACGCAATGTTGACAAGGGATTTCATCTTTATTCTATGGAGTGGAGCCCAGAACATATCATTATTTCGTTTGATAATGTTCCCTATTTTTATTATCAGAATGAAGGGAGCGGATGGGAAGCTTGGCCGTTTGATCACCCTTACAACTTAATTTTAAATCTTGCCATAGGCGGAAATTGGGGACGCGCTGGCGGCCCAATCGACGACTCTATATTCCCTGTACGAATGGAAGTAGACTATGTGCGAATCTATCAATTGGCAGAATAAAAACAAAAACAGCCTAATTAACAAGAGAGTTTGAATATGGACAACAAGTCACTTAATGTTGACGCTCCAGCGGACAGTGCCGTCAATGGCGCATTTGTACAAATGGATGGCGACACCTATTACAAAATTAGCCATGTCGACCAAATGGCCCCATTTTTTATCAGTGTCGTTTCTGATCAAGATCATTGGTTATTTGCCGGTTCTACCGGTGGCTTAACTATGGGTAGAGTGTCTCCTGAAAAAGCTGTTTTTCCTTATGTTACCGTAGATAAGTTATACGAGAGTACGCCGCATACAGGTCCAAAAACCATAATTAAGGTCATCCAATCGAAGCAAAAAAGCGTGTATTGGGAACCGTATAATCGCGAGCATGATGATAGATATAATGTGACCCGTAATTTGTACAAAAACTTATTGGGTAATGTACTTTGCTTTGAAGAAATAAACCATGATTTACAGATAGCGTTTCGCTACTCATGGCAGTTCTCGAGTGAGTTCGGTATCAGTAGACAATGCAAATTAGAAAATCTGTCTGAGCAAACGTGTAGCCTTGAAATAATCGATGGTTTACAAAATATCCTTCCTGCGGGCACACCTCTTTTTACGCAGTCACAGTCGAGTAATCTCGTTGACGCTTATAAATGGACAGAGGTAGACCAGGAAACTGGATTGGCCTTATATACGCTTTATTCAGCAATTACTGATCGTGCTGAGCCAGTAGAAGCACTTCGTGCAAATACTGTTTTTCGTTTAGGTTTACCTGGTTCTACGGTGCATTTAACGTCTTCAAGTTTAGATATGTTCAAAGCCGGCAAAGTTCTTGAAAGTTCAGATTATAGTCGTGGTGTGCGCAGTTGTTACTTAGTGCACAGTCATGTCACATTGGCTGCGCATGGCGAGCAAAAGTGGTCAATCAATGTGGACGTTGAGAAAGACCAAACGGATGTCGTGGCTCTGAAACAAGCTTTGTTGAATGAATCAGCTGTCGCTGAAGAAATGCGCCAATCATTTTTAACGGGTAGTGACAAATTAGCGCGCATAATGGCATCGTCGGATGGATTCCAAGTTACTGGAGAAGAGGATGTTTCTCTGCATCACTATGCAAACACGCTATTTAATGTTTTGCGAGGCGGTATTTTTGCCAATCAATATCAGGTTTCGCGTGCCGATTTACTCAAGACTCTACAGCATTTCAATCATGATATTTATGAAAGGCAAAAGATTGCATTGAGCAATTTGCCAGAAAATGTAAGCTTAGATGAGCTCATGTTATCTGTTGAAGAATTGCAAGATGCGCAGTTGAGTCGATTAATCTACGAATATTTACCTATTACTTTTGGCCGTCGTCATGGAGACCCTAGTCGCCCTTGGAATCAATTTGCTATTGAATTGAAAGACGACCGAGGTCAACCTCTCTTGTCTTATCAAGGTAATTGGCGCGATATTTTCCAAAATTGGGAAGCGTTAACGCTCAGTTATCCTTCATTTATCGAGTCGGTTATCGCAAAATTCGTCAACGCGTCGACACTGGATGGTTACAATCCATATCGCATTACCAAACAAGGTATTGATTGGGAAGTTGAAGAGCCAGATGACCCATGGAGTTACATTGGTTATTGGGGTGACCATCAGATTATTTATTTGCTGAAATTATTAGAATCTTCTAATAATTTCCATCCTGGTAAACTGGCATCGTTACTAGAGCAATCGGTTTACAGTTATGCCAATGTGCCTTATCGCATTAAACCGTTGCACAACATTATTGATTCACCCAAAGACACTGTTTTATTTGATAATGAAATGGCTGAAAACATCGAACGAAATATCGAGCGCTTAGGGTCTGATGGTAAATTAGTTTTAGATGCTCAGGGTCAAGTTTATCAAGTGTCTTTAGTTGAAAAGATCTTTATACCGCTGCTATCCAAATTGAGCAACTTAGTTATCGATGGTGGAATTTGGCTAAATACCCAGCGTCCAGAGTGGAATGACGCTAACAATGCATTAGTGGGCCAAGGTTTGTCGATGGTCACATTGTGTTATCTAAACCGTTATGTGTCGTTTGTAAGCGACTTACTCGCATCGATTGAAGACACTAATAAGCAGTTTGTCATGACGACAGAAGTTGCCGAGTGGTTAACGGGAACGACACAGATCCTTCAAAGTGCAAGTGCGCAGATACAAGAAGGCCCAGTGTCAGCAAGTTTACAATTTTCTACCTTGCATAAATTAGGTACGTTAGCCAGCGAATACCGCGAAAAAATGTATCAGCACTCAGGTGATTATAGTAAGCAAACGGTGAGTATAGGTGAACTCAACGCGCTACTTTCTAATGCTAAGCCATTAATCACTCGCAGTATTGAAGCGAATTATAGCGATTCGGGTTTGTACCATGCTTACAATGTCCTTAGTATCAGTCAAAAATCCCTAAACGTTAGTCATTTGTACGACATGCTGGAAGGACAAGTGGCAGCGCTTAGTTCAGGGGCTCTTAGCTCTGAGAGAGCGGTTGAGATTATGGATACACTTTACGCAAGTGAAATGTATAGAGAAGACCAAAAAACGTTTATGTTGTATCCAGATAGAAAGCAGCAAGGGTTTATCAGCAAAAATTGTGTTCCCAAGCATGATGTTACTAATCATCCACTGTTATCAGACATGCTTGCAAAGGGCGATAACCGCTTGATTAAATTGGATACGATGGACAACTATCGTTTTAATAGCGAATTGACTAACGCCAATGCCATCAAACAAATCTGGCCTGAAATAGTTAAAGAGTACCCAGATTTAGCCACTGACAGTGCATTAAATGTGATGTTAGATACTTATGAATCTGTCTTCAATCATAGCGCCTTTACCGGCCGTTCTGGCGGCATGTTTGGCTTTGAAGGATTAGGATGTATCTACTGGCACATGGTATCTAAATTGTTACTTGCGGTTCAAGAAGTTGCAATAAGAAGTGTTAATGAGCAAGGTAAATCAAACACATCTCAAGCACTGATCGCGCACTACTATAATGTGCGAGAAGGTATCGGTTTTAACAAGACACCTGAAGAATACGGTGCTTTCCCTGCAGATCCTTATTCTCACACTCCAAAACATGCTGGCGCACAACAGCCGGGTATGACTGGCCAAGTTAAAGAAGAGCTATTGACCAGAATGGGTGAGCTAGGCTGTTTTGTGACTAAAGGTCAGGTAAGCTTCGACCCGTTCTTGCTAAGAGCGCAGGAGTTCACCACGCAACCAACAACGTTCCGTTATCTGGATATCAATGAAGCTTGGAAGACAATTGAGCTCGATAGTGGAAGTTTAGGCTTTACATGGTGCCAAGTGCCGATTGTCTACTCTATAAGTAATGATGCTGATGCTGAAGTGACTATCTCTTCTGCAGATGGAGAAAAGCATGTTGTGAAGGCAAACGAACTTAATCAAGAGTTTAGTCAAATGCTCTTTGCTCGTTCAGGAGAGATTGTTCGAATTGACGTATCTGTTAGTAGTGCTCAGCTTTATTCCGGAAGTTAGGTAACCAGATACTCTGCACAACTGCCAAAGAACTGAAGGCAGTTGTGCAGTTTTATTCATGTTTAAACTTAGTATCGAAGTTTGAAAGCACATGCAACTTGGCTTTCTAAAAACAAGTATCACTTAACCACATCATTATTAAACTTTACGAGCGTCCAAAGCCGCTCTTACTTCGCCTGCTTTTTCTTCAGTTATTGGATACCAGTACACCATTAATATAGCGATGACAGAGCAAAATGCAGGAATGAAGGCATCGAAGATACGCATTAAATAAATCGTTTCTGGGGATTGAGCTCCGCCTAATGCAACATCAAACCCCGTTGCGTTTAACAAGAATCCACCCGCAGCAAGAGCGGCAGCCATTCCTAACTTTACAACCCACCAGTATATTGAACCGAACATGCCTTCACGTCTCTCGTAGGTATTAAGTTCATCCATGTCACATACATCTGCAATCATGGAGCCCATAAGCGTAAACAGACCACCAAGACCAAAAGCAATAAAAGGGACTGGCAATAGCATTAATAGCGGGTAGTCAGGGGTGTAGCAAAACCACTTCAATACATAACCAATAACCGATATACCGATGGCAAAAAAGAAGCCTTTGCGTTTATCAAAGTGTGTAGAAAACTTAGTCACAATAAAGATAACGCAGAAAGTAGATATGGCGGCCAGTGTGCCAGACCAGCCTGCATATTCGGCACCCATTGACGTATCACCGCCAAATATATAATAGATAATTACGTATGATTGGAATGACGCCACCATCATAAAACCATTGAATACTAAAAAAGTAGCCGCACATAAAAATAGAAAAGGGGTAAATTTTATGGTTGTTGCGAAGCCTCTAAAGAAGCCTTTTACACCGGGCGCAATGAACTGTTCACCCGGGATAGGCCCTGCTTGCACATGTCTAATAGGTTCCTTTAAAAATATAGCAGGTAATACGCCAACACATATTGTGAAAGCGCCAATGATAACGGCCAGCCACGCAGCGCCTGCTATCATGTCATCAAAGAGCAGGTCATTTTGCATAAACCATAAAAACCAGGGGGCAATTAAGTAGGCGATTTGTCCCATAAAGTTCTGCGTTGCCATGAGTCGAGTGCGCTCATGATAGTCTGGTGTTAGCTCATAACCTAAGGCCACCCATGGTGTGGCGAACATGGTGTAGGCCAGATAGAAAACGAATGAGCCGATAAGGAAAAACCAAAAATAGTACTCTTCACTTTTTCCTTCGGGAAGTTGCCATAAAAGTGCAAAAATGATGCCTGCTGCGATTGCACCACAAAAAATATACGGCCGACGACGACCCCATTTACTTCTGGTATGGTCGGATATATAACCCATCAATGGATCGGTAATGGCGTCGGTTAAGCGCGGCAGTGCACTCACTAAGCCAACCAAAGCTGGATTCATCCCAAGACCTAAATTTAAGACAATAACCATGCCGCCAATAGCGGCGGATAAAAGGTTATTGATGAGGGCGCCAAGACCATAAATAATTTTTTGAACGAAGGGGATTTTTCCGTTTACTACAACTTCTGCATTCATCAAGAGGCCCATGTTAAACAATTGTAAATTAAACTCTTTAACCTAATGTTGATAGGCTACTTTCACAAATAATATGCGATAGCTTGGCCTTGCGCTGCGTTCAATAGGAATCTATCAAGCAGATTGGCATTAAAAATACCAAATAAGGACGTAGAGGCGTATTTTTTGCTTAATTCCTGATGAGAACAGCAACAAAGGTGTCATGTTACCTCAACTGCAGTCCACTTTGCCTTGTTTTGCTGGACTAAGCTAGTCTCATGTTTAAGGTTCACGTATTAAGTAGCCCTGGGTAAGTTGCTGGCGCAGTCGTTTGACTGACTAGCGTTTTCAACGATTTTTAAACCCAATTTGAAAAGAGTCTTTTTATGTCCCAATCCCTTTTATCCAAATCGTACATATCCAATTTATATTCCCCTGACATTATCAGCCAAGCAAAGCAGCTACTAAGCAAGATGACATTAGGCGAGAAGTTGGGACAGTTGTCTCAAATATCCAGTGCCGGAGCCCATATACCGCATGATTTAGCAGATGCAATAAGACAAGGCAGAGTTAGCTCGGTTATCAATGAAGTCAATTTAGCGACTAATAATGAATTGCAACGTTTAGCTGTTGAAGAAACTCGCTTAGGCATTCCTTTGTTGATTGGTCGCGATGTTATTCATGGTTTTAAAACGATATTCCCTATTCCTTTAGGACAGGCGGCAACGTGGTCTCCTGTTATCGTAGAGAAAGGAGCGAGAATAGCTGGGGAAGAATCTGCAACCGTTGGCGTGAATTGGACGTTTGCACCTATGATTGATATTGCGCGGGATCCCCGGTGGGGAAGGATCGCAGAAAGTTTGGGTGAAGATCCCTTTTTATGTTCAGTGCTATGTGCAGCGATGGTCAAGGGCTTTCAAACTGATGATTTATCAATGCCAGGCTCCATTGCTTCCTGCGCAAAGCATTTCGCTGGCTATGGGGCGAGTGAAAGTGGTCGCGATTACAATACGACTAATATTCCTGAAAATGAACTTCGTAACGTTTATTTGCCACCATTTCATCAAGCCGCTAAAGCGGGTGTGGCCTCTTTTATGGCCTCATTCAGTGATTTGAATGGTGTGCCAGCAACGGGCAATCAATGGTTGTTAAAGCACGTTTTAAGAGACGAGTGGAATTATCAAGGATTGGTAGTGAGTGATTGGGAGTCGATAAAAGAACTTCAGGTACATGGTTTGTCTGCCAGTGAAAAAGATTCTGCTTACTTAGCAGCGAAAGCCGGCGTTGATATGGAAATGGCGAGTAGTTGTTATATTGATAATATGGCCGCTTTGATAGCAGAGAATCAGATTGAAGAGGCAGAAGTCGACCAAATGGTACTGAATATTCTGCATATGAAATTTGCGTTAGGCTTATTTGAAAATCCGTTTACGGACCCATCAGCATTGCCTGAATTATTGAGTGCTAAGAATCTGCAAGCGGCTAAAGACGCGGCGCAAAAAAGCTGTGTATTGCTTCAAAATAAAAGTCGTCATAACAATCGGCCGATTTTGCCCATCAATAGGGGGGCGATTAACCGGATTGCCGTTATTGGGCCGCTGGCACACGATGGTTATGAACAATTAGGTACTTGGGTGTTCGACGGTGATGAGAAGCACAGTGTTACTTGCCTTGATGGTTTAATTGCGTTGGTGGGAGAGGGCATTGAGATAGAATTCGAACGAGTGCTTAGCACTTCAAGGGATAGAAACACTCAGAATTTTGACAACGCCCTTGAACTCACTAATAACGCTGATGTGGCAATTCTATATTTAGGTGAAGAATCGATATTATCAGGAGAAGCGCATTGCAGATCAACTATCGACTTACCGGGGGCTCAGGTAGAACTGATTGAGCATTTATCGCAATCAAATACGCCTATTGTTTTGGTTGTGCTAGCCGGTAGGCCGCTAACGTTGCAGCCAATACTCGACAAAGTTGACAGTATTTTATATGCGTGGCATCCGGGTACTATGGGTGGAGTCGCTATTGCAGAATTACTGTTTGGTGATGCATCTCCCTCTGGTAAGTTGCCGGTATCGTTCCCTAGGGTTGTAGGGCAAATTCCGATTTATTATGCGCAGAAAAATTCAGGCCGCCCGCCGACTGAAGAGAGCTTCGTTTTTATCGATGATGTGCCTGTTAGAGCTGCTCAGACTTCACTTGGCATGGCGGCAACTCATTTAGACACACATTTTTCACCGTTATATCCTTTTGGTTATGGATTGTCTTACGCTGAGTTCGAATATAGCCACGTCAACATTAGCCAACATGAAATTAAACTAGGTTCCGCATTTGTCGTTACCGTGTCGGTAGAAAATAAAAGTGATGTCGATGCAGAAGAAATTGTACAACTGTATGTTCGAGATTTAGTTGGTTCTGTCACTCGACCGGTAAAGGAATTAAAAGGCTTTAAACGCTTATTAGTAAAAGCTAACTCAAGCGTTGATGTCGCTTTTGAAATGCACACCGATGACTTGGCTTTCTATGACATTCGTAATCAATTAAATGTTGAAGCTGGTGACTTTTTGCTTGGTGTTGGAGCCGATAGTTCCCTTGACCTTAACGTTCCTTTTAAACTAGTAAACTAATCCGCTAACGTTATTGGTATTTCCTCAGGATGGTGACCATTCTGAGGAGACCTTACCAAATTGCTGTTTACGTTAAATAAATATTTACCACTTTGCTCTTGCTTCACTCTTATAGAAGCGCCATACAAATGCAGTACCAATAGAATAGGTGACTGCCTTTTCAAACAACGGGCTGTCTTTGTTAGCCGCTAAGCTATGAAATTGCGCAGAACCGCCAATAAATGCTCGGATATTCTCACTAACTCTAAATGAAACCCCTAAACTAAGCTCTGAGCCTAAGTAGCCTGCTTTAGCGTCATAAGCTGACCGAGCCGGTGTAGCAAATTCAGGGGCTACTTCATAAAAATAATCATGTGTTTTTTCGGTAGCAAAAATGGCACCAAATGAAATGTTAAACGCAGTCTCTTCATGTCTGAAACCACGATGCTGGTAGGATATTTGTGGTTCGAAAATAAAGCCTCGCCCTTCAATCTCAGTAAAATCGGTCGAGAAAACTGCGCGCGCTTGCAGTCTGAAATCGAGTCTACCTTTGCCTATATTGGTACCTACGTTTTCGCCTATTGCATTCTTATCGAAATCGTATTTACCCAGCATGAAAATCATTTGGGGACCAATTTCTCCTAAGAAATCTAGCTCAGGCATGCCGACGCGTGCCGCATTATCTTCACTGTCGCTAGGCAATGCTACACCGAAAGAAAAGTCGATTTCAAAGGTTTCATTTTCAATAATAACAGCTCTAGCACCACCACCGTCGCCAATGCGGAATGTTTCACCCCGATAAACCACAAAAGGAAGTACAAGACCAAAAACTTGCCCTTCACTTGAGGCCGGGTATTTCGGGTTATAGAAAGCGCCCCCACCTACCCCTAACTCCCAAAGTGAAAGTGTTTCGTTTACATTGTCAAAGCCAGTTAGGCTTCGTTCCATGGGAATATCGGCCTTGCCAACACCGAACGAAAGTCGGTTATTTTTTTCTTTATCTTGAGGCGATGTTGATTGTTCCGACGTTTGATCCCCATCTCTATCTTCCGCGGAATAAGCTAAGTTACTGAGCGTTAGAGCAGGGATAAGCAAACAACTGAGTATTAATAGTTGAAATAGAAAATCGCGGGTCGTACGTAACTTTATCAATATCGCGTTCATACGATTTATTAGCCTTTGCGCTATGCTTTTACAGCGTTGGTTCTGAATCATTCAGGTTGGCAGCATACAGAAGATGACGTTGTCTTTGCCCTATAAAAATGCACTGAAAACCGATGATTATTCGCCATTCTTGTCAGTGCAATATCAATTCATACGATTGTAGGCCGTAAAATGTTTATTTATTGGTAAGTCTCTCATGTGTTTATCATAAGCATGAAACGTTGCGTTGGCTAACCTTGGCGATGTGGGAGGCGCCACGACTGGCCCAATGCCATCAGGAATAGCCGTCACTGAATAATTTACGTTTTGGTCATTGACTCTTTTTGTTGAGTCTTTTGTTTTTTTGGGATTGCGCAGTTGATGTATACAATAATAAATCTTCTTTGGTATCGATATCTCTAGCCGCTTCTGGCATATCAACACGGATGACAGATGCGGCATTAGCACGCAACATGTCCCGCGCCCCTTTATCGTTTTCTAGCTTCGATAGTTCAGCAAAATATGCTCTGGGGAAAATAGCTGGAGCGCCCACGTTATTATGATAAAAAGCGGCTACAATGCTGTGAGGATTTTTCCGAGATTGGACTAGCATAAGATTGCACTGCTTTGCGCGAATTTCTACCTGATCAGTTAACCCAATAAAAACATGAGTGACCTCGGAGGCTAAATTTTTTACACCAGCGGCTATTGATGCACCCATTCCTTGCTGCCATTTGCTTGCAATGATGGATGTTATATTTGGTAAGGCTTTACTTGCTGAAGTCGTCTGCAAATATACGGGTTGTAGAGCTTTTTCAATAATGCTCGAATTTGCTCCTAAAACAACCGTAATTGACTTAAATTCAGTGTGTCTCAGCGTTTCTATAGTACCAATCAGCATTGGCTTGTCATCAACAATAGCTAGCTGTTTAGTATCGTTGAAGCGCTTGCTTTCGCCAGCTGCAAGCAATATTGCTTCGATACAGTAATGCTTGTGTTGATTGTTCATAGTTATATCCAGACTGCTTATCAAAATTAGTGAGCCGCTGTGGGAATGCGACTTTTTAATGGCTAACTTATCAATTTATGCACTGTTGCGGAAGTGCGGCGTTCTATCTAATAATATTTATGCTTTGCTGCGCAAACTCAGCGTTCTAATAATGAACCTATTTATGGTGTGCTAGTTCAGCAGATTACTAATTGACCTTGCGTCCGCGTGTTCGATAAAAGCATGGATCTCGGACAAAATCGATAGAGCGATCGATTCAGGAAGTTCCCCCCCTAGTCTCAAACCAATTGGGTTTGCCAGCGGTTTGTTCAATACAGTAGTTCTTTCATCCTTCTCGCTCTTGGTTTCAGTAGCCCGCTCGAAGGAAACCAAACCGGCCTCTTGGAGCACTCTATCAGTTCGATGCAGCGGACCTAGCATCCCAACGTAGCGAGCGGAGCTATGTTGCGCCAATGAAAGTGCTTGAGCATCTAACGTTACATTGTGGGTCATGATGACAATAGCATCGATATTCAAAAGCCATGCGTGTTCGGATATGCTGTCAAAGGAGGTTTTAATTATCTGTTTTGCATCTGCAAATTGTGCTTGCCGCGCATAACCCGTGCGTGGATCCGCTACGGTTACGTGCCAACCTAAATTATGCGCAATTTTAGCCACTGGTATAGCATCAATACCACCACCAAAAATGGCTAATTTAAGTGAGGGCTTTATGACATGCTCGAAAATGTCAGACTTCTTTTTGGCAACCGACTGTGCTTCCTGCTGACCTGCAAAATTAGCATTACTGTCAGTTAATATGAGGCTATTTTTGGGTGGCCCTTCATCCATACTTTGGACATATTTACACGCTCGATTTTGATTAATCAGCTGGCGTAATTCGGTTAGTTGCAAATAGCTATTTTTCGCGTTGATGGGCTGCAATAATATACGAACGAGCCCACCGCAACCAATACCAAGTTGCCACGCTATATCTTCTTCTTCACGCATGTCATATTGAATAGTACGATTATTACCTGACTCCCAACATTGACGCGATTGGCGCATGATATCGGATTCCAGGCAACCACCACTAAGTAAACCATGATATTGACCTAGACTATTAATCATCATCATCGCGCCTGGTTTACGATAGGAAGAACCCTCGGTGCCAATGATCGTCGCTAGGACCCAGTCCATTTCATCGCGTTGCGCATACCAAGTGTTGAGTAATTGTTGAGTATGGTTAGCCATATGATTGGCTTAAAGCTTAGATTCGATAAGTTCGAGAGCTTCAACAAGAATAGTTGAAACGGCTTCGCGTGCCGCTTTTTCATCTCTTGATTTTATGGTGTTGAAAATATCAGCATGTTTATGCACATCTGCTCCAGGGACCCCTTTTATTTTATTGGTGTAGCGAATACTTACTCGCAATGCGGTACCAATAAAATCCGAAAGCTGAGCGAAAAAACGGTTGCCGCTTGCTTCTAATATAGTGGTGTGGAACTCAATATCTGCTTCCAACGGATCATCTAAACCATTGTCGGCATCTGCCATTCTGCTGAGAGCGAACTCTATTTTTGCAAGTTGCTCAACTGTTGCGTTTTTAGCTGCTAGCGCAGCTGCTTCCGGCTCAATCGCAAAGCGTACTTGGGTAAATTCCTTAAGAAGAGATAGGGAAGGTTTACTACTCAAAATCCAAGTCAACACATCGGTATCAAACATATTCCAGCTACTTTCCGGAAGCACTCGAATACCTTGTTTGGGACGTGAGGAAATAAGCCCTTTTGCCGAAAGCATCTTCACTGCTTCTCTGGTAGAGCTGCGACTAACATCATATTCCACACACAAGTGCGCTTCCGATGGCAGACCCTTACCAATAGGATACTTTCCATTAACGATAGCAATTCCTAAATCGTGAGTGAGCTGGTGAGTTAGATTATGCCGTTGTGGACTTTTCATGTTAACGTTTCCATTTTTATAATAAATCGGTTATATCATACTTAATTTCATGTTTGAATTATCATATATGTTTTTTGTTAATATAATATGATAAAAAGCAAAAAGACGTTAACTGATTACTTGAGCAATGTCTAAGTGCTCCAAACCTGCACAATATTCTCAACACACGACAAATGGGCGATTGGATGACCGATTCTATTGACAAAAACGCAACACAGTATTCAAGCCTGATTGGCAAGGTTGTCTTTATAACTGGAGGCGCAAGTGGTATTGGTGCGGCAATGGTGAAGGCATTTGTGGGACAGAAAGCTAAAGTTGCTTTTATTGATATCGATGAGCACGCCTCGGCAGCTTTAATTAATAAGATTAAAGCTGCAAACCCTAGCGCTGAGCTTTGGTACCGTATAGTGGATGTTACTGAACCTGAAACTTTACAACTTGCTATTGTAGAAGCGTCAAAAGCATTGGGTGGCTTAGACGTTCTAGTCAACAATGTTGGCAACGATGCTCGCCAAGACGTCGAGAATATTTCTGCTTATGATTGGCATAAATGTATGCAGGTTAATCTTGATCCTGCTTTCTTTGCATCACAAGCTGCGTTTAAAATCATGCGGGAGCATGCCTCGGGTAGTATTATCAATTTTAGTTCGATTAATGCGCTTATTGGCCCACAGCAGATGACGGGTTACGTGACGGCGAAGGCTGGGCTAATGGGCATGACAAAGTCTCTTTCTCGCGATTTCGGTGTCGACAATATTCGAGTTAACGCTATTTTGCCTGGGTGGGTAGCCACTGATAGGCAACTGGCAAGTTGGTTAACTAAAGAAGAAGAGCATAAATGGACTGATGCCATGGCTCTTAAAAGACGAATAGAACCCGTTGATGTAGCTAATTTAGCTTTGTTTTTAGCCTCTGACAATTCATCTATGATCACAGGTCAGGCTATTAATATTGATGGCGGGAGAACTTAATGCAGAAGCCATCCCATTTCATTGCTGTTGATTGGGGGACGAGTCGACTTCGCGCTTTTCTTTGTAAAGTAAAACCTGATGGTAGCCTAAAACTAGTCACGCGCAGCGTCGGCTTAGGTGTTAGTAAATCTGCTTTAAGTTTCGAAGAAACCCTAATGGAATGCATATCGCCTTGGGAATTCGAGTACGGTAAAGTGAAAGTATTAATGGCAGGACAAATTGGCTCGAGTATTGGTTGGAAAGAAACACCTTATCTGGCCAGTCCGATTTCACCACAGGAACTGGCAAAATCATGTGTTAATTTTCAATGTAATGGTTATGATATTAGTGTTATTCCTGGCTTGAGTTGTAAGCTCGAAAACAATAACTACGATTGCATGCGCGGCGAAGAGTTACAAATTTTGGGTTGGTTACAACTAGCAGAACAAAACCAAATAGGGCGACATTTAGTCTGCTTGCCGGGTACTCATACTAAATGGGTGTTAGTGGAGGATGGCAAAATAAAACTGTTTAAAACGGCGTTAACGGGTGAGCTGTTTGACCTCATTGCTAATCACAGTGTGTTGATCCAAGAAAAAGCGACGGTGTTTAATCAGGAGGCGTTCAACTCTGGCGCTGCTTTTACCTTAAATAGTGAAACAGGTAGTTTGATTCATGGGCTATTTAGTGTGCGTTCAAGACAGTTATTTGGACAGTTAAGTGCCGATGAGGCAACGTCCTACCTTTCAGGTTTGCTGATAGGTAGTGATGTTCGTGCCGCAATGAAGGCTACAGAATGGAGCCTCACAAAAATGGATAAAGTGAGTGTTATTGGTGCACCTCACCTGAGTTCTTGTTTTGCTAGTGTATTGAATTCGCAATTGATCGCGACGGAAATTTGTCAGGTAACAACAACCACTTTATTGGGGTTTAATTCTGTGTTCCAAAGTATAAATCAATTAAGTGAAAAAACAGCCTAAGCATATTTTGCTCTCGCAAAGGGGTTACCAGAATGACACAAGTTCAACAATCTAAAAAGGTTGGTAAGTTACTATTCAGTATCAATTCCCAATGTATTCTAGCCGAATGCGCGCTTTGGAATAACTCTGAGCAAGCCATATATTGGGTCGATATCATTGCAGCTAAAATACAACGTTATTCGCCCAAAACGCATGGTGTTGAAACTTTTAATATGCCATATCGCATTGGTTGCTTTTCGTTTACACCCATTGAGAATGAGATAATAGCGGCGTTTGATATTGGGATAGCGCGTTATAATCTTATAACTGAACATCTAGAGTGGTTAGCTCAGCCTGAAAAACACCTAAAAACAAATCGATTTAATGATGGACGCACTGACAGACAAGGTCGCTTTTGGGCTGGCACAATGAATGAATCGGATGCAGAAGACAAGCAAGATAGTATAAACTCAAAAGCCCCTATTTTAGGCAAACTATATTGTCTAAATACAGCGGGGCAATGTGATGCAAAAGTGACGAATATATCTATTTCTAATGCGTTATGTTGGAGCAAAGATGGTAAAACGCTATATCACGCAGATTCGCCGAAGCGCGCTATTAACGCTTACGATTTTGATACGCAAACTGCGCGGCTTTCTAATGCAAGAGTTTTTGCAACGACGCAAGGGCATCGGTTTCCTGACGGTGCAATAGTTGATTCACAGGATTATTTGTGGAATGCACAGTGGGGATCATCGCAAGTTGTCCGCTATAATCCCGAGGGCGAGATTGATTTGGTCGTTGATATGCCCGTTAGTCAACCTTCGAGCGTGGCCATAGGAGGACCAAATATGGATTGGCTGATTGTCACAACCGCTAAGCATTCATTAGCCCCTGAACGTCTAAAAATAGAACCACAATCGGGTAATATTTTCGTCTATCAATTACAAGGAATTGAAGGCGTTATAGAACCCGTTTGTGTTGTTTGAACTAATGCGCTATCCCGCATTATTCCTGACTAGCAATCCATGCTTTCACTTTACGTTCTAGCATTACCATAGGTAAAGCACCACCGCCTAAAATGACATCATGAAAAGCACGAATATCAAAATTATCGCCGAGTTTTTGCTCAGCAAGAGCGCGTAATTCCTGAATTTTTATCATCCCAATTTTATAGCCTGTCGCTTGCCCTGGAATAGTTAAATAACGTCGTACTTCAGACCTTGCTTGCTCTTCGGTAATCGCCGAATTTTCTTTGAAATAGGCAATCGCTTTTTCCTCACTCCACCCTTTTGCATGTAAACCGGTGTCTAAAACTAATCGAATTGCACGCCACATTTCAGAACCTAAACGGCCAAATTCCGAAAGTGAGTCCTGATAAGTACCTGGCATTTCCTTAGCTAACCATTCTGAGTATAAAGCCCATCCCTCGCCGTAGGCATTTAAATAAGACTGTTTACGAAATGTAGGTATATTCTCCAGTTCGAGTGAAATAGCTATTTGCATATGATGACCAGGTAAACCTTCATGATAAGCAATGACTTCAAGTTCACGTTTAGGCATTGCGGTCATATCGGATAAGTGTGCATAGTAAACACCGGGTCTTGAACCATCAGGCGTGGATGAGGAGTAATGCTGCGCTGCACCGTCTTGTTCGCGAAAAGCTTCAACACGCTTTACGACCATGTCAGCTTTTGGCAATATCCCAAAATAGTCAGGCAGTACTTTTTTAATTTTATTGATCGCTGACGTCGCATCATCAATATAACCTTGGCGACCTTCATCAGTATCAGGGTAATACAAACGTCGATCATCTTTGGTGTCTCTTAGAAAAACAAAAAATGCTTGTAAGCTACCGTCAAAACCAAATTCAGCTTGTACCACTTCCATTTCACTGCGCAGTCGAGCAACTTCTGCTAAGCCGATGTTGTGTATTTCGTCGGCACTCAGATTTGTTGTTGTTTGGTTCGCTAAGCGCTCGTTATAAAACGCGATCCCGTTAGGCAATGCACTGGCGCCTAAGGCTTGTGCTGTTGCATTTACTTTGTCTGCTTTCTGCCATGCAATGAGTCTTTCGTATGCTGGTTTAAAGTCATTTATGAGGGCTTGCTTAATGTTCTTAGTTAACTCGTCAGCTTCGCTTTGGGTAATTTGGGTCTGTTCAAGTAATACGGCTATTTTAGCTTGTGCGTCGGCCCAAATTGCACTGTCGTCTCCCTTGCTGAAAGGCGCACCTGTGATTATCTTAGTTGACTCGTCAATAACTGCTTCAAAAGCAAAATACGGTGGTCTTACACCTTTCTTAGCAATTTTCTTTGAGTTATCAATAAGTTGATCAAGAGCTCTGCCTGTCGCTGATACTCTCTTTAGGTACTGCTGCATATGTTCGCCGGTTTCGACTTTGTGCAGTGCAATTAGCAACTGTGGAAAAAAACTATGAACCGCATTCATTTGCTCAAATACGTAGCTGTTATCACGAAACTCGTATGCTGCGAGTGCTTTCTCACTCATGTATACCCAGAGATCATAAGATAACTTAGCGTCATCGCTTAGCTTCGTATAATCGAATGCACTTTGTAATTCAGCTAAGTTTGCTCGTTTGAGCGCAATTCGTTCTTTATAAGCTTGCTCTGAATAGTCATCTATTTCGTCTTGACGTTCGCTTCGGCCTAAAGATGTTAGAAAAGTTGGGCTTAGCATCAGCTCTTGCTCGAACTTGTCTTCAAACCATGCGTTTAATTTCGCCGTTTCTGCAGACTGTATTGCTGAATTAACAACTGTCGATGCAGTGGCTGGCTCGTTTACTGGAGAAACCGCTGTGTCGGCAGGTTTACCGCAACCCGATAGGACGAGACCAGTAATAATAGAAAGTGTAGCAAGTGCAATTTTGTTCATTCGCATAATTATCTCAATTTGAAAGGTGAAATCCCGTTTAAGCTATTATCCTAACCTGCTTAATCCCTTAGCACAATTGCCCAAGTTAGATACTCAAGTTCTTTATTTAAGTCAGTGGTTTGGTTCCATCTGGGCGTTGACCGTCAAATTCTCGGTCAACGCCTTTTTAGCCCTTATTGCGCAATAACTAAACTTCTTGTAATTCAAAAATAAGGGTCGTTTGTGGGAAACTAATGGGCAGTTGCATACCAACTTGGATCAAGGCTTGTCCACTGATTTTCTGGCCTTCTATTTTTGCTAAAATAGAGGGTGAATATTCTTTGAGATTGGTTGGCCAAATCTTATTAAACTGATATGTTTTAGCTGCATCTAAACCGGTAAATCTATATTTTTTAGGCAATGTACGTTTAGTTTCAGTGATACTGTTGTAAGCGTATAAGGCCTGCGATTTGTCGCTATTCACAATACCAAAATCGACTGAGTTGCCATCAGTATCCAAGCGCACAAGTTCTCCCGAGTGAATTAATGCACGGTGCTTTTTATGCAACGCAATAATATCGCTAAGTGCCTGCATTTCGTGTTCACTTAATTCTCTTGGATCCATTTCTAAACCTAAGTGACCAAAGAACGAAACACCAGCGCGCATTTCTATACTGACGCGGCGCCCTGTAATGTGACAGTCTCTTGGCCCAACATGCGCTCCCATTACTTCTGACGGGAAGAAGAATGAACAACCTCGTTGGATATCGAGACGGTCGATAGCGTCGTTTGAATCCGAGGTCCATACCCGGTCGGTATGACTCAACACGCCATAATCGACACGCGCACCGCCGGATGAACAACTCTCTATTTCCACTTCAGGATGTGCTTCGCGTAAGTCATCAATGAGTTTATATAGAGCGTGGGTTTGTGCACTTACAGCCGGTTTCCCTAGCGCATTACCCGCATGATTTATATCGCGATTCATATCCCACTTTATATACCGAATGCTGGCGTACTCTTTTAAGATATCGTCAATACACTTAAACAAATAATCCACAACTTCTTGGCGTGTTAAATCAAGTACCAACTGATTTCGAAACTGCAATTGCTCATTGCCTTCAGTTTGTAATACCCAATCTGGATGTGCACGATATAAATCACTGTCTGGGTTAACCATTTCAGGTTCAAACCAAATACCAAATTCCATGCCCAAGCTATTGACGTGATCAATTATCGGAGAAAGTCCTTCAGGATAAATAGCATAATCTACCGTCCAATCACCCAAACCAGCATAGTCGCCGCGCCGCCCTTTAAACCAGCCATCGTCGAGCACAAAACGCTCAACACCTAAGCTAGCAACTCGATCCGCCAGTGCCTTTAATGTATCTACATTGTGATCAAAATAAATACCTTCCCAAGTGTTGTAATGCACCGGTCTGGGCTTGGCTTGCTGTTTTGCAGTGAGTATTTGAGTACGCACAAACTGATGGAAATTGTTTGAAAGTGAACTAAAGCCCGCTTGCGAATATGAGCAGTAGAGCGTTGGCGAAGTATAAGCTTCGCCTGGCTGCAATGTAATTTCTGAGGGCATTAGCAGCTCACCCATTTGAATGTAGGTGCGTTGTTCTGGTAATAGCTCAATACGCGTTCGGTGATTACCGCTCCAACCTAAATGAAAACCATAACATTCACCTTGGCTTTCGTTGGTATATTGCTCATGCAATATCGCACCTGGGAAACTATCATGTGAGGTTTTACCCTTGCGGTTTTCGCGCAGTACGGAGCCCAAAAATAAGTCGATGGTATTGCGATGGAATTCATTCGACCAACGTCCTTCAAACGACATCAACTTGGTTATATGATCGGGCATTGGGATGGTAGGGGCTGCGCAATAATTCACGCCAACAGCGGTTTCACTGTCGTTAAGTAATGCCGTTGATGCACTTATTACATTAGTTGCTTCGTCTAATTTAATAACATGGCTGAGTGTGAGTTTGCGTACTTCATCAAAACTTTCAAAGCGCACTTCTTGACTATTTAGCTGCTCAATTTTTTTAAGCTTGCCGCCTATTGACCATGCATTGGTGTCATTATTTAGTTCAATGCCGGGACCGCCGGTAAAACCTTCGCCCATTGACGGTGAAAGTGAAATAGGGGCTTCAACCACCACCGCGCATTTTGCTTCTTGGCGAGTAAGTAATAACTGCAGCATGTCAAAAGAGGTTTGTTCATTTAAGCGTTTACCAAAATAGGCGATCGCTGGTGTATTTGATGTGCAATCAATCACCAGACTTGCCTGGCGACTATCTAATTGAACAAAGTCTGATAAAGCAGTCATTCTAATAATCCTTTTGATACAGGTGTACTTAACGCATTGATTCATCCAACTGAAATTGAGTTAAGCGATAAATAAGTTAGGCTTTAAATATATCATATAAATACGTTTATTATAACGTCATCTATTTTTAGAATCATCATATTTTTAATAGATTTGCTATAGACACTTTTCAATTAGGTGTCTCAATACAACCGGTTTATCGGGTGGGTCCGTTATTTGGCTTCTCCTAATTTAACTCAATATCCTTGGCGGTCTCGATTTTTAAAAGGATTACCTTGATTTTGGTCGTACCCTGAAGCAACCGTTACCTCTAACTACTCGATGATAGCTTTATAACTATTAATAGTATAAATACGATTAATATTGATTTGTACACTATGCATAGTTATTATATAAACATAAAATAGGCGCAAAACGGGTTTAGTTGTCACTCTCAAGAAACATGGAAACACAGTCCCAAATGAGGCCTTGGTTACTTAAAATATTATATTTATCGGAAGTTGTTAGATTATGACTAAACATTATGAGTTCACACATCGTCGTAAAAATTTATTGAACGGCGAATGGGTTTTGGTCTCACCGCATCGCAACAATAGACCTTGGTTGGGAGCAACAGAAATAACATCTGAATCAGCTGATGAAAGCTATGATGATGGATGCCCGTTGTGCCCGGGGAACACCCGAGCTAACGGTGACACCAACCCTAATTATGCTTTTACCCATGCATTTACAAATGATTTTGGGGCGTTAACATCAATATTAGCTGACGACGTCAAAATTGATAATGACGATTTATTTGAGGCTGAAGTGGCGACAGGTGAAGCAAGAGTTATCTGTTTTTCCCCTGAACATAATAAAACACTTCCTGAATTGTCTATTAATGAAATTGCTGAGGTGGTGGCAACATGGAAATCACAGTTTGTTGATTTATCGAGCAGGTATTCTTGTATTCATATTTTCGAGAACAAAGGTGAAATAATGGGTTGCTCCCAGCCACATCCGCATGGCCAGATATGGGCTCACAATCATCGCTCTAGCGAGATTGAAGCGGAGGATGCGAGGCAAGCTACTTACTTTGCTAAACATCAGCGTGGATTACTAGCGGTGTATATTGAAAAAGAACAATACGAAAAACAACGCATTGTTATTGAAAACACACATTGGCTAGTTGTTGTGCCGTATTGGGCTAAATGGCCGTTTGAAACATTGCTAGTATGCAAAGATGACATACAAACTATGGCTCAAATTAACGATGTGCAAGCGCTTTCATTAGCGAAAATATTGCAAGAACTAACAATACGATACGATAATGTATTTAACTGCAGTTTTCCATATTCTATGGGCTGGCACAATGCGCCGTTGGATTTGAGTGACGCAAAACATTGGCGTTTGCATGCGCACTTTTATCCCCCATTGCTGCGTTCATCTTCAGTCAAAAAGCATATGGTGGGTTATGAGATGTTGGCAGAAAGCCAGCGCGATTTAACGGCAGAAACAGCGGCGAAGATTCTCCGTGATGTTCCCTCTGTTCATTATAAAAGCTAAGGATCAGCAGATAATATGTCAAGTAATATTATGACCAAAAAAATACAAGACTCAGATTTTTATCGCACATTTATCGATATTTATGGCGAAACACCTACTAGTTTGTCGAATGCGCCAGGTCGGGTTAATCTTATCGGTGAGTTTACTGACTATAATGATGGATTTGTATTGCCTTGCGCGCTTCAATACAGCACTCAGATATTATTTAATAAGCGTGACGACTCGATTGTAAATGTGCACTCAATTCAATACCCAGGTGAAAAAGATAGCTTTGATATTGCTGCGGACATTATCCCTGGCGATTCTCAGTGGGGTAACTATATTCGTGCTGTGGCATTCGTTTTTAAAAGTGAGGGCCACTATTTGTCAGGCTTTGATTTACTGATTAATAGTGATGTGCCTCAAGGTAGCGGGTTATCTTCATCTGCAGCATTAGAAGTATCAGTTGGCGGAATGCTTAACTATGCTTGTCAGTTGGGGTTGTCATCGGCTCACATTGCTGTTTTGGGACAGACTGCAGAAAACGATTTTATCAATTGCCAGTGCGGTGTAATGGACCAAATGATATCAGCATGCGGGGTCCAAGGACATGCGATGCTGCTCGATTGTGCAAGTTTGGATACGGTTTCAGTTTCAATTCCAGAAGATTTAGCGATTGTCATTGTTAACTCTAATTATCCGCGAAAACTGGTCGACAGTGAATATAATCAGCGTCGAATTGATTGCGAACAAGCCGCTCTTAAAATGGGAGTCAGCAGCTTAAGGGAAGCTGATTTAGTCAAACTTAATTCAAACAAAGACATTTTAAGTGTCAATGAGTACAAACGAGCACATCATGTTATTAGTGAAAATCAACGCGTATTAAACGCAGTTGAGGCTCTTAAAAATAATGATATGGATATTTTGCGGCAACTAATGAGTGCTTCTCATCAATCGTTGAAACACGATTTTGAAGTAACCGTGCCTGCAACCGACGGGTTGGTAGAAATCTGTGCTGCAGCTTTGCAAAATCGAGGAGCGGTTAGAATGACCGGTGGTGGGTTTGGGGGAGCAATCGTTTGTTTATGCAGAAAGGATGATATTAAATCAATTACACACGCTGTAGAATCTGAATATGAAAACCGTTTTAATTTACGAGCAGATATATACGTTTGTAGCGCTGGTGAAGGGCTAACTGTTTCAAATATTAGATAGGGATAGATAATGTTAAATTGGGGTGTAATAGGCTGCGGCCAAATAGCGAATACTTTCGCAGATGGATTGGCTTGTCTCGATTCTGGAAAATTGATTGCTTGTGCCTCTAATTCGATGCAACGAGCCCATGCATGGGCCGAAAATCAAATGTTTCAACATGATATTCGATCCGTATACAACAGTTACGAAGCGCTGGTAAATGACAACGATGTTCAGGCGGTTTATATTGCCAATACACACAATTTTCATTATGAGTCAGTTAAGTTGTGCCTGCAAAATCATAAACACGTTTTGTGTGAAAAGCCCATTACATTAAACGCACCACAAGCTGCTGAGCTCTACGCCCTAGCGCGGAAAAATAAGTGCTTTCTGATGGAAGCAGTTTGGACTCGTTTTTTACCTGCTATTCGTATGCTGCAAAAAGCGCTTTCAGATAATGTTATTGGCGATATCTTGAGTGTTAGAGCCGATTTTAGTATTAATCCAAAGCTAGATGAAAGTCATCGACTTCGCGATAAAAAACTGGCGGGTGGAGCATTGCTCGATCTTGGTATTTATCCTATTACATTCGCATTTATTGTATTTGGTGAAGCCCCTGATAAAATTCAAAGTTCAGCGATAATGGACACCACAGGGGTCGATGAACGATCATTTTATTTATTTGAATATACCGATGGACGAATCGCTTCATTATCGTCGGGATATACTCAATCAGCGCCTTGGGAAGCGCTCATTTCCGGCTCTAAGGGCTATATTCGAATTCCTCAATTCTTTGCGGCTCAAGGCTTCTCTGTTCACAAAGATGAAGAAGAACCGCAAACTCATAGTTACCCATTTAGTTCCAACGAAAATTTCAGTTTTGAAATACAACATATGCAAGATTGTATACAACAAGGATTGTTGCAAAGCCCAATATTGCCGCATGACGAAAGTTTGCAAGTAATGCAGACAATGGACATCTTACGTGGTCAATGGGGCCTTAGATATGAAGGCGAATAATAACCGGCAGAAGCACAACTAAAAGAGCCACATTCAACATAATAATAAGGAAAATGTGACCACTATGATTAGGCATGTAAAAAACACTAAAAACAACATTGAAAAGGGCAAGCGGGCTCTATTAATTTGGTCCTGTTTACTCGTTGTTTCATTAGTTAGTGGTTGCAATCCAAGTAATGAAGCCGGCGATGTTGCAGTAACTTTGGATTCAAATTCTCAATCTACTGAAACCAAAAAAATACAACCTCAACAGTTGTACCCTAAAGTCCACTCCGATATGCAACCTAAACTAGCGGCAACCGGCGACTATAAAGTGGGCGTTCATACATTAGATATTACTAATGAAAACTATGTCGATTTATTAGCGAACCAAATTAAGCCGAGAACGCTTAAAATAGAGGTTTGGTATCCAGCTGACTACAAGGAAGGCACTCCTTTAACTTCCTATGAAAACGAAACTAGATTAGCTAAAAAATTCAGCATTCAAGCCAGTGCAGCGAGAGATGTTGCTCCGCTAGCGTCTCAATCTAAATATCCGGTAGTGGTAATATCACATGGTTACACCGGCTACAGACAAATTATGTTTTACCTTGGGGAGCACTTAGCTAGTCACGGATACGTAGTGGTAGCGATTGATCACACCGATTCAACAAACGAAGATGTTGATATAGTGAATGCGCCGTTCAATGGTTTTCCGAGCACGCTAATGAACCGCAGTCGCGATCAGCAGTTTACTTTGGATTTTATTACTCAGGAAAAACACTTTTTAAGCGACGTTATTGATCCTAATAATGCTGGCTTAATTGGATATTCAATGGGGGCATTTGGTGCATTAAATACAGTGGGCGGGTGTTACAATTTCTCGCTACAGCAAGCTGGAATGTATACCTCAACCCAGGATGAAAATATGCTGCCCTTGGTGCAAAAAGTGTTAAATAGCTGTGCTGCAGGGCAGTATGATAATCCAAAAGTTGACGAAAAGTGGAAGGCGGCAATTACGTTTGCTACATGGGGTGGTCAGAATGATTTATTTACAGATAAAAGTCTTGCCGACATTCCAGTGCCTACATTATTTGTATCAGGCAATCTTGATGATATTTCTGGTTATGCGGGTATACAGTCTCTATATGAAAGAACTCAAGCCCCTAGTACGTACTTACTTACAATGATCAATGCTCGCCATAATATAGCTCCGCATCCTGCACCAAAAGAAACGTGGGGTAGCGAAACTGATTTTGGTCACTATTACGAACCTGCATGGTCAAGTGCAGTCTTAAACGACATTAACAAACACTTTGTTTTAGCGATGATGGATTGTCATGTTAAAGAACAATCTGAAGCCTGCGATTACTTGAATCTGCCTGAAAGCTCCGATCAAGTGCAGGTGGATGGCAAGCTACCTGAACCATGGAAAGGTTTTGATAGTCGGTTCTCGACGGGTTTGCGTTGGAAACAGAAGTAGGTTCGATAAAAAAGATGACGAGTTCTAGACTCGTTATTTACTAAACGTTAATTAGGTAAGCCAACGTTTTGCCTTTAACAATGACGATAAGTGAACGCTATGCACAAAACTAACGCTGTATTCCTGCGCGTCTTTATTTTTTTCGCTGCTATTATATTGACTAACCAAAATGCCAATGCACAAGTTGTATCTGCGGGTGAGAAAAAGACCACATCTACCTTAGAATATTGGCAAAACCCGAGTGTTTTCAGTGTTAATAAATTACCTGCTCGCGCATTTTATTATTCAGTATCTAACGAGCAAGATATTTTTAGTCAAACACCTTGGGAACAGAAAAACTACCAATTATTAAATGGGAATTGGAAATTCAAGTGGGTGAATACACCCAGCAGGACCCCTCAAGGGTTTGAGAATGTTGATTACGATGATAGCAAATGGGACGACTTCGCCGTTCCAGCCAACTGGGAAGTCAATGGATATGGCTCACCTTTTTATCATTCTCACTATTGTTTAAAGCCCAACACCGAGCAAATTGAATTGCCGCTGACTTACAATCCAGTGGGGTCGTATCGTAAAACAATTAATATTGATAAATCGTGGGATAAAAAGCAAATTATTCTCCATTTAGGCGCAGTAAAGTCTGCGTTTTATTTATACGTGAACGGTCACAGCGTTGGCTATTCTGAAGACTCAAAAACAGCTGCTGAATTTGATATTACTGAGTTTATTACGCAAGGAAAAAACACTATTGCGATACAGGTATACCGTTACTCTACGGGGTCTTATTTTGAATGTCAGGATATGTGGCGGGTCAGTGGCATAGAACGTGACGTGTATTTGTATGCGGCTCCTAAGGTGCGCATTGCTGATTTGCATGCGCAAACCACGCTGACAGATAATTACAGCACGGGAGTTTTAAATTTAACGACCCTTATTGACAATCAAGCAAGAAATTCAGCTGAAGGCTACAAATTAGCAATTCAATTGCTCGACGAAAATAGTGTAACAATCGCATCTAAATCCCTTGATATAAAGAGCACGGAGAAAAACAATTTTAGTAAAGTAGGAACTCAAATATTAGTTCCTACTGTGTCTGTTTGGAGTGCGGAAACACCGTATTTATATCAACTAAAAATAGCTTTAGTTAATGCTGATGGTGAGCAACAAGAATGGGTTGGTCAGCATATTGGATTTCGCAGCAGTGAGCTGAAAAATGGTCAAATACTGATTAACGGGAAAGCGGTGCTGTTTAAAGGCGTGAACCGACACGAACATGACCCCGTAACTGCGCATGTGATAACCAGAGAGTCGATGCGCAAAGACGTCGAACTAATGAAGGCCTTCAATATTAATGCCTTGCGTATGGCTCATTATCCACACGATCCCTATATTTATTATTTGGCAGATAAATATGGGCTGTATGTCATGGATGAGGCCAATATTGAGTCACATGGGATTGGTGCAGCAAATCAAGGTTGGGCATACGACCCTAAGGTTCACTTAGTTAACAAAGCCGAATGGAAAGATGCTTACATTGATCGCATCTCTAACATGTATCACCGCACTAAAAACCATCCTTCAGTCGTGATGCGCTCGCTGGGCAACGAGTCCGGTGATGGTGTGAATTTGGAATTATCATACGATTGGCTAAAACAACAAGAGCCGACTTTCCCTGTTATTTCTGAACAAGCTCAACTTCGTCGTCATACCGACGCTTATGGCCAAATGTACGCTTCGCCAGAACAAGTTGAACGGTTTGCAAAAACAAAGCAAGACCTTACTCGCCCAATGATCCTTATCGAGTATGAGCATGCGATGGGGAATTCGCTTGGTAATTTAAATGAATATTGGGAATTATTTGAACGCTATCCTCAGCTTCAAGGTGGCTTTATTTGGGATTGGGTAGATCAAACCTTTGCAATGAAAACAGCTGATGGCCGCGATTTTTGGGGCTATGGTGGCGATATAGAGCCCCCCTTTGCAATTACGGCGAAGAGTTTTTCTGCGAATGGTTTAGTTTACGCTGACAGGACGCCTTATCCTTATTTATGGGAAGTCAAATATGCTCAGCAGAATATTGGATTTTCGTTAAAAGCAGCTTCGAGTTCGAATATTCAATCTGCACAAAGCAATGTTAAATCAACGGAAGTACAGATACAAAACAAACGTTTTTTCAAAAATTTGAGTGATCTGGAATTGAGTTGGGAGCTACTGATTAATGGTCAAGTCATTAAGAGTGGCGATGGCATAAAGCTTAGTGCTGAGGCACAAAGCACAGAAATCATTACTATTCCTGTTGTAGGTAATCAGCAAAATCCTAAAGAGCAATTATTAAACTTGCAAGCTCGTTTAGTGACAGCGCAAAACCTTCTGCCAGAGGGGCATATTGTTGCGTCTGAACAAATTCCGTTGACGAAGTGGCTGATGCCCAAAGCTGCTCTCGAAAAAGGAGCGAATCGATTGTCATATAGCAACAATAAAGAGAGGATTCGATTAGCTGGCAAAGACTTTGAGTTTGTCATTAGTAAAAAAACCGGTTTGATTACCAGTATGGTATTCGCCGGTGAGGAGTTGCTTAGCCCAAACGTCGAAAAACCAGTCCATCCTAACTTTTGGAGAGCACCCACTGATAATGATTTTCCTCAAAAGGGCTATGGCGATCAGTTTGGTGTATGGCAACATGCGGGAACTAATACTGAGCTTACCAACATAAAAGTGGAAAAAATATCGAGTCAGAATACAAAAGTCGTGGTCGAACAATATCTACCTGCAGTTGAGAGTCGTTATTTCACAACATACGATGTGCACGGTAACGGAACTATAGATGTCGATGTCTATTTTTATGCGGCACCTCATAAGCGCAGCGCTTACCTACCAAGAATTGGTACGCAGTTTGTTTTCAATAAAGATTATGAGCAAGTAACTTGGTATGGGCGGGGACCACACGAAAATTACATAGATAGAAAATCCTCCGCTTTCGTTGGCTTATATCAAACAACCGTAGCAGAACTTGAAGTTTCTTATGTCAGGCCTCAAGAAAATGGACATAGAAGCGACATCCGCTTTTTATCATTCGTTAATGGGGAGGGTAATGGTGTTAAATTTAC
>Ga0307488_10000116_pt1 | contig 55440 bp, 48 predicted proteins | sample SB02metaG_FD_202248 | JGI IMG/M metagenome (GOLD analysis project Ga0307488, IMG submission 202248) | Sea-ice brine microbial communities from Beaufort Sea near Barrow, Alaska, United States - SB 0.2 | ecosystem: Environmental > Aquatic > Marine > Coastal | place: USA: Alaska | collected... | reverse complement strand
GCTCGCCGCCAAGGTGCTAAGACCCAGAATAAAAGCGATACTTCCAAAAGGAAGAACACGCCTTCCCCCTAGACGATCGATCGCCTTGCCAACGCGGGGACCCAAAAAGGCCGCTACCAAAAGCGCAACAGTGAAGGCCCAAAAAAAGGTTTCAGTGGCTATTCCAAGAGACTCTGATATCGGCACGGCCAAGATTGCCGGGAGATAGAAACCCGAACTCCAACCGATGAATTGAGAAACTCCAAGTCGAGCAGTCAAGCGTGAGCTGGGTTTCAATTAGATTCCAATTCTTGTGCGTTGGCAACTAGACGTGGTTGGGTTGGTTGCCTGAGAGTTTTGCTATTGGTTGCTGTTCACTATCCTGTAAATCATAGGACAGAATGAAAAAAATCACTTGGAATTCAAGGAGTAAAGGGAAATCTTAAGGTTGCATTCGCACGGCTTACAGCGTTTGCTTCTCGTTCCAATGCGGCAGGTGCTTGCCACAGCAACGCTGCGGCTCCGGACATCGGACTCGGGGCCCGAAATCACAGCCCGGCTCATTTAAAAACTTCTCATGATTTTTCCAGAGTTCGGCCCAAAAGCCAATTAGAGTTTTGAGCAACATAGTCACTATCGAAAGAGGCAAAAGCGATGAAGCCGGAAACAAAACTTGGCAACCAGCTGCAAACATTCAACAGATTTGCGGGGCTGTTTCACCTGATTCAGGCCGTTGTGCTGTTCTTCATCTTGAATAACGAGACAAAGATCCCAGTTATCACAAGGTTCTTTACCGATACCCCAGAGGGCATCCGCCCAATGAGCGAGACCTTGTTCGAATTTCCAATAGCTTTGATTGCTCCGATCTTCCTGTTGCTTTCAGCAATCGCGCACCTGCTCATCTCTGCTCCGTTCTACATCCAGCGCTATGAGCAAAACATTGCCAAGGGCATAAATCCTCCGCGCTGGTGGGAGTACTCAATCAGCTCCTCACTGATGCTAGTTGTGCTGCTGATGCTGGGTGGCCTCATAGAGATTTCAGCAATTGTGTTCATCTTCACGCTGAACTTCATCATGAACCTGATGGGTCTGGTGATGGAAAAGTACAACCAACTGACCGAAAAGGTGAGCTGGTTGCCATTCAACATCGGAGTTGTAGCCGGAATTGTTCCTTGGATTATGGGTGGCCTCTACTTCTGGGTCTCCACCAACAACATTGCGGACGCTATCCCCGTCTATGCGCAGTTTGGTTTCCTGCTTACCTTTATTTTCTTCAACACCTTCGCCATCAACATGTTCTTGCAGTACAAGAAAGTTGGAAAGTGGAAGAACTACCCATACGGCGAAAAGGCCTACATAGTCCTAAGCCTGGTATCAAAGTCAGTACTTGGTTGGGTAATCGTGCTCGGAACAATGGGGGTTTAGCTCACAAGCTAAATTCAGGGCCTTGTTCAGTTCGCGGTAGTTGGTGAGCAGTCTTGATTAGTCGCTTGGCTCGGTAAGCATTCCTTGCCCAACCGGCTGCCGTAGCCACCTGACCAAAGCTCCTATGGTGGCAAGCACTAGCACGGGAAGAAGAACCTGAACCGCAAGGATTATGTTTTGGTATTGCTGATCCCATTCTGTTTCAGACATGTGGCGAGAGTAAATTCCAAAGAAGGCCCAAACCAAGACCAGAGAGTAGCCTGGCGAGGAATTCACCAGTGCCGTGGCGGAGCCAATAAGCACTGCAACAACCAATATCACCACTGTCCAAGATTGGGCTGATAGGCCCAAGCCTTCCTCAAAACCCAACTGGACCAACAGCGAAGAGATATTGGCGATGGTTGCAACAGTCACCCAACCGAAATAGATGGCGAACGGGATCCTAACTGAGAGGGTGCTGGCCAAGTCAGTGCGCTTTGCCGTGGTTATCTGGTTGATTTTGAAAAGCGTAAATAACAACACCGCAAGAATTAATGCCGAGAGCCAAAGCAGCTCTAAGCGCCAGGCAATGATCCAAGAGCCATTTAGTATGTTGGCGAAAATAAACCAGGGTGTGATACCCCTGATGACTGAAGTATTGGCTGCCAGCTGAGTGAAGCTATAGACCGCTAGCCCGAGGTAGATCAGACCCCAGATTCCGAAGGTGAAATCTATTGGAGCAAACAAGGTGTCGTATCTTCTAGATACCTCACCAACTGAAAGCCCCCCGAGTGGAAGGGCTGTGGCAACCCCATTCATGACCAGCACGAACCCAAAGCTCACTAGAGAAAGAATGCGTTGCGGAAGATACGAGGCCATGCTCTTGAGTAAACCACAGCTGGGCTTGGTAATCCATTGCCTAAAAATTTCGATGTGCGGCCAAGTCAGATGTTTTGGGTGAGAGTGGTCTTCTATGGCTGAATGTGCCGAAAGGCGAAAAAACCCCGTAATTCAGGGTTTGTCTGTTTTTTTGTGCGCCCCCGGACTTGAACCGGGAACCCGCTAACTAAGAGTCAGTGCGACTACGCCCCGCTTACCTTGCAACGGCGGACTTGTAACTCAACTCGCTTGGACTTCGCGCCCAATTAGATGGCCTTGCACTTGCACACTGGGACTACTGGGTAATCTCACCTGGTGCCCACTTGTTCACTAACTCGAGGATGTAGTTACTTGGAGCACCGCCACTAACTGGAAGTGAAATCGGGACCCTGTTTTGAATCACAAACGGGGCGGGAAATGAGCCAAATTGGTCGACTTTTAATTCAAGAGCCTTGAAATCATACTTTTGGAGCAGCGTCGATTCTCTCTCCACTATGTGTTTCGGCCCTCCGTGTGCGATTTGTCCAACTAGCTCTCCCCGCAGATTCACAACAGCGGAGCCACTGGCCCCGCTGTCAGCCGGCAAGTGGTAGGACTGCATTGTGCGATTGAAGTAACTCGCAGAATGAAAACTGCCAACAGATGTCACAAACGGTCCAGTCCTGGACATGTTTGCGGGGTGGCCCACTGTTATCAGCGGTTCAAACTGCTGGAGCTCTGAGGAATCCGCAAATTTTACGGGAGACACACTCATCGGCTTGTCGGTCCTAAATAGAGCTACATCGCCTCGCTCCAACCCAGTCTCGTTGCCTCCTATGTCGCCGTAAATTTCTTCGTATTGCGGGCTCAGAAACTCTTCGCCGTCAATGGAGCTCTTTCCAACTAGTGTGACAACAAATTCCTCTCCCGAGTAGGTCTTCACCGCCGACCTATCACGAACATTCAAATTCGGCACGCAGTGATCGTTTGTCACAATCAACCTGTCGGAAATGGCGAAGCCAGTGCAGTAGCAAGGAACTGAGAAGTCTGTGTTTTCAGTGTTCGCCTTGCAGCTTTCACATCCAACCTCTTTGATCATCATCACAGTGGCCTGTCGCAGGTGATCTATGGCAGGTGTATCAAATTCAGACAGAGGAAAGCCCGAAACAGTTAGCCCTTCATCAAAGACTGGAATTTCAAAACTGTCTATATCGGCGGCTCGAAGTTTTGGCCACCGCAGGGAGCTCAGGTCGTACTGAGGAGTTTGGGTTGTGCGCTCAACCCCAAAACTTGCCATTGCCCGCTGATCCACAGGGCCAACGATGTTGCCAACTGCGAGCTTGGAGCCGTCAGCATAAAAGTTCGATAGCACGCCTAGGGCATTTCGGTTCGTGCTTGCTGCGTTTGCCGGACACGCGCTGTCGACTGCCACATTCGGGGAAGCTGAACTGCCGATTGTTCCGACCACCTGTCCTTGGTTGTTAAGTATTGGCCCCCCGAGGCTACCGATGTCACTGTAGTGAGCTAGGAAGAATTGACCTGGCTCCGCGCTGGAAGGATTTTGATTATAGGAGCAGAACCCTGCGTCAGCATTGGTGAGCTGCCATGAACCACTCGGCCTAAGCGCCTTTTCTGGATGGTGAATAGTGACGGTTTCACCGAGTTCTTGAACTTTGCTGTCGGCAATTGGCAGGGGCAAGAATACTGTTTGACCGATCGGCCACGGCTCCCACTGAGAGAAGGGTTGGGTGCGGTCATCGGTTCGAGACACCAGGCGAACTAAAGCGCGGTTACCGTAATCATCCATCGGGAGGAACTCGGACTCGTTTTTCCATATGACCTCCCCAAGTGCCCAGCTTCCGTCAAAAAGCTGAAGTACAGGCCCTCCCCCCGCACGAACGTCAAGGCCAGGTGAGCCGCCGGTGAGGTTGGCAGCATGCTCTTCACAGTTGATGCCAGCCGGCAATGCGGGGCCCAAGTCAACCCCGGGCTTGTCGGCCGATGAATAGTCCAGTGTGGCCACCGCTGATGTCATCACAATGGATTCTGAGACAAAGAAGCCGCTGAGAGGGACAGTGTTCGCCAGGACTGTTTCACCAAGTAGGCCAGAACCTGATTGATCCATACATAAATCACCGATTACCCGAACAACGCTCTGGGCTGCATTAGCCGCGATTCTGTCGAGGCCAGTAAGGGCATTCGCATCAAAAGTCGGGTCGTAAAGCGGAAGCAAATCTCGATCCCAAGCGAGCTTGTTTGGACTGATACCCAGCCCTTTCTCAACAACTCCGTCTCGCGCGCCAGCCAGTTGTGAGTAAATGTCTACGCAGCCAAATTCATTGCACACCCGCTCTGCCTGGAGCGAAGCAGCTCCGCCTTCCAGGGCAGGTGCGTCAAGTCGATAGCGACCAAATTCATTTGGCGTGTCCCAAATCAAATTGATGAAGTAGTCAAAATATGAACTGAATTCAAACCCAGAACTACTTGCCATGCTTTCAAGCTCTAGATAGCAACTCTCCGCTATGACCCTCATCGAGTCCGATGGATTGGGGTTCGTCGAACCAGGAAAGGAAAAAAGGAAAAAGCCGTCCGTGTCAATGTCCTTGAAAGTGAGGTCTCCCCCGCCTTCGGCCTCAAAGCATTCAAGGAAATCAGTTGCGCCTGGATTAACATCCGGAAGTTGAGCCGAGAGTTCTGCCGACGGAGCATTTGGCGCATCTGTGCAGCCGGATAGAACCAACAACCCAATTAGAACCGTGGTTGCAGATTTCTTCCAGTTCACTTTCCCCTCGTCTCTGACTCAAGTCAATGTAAATCTAACTATACAGAAGTGAATCATTATTCGGGACTGGTGAATTTTTCTTATGCCGCATGCCAACTTCAAACTTCTCGGCAAATTTTAAACAAATGGGTTAAATATTTTGAGAGTGCCCTTGAAATTCAAAGGATGGAGGAGGATTTTAGTGGTGCGCCCCCCCGGACTTGAACCGGGAACCCACTGATTAAGAGTCAGTTGCTCTGCCAATTGAGCTAGAGGCGCATCAGCGCAAAAGCATACCACCTAGCGACTTAAGTTATCCAAGGGAATGATGGATACTCGCCATCTAATTTTGTTGTGCCAAGATAACCGAGTGCCCATTGAACTTATTTTGGCGGTAGCTACCTTTGGCTTTGTGACCTCGGTGACACCGGGGCCCAACAACACCATTTTGTTCGCCACGGGAGTCAATTACGGCGTGAAGAAAGCCTTGCCGTTTTTGTTCGGAATCATGCTGGGCCTGACCGTAATTCTTACAGCAATTGGATTGGGCCTTGGAGTTGTTTTTGTCACGCTCCCCGGTCTTTATCAAATCCTTAAATATCTGGGCTTCGCCTACATTCTTTTCTTGGGCTATTCGATTATTCGATCTGGCTACAAACCCATCGATGAAAACAGCAAGCTGTTTGGTCTGTTTGAAGCAACCTTTTTCCAATTTGTGAATCCAAAGGTTTGGGTTGTGATGCCAAGCTTCATGGCCTCGTTTATACCAATTGGATCATCTGTCGAGGAAACAATTGGCCTGGTCGCCGTCTTTCTCGCACTCACATTTCCCGGGGCGCTGGCATGGGCGGTGTTTGGGGGTCTCCTAAAGAATTTCATGGCCGATCCTAAAAAACGCCTCATTTTCAACTGGGTGGCTGGGCTGTTGCTAGTGGCCAGCATGGTTCCGGTTTTGTTTATGAGCTAGCTCCGGCTTGCCCAAAAACGCTATTGGCGAACTACTAAGTGAGTGCATCGCAAATTCCGCTAGCCTGTGAACCATTAGGAGAGTTTTATGGCCATCAAAGTTTCTCGCTTGGAACCAGGAGACAAATCACCAACATTCTCACTAGCCAACCAGGACAACAAGTCTGTCACCTCCAAAGAGCTGCTGACCACTCCAACAATTTTCTTCTTTTTTCCGGCCGCAGGAAGTCCCGGTTGCACTAAAGAAGCTGTCGATTTCCAAGATTACTTAGAGGACTTTGCGGCCCAAGGATATCAAGTAGTGGGCATTTCCCCGGACAGCGTCAGTCGCCTAAAGGAGTTTTCGCTGTCTCACGACTTAAGCTTCCAGTTGCTCTCTGATCCAGATTTAACGGCCCACCGATCCTTTGGGGCCTTCGGGGAAAAGAACCTTTATGGACGGGTCTATACCGGTGTTCTGCGATCAACAATTGTCACGGACAAAAAGGGAAAAATCAATCAAGCGCTCTATAACGTCAAAGCCACCGGCCACACAAACATGCTGAAAAAGCGCCTGGGTATCTAGTCTTTTCTAAAAAGCGCCCGAACTGGCTTTGAGAACATTGCGAAGAAAACCAACGCTGCCGGTAACAGCAGACCGAAGCCGAGAAACGCAAGGCCGTACTCGCCCCCGAAGCTTGCAACTCCAATTGAAACAATCAAAAGCTGCATTACAAACGAGGGAGTGTAGGCCCAGCGCTGGAGTCTAAACATTCCGATCGCGACGTTTGAAAGAAACAATGCGGCGCCTAAAACGATGCCGGTTAGAAATAGTGCGCTCACCAGTGACAGCACGTCTCCCTGGAAAATTGACCACGCTGACCAGAGGGCAATTAGCCATAGCACAACCGACTGGATAGCGGTAATTAATACTGCTAATAGCAAAATTTTGGGCTTTTTAGACAATTGGGTCTTGATTTCTCGAGTCGGCTGTGAAACTATTTTGGGAGTTGCAAGAAGGACTCTACCTTCAAATCGGCCCAAAATTCGACCTTAGGAATAACAGAACAATATGGATATGGTTTGGTTAAATAAGGCCCGTTGTCTCAATGCAGACCCAGAGCTATTCTTCCCAGTTGGGAACACAGGACCTGCTCTAGAGCAGATAGAGCAAGCGAAAACCATCTGCCGTCAGTGCGATGTTTCGGCTCAGTGCCTTGAATATGCGATCAAAGAAAACCAGGACACGGGTGTGTGGGGTGGTCTTTCCGAAGATGAGCGCAGGTCTTTGAAGCGTCGTTACGCAAGAGCCCGTCGCGCCGGCTAAACGGGTATTTCTAACACCACTCTGGTTCCGCCTCTTATGGGCGAAGTCCAATTGATTTTTCCACGAAGCTCAGATTCCACAAGCGTCTTGACGATTTGAGTACCAAGTCCGGAGCCTAGTTTTCCCTCTGGGAGACCGACGCCATTGTCCTCGACCGTGATTCTTAGAATCTTTTTCTCACGCTCGGCAGTGACTTGAATCACCCCGGGGTTATCCTCGAGGCCGTGCTCCACGGCGTTTGAAACTATCTCGGTTAGAACCAGAGCCAGCGATGTGCTGCGCTCGGCTGGTAGCTCTCCGAAGCTTCCTTCAAACTCTGTTGTGACTTGCGTGTTGTTTGTAACAGCAGTTTCAGGAACCAGAGTCAAAATCCTCTTGAAAACTTGGTCGAAGCTCACGTCCTGGTCCACGCCCTCAGTCAAAACGTCGTGAACCACGGCAATAGCACTGACTCGTCGCATGGCTTGAGCAAGCGACTCTTTGACCTCTTGCGATTTGGTCTGTCTGGACTGGATTCTAAGCAGGCTGGCCACTGTCTGCAGGTTGTTTTTGACTCGGTGGTGGATCTCCCTGATGGTTGCGTCTTTGCTTATCAGTTCTCGATCTCGAACTCGCAACTGAGTTACGTCGCGACAAAGCACAATCGCGCCGTTTCTTTTCCCGTTGCTCATCAGAGGGACCGAGCGTAGCGATACTGTTTGGCCCTCGAAGTCAACGTCACTTCGCCAAGCGCCCTTGCCGGTTAAGATCAACGGCAGACCCTCATCAACCTGGTTGAAGCCAGTCGGCAGCGCGTTGACAGTCTCCGCTAGCAACCTGCCTTCAAGCTCACCATCGACTCCTGCGGCATTAAACACCGATAGCGCACTGGGGCTTGCGAACAAAACACGACCGGCGGCATCGAGTCGAATCAGCCCGTCATTGGCCCTTGGTGCACCTCGCTTGGGAGCACTGCCGGCTTCAGCGGTTGGGTAGCAGCCCTCAGAAATCATCTTCAAGAGCTCTTCGCCAACCGCAACGAAATTTAACTTCAATTTATTTGGCATTCGCGATTCGCCGAGGTTGGTGTGGCGAGTGATAATCGCAATCGGTACAGAATCTTTTGACTTATCTGGAGTAAAAACTGGGTAAGCCGAGACCCTGCTGGCATTTCCCTCAAATCGCTCCAGCTCTGAACCCAGCGCTGGCACCTTCGTGGTCCATGCCTGGTTTATCTGCTTCGCCCAGTCGCTCCTGGGTGAATTACCAATAATGTCCCGATAGAACAAAGTTGGCGCGGCAGCTGGACGGGCGTGAGCGGAGGCCTCAAAGCTGTTCCGATTGGGAACCCACAGCACCAAGTCAGAGAATGCGGCATCCGCAACAAGTTGCCAATCAGCCAGCACAGCACTGAGCCAGGATTCACCTTGAAAGTCTTTGACAGCCACAGCCGCCAAGTTTACCCGCCCTAAGTAGCATCTAACAGATCGAGGCTCAGCAGTCTCATTGACTCACGGGTTTTTGAGTTCTTGGCACACAGGCAAAGCAAAATCTTTCCAACCGACAAAGGCGCTTATCAAGGCGTAGTGCTGCTAGAAATATCTTCCGTTCTTCAAGCCGTTTCCGTCAGGGCTGAAATGGTGCACGGTCGCTTCCGGATTACCGAGATCGTGCTTATCAGCTCTAGTTCTTGAAGAAGGAGCTGCCCTGACCGCCCTGTGGGGGCTTCGGGGGCGCCTGAGGTGGCCGCTGAGGGCCTTTGGACGCTCCATCGGCTTTCGGGTTAGCTTCCCTGCGAACATCAACCTTGCCCTGTTCTGTGGGAGCTGAATAGGTTAGCTGTGCTGGCTGCGGGGCCTGAACCTCTGGCAACGATTGCTTTATCTCAACGTTGAACAGGAACTGAACAGCTTCTTCCCTGATACCAGCCATCATCTCCAAGAACATGGCATAACCCTCGCGCTGGTATTCGATCAAGGGATCGCGCTGAGCCATCGCGCGCAGCCCGATTCCCTCTTTCAAATAATCCATCTCATAGAGGTGGTCGCGCCACTTTCGATCGATTACGGAAAGCATTACGCGACGCTCTAGCTCGCGCATGATTTCGACCCCAACCTCATCGGTCCTATTTTGATACGCAATACGGGCATCGCTTAGTACTTCGTCGGTCAGCCATCCGGCTGTGATTTTACTTCTGGACCCGGCTTCTTGGAAGACTTCATCGACCTCGAGTGCTATGGGGTAAGTGACCTTGAGCTCGGCCCAAAGCGTCTCGAGATCCCAGTCAGCGGAGTTGGACTCCAGACCTGCAGACTGAACGATTTGGGTTATTACTAAGTCGAGGAACTCCTGGAAGGTCCCAGAAATGTCCTCACCTTGCAAAATCTGACGGCGATCGGTATAGATCGCTTCACGCTGGCGGTTCATTACATCGTCATACTTCAAGATGTTCTTGCGGATTTCAGCGTTGCGCCCCTCGACCTGGGACTGAGCCGACATGATCGCCCTGGAAACCACTCCGGATTCGATAGCCGAATCGTCAGGCACTGAGGAACGGTTCATAAGTGCTGCTGCCGCACCGGAGTTGAATAGCCTCATCAGATCATCTGTCAACGAAAGATAGAAACGCGATTCTCCCGGGTCACCCTGGCGTCCAGAGCGGCCTCGAAGCTGATTATCGATTCTCCTTGATTCGTGGCGCTCGGTGCCAAGCACATAGAGCCCACCAACTTCCAAAACTTTTGCGGCTTCGGTGGCAACCTCTTTTTTGAGACCGTCAAAAACTTCGTCCCACTTTGCTTCGTACTCTTCTGGCTGCTCATGTAATGTCAAACCAATCTTGGCCATTTGCTGCACTGCCAGAAACTCTGCGTTACCGCCGAGCATGATGTCTGTTCCTCGCCCCGCCATGTTGGTGGCAACCGTGACAGCGCCGAAACGACCGGCCTGGGCCACGATTATTGCTTCGCGCGCATTGTTCTTTGCGTTCAGCACTTCGTGCTTAACGCCTCTTTTGGCCAAAAGCTTTGAAAGATACTCGCTCTTTTCGACGCTGGTGGTTCCAACAAGTACCGGCTGGCCCTTTTCGTGGCGTTCGGCGATGTCCTCAACGACCATTCGGAACTTAACTTCTTCGTTCTTGTAGATCAGGTCGGATTGGTCTTTTCTAACCATCTTGCGGTTGGTTGGAATTGAAACGACACCTAGTTTGTAGGTGGACATGAATTCGGCTGCCTCAGTCTCAGCAGTTCCGGTCATGCCCGAGATCTTGCTGTAGAGACGGAAGTAGTTCTGAAGCGTCACGGTGGCGAGAGTTTGATTCTCTGGCTTGATTGTCACGCCTTCTCTTGCCTCAATTGCCTGGTGCATACCTTCGCTGTATCGACGCCCTGGCAGAATTCGGCCCGTGTGCTCATCAACAATTTGAACTTCGCCGTTCACAACCACGTAGTCTTTGTCGAGCTTGAAAAGTTCCTTGGCCCGAATGGAGTTATTTAGAAAAGAGATAAGCGGGGTATTCGCCGTTTCATAGAGGTTGGTGATTCCTAGGTAATCTTCGACTTTGTCGATTCCGGATTCAAGAACACCGATCGTTCTTTTCTTCTCGTCTACTTCGTAGTCCTCTTCGGCAATGAGGTCATTGGAGAGCTTTGCAAAAATGCCAAACCAGCGGTTGACATCGGCGGCTGCGGGTCCGGAAATAATCAATGGCGTCCGGGCCTCGTCGATCAGGATTGAGTCGACCTCGTCAACCACAGCAAAGAAGTGTCCTCGCTGAACAAGCTCCTGCTTGGAGTTAGCCATGTTGTCTCTTAGGTAATCAAAACCAAACTCGTTGTTTGTCCCATAGGTAATGTCACATTCGTACTGAGCCCTGCGCTCTTCGGGGTCCTGCCCGCTAATAATGCAGCCGGTGGTCATGCCGAGCGCTCGGAAGATTCTTCCCATTAGTTCCGATTGATACTTGGCCAAGAAATCATTCACGGTAACGACGTGGACTCCACGGCCAGGGATGGCATTCAGATAAGAGGCCAAGGTTGCGACAAGCGTCTTACCTTCTCCGGTCTTCATCTCAGCAATGTTTCCGAGGTGAAGCGCTGCTCCACCCATGACCTGAACATCAAAGTGCCGCATTCCAAGAGTTCGCACCGAAGCCTCGCGCACGGCCGAGAAAGCCTCGGGCAGCAAGTCATCCAAAGATTCGCCCGCTGCGTATCGCTCCCGAAGAGTATTGGTCTCTGCCTTTAGCTCCTCGTCACTGAGCTCTTTGTAGTTGACCTCTAAAGCATTGACTTCACTTGCAATGCCCTCAAGCTTTCGTACAAGCCTGCCTTCGCCAGCACGCAGCAGTTTGTCTACAAATAATGCCAAGAGTTACTCCTTGATGGTCGGATAAAATTCTAGCTGCTGTTGGCTTTGCCTAGCTGAGTGAAATAACACCGTAGCTGTAGGCCTTTCGCCTATAAACTACCGCAGCTTTATCATGTTCAAGGTCGTGATAGAGGTAGAAGTCGTGCCCCACCAGCTCCATATGACCAACCGCTTCCTCTTTTGTCATCGCATTCTTTTCAAACTCTTTCGAGCGAATCACAAGCTGACCCTCTGCTTCTTCGGGCTGGTCCTGCTTCACAACTGGAATTTCGCCGGTTAGCAGCTGAGAGTCTGCAGGAACAATCGCTAGGTCTCTGAAGTCAGACGCGGCTAGCTCGCTCGCCCCGAGACCTTGGTGTTTTTTTTGCTTGTCTGAATACCGCCTAAGTCGCTCGAGCAGTTTTGCGAAGGCCATGTCAAAAGCAGCAAACTTATCCGAAGCCCTGGCCTCGGCCCTAACCACGTGTCCTGGTTCATAAACAGTCAGTTCGACCTGGTCTTCTTGACCGGCACCTTTTGAGTGTTCGTAACGAGTTATTTTTATGTTTAGTTCCTGCGGGCGATGAGCAAATTGCTCAACCTTGCCGGCCTTCTCGGCTACATAGTCTCTGAAACGATCCGAGACCGTGAGGTTTTTCGCTGAAATTCGAAGTTCCATTTTTACCTCCTAGTCGGCTGTTTCGCCGTAATACCAAACTACGCCTTTTTCTATGGCCTCGCTCCAGCTTTAGAGGTTTCTCTTGGCTAATACACAGATTCCGGCAACTTCGTAACCGGCAGCACTAAGAGCGCGGGTGCATTCCTTGAGCGTTGAGCCAGTTGTCGTGACATCGTCGACCAACAACACTCTTTTGGATCCTGGTATGGCTGTCATGGAGCCCAGGATGTTGGATTCGCGACCTGGCTTATTGAGCCTGCGCTGGTCTCGAACTTGACGGTGAAACCTGAGAGTATTGCTCGGTAACTGCCCAAGCACTGGCTTGTCGCTGCCGGTGATCAGACGCGATACCGGGTCGAAACCGCGTTTTTTGAAGTTCACCCGATTCCTTGGTGGGAGACAAATCCAGCATTCTCCAAGAACCAGCGCTCCTTTGGCCACAGCCAGCTTGAGGCCGGGAGCCAAGTAAGTGACAAGCGCTGTTCTGTTTTGATCTTTATACGCTCTAAAGATTCTAGAAATTGGCTCGCTATATTCTGTGGCATACCAAACCGGCGTGGTCCCTAACCAGGATTGCGCGACATCAAACGCGGGAGCGCAACCTTCACAAAGCGGACTGGGAGGAACGTCACAAACGGCGCATGCGGTCGGGAAGACAAAATCTAGCAGGGCCTTGAACATCCAAATAGCTTCAGCCTCACTGCAAATCAGGGCAGTGAACTAGACCTTGTTGTTGAAAAACAGTCAAGAAAATTGCCTGTTAGCGAAGTGGGCTGATGCTGGAAACCCCGGTTGCGATTCGGCGCCAGCTGTTAGCCGAGAAGAGCCAGACCTCGCCTACGTCCGAGAGCAGGTAGCTGCTTGCCGATGAAGCAGCAGCGTGCAACTCGATGCCCATTGTCGGAGGCATAGGTAGCTGCGTTCTTGGACCCGAGATGGAGTACTCGCTGAAAGCCGTCAGGCCACTCGCAGTCCTCTCAAGAACACGCATAGATGCCGGCTCCTGCCACGCAACTGCAATGGGCGTTCCTAGAACTGGTTCGATTCTCAAGCCTTTATTCAGAGCTAATGGGATTGAATTGGCGTCTCTGAGCACGACCCCAACGTCCAGGAATGACTCCGCTTCCTCGGTCTGTATTGATTGAATGACGCGAGTACCCTCGGGCGCAATAGCTGCTGCAAGCCGGAGCCCTAGGAATGGACTGGCTAAAGTTCGAACCACAGTGGTCTGGTCGTAAACCTCCACGGGCAAACTGGCATCGGCCGGAAAAGCCCAAAGCGATCCAGTCGCGTCATATTCAAGTGCTACGACGTCAATCAAAGAGCTCAGCTTGGTGATCTCAACCCGCAGTGACTGATTGGTTAGTTCAAAAACGCCCTCAGCGCTCGTGAAGGCGACTTGATCACCGTTGTCGGTGATCGCTATTAGTTTTGGGCTGTAGTTCGCAACCATGGCCTGCGTGCCAGAAAGAGGCATCGAACCGATGCTGGTTAGCGGCTCAACTCCTGTCGGCTTTAGGACGTAGCTGATACTCATTTCATCGTTGGGCTCTGCACCTCCGGGCGCAATGTCCTGAAACGCACCATTCACGGAGAGCGAAATATCGTCAACGCCAGGCAGTTGCGTCAAGGTTGATCTCAACTGTCCGAGCATGTTCCTTCTATCCTGCTGTCCGGCAGCAAGTGCGTCAGAATCTAGATCAACTTGAGCGACGCGATTCAGGATTCGTACCGCGCTAATTGTCAACTGAGTGCCCTCAGGGATTGCCGACCTGACACCCGAGGACAGCCAAGCACTTGGTCCTGCGAGCAAGGCGTTTACCAACCTGGTCGGAGTAGAGGTTTTGGTTGGGAACCAACGCAAATCAGGCACCAAGCTCTCCATGCTCGAGTCCAAAAAATAGACGGGGAAAGCGTTAAACACCACGCTGAAAACCGGAGGTGTAACAACCGTCAAATTGGGGGCGCTTGAGATTCGCCATTGCCCGTCTTGCAACGCGACCCCGAATCTAAGGTTGGTTGTAGATAGCTCAACCGAGTCCTCGTAGCGGCCCTGATCGTCAATTCTCGCTCCAGCACTTAGCTCAACGACGACCAAGGACTCCCCTGCCTGCCGAAAAACCGGAGCACCGGCTCTAATTACTGTCTGGTTCTCGGGGTTCCAACGCTGAGCGAAATCGTCACTCAGAAACTCTCTCGCCACAGCGTAGTCATTTAGGGGGCTGGTTCCCGCGGCTAAGAACCCGGACACTATTTCCTGCGAAGTGGCATTCAGGGACGGTCCTGACGGCGTGTAGTAAGCAAATTCCTGCTGAGCCTCAGGAGCAATATCAGGACCGCTTTGAATATCCAGCTGAGTTGGTATCGAGGCGCACCCAGCCAAAACCAAAGTCGCAATAAGAACAAAGGCCTTTTTGATCATGTCTGAACCGATCTAGGTGGAAGCGGTATTGGCGAGTTTCCAATCACGGAGTCTGCGCGTCTAGGAAGCGTCAACCGGAAGCTCGTGCCTTTATTCGGCTTGGACCAAACCTGCAGCCATCCCCGGTGCAGGGTTGCGTCCTCTTTGGAAATTGCAAGCCCTAAGCCAGTCCCGCCCACGGATCTTTGCCTAGCCGGGTCCGCTCGCCAGAACCTGTCAAAAACTCTGTCGAGTTGTAGTCGTGACATTCCAACTCCTGAATCGGTAACACAAACCGCGACCGAGCTGGCATTTTGACCAACTTGAACAATTATGGCTCGGCCCTCTCCGTGCTCGACTGCGTTAGAAAGTAAATTGCGCAGCAGTCTCTCGATTCGCTTGGCATCAAACTCGGCCTCTACCGGTCCCTTCGGTAAGTCAATTCGAATCTCGGTATTCTTTGCGTGTGCAAGTGGCTCAATGCTGGCAATCGAAGCCCCAACTACCGCGTTTAGATCTTGAGTTTCAAGATCAGCGACCACGGCTCTGGCGTCATATCGCGATATCTCTAAGAGGTCAGCTAGCAGCGACTCAAAACGCTCTATCTGGTTTTGCATCAGCTCCGCTGATCGTGAAAGAGCCGGGTCTAGCTTCTCCCTATTTCCGAAAATGACTTCGCCGGCGAGCTTTATGGTTGTCAACGGCGTTCTCAGTTCATGAGAAACATCGGCAACAAAACGTTGCTGCATTTTCGAGAGTGAGTCCAGCTGTTGAATCTGTTGCTGCAAGCTCGCAGCCATCTTGTTGAAAGATCTAGCAAGCTGAGCTAACACGTCATCACCACGTTCAACCAACCGTTCATCAAGTTTTCCGGCCGACAGCGTCTGAGCGGCAAGAGCCGCCTGCTCCACAGGCCGAACCACAGAGCGGGTGACCAAATAGCTAACCAGGGCGATTAGGGCCAGCAGAATTATTCCGGCGACCGTAATCGCATTTTGAACAAGTGCCAAAGATTGCTGCTCCGCACTTAGATCGAAAACCAGGAAAAGTTCGAAGTTTCCAGCTAGTGGAATCACCACTGGAGCTCCAACCGTAATTCCGGCGACCAGTACGCCATCCTTAAAAAAGCTCACTGGTGTGTAGGTGAGGATTCCAGCAGACTCCCGAACCTGGACTCGCAGCTCATCTGGAATGGTCTTAAGGTCTAAATCCTGAGAAATCGGAGACTGAAAAAGCTGAAGCTGGGCTTGCCCTGGGCTCCTGAGAAGCGCCACCTGTCTAGATCCAGAACCACCAACTATTTCCAGGGATGGAACGACGGCATTTATTAGTGTTTGCAGGGCGGTTTCGTCGTTTACCGAGGCAGCCGACACTGTTCCCTGGACGCTGCTTACCGCGCGCTCTGTTTCGCTAAGGACTTGATCAAGTCGATTTTGATAAAAGCCGTTTGCCAACGAGTAGGACAAAAATCCGCCGAGGGTGACCAGTGCCAAAGCACTGAGCAGAACGGTTGCGACCACAGTTCTGGCAGTTAGTGATCGCCTAAACAGCGAAATCACTGTGTCTCTGAGCCAGCCCGATATCCGTGACCACGGACTGTCATGACAATCTTCGGGTTCTCTGGATCTTTTTCCACCTTGGACCGCAATCGCTGAACGTGGACGTTAACCAGTCGGGTATCAGCCTTGTACTGGTAGCCCCAAACCTGCTCGAGGAGCATTTCTCTGCTGAAAACCTGTTGAGGCTTCGAGGCTAAGGTGTGAAGCAACTTGAACTCCAAAGGCGTTAGCGACAGATTCGCGCCCTCTCGTTGAACTTCGAAAGTTTTCGGGTCCAGCGTAAGACCTCCGACTTGAAGAACTAAAGAATCGTCTGGCAACGGTCGAAGTCTGGCCTTGACCCTTGCAATCAACTCTTCGCCCTTATGAGGCTTCACAACGTAGTCATCGGCTCCAGCTTCAAGACCCAAGACAACATCGTTGGTGTCCCCCCTGGCTGTCAACATGACAATTGGCACTCCGGATACGGCGCGTATCTGCTTGCAGACCTCAATCCCCGATTGACCGGGGAGCATTATGTCTAGAAGAACTAAATCTGGGTTTCTATCTTTAAAGATCTCAACGGCCGAGATACCGTCTGCGGCAAAGACCGGCTCGTATCCTGCTCCTGCCAGCACGAGGCCGACCATTTCTCGAAGGGCATCATCATCGTCAACAACCAGCACCTTGTGAATCAAATCACCCTCCAATCGCCTGCGATTACCTACAACAGTAATGGTCATTGGAATCGCTCCTTAAATGTAGCTTGAAGCGGAGCAGGAAACCTAAGAATTTATAATCGCCTGCTTCCGAAGCAATTGCTCTCAAGCCTTGGATGTGATTGCAGCAAGAGCTCGATTGCGAATTTGATGCATCACCGATTCCTGATTTGACTCGACGTTTAGTCTCAATAACGGCTCCGTGTTTGAAGAGCGGATATTGCACCACCACCAGCTTTCACCATCTTGGTGACTGTAAGTCTTTCCATCGAGCAGATCGACAAAAGCTCCTTCGAACTCCGCCGCGACCCGCAACTGAGCCTCATGGGCGTCAGTAACAGTTGAATTAATTTCACCGGATGCAAAATATGGTGTGTAGTCGGCCGAAATTTCAGACATGGCCCGAGCTTGCGATCCGAGTTCGCTGATTAAGTGCATTGCGGCAAGCATGCCGTTGTCCGCCCCCCAGAATTCGCGGAAGTAATAGTGAGCCGAGTGCTCACCGCCAAAGACCGCAGCGGTTGAAGCCATTTGGTCTTTGATCAGCGAGTGCCCAACCTTGGTTACCTGTGGGATGGCGCCGTGAGCAGCTATCGTCTCTGGCACCGATTTGGATGTGAGCAAGTTGTGCAACACGGTCGGAGTCTTTTCCCCCAAAGCCTGAACCCTCAGAATTTCCCGCTTGGACACGATAGCGGCGACCGCAGACGGAGTGACTGCGACACCTTTTTCATCAACCGCGAAGCAACGATCAGCATCGCCGTCGAACGCAAGACCCAGATCCGCGCCCGTGGAAACAACCATTTGCTGCAGATCAACAAGGTTTTTTGGGTCCAGTGGATTTGCCTCATGATTTGGGAATGAGCCATCCAGTTCGAAATACATCGGGACTGTTTCTATTGAAGCATCATCGCCAAGAACAACGGGAACCGTGAGTCCGCCCATGCCGTTTGCGGTGTCAATTACTATCTTGAGTTTCCTAATGCCCTGCAAAGGAACCAATTTGCGAAGGTAATTCGAATAGTCAGCGATAACCGAAAGGTTTCGCTCTGAGCCAAGAGCAAAATTGGCTGGAATTCCAGTTTCGAAAAAGACTGCCGCCCTGTCTCTAATGGCAGCGAGTCCAGTGTCGAGGCTAATGCCCCTTGCTCCGGCTCGTGAAAGCTTTATTCCGTTGTAGCTGGCAGGGTTGTGGCTCGCGGTGAACATCGCTGCTGGAAGATCCAAGAGCCCCGAAGCGTAATAGTTCATATCAGTTGAGCAGAGGCCCAACATCACGGCGTTTGCTCCGCGCTTTCTTGCGCCAAGTGAAAAGGCTGCTGCGAAACCCGGGGAGGAATCTCGCATATCATGGCCTACCACGAACTCTTTCCCCACCAGGTCGAGCTCATCGGCAAATGCGGCACCAAAGCATTCAACAACTTCTTCGGTAAGTTGACTCCCCACCAGCCCACGAACGTCGTAGGTCTTAACAAATTCATCAAATTTGGTCAATAGGGATCTCCCGATTAGGTTACCCGCCAAGAATACAATGGCTCCATGGCTTCAATCCCGCAAAAAAGAGATCGTCACGGCAGAGGCATGCGCCGACCGGTACCGTCCAAACTTTTTCGCCATGGGCTGAGCCGCCAAACTTTTTTCCAGGATGCAGTTGCCGACACTGCGGATTATCTGCGGTCTAGGTTTCCAGAGGAACTTGGAGCCTTGAATTGGAAGATCGAAGAAGTACCACTCCAGGAGCGTCCGGAATCTCTAAACCGCTGGCACACAAAGCCTCAAACTATGACCATAATTCTCTACCGAATACCGATTGAGAGAAGTGCAAGCTCCAGGACCTCGGATCCAAGGATTCAGATTGAACAGGCGGTGGTTTCGGCCGCCGCGAGCCTGCTTGGCAAAGAACCCTGGGACTTATTGGACCAGTGAGCTATCGGACACTGACCGATAGCTCATCGCCAAAGTTTTGATTCTCCCGGGGATTAATAACGGCGTAACCAGGCACGTCAATAACTTCGAGCGCGGCCGTAAACTCCGACGCAGAGTTGATACGAATCGAATCACCACTTATCGGCAATGAGACTTGGGATAGTGAGGCGATTTCAAAACTCTGGTATTCGACTCTGGTTCCGCTGGTTATTTCTAAGTTCACTATCAAAGCGGTCGAGCCGAAGTTTGCAACGTGCAAACGAGTTTTATAGCTTGGAACCGGAAGAGTTAAATCCGTGAATTGTGATGACTGGGTGAGCCAAGAAAAATCCACCACCGGCTTCAAAATAGTGTTCTTAATGCCCGCCAGGAGTGGTGTGGTGCTCTCCACTCTGACCAGATAATCGCCATCGGTCAGATCAAGTTCTATTTCGGCAAAGCCTTCGGGCTCGACCTGCTGCCTGAGGACTACAACGTTGGCGCTCGCAACGGCAGTGATGACGGCTTCAGTTGTAGTGTCTCCAGAATTAAACAATCTCAATACTGGCTTGTCAAAGCCCTGAGACCGAACGCTTAGGCCGGTTAATAAATTCTCGTTCGCTGGAGCAAGGCTCGGGAGTTGTAGGTCCACACCCCTGGTCGATAGGCCTGCGGTTGCTCTTTGCTGCATGGCAACGGAAATCGGAACCCCGCTGGTTTCAAACCACAGGGCAAAAACAGGCTCTTGGAAAATCACAGAGGACACTGGCAGCACATCGGTTTGCCCAGCGGCCAAGCTAACCTGCTTTGAAATCGTCCCGCCCGGTATTAGAAACTGCAATGACACTAAGGTTTCTGACTCGCTCGGGTTCGACAGCAGCAAAACAGTTTCTTGCCCCAGCGCCGCGGCACCCGAAATGAACCAGCCGCTAAATGAGGGCTGGGAGCAGGTGCTTGCCATTAGCCCAAGCGCTCGATCCCTCGAAACTCCTTGGGACTGGATCACGGATAGCAGCCCGGTTGATTGGTTGTCGCCAGCAGCGACCAGCCTGGCGCCAGTTGTAGTTGTCAGGCCGGGATCCTCAATCAACTCACCACTTCCTAGAAACTGGTAGATACTCGCCTCACCAATTCGGTCTATTTGTCCTAGTTCTATTCCAGACTCACCACCGACTTCGGCAAAAGCCCCGGGACAGTAGAGCGCGAGCGGTAGCGGCTCCACAGCAACGCTCTTGACATCTGGAGCCGCGAATGAGGTCGAGGCCACCGGAAACTGGGCCGCCACAATTTGCGAAAGAAACAACCCGACCAAGGCTGTGGCGAGTGCAATGCGTGCAGCTAACTTCACTTCTGCTTCCCCAATCTCTTGGCCCCTCGAATGGAGGCTGGGGTTGGAATTGCCAGTAACAAGAACGCAGCAAGAACGCCAAGCTGAAGATTCTTGTTGCTCGGTGACTCAAGGCTAGATGGGGTGTTTTTAGCAGAGCCGACCACCTGCCACAAATGGCCGTAAGGAGTCTGGCCCGCAGCCTGAAGCATGGTCATTGAATCGATGGCTACTCGTGCAGCAGAAATGCTCTCCTGGTGGCCTCCTTGCAGCAGAACAAAATCAATACCCATGCTGGAAAGTAGGTCCTGAACTCCAGAAGGGTTACCTGCAACCAGAGAGCCACTCAATTGGGCAAGCTCGTTGGAAATGGGGCTGGCTGGAAGCAGCAGCTGATAGGCCAAGCTCGTCTGCTCAAGGCTCCTGCCAGCCCCCCAGAGTAGCTCCACGTCGATCTGATTTCCATTGGCATCAATCCGGAGAGTTCTTATGCCCTCGTCAACCTCAGCTGCTGCGACAACTAACGCAGGGGCCTGCCGCTGGGACCCGAAAGAAACTTGGCTAGGGGCCAAAGGTCCGAAAACAAGACCCGAGGCAACTGCTCCAGCACTTGCGGCGATGGATGCCGCGGTGATTGCCCACTTGCGCTTTAGGTCGTCCAGGAACAAGCCAGTCCCGACCAGCAAGGCCGCCAAGCTAAGTGCCTGCATAGCGAAACTCCCGGCAATTGGCTGATAAGTGCTACCCAGCGCCAGGATAATTGCCACCACCCAAGAGCTGACCGAAACTGCCAATCGTGTTCCAAAAAGACTTGCTGCCGCACCGATTCCTGCAGCCCCAAGAAAGCTAAGAGCGATTATTGATTCAAAGAGGCTTGCAGGAAGCAAAAACGCCGAGCTAGAGACAGTCAGTAAAGCGAACTGATTTTGCTCAACGGCCAGGAGTACCCAAGGGTATATCAGAACCGCCCCAGGAAGTGCAAACCAACTCAAGATCGCCAGCTTGCGGATGTTATTGAAGCCAAGCGCAATACCAAAGATTACGAATAGGAAAAAGACCATTGGGTTGCTTACCGCTATCAAGGCGGCCAACAGGCCGGCCAGACCCACCCAACGCCAAGTTCGCGATGAGTTGTAACTTGTGGCCGCTTTTATAAGAACGAACGTCAGCCAAGGTGCCACAGAAATTGTGACCAAATCCGCCACGCCAGCCATCGCCTGAACCATCAGAACCTGAGGGCTCAGTGCAAACGAGAGACCGACCAAATTTCGAACCCATACTCGTGCAAGGAGCAAGCTGGTCAGCATCCAAAAACCTGCAAACACGAGGCTAGGTGCGATGAACACAAAAATTGCCAGGGCCAAACTCGGGTTAGAACTTAGTGTCACACCAAAGACGGATAACACCCAGTTGAATGGATCCGTCGGCAGACCAATCCCAGACAGGTAAGGAACTTGGGCCAGAGCCGTAGCCGACCAAATCGAGCCGAACGAATCGCCGATTGGAACCAGTCGCCCGGCATAGATTGCACCAACTGGCAAAAGTGACCAGCCAAAAATAAGCGGTACCAAGCCCAGCCAAACTGACCCGCTGGCGAATAGACCCTTGCCGGTCGACTCTCGGGCCTCAATTACGTACTCAAATTTGGCTTCTCGGCGCTTTTTTCTCTGAGCTCTTGTCGCCAGAAAATCTCTCAATGGCCGAATCTTTCCCAAGCTCCGAAGTTTCTTGCGAGCCCTGAGCCTTGAAGCAACGGTGAACCATGCCCACAGCCAAGCGGCGAACTGCCCAAAGATTCGCGACGGTTTTTTTGTGATCAGGTTTTGAGGGATCGAAATTAAAGCTACGAGCGGAAGAGCTAAATAGATAAGCGGTAGGAGCAGGGGCGGGGCAAGTATGCCGGCCAGATGAACGTGCGCTCTTGATAGCGCTTGGGTTCGACTCCCGCCAAGCCACTTTCGAGTCCGTGCTTGCTGCATTGATAGGCCTGCGTGCAAAACCCTGGCTCGTGGCTCTACTACCACTCGGAACCCAGCAACTCGAGCCTGCGCACAAAACTCTATGTCTTGGGCAAACAGCGGTGCGGTGTCATTCAGGCCACCGAGTTTCTGCCAGAGACCTCCCGCCACCAGCATTCCAGCCGAAGAAACTGCGAGAGTGTCTCTCGAGTCATCGTGCTGACCTTGGTCATATTGATTATCGACCAGTAGAAAAGGCTTACCCGTTGGAGTAACGGTGATTCCAAGCTGTTGAATCTGTATTTCATTTCCCCACTCCAAGAGCTTCGGTCCTACGATCGCGACCGATGGGGACAATTCAGCCGCACTTGCAAGCATTTGAAGCGCAGTGGGTTCGGGGGCGGAATCGTCGTGGAGAATCCAAAGCCAACCGGGAACAACCTTTAGAGACTGGACGCCGGATTCAATCGCGGCACCTAGCTTGATGTCACCGGGCTCAACAACTGAAAACCCGAATTGCTTGGCTAGCGCAGAGCAGGCCGGGTCTGCACTGGTTTCAACAACAACAATTTGCTCAATCGCGTGGGTCTGAAGTGACAGCGCTTTGAGGGTGGTAGCTAAATAATCGACCGCCCCGTGTGAGACGACTACCGTCGCTACCGAGAGCGTTGACACGGGTTGTTAGGCGGACTTGCGCAGACGGCGACGTTCGCGCTCAGAAAGTCCGCCCCAAATACCGAATCGCTCGTCATTTTGTAGTGCGTACTCTAGGCACTGAGACCTAACCGAACATTGAGAGCAAATCTTTTTGGCGTCTCTAGTGGATCCGCCCTTTTCGGGGAAGAAAGCTTCCGGATCGGTTTGTGAGCAAAGAGCATCCTCTTGCCAGCCGAGGGGGTTTCCTTCAGAATCGCCATAGGCGCCGGCTACCCCGAGACGGAGCACATCTACGAACCAGTTGGTAGGCACTTGACCGCGCTGTTCCATGTTCATTCCCCTATCTCAATAAATCTATTGGTGTAATTACATCGTTGTAAGTATGTTGCTGTCAAGTCGAACTATTTGCCGAATTTCCCTTTTGTTCATAAACCCTCAAGGTAACCTTTAGGCATGAAGCTTCTTTTGACCGGGGGTGCTGGCTACATCGGCGCTCATGTTGCGACTCTGGCTGAACGCGAGGGTCACTCCGTAACGATCGTCGACGACCTGTCAACAGGCATTGCACGAAGGATTGCTTCCCCACTAGTAGACATTGACCTCGCCGCTGCGGATTCAGTTGAGAAGCTTTCGACGCTGATGGGAGAAACCGGATTCGACGCCGTCATTCACTTGGCGGCCAGAAAACAGGTCGGGCAGTCAGTAGAGATGCCCGAGCAATACTTTTTGGATAACATCGGCGGACTAGCTAATCTTCTGCTCGCAATGCGGGAACACGATGTCAAAAAATTGGTGTTTTCCTCCTCAGCTGCAACCTACGGAATGCCGAGCCTGGATTTAGTCGACGAAGACTACCCGGGCGTTCCAATAAACCCCTATGGACAGACCAAACTGGTCGGGGAATGGATGGTCAAAAACGCAGCTACCTGGGGCCTCAGGGGCGTAAACCTGCGGTATTTCAACGTGGCTGGGTCTGAGTCCAAAAAGCTCGCAGATACTGCCGAACTAAACCTAATTCCAATTGCCATAGCTCAGCTGAAGCGCGGAGAGCGGCCAATTGTCTTCGGAACCGACTACCCGACACCAGACGGCAGTTGCATAAGGGATTATGTTCACGTCGAGGATCTGGCAAAAGCCCATCTGATGGCCGTGAACTACCTAGATAGGCCTGTTCAGGAGTTTGCAACCTTCAATGTGGGAACAGGCCAAGGAGCATCAGTGCTCGAGGTTCTCGAGGAACTTAGACAAGCATCGGGGATTGAATTTGAAGAAGTAATAGCCGACCGCCGACCAGGTGACCCGCCCAGGTTGGTAGCCAACACAGACCGCATTGAAAAAGTGCTGGGGTTCAAGGCGTCGTTTGGCCTGAAAGAAATCGTAAAATCCGCATGGGATGCGGCTAACTAGGAACTTTTAGCACCTGACCGATTCGAATAAAATTCGAATTATTGATTCCATTTAGCTTGGCCAGAGCCGAAGAGGAAACTCCAAGCTTTCTGGAAATGCCCCAAATTGTGTCGCCGGAAACTACGGTGTAAGTTTTTTGCACTTCCGGCTCTTCTGGCTCCTGGGCTTGAGCAACATTCGTGTTGTCAGTCGAGGTTGGAATCTTTAGAAGTTGGCCAATTGAAATTCGGTTTGGGTTCGAGATTGAATTAAAGCTTTGCAGAGCCGAGCTGGAAATTCCAAACTTCGACGCTATGCGCAGAAGTGTGTCCCCTGACTGCACTCGGTATTCCACGACAGTCGCGGTCGGTTCTGGTTCAGGGGTTGGTTCCGGCTCCTCCGCGACATCCGGTGCCGGTGCCGGCTGGCTTGTTGTGCCTGACTTTGGAATTCTGATGAGCTGGCCAACCGAAATTAGGTTCGGATTCGAAATAGAGTTGTACGCCTGCAACGCAGCTGCAGTCACGGAAAATTTCGCTGCAATTTTGTTCAAACTATCGCCCGAAACAACTCGGTATTGGATCTCAGTATCCCCCTCGACCTCGGAATCAGAAACTGATTCCGTTGGTGAACCAGCTCCTGGCTTCGGAGTACTTTCAGGGGTCGGTTCCGGCTCAACCTGAATGACTTCAGGGACCGTTCCCACAAAAGTAAGTTCGCCGAAATCTCCAGCCGGTATGCCCTCCAAGGACGCCAGCTCAACGGTTGCCGGGGCGGTTCCTGCAGTTGGTATCCGGTCGGAAAAGTAGTTGGTCGCCTGGATGTAGCCGGGACCATCACCGCGAAGCCGCGCGAGGTGCTCCCAGGAAGAAACACGCTTCTTAGTGCCGTCCTGAATCAAGTAAATAATTCCGTTATTTGTCCGAATAAACTGCCCAACCGAGCGGGTTGAAAGCTGAAGGGCAGCGCAGGTGATCGTGGAAAGTGGGTAGACACTGCCTGGGAACTCTGCGGCAGCTCCCGGCGAAGTCGGGTAGAGAATTCCGCGATCCAACAGGTAGACCGCACCGTTGCACTGAACCTTGCCGGAAGTAAACCCGGTCCGAGTTTCAAGGCCAGCAAGATCAGAGCTACTGATAGTGAAAGTCTTAGATTTCGAAACGCTAGTCGCCTGAGCGGAAGATGCCAGCTTGATTTTATTTGTCAGATCGTCCACTAAATAAAGAGTTGAGGAGGAACTCGACTTCACTATCGCGCCAGGCGCAATAGCCTCTCCCACTTTCTCAACCGAGTTGATTGCGGACTGCGGCAACTCGATCACTTTTGGCTGACCTATTAGGGACAGGAACATCCCAATCATGTTCTTGTCGCTGGATATTCTTCGCTCCGCTGACTGAACGAAGTAAGAAAACTTGTTGCCTGCGGAGGTAACAACAGCCGGAGCGGCCAGCGCTGCATTGACGGTTGGCATTTTGGCCAAGAAGGCCTCGGAAACAGTGACTATTTGATCGGTCCAGTTTTCAGGATCCGTCACTGGAAGCTTTCCGGCGGATGTGATCACAAAGGCTTGGCCGGACTCGCTGGCGACAAATCCCCTGATCTGATCTGGGACCAGCGTTGACTCAATCGCTTGAAAATCGATCGCCGAAGGCGCCTGATCAAACCACTTGGCAAGTCCAGTCGAAGTAAGCAGGGAAGAATTTAGAAGGTAAGTCTTGCCCCCGGACGCGATGGCCATTTGTGCGCTGCCAGCGACGGTAAACATGACCGACTCGGATGCCAACGCGGCTCCGGGTGAGACTGAAACCAGTTGTTCTATGGTCATTGGAGTCGCGCTTATTGCCTGTCCGCCAACGGTCTGTAATGCAAGATCATCCACCACCACTCGAGAGCTAGCGTTCTCGATCCAGTAGCGGTTCCCATCCTCGGTCTGAACCAAGCGAGTAAGAGCGCCGCCGTCAACAAAGGTATTGAGCTGAAGGGAACTTAGTGCGATGGTGACGTCGCAATTTGCGCCAAACTGAGCCGCTATCTGGCAATCCGCCACCGAGTACCTAATGCCATCTACTAGTAAGAATTTCGCTCCCGAATCGGAATCCGAGACAAGCTGCGTGGCCTCACCGCTAGTCGTAAAGCTCTCCAAGTAAGCAGAAGAGATTTCGCCGATAGGCCCCAGCGGTCTCAGTGCCGCAAGCAGCCTAGAGTCGCTAACCAAGAATTTCTTGTCGTTCACGATCAAGAATGTCTCTGTCCCAGCGGCCTGCAGAAGATATCCGCCACCAATGGGTGAGCCAAACCAGTCGTGGTAGTAGCGCCAGAAGTTTCTGTTGCCGTAGGCAGAACAGCTGTCGCCCGACCCATACATGTTGTCCAGAGCAGCTTGGTTGGGGGTGTATGGCGTGTAGTAATAGAGGTTCGCTGTTGCCTGGTTTTTCAGCTCAAAGCTTTTGGTTCCACAAGATGACTTGGGGTTGTAGCGCATTGAAACAGTGCGTCCTGGCTTCCAGTAGGTAAAGGAACCCTCTGGGTTTCCATACCATCGAAGCTGTTTAGCCGCTCGATAGAGCTGGTTGAATAGCCCAACGTAGACCTTTCCACAAATTCCTGGATCAGAATCCGGGCAACCAAAACCCATTGCCGCGCGGTACATGTACGAGGTTGGTTTAGTAGAAGTAACTAATCCCTGCTCCTTCTGAAGCTTGGTGATTAAAACTTTTGGGTTAATTCCACAGGCCACGGCAACCGCGTAGATGACCTCGGCAGCACTAGCCGCGGGGTTCGCAGGAATAGCCGAACAAGGTCCGACCTCGATCAAAGTACTGGCTGGAACGTCTGGGATCTCAGTCTTGATGCTCTTTAGGCAATCTATGGCGGGGTCAGTGGCTCTGCAGTCGACGACTCTGGAATCCAAAAACTGCTGAATGTCGGCCACCGACATGGAGCCGAAATCAAAAAATACACTGTCGCTAATGATTAGTCCCGGATCAAAGGCGCTGCCCGGGGGTGCAGCCTGCGCTGGGGCGACAGCAATCGGCATAGCAACTAGCCCAAAAATAGCCATAAGGGAGGCAGTAAATAGCCCAACGAGCTTTTTGAACACTATGGAATCACCACCGAGTTAGCGGCAGATGTGCCGAGGTGAAATTCTGACTCATATTTGACGGTCACGATTCCAGAACCAGAGGGCAGCTCAGAAAGCGGAAATTCGATTGGGAAGCATTGGGTGTAGTCAGAGGCCGACTGGGCCGAAACCTTGACGGTTTTTTCAATGTCCGATCCGATAAATCTCATGGTGCAGGTACCACTGGACTCGGTAATGCCCGGCACCTGTGCTACAACTTCAAGCATCCCGGTGTCGGAATAGGCTTCGGCAATCAAGATCACCACGTCGACGGGCAGCTGGTTTACGACCGGTTCTGAAGTTTCGGTCTCCTCGGGGGTTGCTGAGGCTGTTGGTTCTTCCGAAGCTTCCGGTTCAGCCGAAGGCTCTGCTTCTTGATTGGTCTCAATTGTCACTGCAGGCTCTTCAGGTAAAGCTGTGGCACCCCAATTTGGGTAGAAAACACCGCAACCGGAAAGCACCAGGGAAGCAAAAATCAGGCTTGCACCAACAAATAATTTGCGCATAGCTAACCTCCCAGACACCTTCAACCTTAGGTTGAGATGCTCCAAATAGGCTGAGCGTTATCGCGTTTTGAGCAAATGTAAATCGGCTGAGAATTAGCTGATTAGAGGCTTTTTTTCAAGCTTTGATTCTTTTGCTCAACCTGATCTGCGATCGATGCTCGGTACGCATCAAGCTTTGCTCCTAATGCTGGTGCAGACACAGCCAAAATTCTTAGGGCAAGCAGGCCTGCATTTTTGCCTCCGTCAATCGAGACGGTAGCTACTGGAACCCCGGCCGGCATCTGAACGATGGATAGCAGCGAGTCCATGCCATCTAGGTTCCCCAAACTAACCGGTACGCCGATTACTGGAAGTGAAGTCATCGAGGCAATCATGCCGGGTAGATGGGCGGCACCTCCGGCACCCGCGATAATAACTTTGATGCCGCTATTGCTCGCGTTCTTAGCCCAGGCGAGCATCTTTTCAGGCGTCCTGTGTGCGCTGAGAACCTCTACTTGAGCGTCAAGGCCAAACTCCACAACTACGCTGTTCGCCTGCTCCATGATTCGCCAATCCGAATCCGATCCCATAACTATCGCGATTTCTGCCATGTAGTTTTCTCCCTAGTTCTCAGCTTTACTTTATGCGCTAATCGGTTTTATACAGAAGTTCTGCGGCTTCGTGACAAGCCGCCAATAGCTCACGATGATTTTGCCCCAGGGCGGTAATGTGCCCCATTTTTCGACCCTGACGTGGTGCCTTTTGGTAGGAGTGAAATTTTAGATGCGGAAACTTCGCCATTGCGACGGCAAAGTTTTCAACCAGTGTGTTTTTGGAGTCAACGCCAAGTAGGTTGACCATCACTGAGCCGCCAGCCACCAACTCCGTATCTCCTAGGGGGAGATCCAACACCGCCCTTAGATGCTGTTCAAATTGACTGGTTTTAGAACCCTCAATTGAGAAATGACCGGAATTATGGGGGCGCATTGCCAGCTCGTTTACCAAGAGTTCCCCGCTTGCGGTTTCGAACATTTCTACTGCCATCACTCCGACAACCCCTAAGCCTTGGGCAATCTGGTTTGCTATTTCCTTCGCACCCAAGCTGTCCACAGGACCCGGGGCGGGAGCAATAACTTCCAAGCAGACACCGTTTTTCTGAACAGTCTGGACGGTGTCCCAGGATCGCAGTTCTCCCGATGGGTTTCGCGAAATTAGCTGCGCGAGCTCTCGAACAAATGGCACCTTTTGTTCGCAGAGCAAAGCCCCGCCAAACTGCTCAATATCTTTTAGCCAATCGGAGACCTCAGATATTTGGCTGATGACCCTCACGCCCTTGCCGTCGTAGCCACCGATTGGGGTCTTCACGACAATCTCCGGGCCATTGGCCTCGATGAATTTGTCGATATCTGCGGCGGTCCTGGCCGCCGCCCAAATCGGCACTGGAAGTCCCAAGTCGGTAAGGGCGGTCCTCATGGCCAGCTTATTTTGAGCAAAATGCAAGGAAGCCGGCCCCGGCCTGACTTTTACCCCCGTGGCAACGAGTTTTTCCAACACTCCTGTCGGAACATGCTCGTGATCGAATGTTATGACATCCACCGTCGCGGCAAATCTGGCTAGTTGATCAAAATCCGTGTAATCACCAACTTGAGTGGTTGCGTAGTGAGCGGATGAGCCCTCTTGCTCCGCAAAGACTTTTAGCTCCACGCCTATTGCTATTGCAGCCGGTTGCATCATTCTGGCAAGCTGACCGCCGCCTATTACTCCGACCGTTGGCATATCTCTCCCACCTAATTAACTCTAGTTTCGCAGATGCCAAACGTCAGCCGCTGCCAAAGCCACCGGTTCCGGGGTTTCAATAATCAGTCTTCCGGTTTCATCAATTGCGACGGCGACCCCATATAAGTTCTTACCGCCTGGCAATTCAGCTCTGACCCTTGTGCCCAAAGTCCCGCAGCGAGTCAGAAGCTCGGCCTGAAATTGGGCGATAGCGGTTTCGGGGTCTTCGGTAAGTCGAGACCAGTAGCTTTTTAGTTCAGCTGCGATCGCAAAGAGCAATTCAGCCTTCTCCATTTTTAGCCCGAGCTCCTCTAGCGACGTTGCAGTGTCCGGGGAGTGTTCCTGCGACTTGATGTTTATTCCGATGCCCAAGACCACGGTATTTATATCAACCATTTCGGCCAAGATTCCAGAGAGTTTCTTGCCGTCAACCAACAGATCGTTTGGCCACTTTAGGCTGACGATCAGTCCGTGTTTTTCCAGAGCCGAACCAAGAGCAAGACCAGCCATGATTGTTATCCAGTCGGTCTGACGCTGGTTTGTGGGTCTAAGCAATATTGAAACGGCCAGCGACTTTCCGGCTTCGGTCACCCAGTTTCGTCCCAGTCGGCCTAGTCCTGCGGTCTGCTTATCAGCGGTGACTGCGAAAAATTCCGGGGTGTCAGAATCAAGTCGACGCAAGAGTTCTTTATTGGTCGAATCAACCTCCGCAAGCTCGACAAGGCCGGCGAACTGCCCCTTAGAAATTGAAGAATCCATCCCCTAGATGATACCCACAGGGGCTAATTGTAGGTATCAGAGACACAACCACTAGTTTCGTTGTATGAACTATGCAAGATAGGTTCGTTCAAGACCGATAAAGTTAGGCAGACGCATAAGGGGCACACGTGGCTGAGAAACCAGATCTATCTACCACCGCAGGTAAGTTGGCTGACCTCCGTCAGCGCTACCACGAGGCAGTACAGGCCTCTGGCGAGGCTGCTGCAGTCAAGCAGCACGCGAAAGGTAAGAACACCGCACGCGAGCGCATAGAAATGCTTCTTGACCCGGGCTCATTTGTTGAGCTGGACGAATATGTCAGACATCGCTCGACTGCCTTTGGCATGGATTCAAAGCGCCCCTACGGAGACTCAGTTGTAACCGGAGTAGGAACAATTCACTCCCGCCAAGTGGCGGTTTATTCTCAGGACTTCACTGTTTTCGGCGGTTCACTCGGTGAGACGGCTGGAAACAAGATTATAAAGGTGATGGAGCTTGCGATAAAGACCGGTGTTCCCCTGATTGGAATGCTGGACTCGGGTGGAGCCAGAATTCAGGAGGGTGTAATTGCCCTAGGCAAATACGGCGAGATATTTCGTCTCAACACCATGGCCTCTGGGGTAGTCCCCCAGATTTCTCTTGTGATGGGGCCGGCTGCAGGTGGAGCGGTTTATTCACCAGCGCTTACTGACTTTGTCATCATGGTCGATAAGACATCCAACATGTTTGTAACGGGCCCCGATGTCATCAAAACGGTGACCGGTGAAGATGTTGGGATGGAAGAGCTCGGTGGCGCCAGAACTCATAATGAAACCTCTGGAGTTGCTCATTACTTGGCTGACAACGAGCAAGACGCAATCGACTTCGTGCAGTCACTTGTCGGCTACCTGCCGGAAAACAACCTCTCCGAATCGGTGACCTACCAATCCGAGTCCGAACTTGAAATCACCGAAGCAGACCGACGTCTGAACCAGGTGATCCCTGACAGCCCAAATCAGCCATATGACATGAAGGTAATTATTGAGTCCCTGGTCGATGAGGGCGAATTCTTGGAAATTCAGCCGCTCTTCGCCCCCAACATTCTCATTGGCTTTGCGCGCATTGACGGCAACTCAGTTGGCATAGTTGCAAACCAACCGATACAAATGGCTGGAACCTTGAACATTGATGCCGGTGAAAAAGCGGCCAGGTTCGTAAGATTTTGCGATGCTTTCTCGATCCCAATCCTTACCTTGGTTGACGTGCCCGGTTACCTACCTGGAACCGACCAAGAGTGGGCTGGAGTAATTAGACGTGGGGCCAAACTGCTCTACGCATATGCCGAGGCAACGGTTCCGCTAGTAACAGTCATCACCAGGAAGGCCTATGGCGGGGCTTACATCGTCATGGGTTCAAAGCAGCTCGGTGCTGACATAAACCTTGCTTGGCCAACGGCTGAGATTGCCGTCATGGGCGGCCAGGGTGCCGTGAACATTCTGTTTAGAGACAAGATCAAAGAGGCCGAAGAGCAAGGTTTAGATATTGCCCAGGTGCGAGACCAACTTGCCAAGGAATACACCTACAACGTTGCCAACCCATTCCTGGCAGCAGAGCGCGGTGAACTGGATGGCATTATCGAACCGGCCGCTACTAGATCCGCCATCGTTAGAGCGCTTAGAGCTCTAAAAACAAAGCGAGCAAGCCTGCCTCCCAAGAAGCACGGAAACATCCCACTTTGATGCGCCAATATTCCGAACCCGAAATACAAGCTCTCATCGAAGCTAAAGGGGGCGACGAGCATGATCAAGCTGCGGCGATAGCTGTTGTGACTCAGTCGATTATCGAATCAAGACGCCTAGGTCGGATTGCAACAGGGACACCAAAATCTTCTTGGAACCGCAGCAACGGTCAGCTCCGCGGTCAACACATTGGAAACTGGGCAAATGAGTTTCGTAAATAATTCCTTACTCAAAATCTTCGACCTATAAGTCCTAGATCCAACTCGGGCCGAAAAGATATCAGAGTCTTAGAAAAATGTCTTCACTTGTCGCGCTCGAGTCAGATGCAAATAGGCTCACTGTCCAAGTTTCCCCTGCCACACTGCGAATTACGACTTTTCCGGTTTTGATTTCACTCACGGTCTGCGCCAGTACTTTGAAGATGCGGCTCTTTTTCTCCTCGTCCAACAAGTCGATTCCTCCATCGTCGGCGAGCTGCACCTCTACGCCTCTTTTACGAGCACTCAAGACTGCCGCGATTAGCAAGGAATCTTGAAATCCCCGGGCCCGAATCTGGTCTCGGATTCCAGCTTCAGACAAAAGTAGTTTCTTGGCATCCGAAGACGTTATGTTGCCCTCTTTTGTCTGAATCATCCGAAGCAGGGGTAGTGAGGAGTCAAGGGCTGTCTTTAGTCGGAGCTGGGTACCTGCTCTCCGGATAGTGAGGTCCTCACTCGCTAAATTCGACGCTAGTCGCCACTGCAGAAATGCGGAAGAAGATTTTTGAGCCGATTTCAAGGCCATGGCCGCCCCCTGAGAGCCAGCGACCAGCGCCAGCGATCCTGCAACGCCGCTGGCAGCTAGAACCTCTGTTCCACCCCAAACTAAGAGACCGGCCACCAGGGCAATTATTCCGATCCAGGCAACTACCGCCCGATTGCGCCAGGCAAGAATTCCCATAATTGAGCCAATGCCCACCACGAACCAAAGTTGGTTTGGATAGTTGCTCACTTCACCGATCGCATAAAGAGTCAAAATCAGAATTGCCGAGGCTGCCACCGCAGCACCGAAAGTAACGGCATTTGGGAGCCTAAGGTCATCTCGAAACCGAGTTACCAAGATTAGGACGGCAAGATATAAAAACAGAGCTATCGCTGCCGGTATCGGCTTTTCGTAGTTAGCAAAATTATTGAGTCCGATTACGGCATGATAAAAACCAAAACCCAAAGCAAAAATGGCCGCTCGCCAATGGCCGACGTCAGTCACTCGGGCCACCTTAGAGTCACAACCGTGCCAACCGACAGGATAGATGTTATTTTGGCGGTCCCGCCCACAAGAGCCATGCGATTAACTATTGATCCGCGGATTCCAAGTCGGGCCCGAGGGACTCGATCCGGCCTAAAACCTCTGCCATTATCAACAATCTGGACGCTGATCACTGAGGCCTCCGGTGAGTTGAGCTTAAGTTCCAAAACTGTGCACTTCGAATGTCGCTCGGAATTTTCTATCGCCTGAAGAGCGGCTTCGGTGATCGCCTGGGCAGCCTCCATCGGAATCGGATCCAAGCCTGAGGCATGCATGGTCACTCGAATGCGGGGGCTCAGCCTGAGAGCAGCTTGCTTGATCGACAAGAAAAGGCTAGCGGGAGTGGTGGTGCCCACCGGCACAGCGCCCGTTTGAATCGCTTCGATGCTGTCAACCGCCTCGGCAGCCAAACTGACTGAGGCTAATCGTTCCGCTGGCGTGTTTGCGGCAGCGGCAAACAAAAAGGTGTGAAGAACCTTGTCGTGAAGCAATGCGCTGACTCTCTGGTCCTCCCGTTCGATGGCATCTATCCTTGCTGTCTCAATTGCACCCAGAAGATAGCCAGCGTGAGCCTCGTCGACCGAGTCGGCCCAGTTACGCATCAAGGTTACTAGTCCTGCAAACCCAATCGCGAGAAGAGCAACGTAAACAGAACCTTGCAGAGCCCCGGCGAAGCTTGCCCCACCAATAGGCTCAAACATAGTTATGGCTGTCCATGCCACCAGAAGAATCGATAAATAAATCAAAAAGCTAGCTCGAAGCCCGCACCTTACGGCCATGCTCACAGATGCTAAGCCCACGTACCACCAAACCCATGGCGTGTCAAAGCCAGAGAGGGCGAAAGTATCGAGAGTCATTATTGGCAACAGCAAGACAGACAGAAGACCAAGTAGACCGTGGATCGCGAGCATCACATTGTTCCCGCGTTCCAACCAAGCGGTCACATTTATCGCCAAAACAATAATCAGAACTGCGCCCATAATGACATCTGCTAACCCGCTAAAGTGCAGGTTCTGAGAAACCTGTTTCGACCATAGCTCCAGGGTCAGAGCACCTATCACACCGGCAAAAACTTTCCTCGTCAGGTTTTCTAACTTGCCTCTAGCGGCAGTGGAGTGTGTGTTCACGATTTAGAGGTGCTCGCCGGAAATTACGCCGTCTTCAATTGCTAGCCGGTAGAGATCTACTTTGGTCCCAGCCTCTCGTCCGAGTCGTGCGTACTTCACTCGCACCCTATCAATATGCTCCTTTGCCGAGCTCTGCTTGATTCCTAGCTGAGCAGCAACCTGCTTGAGGCTCATGCCCGAGGAGTAGAGCGATAAAACCTCGCGCTCTCGCGCCGACAAGTTTGCATCTTTGAAATTTGCATCGGCATCTATCATCGCGCTGGTTTCGGGATTGTTAATTATGGCGCCGTCGGCCGCAAGTCGAATAATCTCTGCAAGGTAGGCCATTGGACGAGACTTGGGCACTATTGCCACTGCGCCCGCCCTGATGGCCATACGCATAAGATTTGTCTTGTCGGCGATGCTGTAAATCAAGACTGCACTTCCCGCAGCGACCAGCTGAGATACGTTCTCCGTGACCAGTGAGCCGTCTGCCAAGGAAAGATCCATCACCACGACTTGGCACTCGAGGCCATTGATTTTGGAGATTATTTCTCGAACGGTTGCTGCTTCTCCGACTAACTCTAGGTCGCTGCTTGAACACATCCCGGCAAAGCCCAGGCGAACCGCCTCGTGATCATCGACGATTGCCACTCGCACGCTTGAAGTTTCTACTGTCAAAGTCCCCATAGAAATAACTTAGCGTGCTAGCGCCACAACCGTTTCGAAGTGGTGGGTGTGAGGGAAAATATCAAAGGCCCGCATAGCCTTAACGCTGTAGCCAGCGTCACCGAGAGTCTTTAGGTCTCGAGCGAGCGCAACCGGGTCGCACGCTACGTAGATCATGTTTCTTGGGCCTAAGCGAATTAGCTGTTCGACAACCTTGTTGGCGGCCCCCGAACGCGGTGGGTCGAGAATAATGGTGTCAAAGGTCCCCGCGGTCTGAGACCTTAGAAATTTCAGAACATCAGCCTGATGGAAGCGAAGGTTATCTAGATCGTGAGACGACCGCTCTCCGTCGGCAATTGCTTGCTTGGAGGACTCGACGGCCAAGAATTTAGCTCCGTCAAACTGCGCGCTCAAAGTCGCGCTAAATAAGCCTGCACCTGAGTAAAGATCTAGGTTTTGCTTTTCAGGATCAAGATTGAGCAATTTTGCGAATTCGCTAACGCAAGAAGTCAAGAGCTCTGGGCCCTTGAGATGTGCTTGCCAAAAAGAGCCTGGGCTTAGTCGGAAAGTTCTTCCGGCAACCCGTTCGATAAGTTGTTGGTCACCGTTTACTTTTTTGTCGATCAGCCACTGGCTATTGCCAGTGTTGCTGGCGGCGATTTTTATTTTGTCAACGCCGTTGAAGTTTTTTAGATGCAGGCCTAGTTCTTCTATTTCCTTTACGGCCAGTGGTAAATCGCGCGTGAAGACGATTTCATTAGTGCGAATTTTTGACGGACCTGCGGTTCCAGACTCATCAACGTTCAGCTGAACTCGAGTGCGGTAGCGAAGCCCTTGATTCTCCTGATCACCGGGAGCGGCTTCGACAACGACCTCGGACTCGATTCCCGCCATGCGAGAAAGAACTTCCTGAAGCACTTGTGTCTTTAGCACTCGCTGATAGGAGAGTTCAATGTGACCAAATTCGGCTCCACCGGCACCTTTTAGGGCTGCCTTCCAGAAATGCTTCACCCTGTGCTCGGATTCCTCCAGGACCTCGACGACCTCGGCTCTCAGGAAGCTCTTGGTGTCTTGGACAACTTTTGCCTCCACTAGTTCTCCGGGTATGGCTCCGGAAACGAACACCACTTTCGAGTCGTGTCGAGCAATAAAAACTCCACCGTGGGCAACTTTTTCTATTTTCAGCTTTAGCATCACATGCACAGTGTTCCACAGCTAACCTGATTATCGTGATCGATTTCATACTTGCCTCAACTTCTCCTGCCAGAAAGAAGCTCCTTTCTGAGGCTGGCATCAAATTTCGCGATCTTGCTCCAGGTGTTGACGAAGACCAAATGGTTGAAGAATTCGCCCCGCAGACACCCAACGAACTCACCGAGATGCTGGCTAAAGCAAAGGCAGAGGCAATTGCGGCCAAAGCAACAACTGCGCTGGTACTGGGCTGCGATTCCGCACTCTTCTTCGAGGGGCAGATTCTTGGAAAGCCGCTGGAATCTAGCGTTGCAATCGAGCGTTGGAGATCCATGCGAGGTAAGTCTGGTTGGCTGCACTCCGGACATCACCTGATAGATACTCGAAACAACCAGGCAATCTCGCTGGTTACTAGCACCGAGGTTTTCTTCGCAGACCTTTCTGACCGAGAGATTGAAATCTACGTTGCTACAAAGGAGCCCCTGCAGGTGGCCGGTGGCTTCACAATTGATGGGCTAGGTGGCGCATTTGTCGAGCGCATCAACGGCGATTACCACACTGTGGTTGGCCTATCGCTCGTGGGACTAAGAAAAATGATGGGTGAGCTTGGGCTCGATTATCAATCTCTCTGGAGGTAACAGAGACGAATAGTTGATTTTTTTGTAGGTTGAGCATAAACAGCCGACCCAATGAGCCAATAAGCTTCCAACTATGACCGAGCGCAAGATTTCTAAAGTACTAATAGCCAACCGTGGCGAAATCGCGGTCAGAGTTATCCGAGCAGCCAAAGACAGCGGCATCCAGACCGTGGCGGTCTATGCGGACTCCGACCGCAATGCGCTGCACGCGAAGCTGGCCGATGAGGCCTATGCCCTTAACGGCGAGAGTGCTGCAGAAAGCTATTTGGTAATCGAGAAAATACTTTCAGCAGCCAAAAGAAGCGGCGCCGACGCAATCCACCCCGGCTACGGATTTCTGTCGGAAAACGCCGAATTTGCAAAAGCCGTAGTTGACGCTGGCCTTATTTGGATTGGCCCGGCTGCTCAGTCGATCACGTCCCTAGGTGACAAGGTGTCCGCGCGAAAGATTGCTGAATCTGTCGGGGCTCCAATGGCCCCCGGGACGTTGAACCCGGTAGAAACTGTTGCCGAGGTAGAAGAGTTTGTTGCAATCCATGGGCTTCCGGTTGCCATAAAGGCAGCTCACGGTGGTGGTGGTAGAGGTATAAAGATTGTTAGAGAGCCCTCTGAGATTGCAGAGCTTTTCGAATCTGCCACCCGCGAAGCAATCGCGGCATTTGGTCGCGGGGAATGCTTCTTGGAAAAATACCTTGAGAAACCGCGTCATGTGGAAACACAGTGTCTTGCCGATTCTCACGGAAATGTCGTGGTGGTTTCCACTAGAGACTGTTCACTTCAGCGCAGACACCAGAAGCTGGTTGAAGAAGCTCCGGCTCCGTTCTTGACCAAGGAACAAGAGAAAATTTTGTACCAGGCATCAAAAGCCATCCTGAAGAAGGTCAACTACGTAGGCGCCGGCACCTGCGAGTTTTTGATCTCGCAAGATGGAACAATTTCGTTCCTCGAAGTAAATACAAGGCTGCAGGTCGAGCACCCGGTATCCGAAGAAGTCACTGGCATCGATCTCGTCCGCGAGCAGTTTTCTATCGCAGAAGGGAAGAAGCTTTCCTACACGGACCCCGAAATCCGCGGACACTCGATTGAATTCCGAATCAATGGCGAGGATGCAGGCAATGGTTTCTTGCCTGCTCCTGGACCCATTCACCAGTTTCTAGCCCCCTCGGGCCCAGGGGTCAGGGTTGATTCTGGTGTGGTTTCTGGAGACGTTATTTCCGGCAAGTTTGACTCGATGATGGCGAAGTTGATTGTGACCGGCAAAGACCGGACCGAAGCTCTTGCCAGATCTCGCAGAGCTCTGGCCGAAATGCAGGTTCTCGGGCTACCAACTGTCCTTCCTTTCCACCGAGCAATAGTTGACGACGAGGCTTTTATCGGCGACGGGACAACCTTTGGGATTTTCACCCGCTGGATCGAAACTGAGTGGGACAACACCATCGAACCGTGGTCAGGATCTCAGGAACAAATCCCGGAGCTAGAACCACGCCATGAAATTGTTGTGGAGGTTGCTGGAAAACGCCTTGAGGTTTCGGTTCCTAAGCGATTGTTGGTTGGCGAAATTGGATCAGCGCAGGGTCATGCTCCCAAGCGTGCAGCATCCTCTAACGTCTCAGGTCACACCGGCGCCAAGGGCAATCTACTGCTGGCCCCCATGCAAGCAAGCGTTGTGAAGGTGGCGGTCAGCGTTGGCGACCAAATAGAACAGGGCGACCTAGTTGTAGTTCTGGAAGCGATGAAGATGGAGCAACCGCTAACCGCCCATCGCTCAGGAAAGATTAAGCAAATAGGCGTGGCCGTCGGAGACACTGTTTCAGCTGGGACTTTGCTTCTAGAGATAGAAGACTAATCAGTCGTCAATCGGCGGGTGCAGTGCACTAGCGGCTTCAGAAATGGACCCCGACAGCGACGGATAGACCGTGTAGGTTCTTGCCAACTGGTCAACCGTTAGTCGGTTCTCAATCGCTACGGCAATCGGATAGATCAAATCCGAAGCAGTTGGAGCAACTACCACCCCTCCAATAACGGTGCCTGAGCCCACGGAAGCATAGAGCTTTATAAAACCCTCTTCGATGCCTTGCATTTTGGCCCTCGGGTTGGTTTCGAGCACAATTTTTTGCACTTCACCGCGAACGACGCCCTGCTCAATCGCATCCTGCGACCAGCCGACCGAAGCGATCTCCGGTGACGTGAAAACGTTGGAGGCCACGTTGCGCAAACTCGTTGGGACGGACACATCTCCCATGGTGTGGTAGATGGCAGTTCTTCCTTGCATCGCGGCAACTGAAGCCAGCGGCAAGGCCGTAGAGCAGTCGCCAACGGCATACACATTCGCCCTAGAAGTTCGAGCGACTTTATTTGAAATCACGTGACCGGTTTCATTGAGCTTCACGCCGGCTTCTTCCAAACCAAGATCGGCAGTGTTGGGAATTGCTCCAACTGCCATCAAGCAGTGCGAGCCGGAAATAACCTGGCCGTCTTCCAGGGTGACTTCGACACTCTCACCTAAGTTTTTCACTGAGGTTGCTCGGGCATTGCGCAGTATGTTCATGCCTTTGCGCTTAAAGACACCCTCTATCAACTCTGCTGCATCACCGTCGTTTCCGGGAAGCACTTTGTCTCTCGAGGACACAAGGGTAACCTCACTGCCGAGATCCAGGTAGGCCGAAGCGAACTCCGCACCGGTAACGCCGGAGCCAACAACAATCATGTGGGTCGGTAAATCACCAATGTTGTACAGCTGCTTCCAGTTCAGAATTCTTTTGCCATCAGTCTTCGCACTTGCAAGCTCTCTGGGGCTTGCACCGGTGGCGACAATAATCGTCTTGGCCTCGATTCGCTCTGAGGAGTTCTCGCCGGATTTGGTTATTAGAACATGGTGGTTTCCATCAAGAACCCCGCGACCATCAACCACGATGACCCCTTCGGTCTTTAGAGTGCGAAGCATATCCTTGGACTGGGACTTGGCCAATTGAAGTAAGCGGGTATTGATTGCCGGTAAATCTATGTCGATGGTCGGGGTGACGCGCTTGCCGTCCACCATTAGCCGAACACCCAGGGCTGAAGCAGATGCAACTCGTTGGGCCGCTTCTGCGGTTGCGATCAGAGTCTTCGAGGGGACAACGTCGGTAAGGACCGCATTGCCGCCAATACCGTTTTCCTCAACAAGGACGACTTCGGCTCCAAGCTGGACGCCGGCTCGAGCGGCTTCGTAGCCACCCGGGCCACCACCAATCACAACAATGCGGTGCTTAGTCATTTTTTTTTCGATCACAGGCCCTATTCTCCACCACGTGAGCATGACTATGCGTGGCTAGACTAATTTTCATGACGCATCTACTCGACGACGAGACAATTAATCCCTTCGAAATTGCCCAAAAGGCAGCTGACCAGATAAGAAAGCTTTCGGGGGTTGAGGCCCATCACATCGCCCTGACACTTGGCTCAGGCTGGGCTAAGGCGGCCGACCTAATTGGGGAAACAGTCAGTGAGATACCAGCTTCTGAGGTGATCGGTTTCTCAAAGCCCGCTCTTGCAGGGCACGTTGGAAACATCAGATCCATAAGACTGCCCAACGGGAAGTTTGCTCTGGTGATTGGAGCCAGAACCCATTTCTACGAAAACCATGGCGTCAGAGCAGTAGTTCATTCGGTTCGAACGGCGGCTAAAGCCGGAGCTAAAGTCATGGTCCTCACAAACGGTGCCGGCGGAATCCAGCCGAAGTGGGCCGGTGGTGCCGCGGTTCTGATTTCCGATCACATAAACCTGACAGCCTCAAGTCCTCTTGAGGGCGCCAACTTCATTGATCTGACTGACCTGTATTCGGCAAGACTGCGCGCCATTGCTAAAACGGTTGATTCCAGTCTCGATGAGGGCGTCTACGTTCAGTTCCGTGGCCCTCACTACGAAACACCCGCCGAAGTCCAAATGGCCAAAATAATGGGTGGCGATATTGTAGGAATGTCAACCGCACTCGAGGCCATTGCCGCAAGAGAATCAGGCATGGAGATCCTCGGAATGTCGCTAATTACGAACCTGGCCGCGGGCATCCAAAAGACTCCGCTCAGCCACGCTGAAGTTATAGAAGCCGGTCAGCAAGCCGAAGCTCGAATATCCAAGCTGCTATCAGAAATTGTGGACAAGATTTGAGTCAACTAGCCAATCAAGCTCAAGCGTGGCTTGATCAAGATCCGGACTCAGTTACCAAGCTCGAGCTCCAAGAGCTGATAGATAATCACGATGAGGAGGGCCTCGCTTCTCGATTTAGTAGCCGCCTAGACTTCGGGACCGCAGGACTGCGCGGAGAACTAGGAGCTGGCCCTAACCGAATGAACAGGGTGGTTGTGGCGCAAACGGCCCTGGGTATCGCTGAGTTTTTGAACGCTAATCGCGAGACCTACTTGGATGCTTCCGGAGAACTAACTGCAGTCATCGGCTACGACGGCAGAACAAACTCAGATGTGTTCGCGATGGATAGCGCAGAAATATTGAGCGCAGCCGGAATCAAGACCTTTCTGTTTTCGGAAATGGTCCCGACACCGGTTGCTGCATTCACCGGTAGGCGGCTTGGTGCAAGCCTCACTGTGGTTGTGACGGCAAGCCATAATCCTCCCAGGGATAACGGCTACAAGGTCTACCTTGGAGGCCCTACCGGAGGCAGCCAGCTTGTTCCTCCCCAGGACAAAGAAATAGCGAATCTAATAACTGCCATTTCAACAAAAACTACTTTTCAAGAGATTCCAAAAAGCAAGGACTTTGCGCTCATCGGGCAACCAGAAATCAATCAGTACTTGAATCGAGCCAAAACGCTTGTCAGTCTGGACGAGAGCGCAATTGCCAAAAGGTCAGCGATTCGAATAACACACACCGCCTTACATGGGGTTGGCTGGAAGGTAGTAAGCCCTCTATTGGCCGCCGCCGGCTTCAAGGTTTTACCGGTCGCGCTGCAAGCAGAGCCGGACCCTCATTTTCCAACCGTGGCCTTTCCGAATCCGGAGGAAAAAGGTGCAATGGATCTGAGCTTTGCCGAGGCAACCAGCAATGACAGCGACATCATTTTGGCCAATGACCCAGATGCCGACCGGCTTGCAGTGGCAGTTCGCAGTGGGGATGGCTATCAAATGCTCACTGGAGACCAGGTTGGTCTGCTACTTGCAAATCAGCTTGCTCCAAGCTCAAAGGCAATCGCAAACTCGATAGTGTCGGCTGATTTATCGGCACTCGCGGAGCACTACGGTGTGCCCTACACCCAGACATTAACAGGCTTCAAGTGGATTTCTAAGGTTCCCGATCTTGGCTATGGATATGAAGAAGCGCTCGGTTACTGCGTTGATCCGGAATACACCCCGGATAAAGACGGCATAACAGCGGCCCTAATAATCGCCCAGATGGCATCAGATTTGAAAGCCCAAGGTAAGACCCTGGTTGATCAAATTCAGGATTTGGCCCAGAAATTTGGGCACATGGCAACCGGTCAGGTTTCACTCAGGGTGTCAGATCTTTCGGTGATTGGAAAAATCACATCTGGCTTGCGGGCTAACCCACCGACACGCATTGGAGACGAAGCCGTCCTTTTTGAGGATTACCTAGCCCGAACTGATGCCATGAAAACGGACGCTCTTATTTTTTCCAGCAAATCAATCAAGATAATCGTGAGGCCCTCTGGAACCGAACCCAAGCTCAAGTGCTATTTACAGGCTTCCGCGACCAGCAAGCCGGAGGCCGCAAAGCTTCTTGAGGGCCTGAAGACTTGGGCCGAGGCTACTTTGAGCGCCTTGAAATAAACCTTTGGATGCTTTCCGGCACAGGCAAGGATGCTGACTCTGGGTCAGCCGGTATTGCCTCGCCGGCCATTGAAGTAAGTGGGATGGTCCCTGACCAAAAACCTAGGTCCATGTCCTCTGGCGGGTCATCAACTTCGTTAACTGAAATCTTTACTGACGCTTCTGCCAGCGACAAGGAAAGGATCAATGTGGCTGCTACTTCTTTTTTGGTGGTTGGTCTTGCCTCGCCAACTCTTCCTGGAATCATCGCATCACTAACTACGTCTAGAGCGTGATGTTTTTGGTCCATTGGAACCAATTTGGCTTTTCCAAAGATCATGACCGCTCGGTAGTGCATGCCGCTGTTGAAATTGCTTCTGGCAACCTTCAAGGCATTGAGTTCAGTTATGGAAACGCAGACCTCTGGTTCGGTTTCCAAAATACGCATCAGCCTTGATCCGGATGAGCCGTGAAGGAATATCTCATCTCCGCTTCTGCCATATGCCATCGGCACCACCAGAGGAGAGCCGTCGATGACCACGCCGACGTGGGCAACCAGATTGGCGTCCAAGATGTTATTCAGATCCGAGATGCTCTCAGAAGATTTGTAGCTCATTCTGTGAAGCTTCGTTCGCTCCGAGGAGCCTGGGGAACTCATTCTGCAAGACTAGCTCAGCGTGGCTTTTAGCTTTTCGCCTAATTCACCCAAATCAAAAATATTATTTATAGCTATTACCTCGGCAGGAATGCCGGCTAGCTGGTCAAGGATTTCCGGAGTCGCAAGAATCACCTGCGCCATTTTGTCGGCCCCACGAGCTTCGTCTATTGAGACAGCTCGCACCTCTGCTTCGATCCCCAGCATTGATAGAGCCCTCTCGGCATTGGACTTCAGTAAAACACTGGTCCCAATCCCCGCTCCACACACTGCATAAATCAACATGGTTTGATTAAAGCGCGTTTTTAAGCAGAATGTCCTCAATGACGCTTAGGGCAGAAGCATTTAACAAGTTGTTCATAACCTGATCGGTGCTCATGAGCTGCCCAAAACCACCCAGCATTTCCATGTGCTCGCTGGCATTAGGCGAACAGAACGAGAAAATAAGGCTGACCGGATCATTTGCGGATCCTGATATGACTGGCTCGTCAAGCCTCAAAAGGGCCATTCCAGGAGCCAGAACCGAATCGGACGGCTTGGCATGTGCAAGAGCGAGGCCAGGGGCAATAACGAAGTAAGGACCCAAAGTTTTTAGGCTTTCCAAAACTTCGTCAACGTAGCTAAGTTCCGTTTTGCCGGATGCGACCAAGAGCGAAACCGATTGCGTCACTGCGGCAACGAAGCTTGGCGAAGTGCCTTGAGTGACTATTGAACCTGGGCCAAAATAACTACTCAGCACCGTTTGCCTCAGCGAAACCAGCCTCAATCATCTCGATTAGCTCTTCGCGCTCATCGACCGCCTGAAAAGCCGCCTCGGCGGCATTTAGCTGCAGCTGCTCAAGGTCTGCCAATTTGTAGCCAAAAGTATCGACCAAAATTTGAAGTTCCTTGGTTAGGTTTGTCGAACTCATGAGTCGGTTGTCGGTATTGACAGTTACGTTGAATCCGAGGTCATACATTATGTCGATCGGATGATCGGCCATCGTGTCGCCCAAGAGGCTAAAAGCTCCGGTTTGAAGGTTCGAAGAGGGAGCGACTTCAAGGGCTATTTGTCGATCGTGCACCCATTGAGCAACCGGTCCAAGAACCACTAGGTCGGTATCACCATCGGTTCTAGAAAACATGATGTCCTCCACCAGCCGAACTCCGTGACCAATCCTGAGTGCCCTTCCAGAGACAACTGCGTCCTTTATGGACTCAATGCCGCTGCCTTCTCCCGCGTGAACTGTGCAGGGAAATAACTCAGCAGCCAAGTAATCAAATGCCAACTGGTGCTTGGATGGCAAAAAGCCTTCTTCGGCTCCCGCGATGTCAAAGCCGACGACCCCATCGTTCCGGTGCCGAACTGCAAGCTCCGCGACCTCAAGAGCCCTGTCCGCGTGACGCATCGCAATAATGATCTGCCCAGTGCGAATGAACCCGCCTTGGTCACCGACATCCTCCATGCCCCGCTCAAGGCCGTCCTGCACTGCTTCAACCGTTTCATCGAGGGTCAGCCCCATGTTCAAGTGCTGTTCGGGGGCCCAGCGCAATTCCGCGTAAATTACATTTTCTTTCGCCAAGTCAATGACGGCTTCATAGGCGACCCGCTCGAGCCCGGCTCGAGTCTGCATGACCCCCACGGTGTGCTGAAAAGTTGACAGGTACCGCTCCAACGAACCAGAGTCGGCATTTTGTCGAAACCAGTCCGCCAACTCCAGCGACTCGGTGGTTGGCAACTCGTGCCCAATTTCGGCGGCGAGTTCGACGATGGTTTGTGGTCTAAGCCCACCATCTAGATGGTCGTGGAGCGAAATTTTTGGAAGCGCTGCGATGTCCATTTGTTCCTAACTAACCATGTTCCGTGTTGGCTTCGGTCTAATTAACCCGACCAAGAATTAGCTTACGTTCCGCCGGCTTGCTTTCTTGGAATCCGATCGCTTCTTCGGCAATTGCGATTGCTCGCTCGAACTTTTCTGGGGTATCGGTGTATAGAGTCATCACCGGTTCTCCAGCTTTCACGTGGTCGCCAAGCTGAGCGTGCAGTTCAACACCGGCTCCAAACTGAACCTGATCTTCCTTGCGCTCTCTTCCGGCTCCCAGCCTCCAGGAAGCGACTCCGATTGACAGGGCTTCCAACTTCGAAATAAATCCGGACTGGCTGGCTCTGATAACGTGCGAATCGGTGGCCTTTGGCATTTTTGCGTCTGGGTCTCCTCCTTGAGCTGAAATCATCTTCCGCCAAACATCCAAAGCTTTGCCGTTATTCAGATTCTCGCGAGGGTCCACGTCTGGCATGCCGCTCAGTGAAAGCATCTCTCTTGCCAATTCCACCGTTAGCTCCACCACATCGGACGGCCCTCCGCCCGAAAGAACGTCCACCGATTCCTCGACCTCAAGTGAGTTACCAATCTTCTTGCCCAAAGGGGTGGACATGTCGGTTAGTAGCGCCGACGTGTTAACGCCGGCATCTTTTCCAAGCTGTACCAACACGGTTGCCAATTCGTTTGCTCGGTCAAGGGTCTTCATGAACGCGCCGGAACCGACCTTTACATCCAGAACCAATGAAGAGGTGCCTTCGGCAATCTTCTTGCTCATGATTGAAGACGCAATAAGAGGAATCGCCTCGACTGTTCCCGTGACATCGCGCAACGAATATAGTTTGCGATCTGCAGGAGCAAGACCCTGCCCAGCAGCGCAAATCACTGCCCCAACCTCGGCTAGCTGGCTGTAGAGCTCCGTGTTGGAAAGACTGGCCTGCCAGCCAGGAATTGCCTCTAGCTTGTCTAGTGTCCCGCCGGTGTGGCCCAGACCACGGCCACTTAGCTGAGGAACCGCAATGCCGTAGGAAGCAACTAGTGGGGCCAGCGGCAAGGTGATCTTGTCTCCCACGCCCCCGGTGGAGTGCTTATCGGCGGTGGGCTGAGTGAGTCCAGAGAAGTTCAATCGCTCTCCGGAGGCAATCATCGCCATCGTCAGGTCTCTAATTTCATCTCGGCTCATGCCGTTTAGCAAAATAGCCATGGCCATTGCCGACATTTGCTCGTCCGCCACCACACCAGAGGTGTAGTTCTCAACCAGCCAGTTGATTTCGGCGGTACTAAGCGCTCCGTGTTCGCGCTTCTTAATAATCAGTTCTACGGCACTAAAGCTCATTGCGGTAAAGGTCCTTCGGTCCAAAGGCATCCGGGAGTACCTCGTTGATTGTTTTAATACCCGAGACAGTTTGTAGAAGCATCCCCTCGGCACTGTGCTCATAGAGCAACTGCCGACATCTGCCACAAGGCATCAATGGATTTCCTTGACCGTCGACACAGGCAAATGCCACGAGCTGACCGCCTCCGGTACGAAACAGCTCACTTACAAGCGAGCATTCCGCACAAAGCGCAAGCCCGTATGAAGCATTCTCCACATTGACGCCCGTGATGATGCGGCCGTCGTCACAGATTGCAGCAGCACCAACCGGAAACTTCGAATACGGTGAATACGATTTTGGAAGCACATCAATGGCGTGTTGGGTAAGGCTCTCCCAGTCGATTTTCATTTACTAACCCTTCACGTATGGCACTGCTAGCGCCTTAGGTGGCCTTGATTTACCGACAAAACCGACAACGGCAATGATCGTTACCACGTAAGGGACCATGGTTATAAAGTCCGTTGGAATACCCGGGCTCACCTGGTTTGCCCATACCCGAAGGATTATCGAGAACCCAAACAAAAGGGCCGCAAGGGACGCATAGATGGGGTTCCAACGACCCAGGATGACCACCGCGAGAGCGATAAATCCAAAGCCTCCAGACATCTCTCGGCCAAACGCGCCTGCGTTACCGATTGTTAGTGCAGCGCCGCCAAGGCCTGCTATTGACCCACCGATAGTTACCCACCAGAATCTGGTTCGCCCCACATTAATACCTACTGTGTCAGCGGCCAATGGGTGCTCACCGACTGCCCGTGCTCGCAGCCCCAATCTGGTCTTGAACAAAACGAACCAGATAGTTGGCACGATAAGAATTGCGAAGAAAACCGTGATGCGATTTTCGAAGAACACGGGACCCAGAAGCGGAATGTCACTCAATACCGGAATTTTGATTATGTCCATGGTTCCGGGAAAGTTCACGTTCTCCGCATCCTCTGTCAACCACTGCTGATATAAGAAATTAGTAACCCCGATAACCAAAACGTTCAGCACAACGCCAACAATGATCTGCTGAGCCAAGAACTTTATCGAAAATACCGCCAAGATCATCGAAACTAAAGCGGAGGTGACCATTGCAGCGATTACTCCAAACAGAAAACTATCTGTGATTGATGACACTACTGCCGCCATGAACGCTCCGGTTAGAAGCTGGCCCTCGATGGCTATGTTCGTTATTCCCACGCGCTCACTCATGATTCCAGCCATCGCCCCAAGAATGATTGGGACCGCCAAAACCAAAGCCGTACCGGCGATAAACGCAATTGGAACCGATTTTTCAGCCGCCAGCCAGCCAAGCAGTGCCGTCACACCGACGAGACCAAATACAATCGAAACCCAGATTGGGGTTTTCAGGTTCTTTATGGCCTTGGAAAGTGAAAATCCTGCTAGCGCGAACATCGCCAATCCGGCAAGGACTCCGAGCAGGCTTGAGTCGATATCTAACGTCGGGAGCTGAAGGGAATCGGTTCGCCTAGATATCTCAAAAGCGACCATCCCATCGCGTCCCAGAAGCCCTAAAAACACAAGTGTCAGAAGACCAATCGAGCCCATTACGATAGGTGACTTGTAGCCAACCTTTACTTCAGTTTCTTTTGAGGTGGTCATTTGGAGCCTCCCCCACGCGTGAATATTCGTTTTCGGATGGATTCGAGGGCATTAGTCGTCTGTGGCTTAGGCAGTCTGAATAGCGCCCGAATCAAGGGCGGAGCCGCAATGAACAGCACTATCGCTCCCTGAACGATTCCAAGCACCTCCGGGCTTACTCCGAAAACCTGCATGGATGGCGCGCCGGCCTTGAAGGCCCCGAAGAGCAGTCCTGCAAGCAAAATGCCTGGTCCCGATGATCCGCCCAGCAAAGCGACCGTGATTGCATCGAAGCCAATGTTCGCGTGGCTCGAAGGAGTAACACCGATTGCAGTTCCCAGTGTCTGGTTGGCTGCAGCAACTCCAACAAAACCAGCCGAAAGTGCCATTGCCAAGATGTAAGTCTTTTCAACGTTTATTCCGGCCGCCCTAGCAGCATCAGGATTAAAGCCCACCATTCTCAACCTGTACCCAATGGTGCTTCGCTCCATTAGCCACCAGAAAACTACAACTGCCAACAACGCAAAAATTAGACCCCAGTGCAGCGAGTAATTGTCTCCCAGTAATTTAGGAAGCAGCGCAGTTTCAGCAGCCGCATCCGCTTTCGGGTTGCCGGACGCTCTAGTTTCCTGCAGAAGGGCAGGGTCTCTCATTAAGAATGTAAAGAAGTAAAGCGCGATGTAATTCATCATGATCGTCAAGATCACCTCATGTGCACCCGTCCTAGCCTTCAGGAAGCCCACAAATGCACCCAAAAGTGCAGCACCGACTATTCCGGCTATCAGAGCAACGACCATGTGCAGGACGAAGGGAAGCTCAAGCCTCGTAGCTACGAATGTCGCGAATATCATTCCGAAGATTAGCTGTCCGGTTCCACCAATGTTGAATAGGCCCACTCGAAAAGTAAGCCCGATGCCAAGCCCCGCAGCGATAAGCGGTGCACCCAAACGTAGAGTCTCGGTCAGTGGCCTGATTGCCTTCTCAAATGTTTCAGCATCGGCGTTGTAAATAGCGCCTCGGAAAAGTGCCCCGTAGCCATCATTCACAACAGCGAATGCGGCGCCTAGGGCGTCGGCAGGCCGGGCAAATATGTAGCCGAGGGACTCAATGAACTCCTTATTTGAGCCAATCATGAATAAGGCCCCGACCAAGAAACCCAGCAAGATCGAGATCACCGTTCGGACCAAGCCACCCGAGAAAATTTCACGCATTACCTGCGGCATCGTGTTGTCAGCCTTATTTATTTCACTCATGCGGTCACTCCAGCCATTAGCTTGCCGAGATCTTCTCTAGAAGTATTCGGTTCTACAATTCCAACTATTTTGCCGCGATACATCACTGCAATTCGATCTGCCAGCGCCAAAACTTCATCGAGTTCTGAAGAAATCAAAATCACGGCCTTGCCAGCATCTCGCTCAGCAATTATTTGCTCGTGAATGAACTCAATAGAGCCCACGTCCACTCCTCGAGTTGGCTGAGATGCAATCAAGAGAATGACCTCTCTGGACAACTCTCTGGCAACAACGACTTTTTGCTGGTTACCCCCAGACAGCTTGTTAGCAACTGTTTCTGAAGAGGGAGTTCGGACATCGAACTGCTCTACCAGCTCCTTAGCAATGAGCTTGCGGGCTGCAAAGTTTATGTTCAGGCCCTTAGTGAACCTTGACTTATAGGAGGAGTTCAACATTAGATTTTCAGCAATCGTGAACTCGGAAACCAAGCCATCAGTCTGGCGGTCTTCAGGAATAAACCCGACGCCACTCTCCAGCACTTCGCGCACGGACTTGTTTGTTATTTCCTTGCCGTTTAGGTTCACTTTGGCTTTTGACCCCATGGGCTTCCTCAACCCAAGCAGGAATTCGGCCAGTTCGGTTTGACCGTTGCCTTGGACTCCGGCAAGGGCCAGAATCTCTCCGCCTCGAACCTCAAAGCTCACGTCATTCACAGCCTTTTGTGATCGATCATCTAGGACGGTTATGTGCTCGACTTCTAAAACCACATCTCCCATAGCTGCTGGCTTCTTGTTGACAGTCAGAATCACTTCGCGACCAACCATCAGCGATGCAAGTGCCGAGGTTTCGGCATCGGGCTTGGCCGATCCCACAACTTTGCCGAGTCGAATAACAGTGATTCGGTCAGCCACTGCCTTTACTTCACGAAGCTTGTGAGTGATGAAAACGATGGAGGTGCCGCTTTTGGCAAGTTGGCGCATGATCTCCATGAGCTCGTCGGTCTCCTGAGGAGTAAGTACTGCTGTCGGCTCGTCCAGCACGAGGATCCTGGCATCTCTTGAAAGCGCCTTGATAATTTCGACTCGCTGCTGCGCCCCTACCGGAAGGTCCTCGATTAGAGCGTCCGGGTCAATGTTGAACCCAAAGCGCTCAGAAATCTCTAAAACTTGTTTTTTTGCTTCAGCTATGTCAATTACCCCAAGGGCTTTAGTCGGCTCGTGGCCGAGGGCAACGTTCTCTGCAACAGTAAAGACGGGGATGAGCATGAAGTGCTGATGGACCATTCCGATTCCGGCCGCCATAGCGTCGCCGGGTCCGGAGAAGTTCTGCCTAACGCCATCGATTTCTATGTGGCCCTCGTCGGCGGTGTATAGGCCGTAGAGGACGTTCATCAGCGTGGACTTGCCAGCACCATTTTCGCCAAGCAGGGCATGTATCTCGCCGGGCTCAATGACTAGATCGATATCTTCGTTTGCGGTAACTGCGCCAAAGCGCTTCGTGATTCCGAGTAGTTCAAGTTTCAACAGACACTCCTTTGTGCAATTACTTTATTTCAAAAACTAAAAACTAAAAGGCCGTGGGATTTACCCCACGGCCTTTTAACTTTTTAACTAGCTCTTTGGATTAATTTCACCGGAGTTGATTCCGGCTTCGATCTCCACTAGTCGAGCCTTTACTTCGTCAGAAAGCTTGGAGTCGAAGTCGTAGAACGGGCTTAGGCCAGTTCCGCCATTCGCAAGAGTTCCAACATATGCCTCACCGTCGAATGCTCCACCAGCTGAAAGCTCAGCAATGATGTCGTATACGGCGTTGGTCATGCGCTTCTCAGCTGAAGTAAGCACGAATGGTGCGTACTCTGGGCTGGTAAGTGCTACGTCCTTGTCAACACCAATCATGACGCCATCGATGCCGGCTTCCTTGATTGCTTCGGATGAAGCACCGAACTGGTCGCCACCAACTGGGAACAATACGTCTGCACCCTCATTGATTAGAGCGGCAGCAATTGACTTTGAGGTTCCAGAGTTTGGAACGAAGTCACCGATAAACTGACCGGTTTGGGCCATTGGGTCCCAGCCAACAACGGTCACAGGGACACCGTTTTCGTTAGCCCAGGCCATTGCGCCGTAGTAGAAACCGTCCATGAAGTCAGTAACTGCTGGGATCTGAAGTCCACCGTAAGTTCCAACAACCTTGGTTGTCGAGTATGCAGCTGCTGCATATCCTGCAAGGTAAGAAGACTCAGCCATGTTGTATACAACTGGCTTTAGGTTTGCGTTGCCCTCTGACCATCCATCGATGGTTACGAAGCTCATGGTTGGGTTAGCAGCTGCGATTGCGTTAGCATCGGCCACCAAGTTGAAGCCCACTGCGAAAGTGATGTCGCAGCTCTGGTCAACCATTGCTTGCAAGTTAGGAGCGAAGTCCTCAGCAGAGTTTGACTCAGCGTCGGCAATCTGTGCTCCAAGGTCTGCTTCGGCCTTCTCTAGGCCGTCGTATACAGACTCGTTGAATGACTTGTCGTTCCAGCTACCCTCATCCGAAACTGCACATGCCAAGTAGTCAATGGCTGGTGCTGCTTCTTCTGTTGCGGTAGCTGCAGCTGTCTGGGTTGGCTCGGCCTCTGGGGCGGCAGCACAGCCTGACAGCACTAGTGCTGAAACGCCCAATAGAGCGAAAGCAGCGGATGCATTACGTAGCTTCAAGGTTCCTCCTGAATTATGTGACGGCGCTTATCGCACCTATTTTGAGATTACTCTAGCGGCACAAATCGCGGCTGAAACCCATATTCCAAAGCTTTACATTATTGAGATGTTTGTCTAAAGAAGGTCCGAGTGACCGGTTTGCTTGAGCGCTTCGACCATAGCTTTGACCTTTTGAGCGTGGACTTTTGTGGTTATAAGCAGTGCGTCGGCTGTATCCACCACGATGATGTCCTCAAGTCCAATCAGAGCAACCAGTCGATTTGTGTCACTCACCAATATTCCTGATGAAGAATCGGACAGGACTTTTGCTGATCCAAGCACCGCAAGGTTATTGCTATTGCCCTGTGACTGTAGCTCGGCGATAGCAGCGAAGTCTCCCACGTCATGCCATTCGAAATTGCCTGGCACTACTGCCACCAAGCCCAGCTTTGCCGCTGGCTCAGCAATCGCGTAATCGATCGCAATCTTGTCGAGTCCCGGCCAGATTGAATGCAACTTCTCAGTGCGATCCTCAGTGTCCCAATGTTCAGCTAGCTCCATGACACCTGCATGGAGCCTTGGTTGCGTCTTTGCAAGCACATCGAGCAAAAGCTTTGCAGGCGCGATGAACATTCCGGCGTTCCAAAGATATTTTTTTGAGGCCACAAATTTTCCGGCTTTTTTTATGTTCGGCTTTTCAATGAAGTCCGCCACCTCAAACCCTTCGGTGCCCGAAATTGGAGAACCTTTTTTGATATATCCAAAAGCCACAGATGCTTCGGTTGGAACGATGCCAATGGTCACAATCTTCCCAGTGGCAGCTATCTCAATTGAAGCTTCGATTGCCTTCAAAAGCTTTCCGTTATTTCTGATCACATGATCTGCGGCGAAAGAGCCGACTATTACCTTCGGATCTCTTTTATAGAGAACTGCAGCTGCCAGGGCAATAGCTGCGGTCGAGTCCTTTGGTGAGGGTTCAAGGATTAGGTTCGCCGGGTCCAAATCGGGCAGGTGCTTGTTAACCGTCGCGGCATGCACATCGCCGGTAACCACCATCATCCGGTTACCCACCAAGGGCGATAGGCGATCCCAAGTGTCTTGTAGCAACGTTTGCCCGGAACCGGTCAGGTCGTGCAGGAACTTTGGAGCACTGGCTCTGGATAGTGGCCAAAGCCTTGAACCCACGCCACCGGCCGGAATGATTGCAAAGAAATGGTCTTGCGCAGCGGTTGGTTTTTTATTCACGAAATCACTCTAGGTGTTATTGGCTTAGATTCAAAAGGTTGGGATTTACTGGGTTAGACTTAAGTTCAAATTCTGATCTATCCATGGAGGCTAGCTTGGCAATAAAGCCGGCAGGAACCCTTTACCGCGGCAAAGTCGGTATGTGGTCCTGGGTACTGCACCGCATCAGCGGTGTTGGTATCTTTTTCTTTTTACTCGTCCATGTTTTGGACACTGCCCTTGTTCGAGTGAGCCCTGAGGCTTACAACATCGTCATTGAGTCCTACAAAACCCCGGTGGTCGGTCTAGCAGAGCTAGGCCTTGTGGGGGCAATCTTGTTTCACGGCCTAAATGGTCTTCGTGTAATCGCGATTGATTTCTGGTCAAAGGGAACGAAATATCAAAGCGTGATGTTCTGGGTTGTGATCGCGGTGACTGTCATCGCAGTTGCAGGGTTCACTCCGATGCACCTTGCACGAGTTTTCGGACACTAGGGGTTGATGATGAGCGTAACTATCGAGACACCAAATCGTCCTAGGACTCGCAAGCAAGCGAACTGGGAGAAGTACGGCTGGCTGTTCATGCGCGTCAGCGGCCCGTTACTAATTGTTCTGATCTTCACCCACTTAGTCGTCAACCTCGTTCTCGGCGATGGCATCAAAGCTATCGACTTTGCATTTGTGGCTGGCAAGTGGGCAGACCCGTTCTGGCAGGTTTGGGATCTAGCGATGCTTTGGCTCGCTCTAATTCACGGAACCAACGGAATGAGAACCATCGTCAACGACTACGCCGGCCAGGTCAAGGTCCGCAGAGCTCTCACGACAACATTGTGGGCAGTTTGTGCGCTTCTGATTTTGCTTGGAACTCTAGTTATTTTCACATTTGACCCATGCCCAGCTGGTGCATCCGCTGAGCTATTGGCCTCATTCTGTCCGGCGCAGTAAGTAAGGGAAATAAATTGGCGGAAAAAGTTCCAACAGACGAAAACATCACTTATCACTCGTTTGACGTGCTGATCGTTGGCGCCGGAGGTGCCGGCATGCGAGCTGCAATCGAAGCTGGCACCGACCTCAACGTCGGTGTCGTTTCAAAACTATTCCCAACCAGAAGCCACACCGGAGCCGCCCAGGGCGGAATGGCCGCAGCGCTTGCAAACGTTGAAGAAGACAACTGGGAGTGGCACACTTTCGACACTGTTAAAGGTGGGGACTACTTAGTTGACCAGGACGCAGCCGAAATCTTGGCAAAAGAATCGGTTCAGGCAGTAATTGACTTAGAGAACATGGGACTGCCCTTTAATAGAACCCCAGACGGCAAGATTGACCAGCGCCGCTTCGGTGGTCACACCAGGGACCACGGCAAGGCACCGGTTAGGCGCAGCTGTTACGCAGCTGACCGCACCGGCCACATGATTCTGCAGACTTTGTACCAGAACTGCGTCAAGCTCGGAATCAATTTCTTCAATGAGTTCTACGTTCTGGATTTGGTAATGAATGATGGCAAGCCAGCCGGAGTTGTTGCCTACGAACTTGCCACCGGAGACATTCACGTTTTCCAGGCAAAGTCGATTGTTTTTGCAACCGGTGGGTTTGGCAAGATCTACAAAACCACTTCTAATGCTCACACCTTGACCGGCGACGGAGTGGCGATTGCTTTTAGAAGAGGCATCCCTCTGGAGGACATGGAGTTTTACCAGTTCCACCCGACCGGCCTTGCCGGTTTGGGAATCCTCTTGTCCGAGGCAGCCAGAGGTGAAGGTGGAATTCTTAGGAACGCCTCCGGCGAAAGGTTCATGGAGCGCTACGCCCCGACCATTAAAGACCTTGCTCCAAGAGACATGGTTGCCAGAGCAATGGCAAACGAGGTTCGTGAGGGCCGCGGTGGCGGACCAAATAAGGATTATGTTTTCCTTGACCTGACTCACCTTGAGCCTGCAGTCATTGACGCAAAGCTTCCGGACATCACAGAGTTTGCAAGAACCTACCTTGGTGTTGAGCCTTACACCGAACAGATACCAGTTTTTCCAACCGCTCACTACGCAATGGGCGGCATCCCAACAAACATCAAGGCCGAAGTGCTCTCGGATAACGACACTGTTATTCCAGGTCTCTACGCGGCTGGGGAGTGTGCTTGTGTTTCAGTGCACGGCGCGAACCGCTTGGGAACCAACTCACTGCTAGACATCAACGTTTTTGGAAAGCGCGCTGGAC
>Ga0307488_10000115_pt1 | contig 55614 bp, 51 predicted proteins | sample SB02metaG_FD_202248 | JGI IMG/M metagenome (GOLD analysis project Ga0307488, IMG submission 202248) | Sea-ice brine microbial communities from Beaufort Sea near Barrow, Alaska, United States - SB 0.2 | ecosystem: Environmental > Aquatic > Marine > Coastal | place: USA: Alaska | collected... | reverse complement strand
AAACGTATTTACGTAATAAAACCCAAATAGGAGGCACTTTTGGACGAATATTTTGTAGTTTCGCAAACTAAGCTCTTTTTTGCAGGCACTGCATTACTCTATTGTTTGCAGACACTGCACTATCCTACTTTTTGCAGACACTGCACTATCCAGTTTTTCAGCTGTGACTCACTTAATCCACCCGAAATTCTGTCAATTTCTTTACCATGGTAAAAAAAGACTAATGTAGGAATACTGCGAATAGTGGCGTCAGATGAAACTTTCTGCGCTTGTTCAGTATTCACTTTAGCAAATAACAAACTTTCAGATTGTTTGGCAATTTTACTAAACACAGGCGCCATAGCTTGACATGGGCCACACCAACTTGCCCAAAAATCGACAATCACTGGTAGGTCGTTTTTTTCAATATAACGATAAAATGAAGAATCCGATAACTCCACTGGACTCGAAGAATAGGCGGCTTGCTGACACTTACCACACTTGGCCTGTGTATGACTTTTACCTTCTGGTATACGGTTTATTGCCAGGCAATAAGAACAAACTATGTGCATATGCTTTCCTAATAAGTGGTCTATCTAAATTTAATTGAGAGATATGTTTAATCACTCAATACTAATTTGTTGTTAACTCGACTTAATCTTTTTTTAATATTTATCTGCATACTAACTAGACCACCAACCGATTCTAGAAAGGTATCCACTAAGCGTTTTTGTTGCTCATCGAACTGCTGGTAACAGTCTACTATTCTTTGCACTTTCCATTGATGAAACGTGCCAATGGCGCGTTGCTCTGTGATGTCACCAATTATAAAATTATGATTACCGATAGTTCTGGGGATTTCTGAAATTTTTGGATTTTGCTCAATCCACGTATCTAAACTCTTAACAGTGTTTGTCAACACCGGCCATTGTTCTTTAAACATACGTGTTAATAGATCAAGCAACGTGTCGGGTATAATGTCATCAGCTAAAAATTCACCTTCGACATATTGAGTTTGATTCATTCTTTCAACCCATTTAGCCACATTAGGTGCCGTTTTTTTCATTAAGGCACCGGGAGCAGGATCGCGATATAAATGTGCATACAAAGGCCCCATCAAACCAAAATCGCCTAAACAAGGTTTACTGCCTAGAAGATAGTCATGTTCTGCAAAATGTTTATCTAATAATGGTAGCACATGATTTTCATACCAATTTTCAATTGCAGAAATACTGTTGTCGGTAATGCCTAACATAGGTACAAAACCTTTAAATTTCGCTCCAATTTTTTTACCAATAAAGGCACGAATAAAACCCGGCATATTCGGTGCAACAACCTGACCAAACTCTTGATAAATAAACGGAAAATTAGCTTTATTCCAACGATAATGCATGGCGGGGATCACTAGCCATTCGTCTGCCCAAATTTCAAACAAGTAAGAAACCAACTTTTGTTTGGCAGTTGTAGGCATAACCGAACGTTCCGGGTGACGTTGCTCTAAGGTATCGATAATTTCAGCAGTGTCTTGCAAATACTCATTTTCAGGTGTTTTGAGGACAGGCACAAAACGTACACCAGTATTAGGCACAATGATGTTCTTATAAACTTTAAGCGACGAAAACACCTCAGTGTAATGCAGACCTTTAAAGATTAAATAAGCTCTAGCTTTGCCTGTATACAAGGACATAGGTGCGCCATAAAGTGTGTATTCATTAGACATAATTAACTCACTGCTCGATTAAAATAGATAACTAACGTATTAACCGTAGCATAGCCATTTCCCTTGCATAAAATGCCATTTCTTTACTTGATGGTTAACTATCAAAGAGTGAAAAATCATCCTAATATGGCGAGTAAACGGCTGTTGCTTATTAACGCTGCAAAGCGCAGTTAGGGCATCCAAATTGGAATGCGGTGTGTCTTCAGCAAGAAAAACACATGTAATGTTATAGGCTTAGATTGTGCTTCATAAAATGGATTATTTACAGCTGCATGCTCAAATTGAGTTAACGTCAAAAGGAGGATATGTACTTTAATACCAAATTTTTGTTGAATCTGCTCGGCTATTTGTTTGCATAACACTTGCCTATCTGACTCTTGGTGACGTAATAAAATATTGCCACTTTAAATATAAGTTTGAACGATCTCAAAATCTAAGCCAACCAGCATATCTGCCAATTGTTGCATCAGTACAATTTTTTTCTCCCAACATTGATCCCTCTGAGTAGAACAATCCAATTATTCATTATACCCCCTAATAAGTGGTCAAAAACTGACTCAAAGAATCTAACATATCTGCATGTTTAGGATTAGCTTTGGGCACATCACAAGGCAGTATTTCTTCAAGCAATGAGGCGTCATAGTGCATATCCGACAATTGTTCTTGGTTTATCACCACATCAGCATGGCAAACATCCACATCTAAAGAAATTTCAAATAGGCTATTAGGCCCTTTATTCGCAGCCATAAGGTTTTTGACTCCGATTATGGGGGTAGTGATATCTGCCATTGAATGAGCAGAAAAAATAGGCATATTTAACGTTACACCTTGCTCAATCAAATCTCGAACTGAAAAGATAACTTCAGTTAATTCAAATGCTGAAAAACGCGCCACACTCGGGTACTTGTAAGGATTAGGCCCTTGCTCAGCATATTCACCGTCTAACAATTTAGCCAACCACTGTATTCCCCAGATATTGGCTATTAACTCTACGCTTGAGTCCAATGCTAAGGCACCAGAAAACAACACTAAACCTTTAGCAGCCTTAGGATGTTGTAAAATATACTCGGTGGCTAAAACGCCGCCCGTCGAAAAGCCACCTAAATAACGTTGTTCGCCTAAACTCGCTGCATACTCAACCACATCAGACACATGCGCCCGCCAGCGATCTGCCAGTTTATCGTCTTGCATATCTTCATCTGCGTAGTTTTTACCATGACCAGGCATTAAGGCAACAATCACATTGTTACCTTGTTGGTGTATAGATTGCGCAATAGAGCGTAAATAAAATGGCGAATCACTTAATCCATGAAACAACACCACTACTTTTTCTGTGACTTTATTATGATGTAATATATACGGGGCATTGCCATCATTTTTTAAGCTAGCAGAGCAGACCTTAAACATATTCGCGTCAGGTGTTTGGCAGCCACGTGTAGTGCCAAGTTGTGTTTGATAAATGGCATCAAATTTATCAAATTTATCTTCGATAGGCTGAGATGATACGCTGAAAACGGTTGTGCTAGCCGCGAATATTAGCAGCAGTAAAAGTAACTTCATTAAGTCAAAACTTCTATTATTCAATAGGCTCTACTATATCCAGTTGCAAAACAATTTACTAATTTGTAGGCATAAAAAATGGCGCCTTGTAGCGCCATTTTTAGTTTAAGTAAGCTTTATGCGAAATAAGCTTCTAAATCGTCAGAACCACCAATCAACTTGCCACCAATAAACACTTGAGGCCAAGATTCTTTGCCTGAAAGTGCTTTAAGAGCGGTAAAAGAAACGTCTTTGCCCATGACCAATTCTTCATACTCAAAACCTTTTGTATCAAGCAGTGCTTTAGCTTTAATACAGAAAGGGCAGCTTGGTTTAGTAAGCACAACAGTAGCTACTGAAGCTTTTGCAGTTGGTGCAACATAGGCAAGCATAGTATCTGCATCTGATACTTCAAAGGGGTCGCCTGGTAAATCTGGCTCTATAAACATTTTGTCTACTACGCCATCTTTAACCAGCATAGAATAACGCCAGCTGCGCTTACCAAAACCGATATCAGACTTATCAACTAATAAGCCCATTCCGTCAGTAAACTCAGCGTTTCCGTCTGGAATAAGTGTAATGTTATCTGATTCTTGATGCTCTGCCCATGCGTTCATCACGAATGTATCGTTAACAGATACACAAATAATTTCATCTACACCGTTAGCTTTGAATGTTTTAGCCAACTCATTGTAGCGAGGAAGGTGGGTAGAAGAACACGTTGGAGTAAAGGCACCAGGTAAAGAGAAAACAACAACCGTTTTTCCTTTAAACAATTCGTCAGTAGTGAGTTTTACCCACTCGTCGTTTACGCGTGCAGCAAATGTACATTGTGGTACTGCTTGTCCTGATTTATCTTCAAAATTTGGGTTAGACATCATGGTCTCCATCTAAGGTTAAGAAAACTAATTGCGGCTAATGTACATATTGTAATTAGTCATTTAAAATAATTATTATCGATTGGGTAAATCAATTTAATTAATCAATAGTTATTTGATTAACCTATTCTTTAAAAAAATCTTCAGAGTGCTCACTTAACATTGCTTCAATATCTTCAACATCAAAGTCAGGCAATGTAATGGTTTCTTGATCTTTATTGGCACCGCAAGGAATAGACTTTTCTTCGTCGGCCCACTCACCTAAATCAATTAACTGACAGTACTTACTGCAAAACGGACGAAAAAGATTACTTTCGATCCATTCCACATTTTTTTTACAATTGGGACAGTTGACGTTAGTAGTCATAGATGTACATCACCTCAAATAGGTAAATTGAAACGTTAGCCTAGAATCCGAAGTTGGACAGGCGTTAAAGCGCAGGAAAAAATCATTGGAGCAACTCATAACGCAGAGCCAGCGGTTTTTAACCAGCCTCAATGCCTGTAGTGCCTTACCCCCTGAGGGGAGACAAAAAATAACACTTATTTCCAAATAAATCATAAAGTTAAATATCACTTCTAGCGGTCAACTGCGGTTCTAGATTTAACAACACGCTAATTTAAAGCTCACTTTGTTATCTACCGATACGCTCCCCTGCATGGTTGGAGTAAATAAAGTAAACCGAATGGCGTAGCGATATTTATTGCCTGACAACATCGGATAATGTCCCTCGTCAGTTGGACTCAGGACTCGAATTAACTCATTTTTATCTTCAGCAATACCTTGATGAAAACCTTTCTCTGCTTCAATTGCTCTGAAACGCCCTCTTTCACGTAAAAAAGACAGAGTCATTTCCATCGCCTGCTGGATCGGTATGAGTTCTTGCAACCAACGGATGATATCTCGCTGTTTGTTTTCATTCGGCTGCTGTAACCAATAGTGTAAATTGGGTAAATCAAAACTACAGGTGCCACCAGGAATTGAAAAACGCTGTCTTATGGATGCTAAAAATCGATCTTCTTTGAGTTCTGCGCCCACTTTTTTATTACTTTTTAATGACTCACGTAAACGTAAAATCTTGCGTAATGCAAACTGTAAGGCATCGTCATCAATATTGGGGTGTTGCGACCAAATAACTAAGTTTTTTTCGTGTGACTCAATGTCTTTAAGCACGTCGTTACGCAAATCGATACGCTCTGACAAATCGAGCAAAGTAAAAAGACAGTTTAGAAAATTAATATATTGCCAATCTTCACTGGCAATTTTGCCTTGCTCAAGCTGCTTAAATAACTGCTCAAGCCTAAGGTAAGTACGCACCTTTTCATTGAGTGGAAATTCGTAAATTGCTTGAGACATGATGACCTGTTTATATTGGTTAAACTGCGGTAATTGCAGTGAATAAACATTGTAAAGAATTTTTAGTCAAATCAATAGGCTAAAATCAATTTGTGTTTAACAGGAAGATCCAGTTTGTTTCGCAAGTTGTAGATAGTGTTGGTGTAAATGCACAACTTGTTTGGCTAAATCATCCGCTTTTCCATTGTTGTCAATAATATCGTCTGCCACGGCCAAACGCTGCTGCCTAGTTGCCTGAGCATTCATAATCGCACGGATTTGTGGTGCATTAGTTTTGTCACGTAACAGAGTTCGTTGTAGTTGAGTTTGTTCATCTACATCGACAATCACTACCCTATCGACTTGCTCATTTAATTTATTTTCAACCAATAGTGGCACACTCAAAAGGCAATAAGCCGATTTGGCTTGTTGTGTCTGTAATAACATTTGTTGCCTGATAGCGGGGTGCAAAAGTTGATTGAGCCAATTTTTGACTTCTATATCATTAAAAACCAAGCTACGCAGTTTCGCTCTATCCAAGCTACCAGACGGGTCTAAAACAGACTGACCTAACTTATCAACTATGGCTTTTAATGCCGGTGTTCCTGGCTCAACCACTTCTCTGGCAATCACATCGGCATCAATCACTTCAATCCCATACTTTGCAAACAAATCAGTGACTGTGGTTTTACCACTGCCGATACCACCACTGATGCCCACCACATAATCACTCACAACCACACCCCCTGCCAATTTAATGTTATTCCTCTGTGTAGCGCAGCGCTCGGTGTCCTCTGTGGTAGGAAGCTCTTAAATGCTAACATGTCAAAAAACAAAAGATTTTGAACCACAGAGGTCACCGGGTGCCGCGCACAGAGAGCACAGAGAAAAGCAGAAGATGTGTCTTGCGGCTTCGCCTAAAAGACAGCCTAATATTTAGTCTTAACATTCTTTCCCTCGTTGAAGCGCAGCGCCCGATGCTCTGTTAACTCTGTGGTAGAAAGCATTTAAATGCTCAAGGCAACATCCACTGCCAATATTGTGTAACGATCCAATCACCATACAATAAAGTTAAAAAACCAGCCGCTGCGAGATAAGGCCCAAATGGAATAGGCTGACTTTTGTCCTTCCCTTGAATGGTAAGCAAACTCACACCCACAATCGCTCCGACAAATGATGACAGTAATATCACCACCGGTAAATGTTGCCAACCTACCCAAGCGCCTATTGCAGCCAGTAGTTTGAAATCGCCGTATCCCATGCCCTCTTTGCCGGTCAGCAATTTAAACGCCCAATACAAGCTCCACAAGCTTAAATAACCCGCAGCTGCGCCAATTAATGCATCTTGACTCGACACAAAAGGGCTTTCGATACTCAGCAATAAGCCTAACCATAACAACGATAAAGTTAATTGGTCGGGTAATAACATGGTGTCTAGGTCGATAAAAGTCATCGCTATCAATAACCAAGTGGCTATGACGGCAGCAAAACCAGCTAAACCAAAACCAAAGTGCCCTGCAACTAATGTGGATAAAAGACCTGTCGCTAATTCAACTAGAGGATAACGCATCGAGATAGGATTCTTACATTGACTGCATTTGCCTCTGAGCAGTAACCAGCTAATGAGAGGTATGTTTTCCCATGCTCTAATTTTATGTTGACACTTGGGACAGGTTGAATCGGGTTTAACTAAGTTGAAAGGCGCTTCTTTAGGACGGTCTGTAGCAGGCACGTCTTGGGTTTGTGAAGCCGTATACTCAGCTATATCTGCTTTCCACGTGCGCTCCATCATAACGGGCAAACGATAAATAACCACATTTAGGAAACTGCCTACCATCAAACTGACAATAAACACAAAACCCATAAAAAAGGCCGGTGAGTCAGCCATTAATTCAAATGATGCTTGCATAAAGTAACTTATAAAAAATAAATGAGAAATAATTAATGATTGTAGCTTGCCAGAATTTCATCTGGCAAGCCATGGGGTAGATAGCAGGAGAGTAAAAAGTAAAAATAATTTAAATCACATTACCCATTTCAAATATCGGCAAGTACATGGCCACAATCAATCCACCAATCACGACTCCCAATACGGCCATAATCATAGGTTCTAACAAACTGGTCAGCCCATCCACCATATCGTCTACTTCCCCTTCGTATATGGTAGCCACTTTGCTCAGCATTTCGTCAACCGCACCCGCTTCTTCACCAATGGCAATCATTTGCACCACCATTTCAGGAAATACCGCAGTAGTGCGCATACCAACGTTCATGGGAATACCCGCCGACACTTCCTTTTTTACAAATAAAATGGCATCACGAAATACCGCATTACCCGCGGCCCCAGCAGCTGAATCCAGCGCGTCCATAAGGGGCACACCCGCTGCAAAAGTGGTAGCCAAGGTGCGCGTAAACCTAGCAACAGAAGCCTTTTTAAGAATTTCACCAATGACTGGGATCTTTAGTATTTTTTTATCAACAGAATCTCTGAGTTTAAGAGACTTTTTATGGGCTCTGGCAAATAACGTTCCCGCAGCAAATAGCACTCCGGCAATAATCAAGCCGTAATCTTGCATGCCCCGAGATATGCCCAAAACAAACTGCGTAAAGGCAGGCAGTTCTGCACCAAAACTAGAGAAGATTTCTTCAAACTGAGGCACCACAAAAATTAGTAGGATAGTGGTGACAATAAAAGCCACAACCACCACCGCTATGGGGTAGAACATGGCTTTTTTAATTTTGGATTTAAGAGCTTCAGATTTTTCTTTGTAAATAGCAATTCGATCATAAATAGTTTCTAACGCACCCGACTGTTCGCCGGTTTCCACTAAGTCACAATATAAATCATCAAAATAATCGGGGTATTTGCGTAAGCTATTTGAAAGGGGATTACCAGCACTAACACTCGTGCCTATCTCGCCTAACAACTCTCGCATTTTCCTATTAGCATGCCCTGATGCAATCATTTCGATAGTTTGAATTAAGGATACACCGGCACTGAGCATAGTGGCAATTTGCCTTGATAATAACGCAATATCAACGGGTTTTATTTTTTCCCCACCACCAAATAGAGGTTTGGCGAGTTTTTTTACCTTCTTGGAAGAAATACCTTGCCTACGTAGCTGGTTTTTAGCTTCAACGATAGACATTGCCGAGATTTCGCCTTTGACAACTTGCCCCCGTCTATTCGAGCCGATGTAAACAAAAATTGTTGGTGATGAGGCCATAATGTTGTTACCTATCTAAATCCAGAATCAAAAAAGCCCAGATTATTCTGGGCTTTCCATTATTTAAGCTGGTGTAGAATAATTATTAACAAAGACTTCTAGCTACACAACCACCAGTTTTAGCCCAGACAACGGCACCATTTGATGTAGTACCAGTTAGAATATAAGTATCAGTTGCTAAAATGCCACTTAACGCTGCTGGTGTAGCGGTAATAACATAAGTTGCACCAACAGCTGTAATGACCACAGAATCAACTAAGTCACTTTCAGACGACCCTGTAACAGGTACATCAGTACAAGCTGCAGGTTCGCCAGTTTGCACACAAATCTCCACCCCTGTTTTAACTCCTGAAGTTGCGTTAACTACTTCTGAGAAACGCGCTTTCTGTGTATAGGTTTGATAAGCTGGCAAAGCAATTGCTGCCAAAATACCGATAATAGCCACAACAATCATCAATTCGATTAAAGTGAAGCCGCCTTGTTTTTTTGCATTATTCATTTGAGTCATGTTCATGGTATATCTCCAACACGTTAAGTGTAATTAGTGTAAATTTAAGTTTAAAGTTTGCTACATGGTTGCCGAGTTAGGGCGTTGTTTTTTGAATTCCTGATGAGTATAGAACGAGTTGAGCATCTGACAAGTATGCAGATACATACTTAAGTCTTAGCCGTAAAAATATCCCTGCAACATACGCATGTGTTTTTTTCAAATACTCATTAATAAGCAAGCGATCAAAGCTTCGAAGAGCTGGTAGTTATTACCCTCAAAGACAAGTCTATCGCTTGAACATTTTTAGTAAGCGCCCCTGAGGAAATAAAGTCCACCCCTAAAGCAGATAAAGTTTTTAAACTTTCGATAGTAATATTACCCGACACTTCCAGTTTGCACTGCCCTTTGTTGACAATCACAGCCTGCTTAAGCATCTCCAAGCTAAAATTGTCTAACATCACAATGTCGGCCTTAGCCTTAATTGCTTGATGTAATTCTTGAATGTCTTCGACTTCGACTTCCACCGTTAAGTCTGCATGATGTTGCCTTGCTTTAGTCACCGCAGCCTGAATTGAGCCACAGGCTAGGATATGGTTTTCTTTAATAAGGTAAGCATCAAATAAGCCAATACGATGATTTTTACCACCGCCACAGGTCACCGCATATTTTTGCGCTAAACGCATACCTGGCAATGTTTTTCGAGTGTCTAATAGCTGTGTGTTAGAACCGGTTAACTCTTTCACACATTTAGCTACGATAGTGGCCGTACCTGAAAGGGTTTGTAGGAAGTTTAAAGCAGTGCGTTCCCCGGTTAAAATTCGCCTAGCGTTTCCCGACACTCGGACTATTGGTTGATCAGCCTTTAGCGCATCACCGTCTTTGACATACCAGTGCAACTGAATATCTTTATCGAGTTGAGCAAAGGTTTCTGTGACCCAAGCAGCGCCGGCTATGACACAATCTTCACGGGTGATGATATCGGCAGTAATGCTTTGTGTGGCAGGGATAAGATTAGCGGTAATGTCGCCATAATCGACATCTTGACCATTCAAATCTTCTGATAATGCGGTTTCAACCGCTGATTTAATATCAATATCTTGCATATTTTCTCTTATCATAATGGGGAGTAATACTACTCCATTTTAAAGCTTTCTACCACCGAGGGCACAGAGCGCTTCGCTGCACAGAGGAAAAGAATATAAAAATAAGCTAATTAGTATTTTTGACTTTGTCTTTTCGGCGATGCCACCACTTATCTTTGCTTTTCTCTGTGCGCGGCACCCGGTGACCTCTGTAGTGTCAATATTTTATTCTTTGGCTTTCGGCTACTTATAGATTTCGTAAAGTCAGCCATTCACCTTTTTGGGTGAATTCTAATTGTTTTAATGCGCTCATTCCCAGCAGTATTTCATTCGATTTAAAACCAGGGTTTAAGTTAGCCCTGACATTATCTAGTTGAATATCACCAATAGACAACCTTTGAATATTTGTTTGTGCCACCTGAACCTGTCCATTCGCAGTTTGCACCCAGGACTCCCTGCCCTTTTGCAAGTTAAGTTGCTCCGCCAGATGCATGGGTACTGAAACATGTGTAGCACCGGTATCTAATAAAAATACTACCGGTTGACCATTAATAGCACCACCGCTGATGTAGTGCCCAGCTCGGTTTTGCTTGAGTCGCACCTCCTGCACACCTTGATTAGATGAGGAAATAGGCTCAGCATTAGGATTGAACTGCTTGGCAAGCTGCTCATCGAACAACAGAGTTAACAAGCCCAAACCAATGATCCAAGCAACAATCAACATGCCTTTACCCATTTTATTTTGCTGCATTAATTAATTCACTCTCCATAAAATTTGTCAGCGTTGGCTAATCCACTTTGTTATGATAACAATATCAGGCCACTTAAACCGCTAATACCTTGATTAAGAAAACCATTTTAACACAAGCTGAATATTGTCCTACCACCCACTGGGACGAACGCCCCGAGCAAACTACCATCTCACTCTTGGTAGTACACAATATTTCGTTGCCACCGAATGAGTTTGGTGGAGACTACATCAAATACTTTTTTACCGGCTGTTTAGATCCTAAATTACACCCCTATTTTGCCAGCATTTATCAGATGCGGGTGTCCGCTCATTGCTTAATTAAACGGGATGGCCACATTGTGCAGTTTGTGCCTTTTGACAAAAGAGCATGGCATGCTGGCCTATCAAGTTTTCAGGGGGTCAATAGCTGCAACGATTATTCTATTGGAGTTGAGCTTGAGGGAGCTGATGATATTGCTTACACCCAAACTCAGTATCAAAGTTTAAGTGCATTAACCAAAAAATTGATGCAGGATTATCCTGCAATCACCCTAGGGCGTATTGTTGGCCATAATGGTATTGCACCCGGCAGAAAAACAGACCCAGGTATCGCTTTTGACTGGCCACGATACCGACAGATGATATAATTTATTCGTCCAATCTAACTAAGATTTAATAAGAGATAAAATCATGACATTAATCAGCTTGTTGCTGGTACTACTAGTCGAACGCGTCACCACTAAATCCAAATATTGGCAAGCCGGGTTTTACACTGATAAATACTTACACAGTATTCAATCTCGGGATTGGTTTAACTCTTCATCAAAATCTTGGATCTTGGCGCTGGTTATTTTTGTACCGGTGGTGATGGTTTACTTAGTGGTACAAAAATTTTCCGGTGGATTAGTAGAGTTAGTCATTAGCACGGCCATATTGATGGTTTGTGTGGGTTGCCCCACTATCCGCGCAACCTATAAATGTTTTTTACAAGCCGCAAACAGAGGCGATTTACAAGCATGCAGTATGTACGAGGATCAAATAAGTGGCGATGACAAAGGAACGATTTCCTTTGGGTTGAACCTAGTTTGGCAAAACTACCGCCACTATACTGCGGTTATTTTATGGTTTGCAGCCTGTGGTGCAGCAGGCGCCATTTTGTATGTATTGGTCAGAGAATTAGAGTCAAAGTTATCAAATGATAATGAACAAGTCGGTCATCAAATAAAGGGATTACTAAACATTGTTGACTGGATACCGGTACGTATAACAGCCTTGGGGTTTTTATTGGTCGGGCATTTTTCTCGTGCTTTCCCCACTTGGTTAGGCTATCTACCCGACCCTGCAGTGCAGGCAAAAACGCTGTTATTGGACGTATCAAAAAAAGCCGAGGAAATTGAACCAGATGAAAATGATTGCACCGAAGAACCTTGCACTTTAGTGCGTTTGGCAAAAAGAAATGTGATGTTTATGTTAGTGATTATTGCACTATTAACCTTATCTGGTTGGATTAATTAAAAGGTCTGACCAGATAACCCACCTCGTTATCTTCCTGATTTTAAAGAGTTTAAATTTAAAATTCTCTTAGATGCATAGGTCATTTGTAAAATTAATATTTACCCAAAGGCCAATGTCTACTAAGCTATGTCGGTTAAATGGTCTTACCAATTTACCAAATAATACATTTTTTGTTGTTACGTACCGTGGAATTATTGAATGCGCCGAGTGCAATCTAGAAAGTTATCTGATGATATTATGGAGCAATTAGAATCCATGATATTAGACGGTAGACTGTTGCCCGGACAAAAACTTCTATCAGAACGCACTCTCGCAGAACAATTTGCAGTTTCTAGGCCCTCAGTACGAGAAGCAATTCAAAAGCTCGAAAACAAAAATTTGGTGGAACGCAAGCAAGGCGGAGGGACTTTTGTTAAGCCCCGTCTCAACGAGTTGATTACCGATCCTCTGCTACTGCTCTTATCCGAGAAACCAGAAATGCAATTCGATTTACTCGAATTTCGCCATGCACTAGAAGGCATGGCTGCTTATTATGCAGCCCTGCGAGGTCAACCAGAAGATTACCAAGCGTTAGAAAGCGCATTAGACGCGCTACCAGATGACTCGACCGACAAAAGCCAACAAGCCATCGCCTTGGTTAACTTTTATCTCACTATGGCCAACGCTGCCCACAACATGGTTTTACAGCACGTGATGCGCAGTCTACAGTCTATGCTACAAGACAATATCCAGCGGAACTTAGAGGTATTGGCCAAACATGCTGATGCGGCTCAAAATATAAACCGTCAAAGGCGCAGTATAGTTCAAGCTATCTTAGCAGGTGATCCTGAGCAGGCTCGCAAAGCTAGTAATGAGCACTTGGCTTATATTGAAGAAACGTTACTTAACATTAATCGACAAGACATGCGTATGCAACGTGCGTTACGTCGAATTGAAGTAAATTAACTATTTCATTGGATGTGTTAAGACACATTCAAGGATGAAATGAATAACAATTTATTGAAATATTAATCAAAACGGGTGTCGTAAACTTGTTTTATTCATTAGTCAATAAGTACCTAAATTAACAAACTATAAAAAGGAAAGCACCATGGCTGATATGATGCATCCGGATGTGGATCCACAAGAAACGCAAGAGTGGTTAGACTCTCTAGAAACAGTTTTTGAAGAAGAAGGCGCAGAACGTGCGCATTTTCTTTTAGAGGCGCTAATTGATAAAGCGCGCCGTAGTGGAGCGCATTTACCTTATGACGCAACCACTGCGTATATCAATACGATCCCGGTAGTTCAAGAGCCAACTATGCCCGGTGATCAAACTATCGAAGCGCGCATTCGGGCTGCAATCCGTTGGAATGCCTTAATGATCGTGTTGCGTGCTTCTAAGAAAGACTTAGATCTGGGTGGCCATATCGGTAGCTTTGCTTCATCAGCAATGTTGTACGATGTAGGTTTCAACCACTTTTTTAAGGCTCCGAACGACAAAAATAGTGGCGATTTTATTTTTTATCAGGGTCACATTTCTCCCGGTATCTATGCTCGTTCTTTCCTTGAAGGCAATTTATCAGAAACCCAATTAAACAACTTCCGTCAAGAGTGTGATGGCCAAGGGATACCTTCCTACCCACATCCTCACTTAATGAAAGATTATTGGCAGTTTCCTACTGTTTCTATGGGCTTAGGTCCACTGCAGGCAATCTACACTGCGCGTTTTTTAAAGTACTTAACTAACCGTGGCATCAAAGATTGTTCGGAGCAAAGAGTCTATTGTTACTTAGGTGACGGTGAGTGTGATGAGCCTGAATCATTAGGTGCTATTGGTTTGGCTTCGCGTGAGGGTTTAGACAACTTAACTTTCATTATCAACTGTAACTTGCAACGTTTGGATGGACCGGTTCGTGGTAACGGCAAAATAATCCAAGAGCTTGAAGGCACTTTCCGTGGCGCAGGCTGGGAAGTAGTGAAAGTCATTTGGGGGAGCTACTGGGATGCACTTATTGCCCGAGACAAATCCGGTAAACTTTTACAACTGATGAATGAAACCGTAGACGGTGAATATCAAAACTGTAAAGCCAAAGGTGGCAAGTACACCCGTGAAAACTACTTTAATAAGTACCCCGAAACCGCGGCATTAGTGGCAAACATGTCTGACGAAGATATTTTCCGGCTGAACCGTGGTGGACATGACCCGGTTAAAGTATTCGCCGCTTACCAAAAAGCCATGGATACCAAAGGTCGCCCAACAGTTATTTTAGCCAAAACCATCAAAGGTTTTGGTTTAGGTGCATCAGGTGAAGCGCTGAACATCGCCCACAACGTTAAGAAAATGGATGTGGATTCCCTTAAAAAATTCCGTGATCGATTTAATATCCCGGTTGCAGACGAAGCCATTGCTGATTTACCTTATTTTAAATTTGCTGAAGACAGTGAAGAATATAAGTATATGAAAGCACGTCGCGAAGCATTAGGTGGTTCATTGCCGCAGCGCCGTGTGCAAGCAGAAGACCAACTTGAGATGCCTGAATTAAAGGCCTTTGATGCTATTTTGAAAGGTTCAGGCGACCGTGAAGTGTCTTCTACTATGACCTTTGTACGTGTACTTAATGTCTTATTGAAAGATAAGAAAATGGGTAAACGTGTGGTACCTATTATTCCTGATGAAGCCCGTACTTTTGGAATGGAAGGTTTATTCCGTCAAGTGGGTATTTACGCCAACGAAGGTCAAAAATACACGCCTCAAGATGCTGACCAAGTGGCTTATTATCGTGAAGATAAAAAAGGTCAGGTTTTGCAAGAAGGCATTAACGAACTAGGTGCTATGGCTTCTTGGGTCGCAGCAGGCACGTCTTACTCCACTTGTAATGCCACCACTATTCCGTTTTACATCTACTACTCCATGTTTGGTTTCCAACGTGTAGGCGATTTAGCTTGGGCAGCTGGCGACAGCCAAGCTCGAGGCTTTTTGTTAGGTGCCACGGCAGGTCGTACCACCCTAAACGGTGAAGGTCTTCAACACCAAGATGGGCATTCACATGTGCAAGCTAATTTGATCCCAAATTGTGTTACCTATGACCCAACTTACGGATATGAAGTAGCGGTAATCGTTCAAGACGGTTTACGTCGTATGTACACTGAAAACGAAAATGTTTTCTATTATCTCACATTGATGAATGAAAATTATCAACATCCTGCTATGCCAGAAAGCAAAGACGTAGCCGCACAAATCATCAAAGGTATCTACAGATTAGAGCGAATCGAAGCAAAAGGTAAGGCTAAAGCCAAGTCCAATGTGCAGCTAATGGGCTCTGGCACTATCTTAAATGAAGTGCGCAAAGCAGCACAGATTTTAAGTGAGGACTACAAAGTCTCTTCTGACGTATATTCAGTGACCTCTTTTAACGAATTAGCCCGTGAAGGTCAGGCAATTGCTCGTTGGAATATGCTTAACCCTGAAGCGGATGCTAAAAAGTCATACATAGGTGAAGTGATCACTAAGGATGCTGGCCCTGCTATTGCAGCTACTGACTATGTGAAAGGTTATTCTGAACAAGTGCGCGCCTTTATCGACACCGACTATCGTTGCCTAGGCACTGATGGTTTTGGTCGTAGTGATAGCCGTGCCAACTTGCGTACACACTTTGAAGTCAATGCGGCATACGTAGTCGTTGCGTCTTTGTATGAACTCGCCAAACGTGGTGAAGTTGACAAGAAAGTGGTAACCGAGGCAATCAAACGCTTTGACATCAACACTGATAAACTTAATCCACTTTACGCCTAATAGTGACTAGATAAGGAGTTTTACATATGTCTGATATACAAAAAATTCTAGTCCCCGATGTAGGTGGCGAAGAAGTTGAAATCATTGAAATTTGTTTCGCCGTTGGCGACACACTTGAAGCTGAAGATGGAGTGATTACCGTTGAAACCGATAAAGCATCAATGGACATCCCTGCCCCTTTTGCAGGTGAATTGACCAGTTTGTCGGTCAAAGTGGGTGACAAAATCAAAGAAGGTGATGTAATTGGTGAAATTAAAACATCAGGATCAACCGCTACTGATAAAGAAGCACCAGCAGAACCCGAAGAAACAGAGTCTGCTCCTGAAGTTGCATCAAAAGATGAACCTAGCAAAGCAGAATCAGCCCCGGCAGCTGAGCCTGAAGCAAAGGGAAACATTGAACTAATTGACGTGGCGGTGCCTGATATTGGCGAAGATGGCGAAGTGGATGTGATTGATGTATTGGTGTCTGTTGGTGATGTAATTGAACAAGAAGACGGTTTGATTACCTTAGAAACAGATAAAGCCACTATGGATGTGCCCTCTACTCACGCTGGAACAGTCAAAGAAGTGTATATATCCACTGGCGACAAAGTGAAGCAAGGCACTCTTGTGATTAAACTTGAGACTGCCGGTGGTAAAGCCGCTGACAAATCGGCTGAAGCGGCACCATCAACCGCTGTCGAAAAGCCTGAGGAAAAGCCTCAAGAAATACCTGAAAAAGTGGCTCCGGCAGCTGCAGAAAAACCGGCGTCAGTTCCAGAAGCACCTACTCCCACTTCTGGTGGAAAAGCACACGCTTCACCTTCAGTACGAAGAGTAGCCAGAGAATTTGGTGTCGACTTAAGCCTAGTGGCAGGTACCGGCCCTAAAAAACGTGTTCTGAAAGAAGACGTACAGGCCTACGTGAAAGCAGAATTAGCGAAACCTCGATCAGCTAGCGGCAACGCAACTGGCAGCAACGCGGTTGGCGCAGACAATGTTTTGCAAATTGCTACCGTTAAACCTGTTGATCACGCCAAATTTGGTGAGATTGAAATCTTACCTTTAAACCGAATTCAGAAAATATCTGGCCCCTTCTTGCACCGTAATTGGGTCACTATTCCCCATATTACTCAGTTCGACGAGGCGGATATCACTGAAGTTGAGACTTTCCGTAAAGAGCAAAACGCTTATCACAGTAAAATTAAGTCTGGATTAAAAATCACGCCTCTGGTATTTGTGATGAAAGCAGTGGCCAAAGCATTGGAAAAATACCCAGCTTTTAACTCATCTTTATCTGAGGATGGCGAAAGTTTAATACTTAAGAAGTTTATTAATATCGGTATCGCGGTAGAAACACCAGGTGGTTTAGTGGTTCCCGTTATTAAAGATGTCAACAAAAAAGGCATCGAACAACTTTCTAAAGAGTTGATCGAAATTTCTGGTAAAGCCCGTGAAGGCAAGTTAAAAGCAACCGATATGCAAGGAGGCACATTCACTATATCAAGCTTAGGAGGAATTGGCGGCACGGCGTTTACGCCTATTGTTAATGCGCCTGAAGTTGCTATATTGGGCGTCTCTAAATCGGAAATGAAACCTAAGTGGAATGGTACAGAATTTGAACCACGCCTGATGGTGCCATTGAGTCTGTCTTACGACCACCGGGTCATCGACGGTGCAGTAGGTGCACGTTTTTCTACTGAAGTTGCTGCAAATTTAACTGATTTACGTAGAATAATACTTTAGTGAACATTACTTACTGAAGAACGGGTGACAGCTTACTGTTACCCATTTCTAAAGCCAAAAGCAGGATTTATTCACGACATGTTAACTGCAATAATGGCAAAACATGTTGTTCAAAAAAGAATTTGAGGATCATATGAGCGAAATTAAGACTCAATTAGTTGTATTAGGTGCAGGCCCAGGAGGCTACGCAGCCGCTTTTCGTGCTGCTGATTTAGGTGTGGAAACGGTTATAGTTGACGCTCGCGAAACATTAGGTGGAGTCTGTTTAAACGTTGGTTGTATACCTTCAAAAGCGCTGCTGCACGTAGCCAAGGTCATTGATGATGCCAAAGACATGGCCAGTCACGGTGTATCTTTTGGTGAGCCAAAAATAGATTTAGACAAAGTGCGTGGCTGGAAAGACAGCGTTGTTGAGCAGTTAACCAAAGGTTTATCCGGTATGGCCAAGATGCGTAAGGTTAAACACGTGCAAGGTTATGGTAAGTTTACCAGCAGCAATACTCTTGAAGTTGAAGGCAAAGACGGAAAAACGACTATCACCTTCGACAATGCTGTTATTGCTGCCGGGTCTGAGCCAGTTACCTTACCGTTTATTCCAAAAGATGATCCTCGCGTAATCGACTCAACAGGCGCGCTAGAGCTGGCGGATATACCAGAAAAAATGTTAGTCCTAGGCGGTGGTATTATCGGCTTGGAGATGGGTACAGTTTATCGTGCGCTAGGTTCAAAAATTGACGTAGTCGAATTCCTTGACCAACTTATCCCTGCGGCTGACAAAGACGTAATAAAAGCTTATCAAAAGTATGTAAAAAATAAATTCAACGTGATGCTAGAAACCAAAGTAACAGCCGTTGAAGCAAAAGAAGACGGCTTATATGTCACTTTTGAAGGTAAACAAGCACCCGTAGAACCGGTTAGGTACGATAAAGTACTGGTTGCCGTTGGCCGACGTCCGAATGGCAGTGTAGTCGATGCAGAAAAAGCCGGTGTGAAGGTAGACGAACGTGGATTTATCAATGTTGATAAACAACTTCGTACGAACGTATCTAATATTTTTGCTTTAGGTGACTTAATCGGGCAGCCTATGCTCGCTCACAAAGCAGCACACGAAGGTCATGTGGCTGCAGAAGTTATCTCAGGTAAAAAGCATTACTTCGACCCTAAAGGTATCCCTTCTGTTGCTTATACTGATCCGGAAATAGCATGGGTAGGTGTGACTGAAAAGGAAGCCAAAGAACAAGGCCTCAATTACGAAGCTTCGACTTTCCCTTGGGCTGCATCAGGCCGTGCGATTGCGTCCGCACGTACTGAAGGTTTGACTAAGTTGATTTTCGACAAAGAGACACACCGTATCATTGGTGGCGCTATTGTCGGCATTAACGCCGGTGAAATGTTAGGTGAAATTGGCTTAGCAATTGAAATGGGAGCCGATGCAGAAGATATCGCATTAACTATCCATGCTCATCCTACCCTTAACGAATCAATCGGCCTAGCCGCTGAAATGTACGAAGGGACCATTACTGACTTGCCAAACGCTAAGGCTAAGAAAAAGTAAATACTGGTAACTATTCATTCTAAAAAACGTAAATCCGATGAAAAGAATTTCATCGGATTTTTTTATGCGTGGAAAATAATCTAATACCAATCCACCTTAATTTCTTCCCTCTACGTAACGCTCTATGTTCTAAAACGAGTTGCAGATTCACTGATAAGACAAAGTTAGCAAGACACGCATGTTAATTCTTTAAATTAGTTAGTCTTAACATTTTATTCCTCTGTGCAGCGAAGCGCTCCTTTTTCTCTGTGGTGTATAGCTTTTAATGCATAAGAGCCAAAGAACAAGATATTTAAACCACCGAGGACACAGAGAGCCCAGAGAGCCCAGAGAAAAGCAAAGCCTATTGATCGCGAGTTAGCGGGACACGCATGTTAATTCTTTAAATTAGTTCGTCTTAACATTTTATTCCTCTGTGCAGCGAAGCGCTCCTTTTTCTCTGTGGTGTATAGCTTTTAATGCATAAGAGCCAAAGAACAAGATATTTAAACCACCGAGGACACAGAGGGTGCAGAGGGTGCAGAGGGTGCAGAGAAAAGCAAAGCCTATTGATTGCGAGTTAGCGGGCACCCATGTTAATTCACAGTAACAAATCCTCACACTTAACTCTTTTCACCTTTTGCAGTTACCTCGAGCAATCAGTAAACTCATGCCCCTCCATAAAATAAAACGAGAGCTAATAACATAGCTCCATGAAGGTAGACAAATGAAAAAAATCAGTATGTTAGCGTTTAGTATCAGTTTGGCGCTAGGTTTAAGTGCGTGTACTCCAACAAGTCAATCTGACACAATTTCCGCTCCAGCAGTGATCACTGATACGACTATGACTTCGGGGATCGATTTAACAGCCGTTGATCAAAACGTACGCGCTCAAGATGACTTTTTTAGACATGTAAACGGTGCGTGGCTAACGCAAACCGATATCCCCGCAGACAAATCTCGCTATGGTATATTTAATGTTTTGTATGACGACACCCAAGAAAACTTAAAGACATTAATCCAAGAGTCAGCTAACACCCAAGCCAAAAAAGGCTCAAACACGCAAAAGCTGGGTGATATGTATAACAGTTATATGAACATTGAGCAGGCAAATAAGAAAGGTATGTCACCCCTTAAACCTTTGCTCGCCAACATTTATGCAGCAGAAAATATGCAGCAACTTTCTAAAGTATATGGCGAGCTATATGTTTTAGGCGTAGGCGGTGCATTTAACTTCTATACCTCTCCTGATGCTAAAGATCCTGAAGTGGTCACTATGTACCTTTATCAAAGTGGATTAACCCTGCCTGACAGAGATTATTACAGCAAAGAAGAAGAAAAATTTGTTAACTTCCGCGCTGCCACTGAAAAATATATGACCGAGATATTAACAAAGACTGGACATCAATCTGGTGCTGACGCAGCCAATAAAATCATGGCTTTGGAAAAAGACATCGCTGGCAAACACCTGTCGCGTGTTGAAAGCCGAGATGCAGAGAAAAATTATAATAAAAAGAGCACTGTCCAAGTTAAAGCTTTACTCGGTTCCTTTGACTGGCAAGCCTATGCCGATGCCAGTGGTGTGGGTGAAGTCAATAATATGGTAGTCCGCAACATGCCCTATTTTGAACAAATAGCGGGGATATTCGCCGCGCATGACTTGAAAACCTGGAAAGACTACCTAGTCTTTAACTTAGTCGACAGTTACGCTTCGCGTCTCAGTCAGGATATGGTCGACTTACACTTTGATTTCCACTCCACTACTTTAAACGGAATTCCAGAACAAAGTCATCGCTGGAAACGTGCAGTAGCAGCCACAAGCAGTATATTAGGTGAAGTGTTGGGCCAACAATATGTCGAGCGCCACTTTACCCCAGAAGCTAAAACCAAGATGGATGTCTTAGTCCAAAACCTGACTAAAGCCTATGGCGAAAGTATCAATCAACTAGAATGGATGACGCCTGAAACCAAGAAAGCAGCCTTAGAAAAATTAGCAGCATTCACACCTAAAATTGGTTACCCAGACAAATGGCGTGATTATTCTGCTTTAGAAATCAAAGCCAATGATTTAGTTGGTAATTATATTCGATACTCGACCTTTGACCATTTTGAAGACACTAACAAAATAGGCAAACCAGTCGACAAAACTGATTGGGGCATGACACCTCAAACTATCAACGCATATTATCACCCTGTAAGAAACGAAATCGTTTTCCCAGCGGGAATTTTGCAATCGCCATTTTTTGATATGAATGCCGACGATGCTGTAAATTATGGCGCCGTTGGCGCGGTAATTGGCCACGAAATTGGCCATGGCTTTGACGATCAAGGTTCAAAATATGATGGTCAAGGTAACTTACGCAGTTGGTGGACAGATGCAGACCGCGCAGCGTTTGATGTATTAGGCAAAAAATTAGTTGCCCAGTTCAACAAATTTGAGCCCATTGAAGGTCAAACCGTCAATGGTGAATTGACCTTAGGCGAAAATATTGGTGACTTAGCGGGCGTAACTATCGGTTACAAAGCATATCAAATGTCACTAGATGGTAAAATGGCCCCTGTGATTGATGGCCTAACTGGCGACCAGCGTTTCTTTATGGGATATGCCCAAGTATGGCGCAGTAAATCCCGGGAAGATGCATTAAGAGCTCAATTGCTAAGCGACCCGCATTCTCCAGGTGAGTTCAGAGTGAATGGGATCGTAGGAAACGTAGACATTTTCTATCAAGCCTTTGATGTCAAGGAAGGTGATGCCATGTTCCTGAAACCAGAAGATAGAGTTAAAATTTGGTAACTATTTTTTATGCCAAATGAAGGTCGCTTTGTGGCCTTCTTTTTTGAATTAACAATAAGCAATGTTGACGATATACCTAGTGATTAGCCTCACGCCAATTTTCATTGCAATACTTCTTCATATTCGACCATCACACCTGTCGGATCAAAACACTAGACAAGTCTTCAGTGTGCATACTTACGAATTTTTTTTGTCGAAATATCCCAAAAATGCATATTGAATTACATGCATTGCCAACAATCTGTCTTGACTGTGCGTTGCAACCGAAAAAAGCACGGAACAAACAAAGGCAACAAAAAACTGACAGTGCATACTATAAATACTCGTAAAGAGGTATAAATCGACATTTAATCTCATCCATTTTATTTAAAAATAGCAATAAGTATCCTAAGTCTGTATATATTTTATATCCTATGTTGAATATAAATAGAACCTGTTAAATACCAATTAAATCATACGGGCCTTCACTTTAATTACATGAACACAACAATGTCAGTGATCTTACTTTGAAACAAATTGAATTTTTTGAAATTACCAGCCCATGTATTGGTGTGTGCCAATCTGGGCCAAAAGGTTTCTGTGTTGGCTGTTTCAGGTCTAGAGAAGAAAGAGTATATTGGATAAACTTAGAACAAGATGTTCAGAGTAAAATTATCAAAGCCTGTGCGGCACGTAAAAAAAGAGCACAAGCAGCCCATAAAAATAAAATTAAAAAAAGTACAACTGAAACATCACCACAACTTGGTTTTTCAGACGACTCATTTACCCAGAATAAACCATAAAATAGCTAATCTGATGGTCTCCTGTGACATCACCTAAATTAACAAAGAGGTTCGCAATGCCCAAACTTAAAACAGCACTGATCACAGGCTCATCAGAAGGTATAGGTCGTAGTTTTGCAGAAGTCTATGCAAAGAATGGACATGACTTAGTGTTAGTAGCACGTAATGCAGCTAAATTAATGGATTTTGCTAGCGAACTAAAAGCAAAATACGCAGTAGATGTGCATGTATTCGCCGCCGATTTGATCCCCGTCGATGCGGCACAAAAGTTATTTGAAGCGATTGCATTAAAAGAAATTGAAGTCGATATATTGGTGAATAATGCAGGCATGATGCAAGTCGAAAAGTTGAGCCTAAGCGATTCACAGCAGCTAAATAACTTATTGCAATTAAATATCCAGAGTTTGGTCAATATGACCCAACAATTTATCAAACCCATGCTTGCCCGTGGGCAAGGAAAAATTGTCAATGTAGGCTCTATTGCTAGCTTTATGCCCACACCTAATTTTGCAGCATACGGTGCCAGTAAGGCTTTTGTATTGTCCTTTTCAGAAGGTATTGCCGAAGAACTGCGAGGCACTGGAGTAAGCGTCACTTGTGTATGCCCCGGCATGACAGAAACCAAAATGCTCAGTCACGCTGATGGCTTTGAAAAGTTTATTCCTAAGTTTTTAAAAGCAGATCCGATGGAACTTGCTGCGCAAGCATATAAGGCAAGTATGAAAGGAGAAGTAGTATTTTTAGACAAGGTAGCCAACAAATTATTAGTACAAATGGCCACACACTATCCTCGATGGATGGTGCGCAGCGTTAACGGGTTGTTTGCACGTTTTAAATAAAGTCAGCTAGCCTTAATGTGATCCAGTATCTGTTCGGTTATATCAGCATATAGTTGACTGGGTATGGTGTGCCCCATGCCTGGGTAGGTTTTTATTTTGGCATTGGGTATCGCTTTAGCTGTGGCATACCCACAAGCAACAAGTACTAAAGGGTCGGCCTCACCATGTAGGATTAAGCTAGGCACGGTTAAAGTATTTAGGGCTTCAGTTCTATCCGGTGAGTCCAAAATAGCGGCTAGTTGCCGGGTGTTGCCCGAAGGATTAAAACCTCGCTGTAATGCCCGCGTTATTAAACCCAGCACTTTGGGTTGATCAAATGGATAATAATTCCCCTGTATCATCCGCCACACATGCATGCCATAGGTAACGGCTTTATCAACATCTTTAGGAGGAGGTTTAAGCATTTTAAAGCTAAAGGCCGCAGACGGCTTGGGTAACTTCCTATTACCGGTAGTAGACATGATAGAAGTAAGACTTTTCACTCTGTGTGGGTGATGGATGGCAATTTCTTGAGCAATCATTCCACCCATAGATGCGCCCACTATATGTGCACTTTCAAGCTGTAATGCATCTAATAAGCCCACCGTATCTTGCATCATATCAGACAATAAATAAGTGGCACCAAGTGGGCGTTTAAACACCGCATTTGTCAGTAAAGCAAGACTAGTGGGTGGAGGTATTGAGTCCAACCAAGTACTTTTGCCATTATCTCGGTTATCAAATCTAATAACCCAATAGCCTTGTGAGGCTAGTAATTTGCAAAACTGTTCGTCCCAATAAATCATTTGAGTGGCTAAGCCCATGATCAATACAATCGCTGGATGACTTTTATCTCCAAAACTATCGTAATTAATATGGAGGTTGTTAGCTGAAACCAACTGCTCTGGGTGGTGAGTGATAGAATTCAAAGGTGTCAAAACTCCTAGCAAATTAAACGTACTTTAGCTTGCCTGAAAACTGAGTTTTTTCAAGTTCAGCGTTTTTATATGGCTGCCAACTAGCTTCTGGTTGCGACAATCTATTCGCGACAATCCACACAGCCTGTGGATTGTGACCTAAACCAGAATGACTGCCTCGTACCTGAATATTTTCTGCCTGATGATGTGCTTCAATTCGGTGATTGATACAAGCTTGCCAATGAACAACACCATCGGTTTTAGAATATAATGCCGAATTTGGAACCGGTGGAGGGGTAAACATTTTTCTCACCACATCTGGATTAGATTGAGAAACATTACCGTTAATCAGTTCAAACAATCTTTCGACTGCGGGTGAAGACCCTTGCGAACCGTTGAATGGACTTCCCAGTGTAATGACTTGACGCACGCAATCTGGAATAATCCGGGCGAGCTCTCTAGCTAAAATGCCACCCAAACTCCAGCCTATCAGGCTCACCTTCGCGTTATGGATCACCGATAATTCAATCACTCGGTTAATTAATTGATCACTTAATACTTGTTCACCACCGACTATGTGTGTGCCTAAATTTCTTCCCAGCTCCCAACCATAGGTTTCATAACCTTTACCTTTTAAAAAAGAGCGTATGGGTTTAGTTGAAAAATCAGTGGCTAAAAAACCGGGAAGCACCATCACCGGATGGCCGTCACCAGAGGGAGATCTCTTTAAAAAAGGTAAAGCAGCACCAAACGCGCTGAGTTCAATTAATGTTCTGCCTTCGCTGAGCATATGAAATAAAGAAGGTCTGGGTATAGTAGGTAATACATGTTGCATAACAAATCCTATAAAATGGTGTGACTATTCTTCTTGCATAAGCGCATCAATGGCGGCTTGGCCAGCTAGCTTTTCCTGTACTGCCAGTTCTAACTCATTAGCACTTTCGCGAATGTAACGTGTAAACATATCTAAATCGGGCATTAAATTTGCTGAGCTTGTAGGACTAATAGATATGGTGCCGTTATAACTACAAATAGGCATGATCAAACCCATCCCATCAAAAATAGGCGCGGTCCCCATATTAACTATGAGCTTATGACCAGCAAGGTAAATAGGTATTTGCGGCCCGGGTACATTGGTAATCACCACATTGAATAATGGATTATGATGTTTGGCTATGGCCGCACTGGAGTAGAACCTTGCTGCCACACCCGCTAAACCAAACGGAATTAACTCGGCGTATCCCATTAAACTTTTTGCATCGATGGCATCTTGGTAAAGCTTACCTACCATGGTATTGATTTGAATTTTCTCAAATCGCTTAATGGGATCTGCAACATCGGTAGCCAACTGCACATACATGGCAGATACCTGATTACCCATCGCATTTTTTTCTTCTGCCGTACGGGTTGAGACTGGCACCATAGCGACAAGTGGCTTATCGGGTAACTCACCTTTTTCTAACAAATAACGCCTTAGCGCTCCAGCACATATAGCAAGTATCACGTCATTTAAGGTTGCCCCATCGACTACTTTTCTGAGGGCCTTAACTCGGTGGATATCTAAAATAGTAGAATTCCACACACGTTCCATTTCAACCGTGTCGTTAAACCTTGTTTTAGGGGCATTGAACGGCATAGTAGGCATTGTTATGCCTTGCGCTCGGGTCATGTAACCCGCTTTAAACGTAGCCTTACCCGTATCCCACAATAGGCCTGGAAGCTTAGTAGGCCGCGTAATGAAGTGATAGGCACTTTTTGCCATCAAGCCAACAGCCCCAGGGATCTCTTTTCTCTCTTTCACTATACCTGGCTTTGGTGCCCTTGGTGTAGGTGACACATCAAACAACATAGACATCAAGTCGGCTCCAGATTTGCCATCAAATCCTGAATGATGCACCTTGCTGATCAACGCCACCGACCCTTTAGGCACTTGCGGGATGGAGTCTAAACCTTCTACGAAGATAAATTCCCATAAAGGGCGATCTCGGTTTAACTGCTGGGAAAATAATCTGGATGCTAAATAACGCAGCTCTCTCCAACCACCCGGACGGGGTAAAGCAGTGCGGTGCATGTGCATGTTGATATCAAAATCGGGATCTTCAACCCAATAAGGCCTATCTAGGCTAAAAGGTACCGTGACCAATTTTTGGGTAAGTTTTTCGACATTATGCACACGTTCACTTACATACTGTCTAAAATCATCAAACTTAAGCGATCCTTCTATAACAGCTACACCGCCTATGTGCATAGGCATCTTTGGTGTTTCAAGATATAAAAAAGAAGCGTCTAGGCCAGAAAGCTCTTCCATAGGTATACCATTTACATCGTAAACTAGTTGTTAAAATACACTATATTCTTATAAATAAAAATCAACCTCTTTTATGCATACCCCCTATTTGTAAATCTAAATAAAAAGAAACTCTCATTTTAAATTACTAATGTTTATACTGGGTCAATGTTTTTCCAAAAAAATGAACTATGTCATTAATTCACCCAGTAGATATCGCTAAAGTTGCTAGTCAATCATTTGCCTTACCGGATATTTGTGTGCGTATTCGATCAATGTTAGATGATGGAAAATCTGACTTAGAAGATATTAGTCGGTTTATCGCATTGGATCCCTCTTTGTCTTCTAAGTTGCTTAAACTGGCAAATAGTCCATTGTTTCGTTTTGAGTCGCAAATTGACTCTTTAGCAAAGGCCATCAACATTATTGGCGGCGAAGCCTTATATAATCTAGTCATGGCAGAAACTGCCAGCTCTGCATTTGAACACTTTAGCAGCGACGTAATTGATTTAAAAAGGTTTTGGCTACAAAGTATCTATGCGGCCTTAGTTGCAAAGCATTTGGCTAAGATGATCAAAATAAGAGGCAGCGAGCGCTTCTTCCTGCTCGGATTGTTACACAATTTAGGCGAGCTGTTAGTTGCGATTCAGGCACCGGACTTAGCAATTAAATGCTGCAAGTATGATGAAAAAACGTCGCCTTGGAAGTTACAACGTCAAGTCTTAGGTTTTGATTACGCAAATTGCAGTGCAAAACTTATGGAGTTTTGGCACTTACCCAGTCAATTATATATTCCTGTGATGGATCTACATAATGAAAATAAAGCGCTGGAAAACAAAGATGTCGCGATTATTTACACTGCGGTTCGTGCTGGCATAGCAATGACACATGATAATTTATATTCAGCCAGTCAGTTGGTCACTCCTTTAGTTCTGAAATATTTGAATCTTGATCAAGAAGATTTAAAAGACGCGATTAAATTTGCATCCATGGAAGCTGACGGCGTATTAAGTGTAATGAATCCTTCAATGCGTTAATTTAGCTTGATATACAAGTATTTATTACACATTTTGCGCTTTACCGGTCCACAAGCGAAGTGAATTTATATACAATACTTCGCTAATTTTTAGAATATTAGTATTTTTACACCATGAAGTGGATTTTACTCCTAATTGTTTTACTAACGGCAAACTTTGGCTTTGCTAAGCAAAACATCATGTACTCCCTATATCTAGCAGATAGGCCCGCTTTTGATGATGATGAGTTATCAATAATTAGTGAGTTTGGTTTTTTGGTGGCAAATGGAAATACTAATACCTCGACCATCACAGCTAAGGTAAATACCAGTCAAGAGTTAACTTCTTGGAGTTATCAAATCATAGGTAATGCCCTTTACAAGCAGAATCAACAAGAGTTGGATGGTGAAGAAAATAATCAGGCATCCGCTCAGAAACTATTTTTATCTGGTCAATTGGATCACAAACTAACTGAACCGGATGACCGTCTTTTTATTTATGGCGAATATGAAAAAAATCGGTTTAATGGATTTCGTTACCAAGCTTCATTAGCAGCAGGATGGACCTCTAGGCTCTGGCACGATAAACAAAGCGAATTTAAATATAGTGTTGGTCCAGGTTATGCTATTTCAGAAGTCGATGAAAACAATAGCGAAGAAAACTCCCAAAACCTTATTATCAGAGCCGCATTGGAATATAGAAAAAAGTTTTCTGGTAATGCTACGTTTCGGCAATTTATTAGCACCGAAGTAGACCAAGAATTTACCAAAACTAAATTAGAAACGTCTTTATCAACAAAACTGACAGGCACTTTAGCTATGAAGCTCAGTTTTGTCATAAATCTTGATACTAGTGTTGGGCCAGATATTGAAGAGCTAGACACTGAAGCTGCGTTTACCTTGGTTTATCAGTTTTTTTAAAATTAGGTTACAACTAAAGTAGGGTACTTCTACAGTTAAGCTTCTGTCAAAGTAGCACTATTTGTGTCTACTGAACCACATCTACACATAATTATTTATACATAAAGGATATACGAATGAAAAAGTCAATAATTTTACTTGGGTTATGTGCCGCTGGAAATGCATTTGCTGCAGACGAAGTAAAACCCTTCTCTATGGATGGCGAATTTGGCTATATTGCAACAACAGGTAATACTGAAACAACCTCTATAAAAGGTAAGCTGTCTGCCCACCAAGAACTGACTCAGTGGAGCAATGACTTCACCGTAGAAGCGCTGTACAAAAAAGATGAAATTAATGATGTAGATCAAACCACGGCACAAAAATATTTTTTATCCGGCCAAGGTAACTATAAATTAGAAAATCCTGACCATCGTTTATTTGGTTTTGCCTCATACGAAGACGACAAATTTAGTAGTTTTGACTACCAAGCAACACTTGCAGTTGGTTGGTCACAAAAAATGTGGGAAGACGAGGCAAGTAAATTTAATTACAGCATTGGTCCTGGTTACTCATTTGCTGAAACCAGTGATGGTGAAAAACAAAATGGAATGATAGTTAGGGCTGCTTTGGACTACCAATGGAAAATCTCTGACACCGCTCAGTTCAAGCAGTTGCTCAGCACTGAAGTCGGAAGTGACAATACGAAGTCTAAATCAGAGACATCGGTATCTGCCCAAATCAGCGGTGATTTATCTCTCAAAGTTTCTCTTATTCTAGATCATAACTCTGATGTAGCCGACGGTATCGACAACCTAGACACACAAACAGCGGTTACTTTGGTTTATAGCTTTTTCTAAACGCGTAACAAATAATTTATGTTCTATCTGCCCACTTGTGTCAGATAGCTCATAACGTCCCCTGAACTCCGTAATTGATTAACTGTATTATATATACAAGGGTCGAGGGTGTTACTGATAATCAGCACTGTTTTGGTTTACGTGATGTTCAGCGCCAATCTGCCAATTTTTGTCTAGATCAAGCGCCAAGCCGAGGTGACACCATGGCTATCACTATTATTAGGATCCCATGGAAAAACATCATCTTCACGTACTTTAAACTTGTCAAAACGTAGGCTAATCCTATGCGCTTTATGTCTATAACTCAGCATTACACATCAAGCATCAAAATCAATATATACAAACCGGTCGCCTATTACTGAGCTGCCAGACAGTCATTGACCCAGTACACGGGTATTGCCATTAAATTTATATTGCAAGGCCAAGGAATCAAATTTAGTTCGCCAAGCGTGCAGCCGTTCCTCACTAACGGCTAATGGATCAGCTTGATTATCATAATAGTAATAGCGCAAAGTGGACTGGTTATAATAAAAAAAGATGTGTTCCTAGATAAAAACCCATATTTCCATCTAGCGCATGATGTGGCTCAACATAATTAGGATGAAAAATACGATCAGTACCGATAACGCTTGGATAAGCAGCAAAAGGTACGCGGTCATTGTTTAAACTTTGCCTATCGTGCATAGCAAAACCACGCCAACTTATTAATGTGCCTAAAGGGTCATTTGCTTTAAACAGTGAGCCATGAAATGGGACTATTACGAGCACGACCGGGGCTGTATAGTGTCATTTCTAATCCGGCACTACGCAGCTCTTCCCCGACCCAACTATTCACTGTTGACTGGCTGTAAGTGAAAGGTGACAACCAACCTGCATCCGCATTTTCCAAAGATAATTTAGGATAAAAAAAGCCAACTCTTGCACGCCACCGCAACTTATTACTGCTTAATGGTTTGTAACTAATTTGAGCTTGGGATATACCTGAATTTTGCTCACCCAACTGATAATAATTCGCGACTACCGTATAACTCAGACCACTTGCAAAGTTGTCTGACAACTCTACAAAAGCCTGTTGCACATTTAAACCGTCTTAAGAATAAGCAAGGATCCCAGTATCGCTTTCAAACCAAGAGGATTGTTGATCTGATTTGACATAATTGAGTTTTACCAGCCCTTTAACTTCAACGGCTAAAGCATTAACACTGACTATAAAAAGGCTCAAAAAAAATAAGTTTAACATCTTTGGAGGAAACGCAGTTTTCCGCATAAACGTTTTATTCATAATCAGAAAATTCATCCGACACATCTTCGTATTGATTGACATCAGGTAATAGTGGTGACTTCAATGTAACGTTTATCTCAGACTCTTCCGATAAAGTCAGCTGTCTGGATAAGGAGGTAACTTCATCTTGTATTATGGGATGCCAAACATCTAGTTGATATTTGCCATCAGGCAGCTCAAGAGTCAGATTTCCTTTAATATCAGTTTTACCAAAATAAGGAGTATCAACAACAAAAATATACCCTAGCATCCAATCATGAATGTTACAGCCTAACTCAACCGAACCCTGATTTGAAAAAAGTAAAGGAACGGCATCAAGTTCTTTATATAGTTGTAATTCGAAGGTTTTAGCCTTTGAAAAAGAATATACATGATGTTTAATCGAGTCAGAGTTCGGGAAATCCACTTGAGTATCTTTTTATACGACTAATATATGTGGTAAAAAGTGCGTATTTATTTGGTCCATTATCGCGATACTTTTAGATGTATTACTTGGTTTTGGATTTTTAGGGGATAGATAAACCACAACGTTGCCGATATGCATGTTTTGTTCATTCAACACATTGACATATAGCTATTTGGATTTTACAACAAAGTTAATACCCTAGAGAAAATAGTACAGATAATTGAAAAGCTGTTATAAATTTTGGCTTGTATACCCACATTGGAATTCAATATACTGCTTAGTGAAATATGTCAAAAACATTCCTTATTCATATCCCTCAATCTACTGTGCTAACGAGACTCAAACATGAAAATCAAAGCAGCAAACACAAAATCATGATGCAGTAATGAAATAGACAGATTAATAAAGTAAAGCCATTCCTTAATGAGGTAAAGTATTGCCTCTTCTCCTGTGACCTCAGTATAAGTGACATCACAATAACGATTTAATCCAGTTTATTTAGAATGGTTTTTACTTCAGCTATCTGTTCTGCACTGCCTTTTTTCAAAATTTCATCTAATAATTCTTTCGCCGAATCGTCTTCACCTATCTCTATGTATGCATGCGCCAAGTCTAACTTTGCACCCAAACCATCGTCGGCATCAACATCGATCATATTAAGATTGTCTTGATCATTAACAAAAGGCTCTAAGGGGATATCTAAATCTAATGCTTTATCAATCTCATCATCAGACTCAGCATTAAAACTTTCATTCAGTAATGATTCAACATCTAAAAAGTCTTCTGTGTCTAATTCGCTTTCATCGATGTTTTCACTTTTAGACGTTTCATTCAATAAAGCGGCGATATCAAACCCAGTATCATCTTCTTCTAATGATAAATCGTCGTCCAAATCAATAGATTCAAGCATTTCATCAAAGCTTGAGCCTTCAAGCTCTTCGATGATCCCATCGTCTTCATCAGCATTAGTCTGTTTTTGGCTAGGTTTGACATCATCATCGTCTAACCAATCGCCTAACCCCGGTAAATCATCTAATTCATCACGACTATTTTGAGATGAATCAAACGATAATCCATCGATAGTTTCATCAAATGCATTATCAAGCTCACTATCATCAAAATCGTCAACCGATTCACCATCATCTAGAGTTGGAGATGACGAGGAAAGTGGCTCATGAGGTTGATTTTTAGTAACAAAATCGTCAGCCGAGAACTCTAAATCATCAAGTGAACTAATAGAGGCAGGTTTGTTCGATGTGAGATCTTCTAATACTTCATCCAACTCTTCTTTTTCAAAGTCTTCTAAGGCTTTTTCTAGCTGATCTTCATCTAATGTAGAGTCACTGTTGGCTGGCATATCGATGTCTGAACTTAACTCAGTGTCGAGTTCATCGTCTTCATCTATGCTGTCGTCAGCTAACTCTTCGTCTTCAACTGCTTGCTCTGACTCAGGTAGCTCTTCATCATCAACAGCCTGTTCAGGCTCAGCTAACTCTTCGTCTTCAACTGCTTGTTCTGGCTCAGCTAGCTCTTCCGCTTCAACAGCTTGTTCTGTATCAGATAACTCTTCATCTTCTACAGCTTGTTCTGGCTCAGCTTGTTCCGGCTCAGCTAACTCTTCCGCTTCAACAGCTTGTTCTGGCTCAGCTAACTCTTCGTCTGCAACAGCTTGTTTTGGCTCAGCTAGTTCTTCCGCTTCAACTGCTTGTTCAGACTCAGCTAACTCTTCGTCATCTACAACTTGTTCTGGCTCAGCTAGTTCTTCATCATCAACAGCTTGTTCAGGCTCAGCTAACTCTTCGTCTGCAACAGCTTGTTCAGGCTCAGCTAGTTCTTCGTCTTCAACAGCTTGTTCAGGCTCAGCTAGTTCTTCGTCTTCAACAGCCTGTTCAGGCTCAGCTAACTCTTCGTCATCTACAACTTGTTCTGGCTCAGCTAGTTCTTCATCACCAACAGCTTGTTCAGGCTCAGCTAACTCTTCGTCTGCAACAGCTTGTTCAGGCTCAGCTAACTCTTCCGCTTCAACAGCTTGTTCTGGCTCAGCTAACTCTTCCGCTTCAACAGCTTGTTCAGGCTCAGCTAACTCTTCCGCTTCAACAGCTTGTTCTGGCTCAGCTAACTCTTCCGCTTCAACAGCTTGTTCAGGCTCAGCTAATTTTTCAGTTGCAACAGTTTGTTCTGTATCGGATAACTCTTCCACTTCAACAGCTTGCTCTGTATCAGATAACTCTTCATCTTCTACAGCTTGTTCCGGCTCAGCTAACTCTTCGTCTTCAACAGCTTGTTCTGGCTCAGCTAACTCGTCGTCTTCTACAACTTGTTCTGGCTCAGCTAACTCTTCCGCTTCAACAGCTTGTTCTGGCTCAGCTAACTCTTCCGCTTCAACAGCTTGTTCAGGCTCAGCTAGTTCTTCGTCTTCAACAGCCTGTTCAGGCTCAGCTAACTCTTCGTCATCTACAACTTGTTCTGGCTCAGCTAGTTCTTCATCATCAACAGCTTGTTCAGGCTCAGCTAACTCTTCGTCTGCAACAGCTTGTTCCGGCTCAGCTAACTCTTCGTCTTCAACAGCTTGTTCTGTATCAGATAACTCTTCCGCTTCAACAGCCTGTTCAGGCTCAGCTAACTCTTCGTCATCTACAACTTGTTCTGGCTCAGCTAGTTCTTCATCACCAACAGCCTGTTCAGGCTCAGCTAACTCTTCAGCTTCAACAGGTTGTTGTGTCTCTTGCAGAACTTCAGATATATCAACTTCGATGTCATCGTCTGTATTTTCTTGGTCAAAATCATCACCCAATAAGTCTTCATCTATTTCTTCAGCTAAATCATCAAGCTTTTGAATACCAAGCTGAGGCTCTTCTACATCGAATAATTCATCGTCATCGTCATCGTCATCGTCAGGTAACATAGAACGCATTTGTTCAACTTGTTCCAACTCGTCAATTAAGTTACCTGTAACGCTATCCAGTTCTTCATTTTGAGAAATAATTTCTTTATCAAGATTTTGTAATACTTCTTCGTTAATAACATCTGAATCATCTATTAAAGGGGTTTCAACACTTTCCTCTACTGATTCAGCAAGTAACTCATCAATACTAATCTCAGGTTGCTCTTCGTCATCCACCGCAGATTCAGTTATAGCTTCATCATCATCTGTAACCGGTGCAAGTAAAGATTCATCCTCTTCATATTCCATGTCATCGACTTCAGTGTCGACTTGTGGTTCGTCTTCTTCAGTTAACATGTCATCAAGATCAGAGTTATCATCGCTGTCTTGTACTTCAGCTAATAAATCATCGTCGTCTTCGTCAAATAAACTATCTAAGTCATCTTGCTCAACGACCTCAGAGCCGACTTCAAATTCTTCGTCGAGTAATTCATCTAAGTCATCATCTCCCAGATGATCAAACATCCCAGAGTCATCAACTGTAGGTTCTTCAATACTATCGCCTAGCGCATCATCTAACGACTCTTCAAGCTCTCCAGATAACACATCATCGAGTAAGTCGTCATCGCCAAACAAGTTATCATCGTCAAAATCGTCATCACCTTCTCCCGACAATTCAGCACTCAGTGCATCCGACAAATCATCCATTTCAGCAGCGAGAGGATCCAAAGACATATCATCTAAATCATCTTCTTCAGACTTAACAATCGCAGGGGCTTTGCGCTTAATCATCCAATAGGCAAAAGCGGTCAGTGCTAATAGAACCGGTAATGTGAAAAGCAAGATAAGTGTAATAGGGTTGTCTAGCCAAGACGTTTCTTGTTCTGCCATTTGAGCAGCTTTTAGCGCAGCATCTTGCCGAGATTTTTCTAATAACTCTTCAATGCTCTCGCCCATTTGATTCATTTGCAGCGACTTTTGCTGTTCCTCACTGCGCATTTCATCAATGTCGGTATTGACTTTATTTAATCTTTCAGATAATTGTTGATTATTATCCAGAATACTTTGTACCTTGTTAATCGATTCGGCAAATTGCTTCTGAATGGTCAAAAATTGGCGATTTTGTGCCTCGTCGATAGCACCTAATTTTTCTTCAATTAATTCCCGAGTTTGATCCAAAGCGGCGGTATTTTTCGCTTGTTGGGCAGACTGACTTGAAGTGTTTGACTTTAAGCTCTGTGTGTCTTGCTCAGCTTTTTGTTGGGCTTGACTGGTGTTAACACTGGAAATATAAGCTTCCGATGGCATTCTTAATATCGAGCCATCTTTCAACAAATTAAGATTTTGTTGTTCAAAAGCGTCAGGATTAAGCTCGTATATAGCTTGCATGACCTGATAAATAGAAAGCGAGTTATTTGGACGATAATTCTGAGAAATTTGCCATAACGTATCCGAAGAAACTATAGGGCCATAAATGTCAGACTGATTGCCTCTTTGAGTTTGAGGCTGGGTTTGGCGTTGAGTTTGTCTTTGGGCTTGAGGCTCAGAGTACCTAGGCGTTGAATTTTTAGGACCTCTTAAATTACCCTGTTGGGAATAGGCGGCAGGAATAGCGGTAACAAAATTCAGCACAATTAAAAGTTGTACTGCTATCTTTTGCAAATTCATATGATTCCTTTATGCCCCAAAATATCAACCCTCGTTATGATTGACGTCACAGCGCACCGCAACATTCAATTTTGCACAATATAATTATGTTATTTTTTGAATTTTAATTAAATTGTTTTTCTATATAAATTAACTAGTTATGTGAATTCACATAGTGTCATTTTATTGGCTTTAATTCATACTAACAAGCAAGTCGTATTCCAAGTTTGAAAACGACGCATAAATTTTCACACAACTATAAACCAGTTGGCCTGTTTGATCTAGAATGACAAGCTGATTGGAAAGATACTAATTTAATATATTATCGGCAATAGGAAAGAATTGATGAGGGCCTATTCAGGACTCTCAAAAGGGCTCGCTGCTTTTTTATATATCTAAGACATATAACCTGCAACAGGCCCTAATATATTTATATGTAATCGCGGATAAGCACTTCAGCAATCTGCACACTGTTAGTTGCAGCGCCTTTGCGTACGTTGTCTGAGACAACCCATAGGTTAATACCATTAGGATGCGAGATATCGTTTCTGATACGACCAACATGCACATCATCATTACCGCTAGCGTTGCTAACTTGGGTAGGAAAATCTTCTCTATCCCTGTGCAGCACTATGCCCGGCGCATTGGCTAATAATTCTTTCACTTCTTCAGCATCAATTGGCGCACGTGTTTCAAGGTGAATGGCTTCACCGTGACCGTAAAATACGGGAACACGTACCGCAGTGGCATTCACTAAAATAGTGTCGTCACCCATGATTTTCTTCGTTTCCCACACCATTTTCATTTCTTCTTTGGTGTAATCGTTATCCATAAAAACATCGATTTGTGGGATGACGTTGAAAGCAATTTGGCGACTAAAGGCTTCAGTTTTCACTTCTTTGCCACTTAGCAGCGCCGCAGTTTGATGAGCTAACTCGTCAATTGCCGCCTTACCACCACCAGACACAGACTGATAGGTGCATACATTAATACGCTCAATGCCCACAGCATCATGAATAGGCTTCAACGCCACCATCATCTGGATAGTAGAGCAATTAGGATTAGCGATAATATTACGATTACGGAAATCAGCTAACGCTTGAGGATTCACTTCTGGCACCACCAATGGAATATCGGCTTCGTAGCGAAATTGAGACGTATTGTCGATGACGACACATCCCGCATCAGCTGCAATAGGTGCGAATTTTTCTGATACGCTGCCACCAGCAGAAAAGAAGCCTAGTTGTACTTGGCTCCAATCAAATTCATCCACGTCTAAAACGGTAATTTCTTTCCCTTTGAAAGTTACCTTTCCACCTGCAGAACGAGCACTGGCTAATGGATAAAGTTTGTTGATCGGGAAATCTCTCTGTTCAAGAATTTCGATCATGTGTTGTCCTACTAATCCAGTAGCGCCCAACACGGCAACATCAAAGGCCCGAGACATGGCTTTATTACTCCTAAAATTTTGAATTATTGGTTAAATTGTATTTTTTGGCTCACCTATTTGGCTGCTAAAAATCCAATGTCGTAGATTGCCTTTGAATCAGCAAAATTTCCAGTGTTTAGCGCTATTGCCGAAAATTCTCTTCTTATAGGATAGTGTTTTCGGATATATCTAAACTGCTCAGCGTCGTGCATATTTGCTCTAAAGTGTTGATCATCTGACTCAATGTTATACACATTTAAAACTAACTGATGCAATATTTGCCAAAAATCCTGTTTATCATTTATTTGTATCGTACTAGGCTCGGCCTGTGGTAAATAGTCAGATAACTTTTTGTCAGCTTGAATACCTAAATGTTTGCACAAGGCCAAGTAAAGCATTTCAGTGCCTCTGGCTTTGCCTTCTATGGTATGACCGGCGATATGCGCAGTAGCCAAAGCGGTGTGCGGAATTAAGTCAAGATTGATACCGGGTTCGTTTTCCCACACATCGAATACTAAGTTCAGTGACGTTCCTTGCTCAAAAAGATCGAGTGCGGCTTGATTGTTGACCACTTCTCCGCGACATGCATTGATCAACAGCTGATTGTCACTAAGTGCTGCCAATCTAGTTTTATTGAATAAGTCTTGGGTGGGATAAGGCCCATCTTTAACCCAAGGTACATGCAACGTGATTACGTCACACTGCATTATATCGTTCATTGTCACGAATTCTCGCTCGTCACCAGCATCAGCCAAAGGCGGATCGCATAACTTATGGCGAATACCCAAAACGGTCAATACTCTTGCCAAAGCACTTCCCACATGACCTGCGCCAACAATGCCCACTGTTTTATCTGCTAATTGCCAGTTAAGCCTTTTACCCATAACCAACATGGCACTTAATACATACTCAGCCACAGCGACCGCATTACAACCGCCAGCCGAGATAAAAGGAATATTCTGGTCAGCCAAATAATTTTGGTCAACATGATCGGTGCCCGCAGTGGCGGTGCCCACAAATTGAAGTTGTTTGTTATTAGCTAATAGCTGCTGGTTAACCTTGGTGGTAGAACGCACCAACAATACATCTGCATCGGCCAGCATATCTGCGTTAATCGTTTTGTGAGAAAACACTTCACATTCGCCAAGTTCAGAAAAAAACTCTGCCGCATAAGGCATACTGTCTTCGTAATATATTTTCATGGTGATGATCTAGGATAAGTATCTGCAAGTGTCGGTATTATGCCACCATGTAGATGATTTAAAACATGATTCTGTGTTATTAAATCATTTATTGAGGCGCCAGATACACCTTTTTAAAGGTAAACGCTTGGGCTGTTCTCCCTTAGCATTGAGCAGTGCCAACCTATCTTTAGCTTCTTGAATACTTGGGTAATGCCCAGCAGACACCCACCATAAAGCATACGTTTGTTAGGTAGTAGCTTCAAACCACTCTTTTTTACGCTTAAAAAAATCAATGTAATGGGTTTTAAACATAAACTGTTTTAACACTTCAACCGATTACCAAACAGACATATTCACTAGCTCATTTGGGTTATCTGAAAACACCTTCATCACGTCACTGTCCATAGCACTTTTAGCCATACCAATATTAACTTGAACTAAGTGAAACATATTCATCTTTAATAAGAGTAATCACATAATAGTCATAGGGTTAGGGGTTAATAAAGCAACCTGTTATCTCAGTCAAAAAAGTACGATATAAAGACAATACTTTTTCTGGAGCTTCCAGCTGTGGGTAATGCCCCACATCTAGCGCGGTGGTTCTTGAATGAGGAATAATGTCGATGTAATGATCAAGCATATGTTGTCCTGAGATGGGGTCGTGCACACCATTGATAAAATATAGAGGTACAACTGTGCTGATCATGTTTTCTACCCAACGTTTTCCGTGCTGGTTGCGTTCATCTATATAACTTAATAAGTTGGGTAAAACCTTTTTGCCATTATTGTGCTTAATGAGCTGCCATAAAATATCTATTTCATTGGCACTAGGCTGGCTGTCGGCAGCAAATATTTTGTTGAAACCTCTGGCTAAACTCGCTTTATTCATAAAGTGACTGGCTAAACCACCGAATCGACTTTTCAATAACTTCTGAGCAAACAAAGGCCTGTGATGAGAAGCAAATAAGCCACCATTTAAAAAACAAATAGATAAAATCTTAGCTGCGTTATCAATAGCGTCTTGGCGACTTAATAGTTCTTGGGCAACCGAATCACCATAATCGTGGGCCAAAATATGGTATTGCTTCACACCTTGTTTACTCAGCAATGCCTGCACAATGTCGGCTTGCTCAAGCAAACTATATTGATGTTCTGAGGGTTTATCAGATAAACCAAAACCCAATAAATCTAGACTCAGTAAACGGTATTGCGCGGCTAAATGTTTCCACTGAAAATGCCAATCCCAAGCGGCACTTGGAAAGCCATGAATAAACAAGATGGTTTCTTGTTTAGGATTTTGTTCAAAGTTAAGTGACTGCCAATGAGCGATACGATGGCCGCATAACTCACTGAAAACAGCATATTTTTGATAATTTTCAAAGGTAAGTTGCTTCAAAAGTTATTGATCGTAGCCAGGATTAGTTCGGTCCAATTTACGCAATATTCCCGGCCATGCCAAGGCTCCTCCTGCAGAACGTGTCACTTGTTTAGCCTGAGCCTGAATACCCGCTAAGATCTGAGGCGGAATAAGGATCAGTTCTTGGCCACTGGCCTGAGCTTTCAGCTGAATTTGGCATGAACATTCTAGTAAATACATCCCTAAAAATGCATCGGCAATAGTTCCAGCACAAGTTAACAAACCATGATTACGCAAGATCATAAATCGGGTGTCCCCCAAATCGGCCACCAAACGTGACTTTTCATCCGGATTAAGCGCTACACCTTCATAGTCATGGTAAGACAATGATGAAAGAGCAAACAGAGATTGTTGACTAAGAGGCAACAATCCTTGTGTAGTGGCAGACACTGCAATACCCGCTGCGGTATGCAAATGCATCACACAGTGAGCATCTTCACGGGCTTCATGCACAGCACTATGGATCGTAAATCCTGCTGGATTAATCTCATAATCCGAATCCATCACTTTATTACCTTGCAGGTCCACTTTGACCAAACTCGACGCCGTGACTTCTTCAAACATCAGACCATAGGGATTAATTAAAAAATGATGCTCTGGCCCTGGTACACGTGCCGATATATGAGTGAAAACTAAATCATCCCAGCCAAACATAGCCACTGCACGATAACTTGCAGCTAAATCGACTCGGGCTTGCCATTCTTGTTCACTGACTTGTTGTTTTACTGAAGCTGCCATTGGTATCGCTCTTAGTTGAATATTAATTAACATAAGATAAGCTATCAAGCATGATCCAAACTGTCGCCCAAATGACAATTGAGAAGTTTATATGCCATTAAATGAAATTCGAAAAATTCTCTCGCAAAATGCATGGTTTGCTTCTTTGCCAGAATCGTTAGCGGATAAGTTACTTGAAAAAGGTAAGGTAAAAGTTCTGCACGACCAACAAATATTGCATCAAAAAAATGACTTAGCGGATGGATTTCACTGTGTTATTAGAGGTCGTATTCGTATCAGTAATTTCAGCGTCGAAGGTAAGGAGCTAGTATTAACCTGGATCCAGCCCGGTAATTGGTTTGGTGAAATTTCACTGATAGACGGTCAACCTCGCACCCACGATGCTCATGCTGAAGAGACAACAACACTATTAAAAGTGCCTAAAACTGTTTTTGAACAATTATTTATAGATCACCATCAATGGTCACAACATATTATGCGCCTGCTGTGCCAAAGAGTGCGCGCTACATTCAGCCTGATAGATGAAACAGGCTGCCTATCCTTAAAAGGACAATTATGTAAAAGGTTAAGTCTAATGCATCAGGGATTAGAAGAACAACAATCAAAGAACATGGAAATTACGATTTCTCAAGATGCCTTAGCGCAACTTATTCATAGCTCAAGGCAAACAGTGAACAAAATTTTACAAGGTTTACAAACAGACAAGGTTATCGCGCTGCGTTATGGAAAAATCGTCATTTTAGACAGAAACGCCCTTGAGACATTAACTCAGATTTAGCAGTAGAAGGGTTATAGCACCAGATTCACAATTAAAACCAATATACCAATTAGCCCTAGCACAAATATCACACCGACTATGGCATAAGGTACAAAAGACGACTGCTCAAAATCACTTTTATAATTGGCATCACTTTGTACACCCAAAACACTAGCGGCAACGCTTTTAACTACATGCCATAAATTTTTTTTTGCCATCTAAGTTTGGTTCCTGTGTCTGTAGTCTTGATTACCCATTCTTGAAGAAGCCTTGTCATCTTATCGATTCGCTGCAAAGTGTGCCATATCAAGGGAGAGAAGTATTGATAGTTTTATGCCATGTGGGACACCTGCGCCCTTGGGACTTTTGACTAGGATCCCTTCTAGCCAGATACTCTTTTTATAAACTGCGTCCAGCACAGCTGACACTTGCACGTTACCTAAAGGTCAGTTGAAGCGGTGGACCCCAGACTCTTTTTCACCAGCAATAACGCCGCTTCATGACGGGCGTGAACAAAAGAATGAATATTGAGTACTGTCAACGCAGATTGTTCGGCGCGGCTATTCACCTTAACAATCAATTTGGCCTGGGGATAATAATCCAGTACCGCTTGGCAGATAATTTTTTTGGTTACCAAGGTATTCATGGTTATAATAATGCTGGATGACTGCTCAACCCTGAGTGACTCCAATACAGGGAGCTTTTCCAAGTGACCAAAATAGGCCTTACAACCGCGTTCGCGGGCGAGTAATACATGGGGTAAATTGTCAGAAATAATCACAAATTGCTTACCTTGTTTTTTCAGCTCCTTGGCAACGATGCGCCCTACTACGTTAAACCCACAAATAATAATGTGATTGTGTGCGGTTATAGGCGTAATTTTGTCTGACTCAAAAAACTCCACCACAAAATAAGAGGCCAATTTATAGATATTATTCACCATAAAAGGCGTGACTATCATGGATAACACAGTGACTAATATCAGAAAACTGCCTAACTCTTCAGAGATAATGTGCTGACTGGTCGCCAAAGAAAATATCGCAAAAGAAAACTCACCAATTTGACACAAGGCGATGGCTGACTTAATGGCATCACTCTTGTTGGCTTTGCGGCGAATTAAGGTGAAAATGATCACGGCTTTCACTAACATGGTCAGCAGCAATACCCCCAACACCAAAAAAAACTCTTGGTAAAAATAATGAATATCTATCTTGGTACCAATAGAAAAGAAAAATGCCCCAAGCAAAATATCTTTATATGACGCAATATCAGACTCCACTTTTACATGATAATGCGTCTCGGCGATAATCATGCCGGCAATAAAGGCACCGAGGGAATAAGTAAAGCCCATTTCATGGGCCAATAATGAAGCACCAATCACTATGCTCAACACTGAGCCTAAAAACAGCTCTTCGAGTTTGGCATGGGTAGAAAAATGCAATAACCATTCAATCAGTTTTTTACCTAAGGTAAACATAAAAATAATAACCGCGGCAGCCGACAGCAGGGTTTTTATTAGGATTTCCTGCATAGACAGTTCGTTATTGGATAAGAAACTAATCAATAATAAAATCGGTATCACTGCCAAGTCTTGAAATATCAGGATAGCCACAGACTTTTCACCATAAGGCGTCATAATATCTTTAGACTTTTTTAGGTAAGTCAGCACGATTGCGGTAGACGACAAACTAAAAGACAAAGCAATCACAATCGATGAGATGGGATCCAGAGCAAAAATATAATGGGCCACGGGATAAATCACTACAGCACTGAGCACCACTTGCAAAGTACCGTTAATAAAAACCACTTCACGCATTTTCTTGAGCTTGGCAAAGGACATTTCTAAGCCAATGGTAAACATCAAAAATACTATGCCAAACTCACCAATTAAGTCTAAAGAGTTTAAATTTTCGCTGCCGTTAAAATCGAAGATATTACTGATGATCGTACCGGTAATGATGTAACCAATAATGTGGGAGACAGAGAATTTTTTTAAGATCAGATTAAGCACACTGGCGATGGCCAGAGAGATAAAAATAATCAGAAGAATAGAGTTCATAATTGCCGTGCCAGTCTTACCATCATTAACAAACTTATAACAAAAAAGCTTATTTTCTTAGTGAACCCTTGTTTTATAGAATAAGCATTGATTGGGCGTAAGTCCAATTATACTCATGGTTGCAGGCTATTTTTTTTAGTTACTCTTTTAGTTACTCTGAGAGTTTAATGTGGTGTTTTTGGGTCAGTACATTGACTCTGATTTTGGAGCGTTACCTAAGTTGGAACAATGCAGATCGGCTATCAAAGTTATTCCTCTTCAAGGATCACGGGCAATACATTGGCAGTTCACCAAAGATTGAACTGAATGAAGTAGTTATCATAACTATGCGGTTAATTCTTAGTTAGATAGTGAATATTGAACTATCACTTTTGCAGATATCACTGCCATTCGATTGATGTAATTATTGTAGCAATAAATCATTCACTCGCATTGGTAACTAAAATAAGCATAATCGGATACTCACAAAGACTGTAAAAAGGAAGTTATAAGTTGAAAATAATGATACTGATACTTGTAATGAGTGTTTTTAGCAGATTAGCTTACAGCCAATGTGAATTAGAAGAAGAACAAGTCGATAGATGGAATAAGGTTCTTAAATATAAAGTCACCGAGAGAGCGAGAAACAAACACCGTGAAGCAAAAAAAGTATTTCTAGACTGTTTGAGACAGCCAACAAAAGAAGTACAAATAAAATCACCAACCATCTCGACGACTAAAACTCGCAAGACCACAAAAACCAAGTATAAATTCTCACCTCACAAAAGCTCTAATCATGTAACCGTCTCAGATTACACCAATTTTAAGGGCAATAAGAAGCAAGCATGGAATCTCTATTTCTTAGAATCAGCTGAATGCTTGAGCAACAAAAACGACATGAAAATATTCGTAGCCTGTGCCAAAGTCAGAAAAAGAAACCTAAAAACATTTAACGCCAGATGGAATAACCAAACCCAAGAGTTGATGCCTTTTTTGGACAATAAATGAGATGATTGAAATCTAATCAAACCAACAAGCAACTCGCTTTTTTTTAAAACAAATATGTGAAATTTAACTATGTCAGAAACTTATATCGCCGAGGATGGCAAAGCTCGATGTGCTTGGTGTCAGGCAACGCCTCAGTATGTTGCGTATCACGAAAACGAGTGGGGCTACCCTGTTACCGATGATCAGCGACTATTCGAAAAAATCTGTTTAGAAGGTTTTCAATCTGGCCTGAGCTGGCTCACTATTTTGGTAAAGCGCGATAATTTCAGAGCCGCTTTTGCTAATTTCGATTTTAACCTTGTGGCGAAGTTTACCGACGAAGATGTTGAGCGTTTACTCCTAGACGCAGGCATAGTGCGCCATCGCGGTAAAATCACTGCCACCATCAATAACGCTAAACGGGCGCAAGAAGTGATAACAGAGTTTGGTTCATTAGCCCATTACTTTTGGCGATTTGAGCCAAAGCGTGATGAGGCTATTGCCTCAGAGTTTATGGCGACATGCGAAGAATCCGTCGCTTTATCTAAAGACTTAAAAAAACGCGGTTGGAAATTTGTTGGCCCCACTACTATGTATGCTTTTATGCAAGCAATGGGTATGGTGAATGATCATGCTCAAAGTTGCGCTTTGAGATTAAAGGCGATGGAACTTAGGGCGGGGTTGGTTCGTCCGTCCCTAGACTGAGAAATTTTACTTAAGCGGCAGTGCTTGATTTAGTCCAATTCAAAAAAAAAGAAAACGCTTCGCGCCATAGTCGTGATAATTTTTTGAGTCTAATCCTTTCGAGCCAGTGACTCTTTTTTCAACAGCAAAAATAGAGTAACCAGAAAAATGCCGTTCACTACTAAAATTTTTAACGACACAAAAAGGCTTAGTTTATGGGCGCCAACCGTGTTGTCGCTAAAAATATTCCATCCAAGCTCCACTCAAATTGCGTCTCGCGCGGCGTCCGCTTGCCATTGCCTAAAGCCTGACCCCTTATGCTTTCCTGATTTTTGTGATCCTAAGTGAAGAGGGTCTGCCAGCAAGTGTCAGCGCCAAGTTCTATGGTACCCCTTGAATTGAGTGAGAAAGCCCCAAATTCTTATTATGAGACATTTATAGTGCAATTGTGCTTGAGCGACTTGAATATTGGTGGCATCCACCTTCGCTATAAATACAACTGACTAAATATGACAGGATGAAAAAATGATTGCAGATCAAAAAGTAGTATCTTTGAACTACACAGTGAAAGACACCGAAGGCCAAGTTGTTGATAGCTCAGAAGGAGCTGCACCACTGGTATATTTACATGGCCAAGGCAATATTATTCCCGGTTTAGAAGCTGCACTTGTGGGTAAAGCCCCTGGTGAAGAGTTTGATGTAACCGTTGAACCGGCCGATGCCTACGGTGAATACAATGAAGAAATTATACAAGTTGTTCCTCGCAAAGTCTTTGAAGGCGTTGAAAGTGTTGAAACAGGCATGGTCTTTACTGCCCAAGCTCAAAACGGCCCGGTTCAATTGACGGTCACTAAAGTTGACGGTGATGACATCACCGTCGATCCTAATCACCCGTTATCAGGTAAAATACTGCATTTTTCAGGCTCGGTAATTGAAGTGAGAGAAGCGACTGAAGAAGAACTCTCTCATGGCCATGTTCATGGTGAAGGCGCCCATCAACAAGAAGAACAAGCAGCAAGTTAAGTAAATAAGACCAGCAAGAATGGCCCGGAGAGAGTTTAATTCCGGAAAAAGGGGCGGAGTGAAAAGTAATAAAATTCACTCCCCCCTTTTTTTTGCTCTGACTGCATTGACTAGCGCAGTTACTTATAACTTGTTACATCTGTTACAAAACTCGAAGAGTGGGGTGAGCTATTGTATTTTGTGCAAAACTCAATACCTGACCCCTTATGCTTCTGTATGCTTTCTGTGGCATATGCTTAGCACACAGGCACCCATGCATTTATTAAAAAAGCATCCCCCGCGACGTCCGCCTGCCGCTTGCCTTACTTTCGTGCTACAGCTCAAGAAAGTAAGCAAAGAAAGCCGCCGCTACTAAAGTTCTTAACCGCATAAAGAAGCTTAATTTATGGGCGCCAACCGCGTTGTCACTACAAATATGTTCACTCCAACTAACACTCAAATTACGTCCCAGTCTTTTGACCCTAAAATAAGCCTTTTGTGCTGAAACTTTTAAGGCGGGAAAGGCAGTGGCGGAGCCATGAGAAATGAAAATTAAGGAGTGAAAACAGCTCTTTTTTGAATAAATAGTTATCAAGGCTGTACTACTAATTATTCTGCGTAATATATTGATTTAATTATCTTTTCATTGGTTTGTTACAATGGGTGTCTTTGTAATATTGTATGACTTGACCGATACCATCCGTCGAAGTAGCAGTCATTAATAAGTGAACATGGTTAGTCATTAGAACAAATGCATGGATGGAAACATTATGTTTAATAGCGGGATCTTTGAGTTTATCTAAATACACTTTGTAATCCCGCTCAGCAAAAAAACAGGCTTGGCGATTATTGCCCCGTTAAATTATGTGCTGCGGACAACCAGCTATGGAAAGTCAAGGTAATCGAGCCATTTTGTATTCCTTTACATTATTTTTGGTACGTAAAGTTTAATTCACAATTCCATTAATTCCATTTAACGGCTTTCAACGAACCTGCCCCCGTAGGTCGTTTGCTGTTTTTAGAGTGGGTGTCTGCCTTAACTTGCTTTGCCATTCCATTGGCTGTGTATGTGTTTAAATTCAGTAGGCCTCTGGTTATTTTATTGTTGGATGACAGCTGGATTCAATTTCACCAAATTCTTGGTCTTTTAAGTCTATTAACTGCCCTCACAAAATTGTGCGCCGCCTCAGATAAGTCTGTTTGAATAAAAGTAAATCTTCATCATAAACAAAAGCAATATTCAAAACTGGTTTGCACAAAAGCGGGAGGTGTTTGTTTTGAATTCTGAATTACATGAAAACGGTTGAGTAATAGACGAAAAAAAGTCAGTTTTCATTCCCTCAAAGATATAAAAGTACAGCAATATTGCAAATATAAGGCACCATGTACTGTCATTTTATGAAAAATCACCGTTTTATTTTACCTATACAATGGCTCCCAAGCGGACTCATTTTTTTACTCAGCAATGGAATGAAAATCACCAGAATGGATCATGTCACCATCTTTAAATGACCACAAAGGGATCAGTCCCTGTGCAATCATCTTTCTGGCTCCCGTCTCGGAGAGAGGTATTTCAGCGGAGGGTTTGACAACAGGGTTACCTGCATCCTCATAAAAGTGAACCGGTAAATCTTCTGTATTTATCGCCTTCGCGTAATTCATTTCCGAACCGGTTTTAATAAATGTTCGGGCAATCTGTTCGGCTTTCAGAAAAGCAGGATTGCCCCATAAATAATCTTCGTGTTGAGGTGGTTGTGACATTTCTTCGAACGAAAACAATTTTACCGGTGCGGCTTTCTTACCATAGGGTTCCCGTAAAATAAATCGAGGTAAGGCCAGACTGATATTTTTTGCCACTGGGGATTTTCGTAAGATTGCCCAGGCTTCCGCAACTGGCTGCTCAATTTCAGTCACCCATTTATTTGCATTAGATGTTTCAGCGAAGGCATTACATCCAACCAGTTTTTCATCTGCCGCGGCCATAAATTGTGCTCCGGCCTGCTGCGCGATAAAACCAAGCTGAGATAACATGAGGATGTCATCAATGTTTGTGCCAAAACGGTAATCACCGACGATCAGGTCCCAGTCGATATCGCCCATCGACCTATCGCAGCACAGTTTATATAACTGTGATTGGGTGACATCATCCAGATTAAGATCACAAGCTAGTTCATCTTGACTGACATCTAATAAGTAGAGTTTAAGTGGTTCATCACTGGGAATGCGCTTCACCATAAAATACACCGCACGCCAGGCCGATTCGAGTGCCTGAAACTGGGTGTGATGCAATAAGCTTCGCATTTGCAATGTGATTGCTTCATCGATAGTCGCGACCATCTCATCCTGACGGGGATCCCGGGATTTTACACCTGGTTTATTGGCGAATAATTGTCGGATAAAGACATCGACCATTGATTTACTTGCCTTTTCTGTCAGAGCCGGTGAAGTTGATATATCACCATTATGGCCTGTTTTACTTTGGGTTTCTTCCAGAATTGAGTCCAGAAAACTGCCACCTGACGCTTCTTCGATGACCGGGGACTGTTGCTGTGGTTCGTCAACAGCTTCTACATCTGCGACCGGTGGAACTTCTTCTTTTTCTTCAAAGCCGCCAAGTTCTTCCACTGCTTGCTTAAAGGTTGCTGGATTGTTTAAACGACTGCGCAAATCACGAAGTCGGCTAAACAGTTCGACATTTTTATACAGTTTGTCCGGATGAAAATCTTTCAGCGAAGATAATGCAACGTCTACCGTGTTATTACTATCCTGATCCAGGGAGAGCGTTAACTTAAGTGCCATGGAAGCCAAGACTTCATCATAGTTATAGCGGTCAATTTCAATAAAGTGGCGTTCGCCAATATTAGCGTGATCGTCACTATTTTGCCTGCCGCTAAAGTTACCCATCATGGCAATAGAAAAACGGTCAGGGCTTTGCTCCCTTGGCGCGCGTCCTGTTGTCTGGGTTTGGGTGTTAAATGTCGTTGAAAAAGCGAATGATGTTTTTTTCGAATCAGACATGAACGTCTCTCTTGTTGAGGTTTCTTATTAACTGTTCTGGTTGATAAGCATACCGTGAAATGCGGTTAAAAAACCATCTTAATCGGGTTTTGTTAGCTGCTTAAATCTATTGGCAAAATGAACTTTTTTTTTTGAATTGCCAACTTAAGATTTCTCTTTAAGCTTTTTGCCGCGCAGTCGCTGCTTTTAAAACCTGCGGGGTCAGGTTCGTTGAAAAATAAAAATCATTTGATTTTTGATGTATTAAACGCCTTAGATCTTCTGTCACCACCTTGACGTGATGGTTTGGCTCTTCTGGATAAGGTATTCGAAACCCTTCAATAAACAGCTTTCAACGAACTGGACCTCGCAGGTCCGACGGAATTAAGCAAAACCGAGATAACTTAAAAAGTTTTATGTTGTGCTCACTTGCAAGTATCTGGGGTCAGATATTTATTAATAATTAACACCGGCCCAACAGAAAAAAGTAACGCTGTGCAATGCCCTTCCTAATTGTTATTGGTTTTTCTGGTCATTTGAAACTGAAAATAGTTATATAAGTCATCTAAGTCGGGGTCAGATAGATCGCTATGATCCGGCATAATAGTATAACGGTACTTGGATGCATGCTTGATCATCTCTTTGATCATATACTTCGAACGATAAGCTACAATGCTTTGAGGAGCGTTTAGATCAGGTCCAATCTTACCTCCCATGCGATCCATAGAGTGGCAATGTAGACAACGATTTCGAAACGTCGAGAAACCTCGGTAAGCCGAAGAATTTAATTTAGCACCTGTTGGAAACACTGTGGGGTATTGGTCTTCAAAACGTAAAAGATTGATCTGAATAACTTGCCAAGGCCAAGGGTAGGCGTTTATCGTTGTTTGAATTTCCCCTGTCCATACAAGAAAAAACGGACCGGGATCCACCATCTTCTTCCCAACAAGCTCCCAGCCATCGTTAACGTCTGCATCCCTAAAGGCTAAAAAACCACCGTCTTCATTGAGTTTGACGGATTGACTAACCGCTTCATAACCGTCAAGAGCAATAAAGGCAATGTCTGAATATTTTTCAGAAGTCCATTGTGTGTGATAAACAAAATTAAGAATATCCTTAATGGAAAATGCCTCATAATTCTTTTCTTTTCCTGCTATAGAATTGAATACCTTAATTTCATGAGATTTGATATTGTCTTTCAGTTCTGCTAATGAAATCTTGTTCACCAACTTGCCACTTGCTCGAAACTCCAATACTGAATCACCTCCCAGGGCCGGGCTGATAAAAAATAAAGGAAGTAAGATAACCACTAATCTAAAACATATTAGCGAAATATTCATCAAGATTGTCCTGTCAAAAAAAATGGAAACGGATTTAAAGTCATGTATAACAGAGGATGCTCTATAAGGTAAATAGTTACCATTGAAATCGATGGGGTCAGAAATTGATGGGGCCAGGTTGAACCTGCTACAGTTTAACGGTTACCTTAAATACACGACAATAGTGGCTTAGGAATATCTAGAATAACTAGCAAAAGACAACTTTATAAAGTCTATACCAAAGAGTTTAAGTAAGAAACTGTTCGGCTGATGTAGCAGTATGATAAGCCTGCTTCAGAGATTGCGGCTGAATTAGGTATTCGTCATAATCAGCTATACAAATGGAAAGAGCAGTTAACATCGAAAGGCGATGTATAAATGGGGTCAGATCCAAATTAATAAGATTTATCTTCTTTTCGCCATCCGACTGGCCTGCCCCTGTTCCCATCCTTTAAACTTTTTCCTATAAGGTCTTCAACCTCTTCAACAAATCGTTCACTTCCTGAGACCGAACCCTGAAACAGACCCCTGATTCGCCGCTTAACGGATGTCGTTCAGTAATGGCCCTTACACATGCTCGTTAAACAAAGCTCGATAAGCGGATTGCCGCGCTTCATCGCTTGCTCCTAATCCACTGAATAACGGATGAGGGCTTAACAACTTAATTATTTTTCCAAGCCCATTACATTGATAGCTTGACCACGAATAATCCGCTGGATCATTCACCATCCCTGCCCTGACAGGATTCAGGTCAATATAACGGTAGAGTGGCAGTAAATAGCTTTCTTCCTGAACTAAGCAAGACCTAAATCGACCTTCCCACAACGTACCCGAACAATCTTAACGATGATTAAAGTACTGAACATAGCGCCGACCAAGTGCCTGCATCATTTGCGACACTGAGAGTTGACGAGTTGACGATCTGGCGCACACATAATGTGAACATGATTAGTCATCAAGACCCAAGCATGAATAGCAACGTAGAATTTATCGGCATACTCCTTCAACCATGTGAAATAGGCTTTCATATCACCATCACCAGCAAAAATCACTTGCCGGTTGTTACCCCGTTGAATAACATGTTGTGGCACACCACCAGTGAGACCCTTGGCATTATTGGCATTAGAATGACTTGGTTGATGAGTTTCAATTAACTTTAGTCTTTAATTTGGATCTGCCCCCTTTTATATTTCAAAATCCAGTACAATCCGCAGCAAGTATTTCAACGTTTACAGAGTAAAGATCAGTCATCTTCAGATCTCTGGAAGAAGAGCCTGATGTTGCTATTTTTGGTGGCAATTAATCAATGAGACTATTGAATCAAAGAATAGAATCAAAGCATAAAATCGAAGAACCCATGGAAGTAATGAATGTCTACAGAAACACGCAGCTTTTTAATCACTAAGTCCGATCGTAGCCTTAAAGATAAAACGGGCAAAGTTTTTTCAGTGCCGACAGGTTGGAAAAATTTACCTGCCGGAGATGCCTCGGTTACACGCAAGGTGAAATCCCTAGGGCCGACTTGGACTGTTCAGGAAAAAAAAGGGCGCAAGGCATTTTCTCACGGCGTTTGGGCTGCAAAAGAACAGATTGAAGAAGCGATAACACTTGTCGAAGCTCAACGAGCCGATCCCAAACATCAAAAGAAATTAGCTCAGGTCAAAGTTCGCCGCGAAGAAAAGGAAACGGTCTTCGGCGAAGACTTTCAACAAGAGATCATTCAATTTCTCAACTTTGACCAAAAATATCATCTTTTGGTTGAGCAATTGTCACAGTTGGTAAAAGAACACGCGGTGCCCGTTGGTAGCGGGACAGTAGCGCGTAGCTCATCGGTAACCTTGGATGATAAGGCAGCCTTGGCAGTAATGGCCTGGATGCGACATCAAACCAGTGCTTATGATTCAACATCTGTTCCGCGTGTTAAGGGCGCAAGGCGCGAACTAAGGCGACAGATAGCGCGTCAATCCGAACGAATTCTAGCAAAGTACCGCAGTGGAGATGATGTCGATTTTAAGGTTTGCCCACTTTATAAGGCTTTGCATACAAAATAAAAAAAGGGAGTTTAAATGGGGTCAGATCCAAGTTAACAAGATTTACCTTCTTTACGCCATTCGACTGGCCTGCCCCTGTTCCCTTCCTTTAACCTTTTCCTGTAAGGGCTTCAACCTCTTCAACAAATCGTTTACTTCCTAAAACCAACCCCTTATTCGCCGCTTGATGGGTATCAAATTATAGAATCACCCATCGTAATAAACCCAAAAACTATTTTTTGGGGCTGTTCATCATATATGTCTTGTTAATTGTTTTGAGTTTTAGAACCTGCGAGGTCAGGTTCGTAGAAAAATAAAAGTTTTTTGAATTTTGAATTTTGATAAGTTAAACACCTTGGACCTTCTACCACCGTCTTGTAGTGATGGCTTGATAATTCCATTTATTCAAATCAACTAGTTTCATCGGGCCTGCCCCCAATTATTTTTTAATAACTCCATTTATCTTCACTTAATAACAATACAACCGGGCACCGCGAACGCGAATACCTAAGCGGTTAAATAAAGCACCAACAAAGAATAGATGCCAAAAATTACGGATAACCATTTGAACCATTTAGGTACCCAAATGACCAACGCCATCAGAATAATCCCCACCAAGGGCACGGCAATGGACAAATCTAAGGGGTTATTAAACATGAATACATTGATGTAAGGACCCACTAAAAAGTACACCAACAAAGAGGCGGCAGACACGCGGCCTAAGCCTTGACTGTGCACTAACATATCGTAATGTCCATCATCAGGATCAGGCAATGCCATTTCGGCTGCACCATATATACAAATTGCAGCAAAGATCAAAATCAAAAAATGCATAAAAGTCCAATCAGTATAATCATGTAATCCCCAGCCCACCCACCATAATTGAAGAATGAAAATCAAAACACTTAGACCCCAAATGACACTAGACCAGTGGAATTTCACACTTTCATGGTAACGGATCAAATCTCCAACTAGATGTAAAAGTCGCGTTATTGCCAAACCTATTACAATGGATACTGTTACAAAAATATATTCATGTTGCGTCATTTATTAGATAACCAAGTTAAGTTTAATCAATCTTTAGGTTCTTCAAAAACAGAAAAATCAACAGAAAAAATATGTCACTGTTGCCAGTTTACAACTCAACACCTGTTTGTAAACTGTGTTGATGCCCAGAGTAGCGGGTTGGGGTGATCAAGAATACAAGTGTTTAGTTTTTTCAAAAGAGAGGACTACTGGTCCCAAACGTTGTTCATTCTCAACTCGCGTATGGGCTTGAGCTGCTTGCTCAATAGGATAGATTTTATTAACAATGGGGTTGATTTTACCTTGTTCAATCATTGCTTTAAGTGAAAGAGTGGGGTCTTGTATTTTGTGCAAAACTCCATACCTGCTCCCTTGTGCTCTTTGAAATATAAAGAGCACGCTGCGCGCCATCGTCCCGCTTGCGGTTTGTCTGACTTACAAACAAACAAACAAATTACAAAGACATCCATGATAATCACTTTTTCTCTATTTAAGCAATTCTCACCTCATAGACTACAGTTAACGGGTGCGGAATACTCGCATAAAATAAGTAACCGAATAAGGAAACATATCAATGGTTAACACACAAGTATATCCCCTCTTTAGTAAAGTAGCTAAATCAGCATTGTGCGCTTTAGCTGTCGTGGCATTGACACCAATGGTTGCGGTAGCAGATACGGCTGATGAAATTAAGGCGATGATAATTCAAGACATCGCAGACGTGCATAAAAAGCTTGCTGATAAAAACGATGGTTATTCAAAACATGGGTCAGTAGAATTTTGGTCCAGCGGTGGTTTGATGCAACATGTTCAGGCAGACGCGCCTGTTGCCACTTGGGAGAACTTTTCATTGACCCCCAAACACATCGAGGTGGTGACTCTGGTTGAAAACCAGGCTGCAGTTGCGATGTACTACTCGGAAGGATCGTTCCACGAAACCAACCAGAGTCCTGTATCACACTACATGACAAGGGTTACAGATGTGTATGTGAAGGAAGACGGAAAATGGAAGCTGCGTGCAGCTCATTATTCTCCAATTGCAGCAGGCCAAGGGACAGGGCAAACATCCGTTGATTAATCAAAGAATCAACTTCAAACCCAATCCTGCAGTGTCAGAGCCGAAGGATAACCACGAATATTCAATCATTAAAATTGTCTGCAATCATAGTTCTGATATTTAACGCTGTCGTTTCATATTGCTCACAAAGCAATATGAAACATTTATCTACTAAGCCTTACAATGCTAAATAGTGACTCAATAAGGCTCCCCTTATCTTAACTGTCCTCGCTTGATAATGAGGCTGCAAACTAAGACAAACCAAATTAAAAGACATGATCGTTTAATTTGGACCTGCCTCCTTTTATTACTTTTGTTTCAATCAAATTCATAAAAAACTCAACTTATACAGAAACTGCAACAAAGGACTCAATTTTGAACGGTATCCCAATGGGTGCATCACTTAATTAGCTATTACTGGACTTCCATAAAAATGGCCACTATTGTGCCCGTACTAAAAATATAATAAAAAGCCACATCTCATGCTTAATAAAAAAATAATAACTGTGATTTTTGCACGCTTTTCCGCTGTTGTAATTGCGCTTTTCATATTGCAGACACAGGTTCTTGCAGCACCGCTGGTTGAACAACGGGTCACCATGGATGATGGACATAAACTCACCTTGTATAGTCGAAGCGCTGAAAATCCAACAGCAGCAATCCTATTAATTCATGGCCGTACCTGGAGTGCCCTGCCAGATTTTGATCTGGTCACGGCACAAGAAGACTTGTCAATGATGAATGCATTGGTGAAAGAAGGCATGGCCGTTTACGCAATTGATTTACGTGGATACGGCAAAACACCCAGGGATAAAAGTGGCTGGA